>Ga0209066_10000040_pt1 | contig 181981 bp, 177 predicted proteins | sample All_14_2_FD_187198 | JGI IMG/M metagenome (GOLD analysis project Ga0209066, IMG submission 187198) | Freshwater microbial communities in response to fracking from Pennsylvania, USA - Allegheny Zone_MetaG_DW_15 (SPAdes) (version 2) ...
CCCCCCGACAGGTCAACGTGTCCCCCTCCTCCCCCGCACATGCCTGGCGCAATCATGTCTTCGCACACGCCGCCAGGAATTCATCCACTGCCGCCAATCCACCGGCATCCATCAGGTTGATGATGTGGCTGCCGATGACGGCCGCGTCGGCCAGGCCGTCCAGCATGTGTACGTGTTCGGGCCTGGAGATGCCGAAGCCCGCGGCGATGGGCAGTCCGGCCTTGGCTTTCAGGCTCCGCACATAGTCCACCCCAGCTTGGTCCATGCTCGCGCCGGCTCCGGTGATGCCGACCTTCAGCGTCGTGTAGACCAGGCCCGAGGCTCGCTGCAGGACTGCGTCCAGTCGCGGGCCTTCGGTGTCCGGCGAAATGACCATGACCGGGTGCAGGCCGCGCGCCCGCGCCATCTCCGCATAATCCCCGTCAGCCTCGTCCCAGGGCAGGTCCGGCAGAATGACCCCGCTGGCACCGCTGGCCGCGGCTCTGTCCAGGAAGCGCCCCAGGCCCATGGCGAAGGGGATGTTGGCGTAGGTCATGAACATGAAGGCCACGTCAAGTTCCCTGGACAGCTTTTCGCAGAGCGCGAAACAGTGCTCGGGCGTGATCCCGGCGTCGAGGGCCGCCTGGTTGGCGCGCATGATGGTCGGGCCGTCGGCCAGGGGGTCCGTGAAGGGGATCTGGATCTCGATGAGTCGCACGCCGCGCCGCGCCATGAGCCGGATCAGTTCCTCGTTGGCCTCCAGACTCGGGTAGCCCGCCACCACGTGGGTCATGAGCTGGATGCCGTGCGCGCCTTCGAGCGCCTTGTCGATTCTATTTTCCATGACGCACCTCGTTCTCCAGAAAGGCGATCCAGTTGTCGCGGTCCAGTTCCATGGCCGTGATGAAGATGTCCTTGTCGCCGCGCCCCGAGATGTTGACGACCATGATCTCGTCCTTGGGAAGGGTCGGGGCCAGTTCCATGGCCCGGGCCACGGCGTGGGACGATTCCAGGGCCGGGATGATGCCCTCCAGCCGGGTCAGGCGCTTGAAGGCGTCCAGGGCCTTGACGTCGGTGATGGGCGCGAACTCGATGACCTTGCGGTCGTAGAGCCAGGCCAGCTCCGGGCCCACGCCGGCGTAGTCGAGACCGGCCGAGACCGAGTGGGTGTCCTGCAGCTGGCCGCTCTCGTTCTGCAGGAAATAGCTCTTGTAGCCCTGCACGATGCCGACCTTGGGCGCGGACCCGAAGCGGGCCGCGTTGTCGCCCACGGCCGGCCCGCGCCCGCCGGCTTCTGCGCCGTGGAAGCGGATGCCCTTTTCCTCCAGGAAGGGGTGGAAGAGGCCGATGGAGTTGGACCCTCCGCCCACGCAGGCCACCAGGTGGTCGGGCAGCCTGCCTTCGCGTTCCATGATCTGGGCGCGCACCTCGCGACCGATGACTGACTGGAAGTCGCGGACCATGACCGGATAGGGGAAGGGGCCCAGGGCCGATCCCAGGATGTAGTGCGTGTCCTTCAGGTTCTGGATCCAGTATTTCAGTGTCGCGTTAACCGCGTCTTTGAGGGTCTTCGTGCCGTCGGTGACGGGCACGACCTGTGCGCCGAGAAGCTTCATGGCGTACACGTTGGGGTACTGGCGGCGGACGTCGACCTCGCCCATGAAGACCTTGCACTCAAGGCCGAATCGTGCGGCCACCGTGGCCGAGGCCAGGCCGTGCTGGCCCGCGCCCGTCTCGGCGATGACCTTGGTCTTGCCCAGGCGCTTGGCCAGCAGGGCCTGGCCCAGGGCGTTGTTGATCTTGTGCGCGCCGGTGTGGGCCAGGCCTTCGAGCTTGAGGTAGATCTTGCAGCCGCCCAGTTCGCGCGTCAGGTTCTCGGCGAAGTACAGGGGCGTGGGGCGGCCGCAGTAGCTCTGGTAGAGGTCGGCCAGTTCGGCCGTGAACTCGGGGTCGTCCTTGTACCGCAGGTAGCCCTGTTCCAGTTCCTCCAGGGCCGGGATGAGCATCTCGGGCACATAGCGGCCGCCGTAGGGGCCGAAGTGGCGGGGGAGCATGTCGGAAATTCTGCTCATGGTTTTCCTCGCAATATGTTGACGGAGCGGCGGACCTTTTCGTGGTCCTTGATTCCGGGCGCGCTTTCCACGCCGGAATTGAGGTCGAAGCCGGCCGCGCCGGTGGTTTTCATGGTTTCCAGGTTGAGCGGCCCAAGCCCCCCGGCCAGATACCAGGGGTGGGGGCACTTCAGTCGCCGCAGTTCCGCGGGGTCGAGGCTCGTGCCGTGGCCGCCGCCGCTGGTGCCGCTGTCCAGGAGAATGGCCCGGCAGACCGGGGCGAAAAGCTCCATGTCCGCGAGCAGCAGTTCGATCGTGGCGTAGCGCTTGGGCCACAGGGCCTTGATGACCCGCTCGGGCCCCAGAGCCCGGCACTGCTCCGGGGTGTGCCCGCCATGGAGCTGAAGCAGGTCGAGTTCCGCCTTGCGGGCGATGCCGCCGATCTCGTCCACTCCCTGCCGCACGAAGACGCCGGTCTTGAGGGCGCGCCGCGGTTTCTGCGTCGCGACCCAGCCGGGTTCCACGTTCCGCGGGCTCGGGCCGTGGAAGATGAAGCCCAGCAGATCGATGCCCAAATCGTCGCAGAATTCCACATCCTCGGGACGCGTCATGCCGCAGACCTTGACGATCATGGCCGTCCTCCCGCCAGTCGGGCCAGCCCGCGGCCCGGGTCGCCGTGCTGCATGAGGGCCGTGCCGATGAGCAGGGCGTCCAGCCCGGCGGCCCGAAGCTCGCGGACCTGTTCCGGGGTCGATATGCCGCTGGCCCCGATCCAGATTTCACCTTCCTCCTTGCGCCGCACCATGTCCAGACAGCGGTTCAGGTCCGTGGCCAGGGTGTCCAGGTCGCGGTTGTTGACCTGGATGATGCGCGCTCCGAGTTCCTTGGCCCGGTCCAGGTCCCGCTCGTCGAAGACCTCCACGACTGGTTCGAGCCGCAGGGAGATGCACTGCCCGTGCAGATAGGCCAGATCGTCCTGGTCCTCGAACATGCGCACGATGAGCAGGATGGCCGAGGCTGGCGTGGCGGCCGTGGCTTCGACCTGCAGCGGGTCGATGATGAAGTCCTTGCGCAGGAGCGGCAGACCGATGGGCGCCACTTCGGCCAGGAATGACAGGTCGCCCTTGAAGTAGCGGCTCTCGGTCAGGATGGAGAGGGCGCAGGCCCCGGCCCGGGCGTAGCCTTCGCACGTCTCGCGGGGCGGGACGCCGAGGTTGATGTCGCCCTTGGACGGGGAGGCGCGCTTGTACTCGGCGATGATGCCCGAGGAGCCGGGACGGGTCAGAGCCGCCCCGAAGCCGGCTCTGTGTCCTGCATAGGCCGCGTGCACATGCCCTGCGTCACGCAGGCGCTTCAAGTGCTCGATCTCGGCCTGTTTCGCCTGTCTGAATTTCTCAAGCATGGAGCGCTCCGCTGGACAGTCCCTGTTCGACTTTCGCCTGCGCCATGTCCATGGCCAGGTCCAGAGGCAGGTCGTCCTCCAGGATGTGCAGGGCCACGCCGAGGTTGAGGGTGACCATGTCCTGGAGTGACCGAGGCCCCTGGCCGGCCAGGACCTGCCGCTGGAGCTTCAGGGCCTCTTCCTTGCCCGCGCAGGCCAGGTCCCTGGGCACGCAGGTCGCCAGACCGAAGTCGGCCGGGTCGATGACCGCCTCGCGGATAGTGCCGTGCTCCACGAAGATGACCTGTCCAGGCCCGCAAGGGGTCAACTCGTCGAAGCCGCCCGCGCCGTGGACGATGGCCGCGCGCTCCAACCCCTTCCGGCCGGCCAGGACCTGGGCGATCATGGGCGCGAAGCGGAAGTCCGGGACGCCCAGAATCTGGTGCGTGGGCATGGCCGGGTTCAGGAGCGGCCCCATGAGGTTGAAGATGGTCCTGACGCCCAGCTGCTGGCGCACCGGCCCCACGTGCCGGAAGGCCGGGTGGAAGTGCGGGGCGAAGAGAAAGACGAAGTTGCGCCTGGCCAGCTCGTCCCGCGCCGCCTCGGGGTCCGTGACCAGGGGGTAGCCCAGGTCCTCGACCACGTCGGCGCTGCCGCACTTGCTCGACACGGCGCGGTTGCCGTGCTTGACGACCTGGTAGCCCATGTCGGCCAGGAAGAAGGACACGGCCGTGGAGCAGTTGAAGCTGTGCTGGCCGTCGCCGCCCGTGCCGCAGGTGTCGATGCGCTTGCCGGTCAGGCCGGGGATGAGCCGGGCCTGTCCCAGGGCCGCGTCCACGGCGGCCGAGAGTTCGGCGGCCGTCTCGCCCTTGGCGCGCAGCCCCATGAGGAAGGCGCCGGCCTGCACCGGCGAGACTTCGCCCGTCAGCAGCAGATCGAAAGCTTCCTTGGCCTGGGGAGTCGAGAGGTCGGCGCCCGTGGTCAGGTGTTCGAGGATATGGCTTATGGTGTTCATGGCTTACTCCTTGGCGTCGCACATGTTCAGGAAGTTTTTCAGAAGCTTCGGGCCGTCCGGCGTGAGCACGGATTCGGGGTGGAACTGCACGCCGACCCACGGCCGGTCCCGGAAGGCCAGGGCCATGACCTCGCCGTTTTCCGTGCGGGCGGTGATGTTGAAGGGCAGGTCTGTTCGGCCCTCCTCGTGCACGGCCAGGGAATGGTAGCGGCCGACCTGCATGGGGTTCGGCAGGCCTTCGAAGAGGCCGGTCCCGTCGTGGCGGATGTCCGAGGTCTTGCCGTGCATGATGCGCCGGGCCTGCCCCACGGTCACGCCGCTGTGGTGCGAGAGGGTCTGGTGGCCGAGGCACACGCCAAGTATTGGCGTGGTTCGGGGCACCAGGTCCAGAAACCGCAGGCACAGCCCCGTGTTGCGGGGGTGGCTCGGGCCGGGGGAGATGATCGCGCCCCGCAGGTCCGGGTTCAAAGCCAGGTCAAGGATTTCCGGCTCGTTGTTACGCAGCACCAAGGGGTTTGCGCCCAAAGACTGGAAAACCTGAACCAGGTTGAAAGTAAACGAGTCAAAGTTGTCTATCAGTAAAATCATCGCCGCCTCCGGTGCTGGTGATGGCCTTTAAAATCGCCCTGGCCTTGTTGTGACACTCCTGCCATTCCTTTTCGGGGTCCGAGTCGAAGACCAGCCCCGCGCCCGCCTGCCAGTGGATCTGGCCGTTCTCGACCCACAGGGAGCGGATGGTGATGCCCGTGTCGAGGTTGACCTGCCCCTGGTCCAGGCCGATCCAGCCGATGCCGCCGGCGTAGGGCCCGCGATCCAACTTCTCCTCGTCGGCGATGATCTGCATGGCCCTGATCTTGGGAGCGCCCGAGACCGTGCCGGCCGGGAAGCCGGCCTTCAGCACGTCGATGGCGTCGAGCCCGTCGGCCAGCCGGGCCGAAAGGTAGGAGGTCAGGTGCATGACGTGGGAGAAGCGTTCGACTTGCATGTACCTGTCGACGTGCACCGTGCCGGGGGCGGCGATGCGGCCGAGGTCGTTTCGGCCCAAATCCACGAGCATGACGTGCTCGGCCCGCTCCTTCTCGTCGGCCAGCAGGTCCTCGGCCAGCTCCTGGTCCTCGGCCTCGGTGGCGCCGCGCACGCGGGTGCCGGCGATGGGCCGAAGCTGGAGCAGACCGTCCTCGCAGCGGATGAGGAGTTCCGGCGAGGAGCCCATGATCGTCAGTTCCCCGAAGGACATGAAGAAGGTGTAGGGCGAGGGGTTGATCTGACGCAGCCGGCGGTACAGCTCGAAGGGCGAGCCCGTGAAGGGGGCCGAGAAGCGTGTCGAGAGCACGATCTGGATGGCCTCGCCCTGGGTGATCAGCTCCTTGGCCCGGCCCACCCGGTGCAGGAATTCGTCATGTCCCGGCGTGGTCGAGATGGCGCCGACCACGGGCGGGGCCGGGGTGCTCGGGCGCTGGCAGCCGTTCAGGTTGGTCGTCGAGTCGAGCGTCAGGTAGCAGCAGCGGTGGTGCAGGTGGTCGAAGAGGATGACCTTGCCCGGCAGGACCATGATGGACCGACCTTCCTCGGGACGCAGCCGGTCGGCCAGGGCCGGTTCGAAGATCCCGGCCATGTTGTAGGCCATGTAGCCGCACACGCTCCTGGTCACGGCAGGGAGCTTGCCCAGGTTCTCGGGGCCCGTGACGGTCAGGGCGTTCAGGCAGTCGCGCAGGCCCTGCACGTATTCCCGGCCGCTGAATTCCTTCAATGGGTGCAGGCGCGGGTCGTAGCTCTGCACGTCGAGCCTGCCGTCCACGCAGGACAGGATCATCCGGTAATCCCAGCCGATGAGGCTGTAGCGGCCCAGGCGGCCGTCGACCTCGGTGCTCTCCAGCAGAAAACCCTGCTTGTCCCGCACCAGCGTGAGGTACAGGGAGATGGGCGTCTGGGTGTCCGCCGGGAGCCAGGTTCCCTGTTGCGGTAGGGTGATCATGGTGTCTCCATCGTCGATCGTTGCATTTTTCGGATAAAAAAAAGGCCGGATCCTGCAGGAGGATCCGGCCTTTCAAGCCTTTTGTACCTTTACCGACGGCACTGCATGCCGTCAGGAAGCGGGTCCCCCTGCGTCATGCTGCTTGCGCCACCACCAAAGCGCCTTCTGGCTCAGCAGTTCCAGATCGCCGCCGGCGGCGACGTTCAGGTACGAACGGAACATGCGTACGGCCTCGAGGCTGTGGGGGTTTGCTTCGAACATGGTGGAGAAGAGGGATGCGTCCTCGGTGATCATCTTCGTGGCCGCCTCGACGCGCCGACCGAACGAGGGCGTGAAGAACCGCTCGATTCCGGTTTCCAGGGGGGAGGCGCAAAGGTAGGCGACGGTTGTCACGAAGTTGAGTCCTTGAATGTAGGCCATGGCACGGTCATGCTCATCGGCCGTTGTGGTGAAGGGGGCGAACCCCAGGTTGCGGAAGCAGTCTGATAGATTATCGGTCGCTTCCCGGCCACGACCTGGAGTTACGGCAATTCGCAGCTCCGCGTCAAGTGTCTGGGGGCCGAAAAGCGGATGCGTGCCGACCACGGGCGTGGTGGTGGCGTCGAGCATCTCGTGCAGGGGCTGGACCTTCACGGAGCAGATGTCGGCCAGGGTCGTCTCTTCCGTCAGGTGCGGGGCGACGACCTTGACCACCTCGCGCATGGCCGTGATGGGCACGCACAGGAGCACCAGCCCGGCCTGACGCACGGCCTGCGGCAAGGCGCCTTGGTCCAGCGGGTGGTCGAATTCCGTGACCGGGTGCCCGGCGTCGCGGAAGGCGCGCGCGAAACGCGCCCCCATCTGACCCCTGGCCCCGATGACGACCACTGGGGAGGACGCGTCACGCAGCATGATGCGCTCCGATGCCGTTGCCGAGGCGGATCTTGGCCCACACATCCCAGAACCCGGGGAACGACTTGGCCACGCAGCCGGGGTTGTCCAGGCGCACGGCGATACCGGCCAGCTCCAGCAGGGACAGGCTCATGGCCATGCGGTGGTCGCCGTAGGTGCACAGGTCCACGCTGCGCTGCGGGAGGGATCCGGTGCCGCGGATGACCATGCCGTCGGGCCGGGCCTCGATGTCTGCTCCGGCCTTGGACAGCTCCGCGACGGGTCCCGCAATGCGGTCGCATTCCTTGAGTGCCAGGTGCGCCGCGCCGGAAATGACCGTCTCGCCGGTCGCGAAGGCGGCCATGGCCGCCACCGTGGGCACGATGTCCGGGCAGGCGTTCATGTCGATCCTCGCGCCGCGCAGGGCCGACGGGAAGACCGTGACGGCATCGCCCTCCCACTCCACGCGCCCGCCCATGCGCTCCAGGATGTCGAGCATGAACCGGTCGCCCTGGGCCGATTCGCGGTTCAGGCCGGCGATGCGCACGGGCGCCTTGCCCGCGGCCCCGGCAGCCAGGAAATAGGAGGCGTTGGACCAGTCGCCCTCGACGCGCATGGCGCCGGACCGGTACCGCGCCGGGTGGACGACGAGCCGGATGTCCACGGGCGGAAGGTTTGCAGCGTCGGCGTGGGCGCAGGGCGTCCAGCCGCCTGCGGTGCGGCGCTCCAGGCCCACGGGCACGCCGAAGCGGGCCATGGAATCGAGCGTCAGAGCCACATAGGGCCAGGAGGCGATGGTCCGGCCCATGAGCCGGATGACCGTTGGCCCCCCGGCCAGCGGGGCGGCCAAAAGCAGGCCCGAAAGGTACTGGCTGCTCTGCTCCAGGTTGATGGTCACCTCGCCGCCCGCAAGGCCCCGGCTGGTCAGGACCACGGGCGGGAACCCGTCCTTGTCCTCGAAGGCCACGTCCACGCCCTGCTGGATGAGCGCGTCCGTCAGGTGCCGGACGGGCCGGTCGTGCATGCGCCCCTCGCCGTGGATGCGGTAGGCGCCGGGAATGGCCGTGACCACGCCGGCCATGAGGCGGCAGGTGGTGCCCGATTCGCCCACGTTCATGGAGATGGGACCCGATGCGTCAGGCAAAGCCCTGCCGCCGGTGCCGCGCACGAAAAGCTTTTCGCCTCGCGGTTCGATGACCGCTCCGAGCTGCCGCAGGCACGCGGCCGTGCGGGTCAGGTCCTGGCTGTCGAGGACGCCTTCGAGCAGGGACTCGCCCTCGGCCAGGGACGCGCAGATCAGCGCCCGGTGCGACAGGGACTTGGACGACGGCGCGGTGATGTCGATGACGGCGTTCATGACTGTTCCTGGGGCATGCCTGCGCCGTAGAGGTGCGGGCCCGTGGGGTAGCTGCCCAGCACGCGCATGGTGTGGCAGAGGCTGGTCAGGTGCTTCATGGTGTTTTCGTACTGCTCCTGGGACAGGTCGCATTCCACGTCCATGAAGAAGACGTACTTCCACTTTTCGCCCTTGAGGGGCCGCGACTCCAGCTTGGTCAGGTTGAGCCCCTGGTCGGCCAGCAGGTTCAAAATTGCGGCCAGGGCGCCGGGACGGTCGGGCGTGGTGAAAAGCAGCGACGTCTTGTCGCGGCTGCTGCCGACCGTAGGCGTGGGGCCGATGACCAGAAAGCGCGTCCAGTTGTCGGGCAGGTCCTGGATGTCCAGGGCCACGGCCTTGAGGCCGTAGCGCTCCACCAGGCGCGGGTGGCCGATGGCGGCAGCGCCCTCGCCCTCGCGCTCGGCGCGGGCGGCCGCGGCGGCGGTGCTCTCCACCGGGACCACGGCGGCCTGGGGCACGTTGGTTCTGAGCCATCCCGAACACTGGGCCAAGGCCTGGGGGTGGGAGTAGACCGTGCGGATGGCGGCCAGGTCCGTGCGCGTGGCCAGCAGGGCGTGGCTGATGCGGCTGAAGAGCTCGGCGTGGATGTAGACGTTGTACTGCAGGAAGAGGTCAAGGCTCTGGCCGACGCTGCCCTGCAGGGAGTTCTCCAGCGGGATGACGCCCAGGTCGGCCTTGCGCGAGGCCACGGTCAGGAACACGTCGTGCAGGGTCGGGCAGGGGGTGAAGTCCATGGACCGGCCCAGGTACTCCAGACCCGCCAGGTGCGTGAAGGTCCCCTCGGGCCCGAGGTAGGCCACGGTCTGGGGCTGCTGCAGGCGGCGCGACGAGGACAGGATCTCGCGGTAGATGGCGCGCAGGTGGTCTTCGGGCAGGACGCCGGGGCTCATGGCCAGGAGGCGGTTCAACACCTCCTTCTCCCGGAAGGGCTTGAAGACCACGTCGAGGGAGTCGGACTTGATCTGGCCGACTTCGCGGCTCAGGGCCGCGCGCTTGTTCAGCAGGTCGAGAAGCTTCTCATCCAGGGCGTCGATCTGTTCGCGGATCTCGGTCAGGCGCTGCGTGGCGGAGGTCATTCGCTGATCTCCTCGGTGATGCGCATGCCGAAGTGTCGCCCCGCCTGGTCCGTGCGGCAGAGCACCTTGTCGCCGACCTGGAGGTCGACCACGCTCACCGGGCGGCCGTCGGCGCGGACCATGCGGATGGTCTCGGCGTTCTGCAGGAAGACGGTGCCCTTTTTGCCGCCGCACTCGGCTTCGATGAGCAGCATGGGCCGGATCTCGACCTTGCAGCGACCCACGGTGGCCAGGGTGGTGGAGCCGTCGGCGCCGACCACGAGGACTTCGGAGCCGGTTTTCAGCTCGTCGAGATAGGTGGTGCGGTCTCCGGGCATGACGGCGTAGGCATGCACGGCGCCCGCGTTGATGCGGAAGGGGCGCGGGGCCACGTAGGGGTTGGATTCGGTCTCGGCGTTGACCAGGAAGGTGAAGGCGCTGGAGTTGCCCACCAGCATGCCCTGGCCGGATTTCAAAAGGCTCATGGTGTCGACGCAGACGCGGTGGCCGAGGCCGGCCGAGGTCACGGCGGTGACGGTGGCGGTTTCCAGTTCCATGGTCCCTTGGCTCAGTTTGAGTTCGCGCACGATGGCCTTCAGGTCGGCCGCGGCCGAGGGCAGGACGACCACGGTTTTGACGCCGCGTTCGAGGATGCCAGCGGCCAGGCGCGCCCGCTCCAGGCTCGATGCCTCGACGGCCAGGCGGTCGGACTGGGCCAGGATGTTCTCCACGGGGATGATCTCCCATCCTTCGCGGAGGATGACGTCCCTGCCCTGGGCGAGAAGGCGCACGGCCTCCTCTTCGTCGGCCTTGCCGTCGAGCAGGACGTACGGCTGGTCCTCGGCGGCCAGGACCGGGGTCTTGCTCAGGGCCTGCACGGCGGCGACGTGTTCGCGCTCCGTGATGACGGCGTCGACTCCGGACTCCAGGGCCAGGGTGACCTCGCCCTTGTCGAAGGGCACGGCGCAGAAGAGTACGTTTTTCATGTCCCGGCCTTAGATTTTGGGTTCTTCGAGCAGGGCCAGGGCCTGGTCGACGCTGTAGTCCATGTGCACCACGGCGTGCAGGGCCTGCACCAGGCGGGTCGGGTCGTCGGCCTGGAAGATGTTGCGGCCCATGGACAGGCCCGCGCCACCGGCGACGATGGAGTCGTGGGCCATCTGCAGGATGTCGCGCGGGGAGTCCATGCGCGGGCCGCCGGCGATGACCACGGGCACGCAGCAGCCCTCGGTCACCCTGGAGAAGGAATCCACGTCGCCGGTGTAGACGACCTTGATCACGTCGGCGCCGAGTTCCTCGCCCAGGCGGGCGCAGTGGGCCACCGTGGCCGGGTCCCATTCGGACTTCACCTTGGGGCCGCGGGCGTAGATCATGGCCAGGAGCGGCATGCCCCATTCGTTGCACTTGGAGGCCACCTCGCCCATGTCGCGCAGCATGTCCCGCTCGGACTCGTCGCCCAGGTTCAGGTGCACGGACACGGCGTCGGCACCGAGCTTGATGCCGTCCTCCACGGAGCTGACCAGGATCTTGGCGTTGGGGAAGGGGGAGAGGGTCGTGCTGGCCGAGAGGTGGATGATGAGGCCCACGTCGCGGCCGTGGCCACGGTGGGCGCAGCGGGGCAGGCCCTTGTGCATCAGGACCGCGTTGGCGCCGCCCTCGGCGACCTTGTTGACCGTGTCGCGCAGGTCCACCAGGCCGGCGATGGGGCCGACGGTGGTGCCGTGGTCCAGGGGCACGATGATGCTGCGCCCCGTGTTGCGATTGAAGATGCGCTCCAGTCGTACGCTTTTGCCGATGTTCATGTTGTCCTCCGGTTGCGGCCGGGCTTTCGGCGGTCCGTAATCAAAAAGGGCCGCCGGCTTGTCGCCTGCGGCCCTTTGGTTGTCGTGCTTTCGTCAATATGGCTAAAGCAGTCCCCTCAGACCACAGGCTCTGCTAAAATAAAAGTACCAAAAAAAGTACAGGCTGTGATTGAGGGAGAAGTTTGTCATAACGATTGCGTGAGTACTCAGGTTGGCGTGGTGCTGTCAAGAGCTTTTATGACCGGCGGTCATTTTTTTTCCGAGTTTCGTGCGTCGTGGCTCCGGACGGTGGCCGCATGTATTTAGGCGTTGCTGCGCGCGGCTTTCGTGCGTAATGTGATGGAGGTTCGTTCCGCCAGGACCAAGGAGTGGTGCGCATGGCCGCCAGGAAAGGGATGTCCGGAGTCGTCCGAAGGATCTGTCTGTGGTGTCAGGGAAAGAGCTGGATGCGTGTCAGGGAATGCGCCCAGGTTTCCTGTCCCCTGCATGCCTGTCGCCTGGACGAGTGCGGAAACGACGCGGAGTTGCAGGAATGCATCCGGAATTTCTGTCTGGTTTGCGCGGGAGACGCCGAAGCCGTGCATGAATGCAGCGCCGACAGGCCGATGGGCGGTCAGCCCGCCTGCCCGGCCCATCCGTATCGGAATGCCGAAGCCGTCGCCGCCTGTGCGCAGCCGTTGGTTTCGCAGCAGGTGCGGCCTCTTCCCGGCCTCGGGGACGTCCGCGTTGCGCCGAGGGAGCCGTCCGCGCCGTCGAAGGCCGATATGCCTGACCCGTTCGCCGGGCAGCCGCGGGTTGCCCCTGCCGCGGCGCCGCAGTCCTGCCCCGACGCCTTGTCCATCACCCACGCCGAACGCGTTCCCGAAGCCCTGGACATATGACATGAGCGGGAAGATCGTCGAAGCCGAAGGAATCCTGGGCAACTTCGAGGCCAGGCGCCGGATCGAGGAGGAGGCGGCCGAGTCCAGGCCCGTCGGCCGGGTCCGCCCCCGCATGAGGGAGACGACCCCCGGCTCGGCCGCATGGAACGAGATCCACAGCGAAGAGCGGTTGATGGACGAAGAGGGCTGACCCCGCTATTGGCGGAGCAGTTCGATGGCGGTCATGGCCAGACGGCCGGCGTTCGCGATGGCGTCCCACCAGTGGTTGGCCAGAGTGGCCAGGGAAAAGGCGGTCAGAAAGAAAAGGACGGCCCAGACCCGGTGGATGATGGCCTGGAGAACGCGGATGAAAAGACTCGGTTTTGAAGCCATGATGATCCTCGTGTTGGAAGGAAGGGCCTAGCGTTCCCAGGGTGCGAACGCCCTGCGCGCTGAAAGCGGCTCACGTCAGGCGCGAAAATTCTTACAGTGGCTCATGATGCGAACCCTTTGCATAACCTTATAACAATACGTCGAATCCATCTGAAAGTAAACGCAAAATGCCTTTCTCTGCCGCGTCCGACGACACGCCGGGAACAACGCCAACCTTCATCACCAGAACATCAAATGCCACAGACATTCACCCGATCGACTCCGGGTTTTGACATATGCGCCCTCGACAGCCTTTTCGAAGGTCACGAGCTTCGCCTGGCGCACATGCGGGACGCGGCTGCCTTTGCCCGCGACCTGAGGCCCGTCTTCGGCCTGGAGGCCGGGCGCGGCGACCTGCTCGAACGTTCCGCCTTGCTGCACGATATCGGCTATGCGCCGGCCTTGCGCCGTTTCGGCTATCATCCCCTGGACGGGGCCCTTTTTCTGAGCGGCCAGGGTGAACACCCCTGGGTCGTGGAGGGCGTGCTGCGCCACTCCCAGGCGGACAGAAAAACCGACAGATTTCCGGGCGTGACCGAGGAATACGCGCTCCGGCCTTCGCTTACTGAAGCCAACTGGCTGGTGCGGGCCGTGACCGTGGCCGACTGGCGCGCGGCCGGGGTCGGCGGCAGGGTGTCCTTTGCCAGGCGGTTCCAGGACATCGCCGTGCGCAACCCGCACAATCCGGACAAGGTCCGCCGGGCCGGGATCATGGTCGGGGAGGTGCGCGACTGGTTCTTGGAGCAGGCCGGGGAAATGGGGCTGGAGCGCCCGTTGCCCTGGGTATTCTGCGATGTGGACAACACGCTCATCCGGCCGGGCGACCGTCTGTCGGATGCAGCCAAGGCCTCTGTTGGCGCGTACCGGCAGGCCGGAGGGGAGTTCTCCCTGGCCACGGGCAAGCATCCGCTGAGCATCCGGCCGCTGGTCCGGGAACTCGGTCTTTCATCCGTGCAGGTCGCGGCCAACGGGGCCTGCCTGCTGGGTGCTGACGGGGTGACGGTCCTGGCCCATCTCGGGGAGGCGGCCGAAGGACTGCGCGCCGCCCTCGAAGGTATGGGCCTGATCATCGCCGTCTATCGCGAGGACGGCATCGAACCCGGACGCATGTGGGACAGCGCCCTGGACGAGGTCTTCGACCGCTACGCGGAAATCCGGCCCGTGCGCACGCCCTTGTCCGGCCGGGTTCTCAAGATTCTGTGCATCACGGACGGCGACGACCTGCGGCGGGAGGCTGAGCTTCGTCGGCTGGCGGCCGAACTGGGCGTGGACTGCTGCCGCAGCGACAGGCATTTCTTGGAGTTTCTCCCCAGATCAGGGAACAAGGGCCTGGCCGCGCGTGCGGTCATGGAGGGCCTGGCCTGGCCGGTCCTGCACTCCATCGCCATCGGCGACACGGAAAACGACGAGCCCATGTTCGCCCTGTGCGGTGCCTGCGCTGCCGTGGGCGGGGCCACCGAGGGCGCAAGACTCGGCGCGGACTGGACCATCGGCCGTTGCGAAGCCGACGGCGTGGCCGGCTTCCTCGACCATCTGCGCGCAGGCGGCGGGTGGCGTGCGTTGCGCTCGGACATGATGATTTGACGGGTGGCGGGCGTTGCGCCGCCTTTCCGTGTGCTGCAAGGCCGACGCGTTCCCAGAGCGTGTCGGCCTTCTTTCTTACGCCAGGGAGATAAGGGCCTGGCTGAGCAGTAGAGGATCGATGGCGCCGGTTTCGCGGACCGTCAGGGGCGTCCTGATGATTCGCAGACCCAGGGATGCCAGCTCCCGGTCCGGGTTCTCGGAGCCGGGGTAGTCGATGCCCGGATCGAGCAGGACGACGTCGAGGACGTCCCCGATGGCGATGGCGTCCGGGTCGTCGGCCCGCAGATGGCGAAGCAGGGTGCGGACCTGGTCCGCCAGGGACAGGCCGATCGCTTCCGGGTCGGGCAGGGTGTTGGGGACGTAGACCTTGGGGCAGGACGTCCGGCTTATGGCCGCGCCCACTCCCGCAGGGAGCAGGTTGGCGATGAGTGAACTGTAGAAGCTGCCGATGGGATAGCAGATGAGGTCCGCGCCGCCGATGCAGGCCCGGATTTCCTCGCGGATCGGCGGCCGGACGGGTGCGTTGTCCAAGGCCTGGTCCACGAGGCACAGTTCGGCGATGGCGCTGTTCAACGGCTTTGTTTCCTTGCCGGTGATGAGGTGCTGTCCGATGACGTCCCTGCCGTCTTCCAGCAAGGCTCGCAGCTGCAGATTCGAGTCGAGCAGCAGCCGTGCCTGGCCACGCGCCTGCACGAGAGCGGAGAAGATGTCGACGATGGGATCGAGGTTCCGCCCGTTCTCCAGGTAGCCGGCAGTGAGGAAAAGGTTGCCGATGCAGGCGCCGCGAAGGTCGAATTGCGGGCCGGCCGCTTGCTGGAAGATCTGCAGGTGGTGCCGCACGGTATTTCGCAACGGGACCGAAACCTTGGCGATGAGCGGATGGCTGCCGTGCGCCAGGGTTTCCAGTTCGTTCCTGAGCTGTGCCGGGGGTGCGTTCTTGGGCAGCCGGTGGGCGAAGAGGTCGTAGATTTCCGGGAACCCGTGCCGGGTGCGGTCGGCCAGGGCCATGAGCCGGTTGCGAAGATCGCCCACGGCCGGCATGTCGAAGCGTCGGCGCAGCACCGCAGAACTGCCGCCGGAGTCGAACGGTGTGACGAGGTGGGCGGAATTGTGGGTGTACCCGACCAGCGCACGGCTCGTCTCCGTCAGGGCCGTGCCGCCGGTGAAGAAGAGGATGCGGGGGCCGAGGTCCGGGGCGCGCAATGCCCTGGCGACGCATGCCGGGTCCGGAATGCGGATTTCCCGGGCGATGGGGATGTCGGTTCTGGTCATGCTGGTTCCGGTTGACGAGCAGCCGCTGCTGGACAAGCCCTGTGCGGCCCGCCGTCCGGGCGTCACGGCAGATGACCGGCCTTGCGGTTGTCGAGGGATTCGCGCGGGTTTACTGGTGCGGTGGCGCGGGATCCTCGAACCGGTCCTGGTCACCGGCGTCGGCGTTGCGGATGGTGTTCACGATGCGTTGCAACTGGTCCGAGGTGATGATCCGCTGGGAGTGGAGCCATTCGAATTTCTGGATTTCCTCTTCGGGATCGTTGGCGAAGTCGATGTTGCCGTACCAGTCCAGGAGCTGCTTTTTCCTGCGTTCTCGGATTTCCGAAATGATGCGGTCGAAGTTTCCGTCATGCATGATGGCGATTTCGCCTTCATCGGAACTCAGGGAGGTGATGTTCGTCTTGAGTGCGGCATGCAGCAGAAAACACAGCCCCCCAGGCAACAGGAAGATTGCGCCGAGGAGATCGCCGCGGATCATGGTGTACGCGGCCTGGGCCAGACCCCATGCCGAAAGCAGGATCGCGCCGCTGAAGAGCGTGCCGTTACGTTCCGACGTCATGCGCGGGTCCATCCCGATGGAGCCGTAAGGCAGCTGAAAGGAATGGGAACCGTAGGCGTCGGCCCTGGTGTAGGTCAGGGCGTCCTGTTCGAAGTCGAAGGTGATGGTGGTGGAGTAGCTGCGTTGAGTGATGTTCATGGCCAAAGTCTCCTGAATCGCAACCTGTGCATGGAGAGGCGGTAGGTCGATGCGGCTTGTTCGTCAAGACCGTGATGCGCGGCAGGGGGCCTTATCAAGGCCGGTAAAAGAAAAAGGCCGCGTAAAGCGGCCTTGCGTACATGGTGCCGGGGGACAGAGTTGAACTGCCGACACGGGGATTTTCAGTCCCCTGCTCTACCGACTGAGCTACCCCGGCGCAACGGAAGCCCGTTACTATGGAAAACGTCGGCCTTTGGCAAGTCGAAAAAAGCACTTTTTTTCAACTTGGCGGATTCTCGCGTCCGGGTGCGGGTCCGGGGCAAGCGGAGCCGTGCCGTCGCTTCCCGCAAAGGAAAAAGGCCGCTCGTTGAGCGGCCTTGATCTCGTGGTGCCGGGGGACAGAGTTGAACTGCCGACACGGGGATTTTCAGTCCCCTGCTCTACCGACTGAGCTACCCCGGCGACGTTGGGTGAGAAGCGCTTTTATGCAAAGCTCCGGGCGAAGGCAAGCAGGAATTTTCGTTCCGCCCGTATTTCCGTCCGAAAAGCCTTCGAACCCTGTCCCGTGCATCCGGGAGACGCCGAGACACGCCCTGCGGGACGTGAACAGGCGCCGGGCGGATTCGAATATCCGTCAGGCTTGTGAACCGAGGTGGAAATCGCGGTTGACGTGATTTTAGTGATGCTTCGCGGGGCCGTGCTCCTTGTGCAGGAAGTAGACGATCAGTCCGACGATGCCGAGACCCAGGCCGAGAATGAGTCCTGAAAACATGGGATGCCTCCTCTTGATATTGATCTGATCCGAAAATATATGGCAGAACCTGCTTGACTTCAAGTTCTTTTCTTCACAAGTCTTGGCGTGCCCGCAGCGGTGGCCTTTTTCCCGCGAGAGAGGTAGAGGTCCACCCATGCGCCGTCCGTATTCGCAGTCAACCGATGTTGGAGTAATCACTATGAGAATGACGCAGATCTGCGTTTTCGCCGTCCTCGCATTCGTCCTGACAGTTCAGGGCGTTGCGGCCGAAACCATGACCATGAAGGACGCGGTCGAGGCCGGCCTCAAAGGCAACCCGTCCATCCTCGCCGCGCGCGAGACGCTCATGGCGGCCGATTACGCCGTGAAGTCCTCCAAGGCGGCCTTCGGGCCTGCGCTCAGCACGCAGTACGGGTACACGCGCCTTGGCGAACGCCCGATGTCCTTCGGTCGGATCATGGGCTCCCAGGACAACTGGGAGCTGGCCTTCAACGTGCACCAGCCCCTCTTCACCGGCTTCAACCTGCTGACGACCTACGAGAAATCCCTGCTGCAAAAGGAGCAGGCGTCCTCGCAAATCGACAACGCCGAGCTTCAGCTGACCGTCGCCATCCAGGACGCGTTTTTGAGGCTACTCCAGGCGCGCGAGAACGTGCGTTCCGCCGAGGACGCCCTGGTGAGGCTGCGTTCGCAGTTGAAGGTCAACACCGCCTTCTACGAGGTGGGGTTGCGTCCGAAGCTCGACATGCTGCAGGCCCAGGTGGACGTGGCCACGGCCGAGCAGCTTCTGCTGGCCGCCCGGAACAGCGTCGACACCCTCTCGGCGCAACTCAACACCCTGATCGGGAGGAATGCCAACGCGAACGTGGAGTATGTCGGCGCGCTGGAGTATTTTCCCGTGAATCTGAGCCTTGAGGAGTGCCTTGAGCGGGCGCTGAAAAACAGGCCGGATCTGAACATCGCCCGACAAACCGTCATGGTGGCCGAGAAGGACGTCAAACTGGCGGCGGTGCCGTATTATCCCCAGGTCGGGGCGGATTTCAACTATGTCCGTGCCGGCGAGGACCCCGCGGTCAACGGCGGGGATGATCACGACCCCAGCGAGTGGAATGCGCAGGTCGGCATGAAGTGGACGTTTTTCGAGTGGGGCAAGACCTACTATGCGGAAAAGAGCGCACAGAAGAACGTGTCCCGGGTCATGCAGGAATATCAGAACCTGGAGAACGAGGCGACGTTCGCGGTCAAGGAGAGCTTCCTGCAGATCAAGGAGACGGAGAAGCGCATCGCAGCCGCCAAGGAGGGCCTCGTAGCCGCCAAGGAGAGCTATCGCATGGCCGTGGCCAGGTACGAGGCCCAGGTCGGCACCAACACGGACGTGCTCGACGCCCAGGCGGCCCAGACCCAGGCGGAAGCGAGCCTGAACGGGGCCTTGTCCGCCTACGAGCGGGCGGTGGCCGCTCTCTACGGCGCCATGGGCGAGAAGAATCCCGAGCTGCTGCCCCGCTAGCAGAGCATACGCGGCGACTAGACGACAGAGCCCGGGCGCCGTCAGGCCCCGGGCTTTTTTGCGCCCTTGCGCCGAGGCATGGAACACTTCTTGTCGGCCAGGACCGCCAACTCGGAAAGCCTGTCGTCCACGGCGGCATACAGGGACTTGGGCGAGAAACGGCCGTCCGCGAGGCGCGATCCGGCGCGCATGCCCGTCAGGATCTCCATGGCTTCCTCGATGGTGCTCACCGGGTGGATATGGAACTGTCCGTCCCTGACGGCCTGCAGGACGTTTTCGCGCAGAACCAGGTGGACGATGTTGTCCTTGGGCAGCAGGACGCCCTGTCGTCCCGTCAGCCCGCGTCGACGGCAGACCTCGAAGAACCCTTCCACCTTGTGGGTCACCCCGCCCACGGCCATGATGGCCCCGGACTGGGACACGGCCCCGGTGAAGGCGAGGTCCAGGCGGATGGGCACGCCCGAGAGGGCCGAGAGGAGGGCGGCCAGTTCGGCGCCCGAGGCCGAGTCGCCGTCCACGTGGGCGTAGCTCTGCTCGAAGCACAGGCTCCCCGTGAGCACGATGGGCTTGTTGCGGGCGAAGAGGTTCACGAAGTAGCTCTTGAGGATCATCATGCCCTTGGTGTGGATGGGGCCCCCGAGCTCGGCCTCGCGTTCGAGGTCCATGATGCCGCCGTGGCCGACGCCCACGGTGCAGGAAATCTGGTGCGGCAGGCCCATGACGTAGTCGCCGACCTGGGTCACGGACAGGCCGTTGGCCACGCCGACCCCTTCGCCCTGGGTCCGGACCTTGATGGACTTGCGGTCGTACTCGCGCAGGAACTCCTCCTGATAGAGGTTGGTGCGGTACTCGCGCTCGTCCAGTGCCTGCTTGACGATGGGGGCGTCGATGGTTTTCCTGTCCTGCCCCGCGGCGATGGCGTTGGCCTCGATCATGACCTCCCGCAGGTGCGAGAAGTGCAGCGAGAGGCGTTCACGGTCTTCGGCCATGCGCGTGGAGTAGTCCACCAGCTCCGCGTAGGCGTCCTTGGTGAAGCCGCGCAGGCCGCTTTCGCGGGCGGCGCGGTCCAGGGTCTGGGCGTAGCCCGTTATGGATTCGGCCGTGCGCTCCACGGTGTCCTGGATGTGGGCCTTGATCTTGAATATCTTTCGGAACCGCTCGTCGTGCATGTACAGCAGCTCGTAGGTCTCGTCGTCGCCGATGAGGATGACCTTGAGGGAGAGCGGGATGGGGTCCGGACTGATGGTCCTGGTCCGCAGGATGTCGTAATGGTCCGTGGGGTCGTCCAGGTTCGAGTGCCTGTTGCGCAGACAGCGGAGGAGCCCCTCCCAGGCGACGGGATGGGCCAGGAGGTCCTCCACGCGCAGGATGAGAAAGCCCCCGTTGGCGCGATGCACGGCCCCGGCCCGGATGAGGGAGAAGTCCGTGTAGTACGTGCCCCATTCGGTTTCGCGTTCGATGCAGCCGAGGAGGTTGAAGAAGCCAGGGTTGATCTCCTTGACCACGGGAGCGCCGGTCAGGGCGGAGTTGTCCACGAAGAGGTTGACGTCGTAGCGCTGGAAGTAGGACTCTGAAATGTTTTCGCCCTGCTGGTCCGATGGCGAACGCTGTTCGCGTTCCGGGCGTCCCTGATAGTGCGACAGGTTCTCGAGCACGTCTTCCTTGAACGCGTCAAAGTAGGCCTTCAGGGCCTTGTTCTCGGAGAATTTCTTGCGGATGGGCCCGAGCAGGCGGTCCACCAGGCCCGCGGCATGTTCCTGGGCCAGCTGCAGTTCCTTGGCCCGGAATTCCTGCTCGCTGCGGTTCACCTGTCGCGAGAGGTCGGCGATGGTGTTCAGGACCGAGCTGCTCTGGTCCTTGATGACCTTCTTGCGGGAGGAGTCAAGACGATCGAAGTCCTCGGAGCTGAGGACCTTGCCGTCCATGAGCGGAGTCAGGGAGACGGCGCCCGCCTCGTCTATGTTCAGGCTGAACCCTTTCCGCTGGGCCGCCTCCTCCATCTTGTCCATCAGGTCGTCGCGGACAACGGCGAGCTTGGTAAACAGCTTGTTCTGCAGGCGCAGATAGGTGGCCTGCTCGAAGTGGCGGGGGAGATCGCGGCGCAGGCGTTTGACCATGCGCTGCATGTTTTCCTTGAACACCTTGCCCTGGCCGGCGGGCAGGCTAACCAGAACCGGCTTGTCCGGGTTCTCGAAATTGTTCAGATAGACCAGGTCAGGCGGAGAAGGGGCGGTGCGGGCCTGAGGCAGGAGAAAGTTCTCGACGAGGTAGGTCCGGCCAAGTCCGGGTTCGCCGGCGACATATATGTTGTATTCCAGGCCCGGGATGGACAGGGCCATCTCCAGGGCCTTGCGCGCCCTGTTCTGGAAGAGGCAGACGGGGTTGACGTCGTTGCGGATGTCGGCCCCGCGCAGGATTCTTCTGGGGTTGGGCTCTATGGCGAGATGGCGGGCTTTGAGTTCGGAAGTGTTTTTCATCGGTGCTCGGTGCGGGAAGATCCCGGTTATTGATTTTGTGTCGGCATAGTGCGAATGAAGGCGGCTTGCAAGCCGGCCCGGGGGAGGCGGCGCGCAAGGGGCCGCGGACAACCGGGCAGGAGAATTCGTTTTTGCTGAAAACTTTGATTGACGCGAAGTTGAGGGCTGTGTTAGCCCCTTTTTCGGTTTGTGATTTATTGCACGAATGATTGGGCCTTGGTTGCCCTTTGAGATGACCCAATGTTTTTCGGTAAGAAAAAAAATAAGCATTTCCAGTCATTGGGTCTAGCCTCCATGATGGGTATCCACCTCGTGTCCGGGGTGATCGTGGGCATGGCAATGGGCTACTATCTGGACAAGTTTTTTGACACAAAGCCTTGGCTGACGCTCCTTTTCCTGATTTTCGGCATTGTCGCCGGCTACAGGAACATGTTCCGGGAAATGGGGCGAATCCAGAGAAAGGAAGCGGAAGCCGATGCTCCGGGCGCTGACGAAAAGGATTGAGCGCGCTCTGTACGCACGGGGGTATCATGTGCCCGAGGTGCGCAGGATGGCGGCCCAGCAGGTATACTTCCTTTTCGCCGCGGTGCCGGCCTTGGCGCTCGGTACCCGCGGGGTGGACTTCGCCGCCGGGGTAGTGCTCGGGACGGTCAACTTTCTGGCCCTGGCCCGATTGATCCAGGAGCTGGTGTACGTGCAGAAGGGCGCCGTCGCGGTCCAGATGTTCAGTTTCTACGGACGCCTCGCCTTGACGGCCCTGGCCATCTACGCCCTGGTCGTAATGAACGGTTCCTCGGTAGTTTGGTTGCTGATCGGTTTTTCAACCGTTCTTATAAATATTTTGCTTTGGGGAATGTCACAAATTTTGGGGAAAACTTCTAAGGAGGCGTAAAGATGGCAGGGGGTTTACATCCTATTTTTCTAGTCGAGGAAGCGGTCAAGGCCATTGGACTCGTCGATGCGCACGGCCACAGCCTGATACCGGGCAATGTCCTCTACTCCTGGACATTCATGATTATCCTGATTCTCGTTTCGACCATGGCCACCAAGAAGATTTCGCTGGTCCCGAGAGGGCTGCAGAACTTTTTCGAGATGGTGATCGGCGGTCTGGAGGATTTCGTGGTCGCGAACATGGGCGAGGATGGCCGGAAGGTGTTTCCCGTTCTGGCGACGCTTTTCATCTACATCCTGACCTGCAACCTGGGCGGCCTGTTCCCCGGTAACGACGCTCCCACGGCGAACATCAACACGACCGCCTCCATGGCCGTGTTCGTCTTCGTCTATTACCAGTACTGGGGGTTCAAGATCCATGGCACCCATTACATCCACCATTTTACCGGCCCCATGATCTGGATGGCTCCCTTGATGTTCCCCATCGAGGTCATCGGCCATTTCGCGCGCATGCTGTCGCTGTCGCTGCGTCTTTTCGGAAACATCCGCGGTGAGGACATCGTTCTGGCCCTGCTGTTCATGCTGGCGCCCATCGTCTCCACGGTTCCGATGTACTTCCTGTTCATGCTGGCCGACGTCATCCAGGCCTTCGTCTTCTTCATGCTGTCCATGCTCTACCTGAAGGGCGCATTCGAAGAGGCTCACTAATTTGGGGGAAATGGTCATTCGACCAAAACATTATACTTTATTTGGAGGATTTTTCATCATGGGTAAGAAGTTCGTTTCCGTTCTGGCCACTGTCGCCCTGGTCGCCGTCGCTTCCTGCGCTTTCGCTGCCGAAGCCGCTCCTGAAGTCATCTCCACCATCTCCTGGGCCGCCGCCCTCGGCATGGCCATCGCCGCCGCCGGTTGCGGTATCGCTCAGGGCCTGGGTCTGAAGGCTGCTTGCGAAGGCACCGCCCGCAACCCCGAAGCTTCCGGCAAGATCACCGTGACCATGCTGATCGGTCTGGCCATGATCGAATCTCTGGCCATCTACGCCCTGGTCGTCAACCTGATCCTGCTGTTCGCCAACCCCTTCGTCGGCTAACTGCTTGCAAGATAAAGGGGAGGTACCGCCTCCCCTTTTTTTAGCACCATCAAGCGGAACGCGAAGAGAGTTATCGGAGTTATTTTGAAAAGCGCTCACATCCCACGCGCCACCATCCAAAGACTGGCCGTATACGTCCAGGTCCTTGAGACGCTTTTGCAGGAGGGGGACTCCGTCATCTCCTCGGACGGCCTGGCTCGCGCTTGTGGTGTGAATCCCTCTCAAATCCGCAAGGATTTGGCTTATTTTGGAGAGTTCGGCGTGCGCGGGGTGGGGTACTATGTGCAGGACCTCCTCACGGCCATCAAGCAGTCGCTGGGCATAGACCGAACCTGGAACGTCGCCCTCGTGGGCGTCGGCAACCTGGGCCGGGCTCTGCTGCGGCACGGGATTTTCAGGCGCCGCGGTTTCATCCTCGTCGGCGCGTTCGATTGCGATCCCTTTAAGATCGGCGAGGAAGTGGCCGGCCTCGAGGTCGTCTGCTCCAGGAGGCTCAAGGAAAAAGTCCACGAGCTCAACATCGAGATCGGCATCATCACGACTCCCCCCGAGCGTGCCCAGCGCGCGGCGAACTATCTGATAGAGGCCGGTGTACGCGGCATCGTCAACTTCGCACCCGCCCGCATCACGGCGCCGGAAAACGTGGCCGTGGAATATGTGGACTTCATGCACCACATCTTCTCCGTGGCCTTCAATATTTCCCTCAATCAGGCCAAAGGGATCTCATAGACCCCTGGGTTGCCGGGATGTGAAATCCCGCAAATTCGACTTGCCAATCGTCTTCGAGTGGTATAGTTGTCCTCTCTCTTTTGAAACTGGAGGTTCTCATGAAAAAAGATCTGCATCCCAAAGTCTACGAAACCCAGGTTCGTTGCGCCTGCGGTTATGAGTTTGTCACCCGTACGGCCATCGGCCCCGAGCTCGGGATCGAAATCTGCTCCCATTGTCATCCGTTTTTCACCGGCGAGCAGCGCTTCATCGACTCGGCTGGCCGCATCGACCGTTTCCGCAAGAAATACGCCGGGCTGAACAAGTAAGTTTTCAGCAGGTAGCGTAACCTTTCATGATCACGAAGCTGGAAAGCCTGGCGGCAAAATATCGCGAACTTGAGCGCGAACTGAGCACTCCTGAAATTTTTCAGGATCAGGATCGCTATATCAAAATCGCCAAGAAGCACGCCGAGCTTGACGAGGTCGTAAAGGCGTTCGAACGCTACAAGACGCTTCTGCGCGAACTTGCCGAGAATCAGGAGTTGGCGAAGGACCCTGACCCGGAGCTGTGCGAACTGGCCCAGGCCGAAATCCCAGGGCTCAAAAGCAGGATCGAGGAGCAGGAGCGTCTGCTCAAGCAGCTGCTCACGCCCAAGGACCCGCTGGACGAGAAAAATATCATCCTGGAGATACGGGCGGGCACAGGGGGCGAGGAAGCGGCGCTCTTCGTCGCCGACGTGTTCAGGATGTACTCACGCTACGCAGAACTGCACGGGTGGCGCGTCGAGGTGATGAGCAGCAGCGATACCGGCACCGGCGGTTTCAAAGAAATCGTCGCTTCGGTCTCGGGGAACAGCGTCTACAGCAAGCTCAAGTACGAGTCCGGGGCTCACCGCGTGCAGCGGGTGCCGGCCACGGAAAGCCAGGGGCGCATCCATACGTCCGCCATCACCGTGGCGATCCTGCCCGAAGCCGAGGAAGTCGACGTGAAGATCGACCCGAGCGACATCAGGGTCGACGTTTTCCGGTCATCCGGTCCGGGCGGGCAGTCGGTCAACACAACGGATTCGGCCATACGCATCACGCACCTGGCAACGGGTCTCGTCGTAACGTGCCAGGATGAAAAATCGCAGCACAAGAACAAGGCCAAGGCCCTCAAGGTGCTGCGTTCCCGGTTGCTGCAGGCCGCCCAGGATGAAACGAAGAAGGCCTACGACGACAACCGCAAGGCGCAGGTCGGCACTGGCGACCGCTCCGAACGAATCCGGACCTACAATTACCCCCAGGGGCGGATCACGGACCACCGCATCAACCTGACGCTCTACAATCTCGACCAGGCCATGGACGGGCACATCGATGAAATCATAGATGGCCTCGTTCAACATTACCAGGCCGAAGCCATGAAACAAAGCTGAGGAAACTCGGCTTTTTTCGTGCTCCATGAACTCCCGCCGCGAAATCATCGCTTTCTGGGAAGCCCGCTTCGAAGCGGCCGGGGTCGATTCGCCGCGCCTCTCCGCCCAGGTCCTTCTTGCCCATGTCCTGAATCTTTCACGTCTGAACATGCTCCTCGAGTCGCGCTCCCTCGTGCCTGAGGGTGCCTTTGCCGCTTTCGAATCTCTCGCGCTGCGGAGGCTTCAAGGCGAGCCGGTCGCTTACCTGATCGGGCGCAAGGAATTCTACGGGCTCGATTTCGAGGTGAACCCAGGCGTGCTCATTCCCCGGCCCGAGACGGAACTCATGGTGGACCACCTCCATGGCACGTTTGTCCGGGACGCTGCCTTCAGGGTGCTGGATCTCGGAACCGGGAGCGGGGCTCTGGCCGTTACCTGTGCGGCTATGTTTCCGCACTGCAGGGTGACGGCCGCCGACATCTCGGCCAAGGCTCTGGCTACGGCGCGACGCAACGCACGAAAGCATGGCGTCGCGGATCGCGTCGTCTTTGTTCGGGCGGACCTCGTTCAGGGCATTGATGTCGGTGGAACCGACATCATCCTGGCCAATCTCCCATACGTGCCGGAAGACTCGCGCGAAGCGATGAGTCCCGAAGTTCTCCGTCACGAACCCTGGTTGGCCCTTTTCGCCGGGCGTGACGGTTTGGACGTCTACCGCCGCCTTGCCTCCGGACTCCGGGGGCGAGTGCGCGAGGGTTCGATGTTGCTCTGCGAGATCGACCACTCCCAGGGGGCAGCCATGATGGAATTGTTTGCTCCGATGGCCAAGGATGTCAGCGTGAAGAAGGACTTTGCAGGCCTGAATCGTCTCGTGGTTGTTGTTTTTTAGCACCAATCGTGTTGCGCAAAAGAAACGATTGGTTGCCTGGAGCATGGATTTGTCAGCTTTGTTGCGCTATTTCAGTATGTTGCGTTGATGTTATGGTTGGCATGGAATTTGATCAGGCTTGGGCATGAAACAGACGACCCTCAAAAAAGAAATTCGGTGCTCCGGAGTCGGGCTGCACAGCGGTCAGAAGGTTGAGATGGTGCTCAAGCCTGCCCCGTCCGATACGGGTGTTGTGTTCTCCCTCCGTAACAAGTCGGGCCGGCACATGGTCGTTCCCGAGCCCGGCCGCGTCGTCGGGACGGGGCTGGCCACGACGCTTGGCACTGAGCAGGCCAAGGTCTCCACGGTGGAGCATCTTCTGGCGGCCCTTGTCGGCCTCGAGATAGACAACGTCATCGTCGAGGTGGATGGCGAGGAAATTCCGATTCTGGACGGAAGCGCCTCGGTCTACGTCTATCTCATTAATTCCGCCGGGATCCGGTTGCTCGACCGACCCCGCAGGATCGCGAAGGTCGTGCGTCCCCTGGTGTTCGAACAGGACGGCAAGCGCGTCAGCGTCAAACCCTACAACGGCCTGCGGATCGACTACGCCATTTCCTTCGCCCATCCGATGATCGGCAACCAGACATACAGTTTCGAGTCATCGCCGCTGTCTTTCTCCTACCGCATCGCGCGGGCTCGGACATTCGGATTCATGAAGGATGTGGAGTGGCTGCAGAAGAACGGTCTGGCCCTTGGGGGCACCCTCGAGAACGCCGTGGTTTTCGACGATTACGGCGTGGTCAACCCGGAGGGGCTGCGTTTCGAGGATGAAATGGTCAGGCACAAGATTCTCGACTTCATGGGTGACATCGCCGTCGGCAAGCGCCGTTTGTGGGGTCATTTCGAGGTGTCGTGTTCTGGGCATGACTTCAACAACCGTTTCATGCGCTATCTTTTCGAAAACAGCTCGGAATACCTCGAGTTTGTCAATCTGGAAGGAGCTGCGTGCGCAGCGCGCAAGCATGAGCCCGAAATCGCTCCTGTGGGCGTGCCTGCCTGGGCGTAAGCCGCCGAAAGCGCCGCGAGGCGCTTTTTTTTTGTCGTTTGGGAAAATAATGCTTGCCATCGAAAATGAATGCTCATATTGGAAGCGTTCTCACGGGCTGGCGTAGCTCAATGGTAGAGCAGCTGACTTGTAATCAGCAGGTTGCGGGTTCAAGTCCCATCGCCAGCTCCAGGGTGAGCGGAGGGGTTCCCGAGTGGCCAAAGGGAACAGACTGTAAATCTGTCGTCGAACGACTTCGGAGGTTCGAATCCTCCCCCCTCCACCATATAGAACCGTGAGAAGCAGTAGGAGGCAGTTTCGACTGTCGCTCGACTACTGAGATGAAATGCGGGAGTAGCTCAATGGCTAGAGCATCAGCCTTCCAAGCTGAGGGTTGCGGGTTCGAGTCCCGTTTCCCGCTCCATTACCTCGTCTCATAAGTCCCAGCGCCTTCGATTTGTCCCGCCTGCATATATCCGCAATCGATCATAACTATATATAGTACACGTAATTTCATTAGGGGGTAATTATGGCCAAGCAGAAATTTGAAAGAAAGAAGCCGCACGTCAATATCGGTACAATTGGTCATATTGACCACGGCAAGACGACCCTGACCGCGGCGATCACCAAGATCGCGAGCCTCAAGGGCGGCGGTTCCTTCGTCGCCTTCGACGAGATCGACAAGGCTCCCGAAGAGAAGGAGCGCGGCATCACCATCGCCACCGCGCACGTCGAATACGAAACCGCCAAGCGTCACTACGCCCACGTGGACTGCCCCGGTCACGCCGACTACATCAAGAACATGATCACCGGCGCGGCCCAGATGGACGGCGCGATCATCGTTGTCGCGGCCACCGACGGCCCCATGCCCCAGACCCGTGAGCACATCCTGCTCGCCCGTCAGGTCGGCGTGCCCTACCTGGTCGTGTTCCTGAACAAGGTCGACCTGGTCGACGACGAGGAGCTGATCGAGCTGGTCGAGATGGAAGTGCGCGAGCTGCTGTCCAAGTACGAATTCCCGGGCGACGACGTTCCGGTCATCCGCGGCTCCGCCCTGAAGGCCCTGGAGAGCGACAGCGCCGACGCCGATGACGCCAAGTGCATCCTCGAGCTGCTGGACGCCTGCGACGCCTACATCCCCGAGCCGGTGCGCGAGACGGACAAGCCCTTCCTGATGCCCATCGAAGACGTGTTCTCCATCTCCGGCCGCGGCACCGTCGTGACCGGTCGTGTCGAGCGCGGCATCGTCCGCGTGGGCGAGGAAGTGGAAATCGTCGGCATCAACGACACCCGCAAGACGACCTGCACTGGCGTTGAAATGTTCCGCAAGCTGCTGGATGAAGGCCAGGCCGGCGACAACATCGGCGCTCTGCTGCGCGGCGTGAAGCGTGACGAAGTCGAGCGCGGCCAGGTTCTGGCCAAGCCGGGCAGCATCACCCCGCACACGAAGTTCTCCGCCGAAGTGTACGTCCTGAGCAAGGAAGAAGGCGGCCGTCATACCCCGTTCTTCTCGGGCTACCGTCCGCAGTTCTACTTCCGCACGACGGACATCACGGGTGTCGTGACGCTGAACGAAGGTATCGAGATGATCATGCCCGGCGACAACACGACCTTCCATGTGCACCTGATCAACCCGATCGCCATGGAAAAGGGCCTGCGCTTCGCCATCCGCGAAGGCGGCCGTACCGTCGGCGCCGGCGTTGTTTCCGAAATTCAGGAGTAATCAATGCGCATCAATATCCTTCTTGCGTGTGGCGAGTGCAAGCGTAGAAACTACGCAAGCCAGAAGAACAAAAAGAACACGACTGCCAAGCTCGAGCTCAGCAAGTTCTGCCCTTTTTGCGGAAAGCACACCAAGCATCGCGAATCCAAATAGTCTCACGCGGGTGCCGTGTCAGCGGCACCCGTAGTGAAAATTTTCGACACGCAGGCCAGTAGCTCTAACGGTAGAGCATCGGACTCCAAATCCGAGGGCTGGGGGTTCGAATCCCTCCTGGCCTGCCACTTTATCTCCTAGCGATGGAAAAAATGAAAAAAAATGCCGAAACCGAAATGCCCAAACAGGGAATAGCGCAGAAGTTCCAGGATCTTCGCGTTTTCTTTGAGCAGGCAAAAGTGGAACTGAAAAAGGTCGTCTGGCCTGACAAGCAGGAAACCATCAGTACCAGTTCGGCTGTTTTGTTGTTGGTCGTCGTCATGGCATTTTTTCTCGGCATCGTCGATTTGGTCCTGACCAAAATCATTGCTGCCATTCTGTCTTAGGTGGGGGCCTCATGAACGACGATCCAAAGGCTCGCTGGTATATCATTCATACATATTCAGGATTTGAGCAGCGCGTAGAGCAGACGATCAAAGAAATGATCCGCACCGGCCAGGCCAAGGGTCTGGTAGAGGACGTCATCGTTCCCACGGAAAAGGTCGTCGAACTCATCAAGGGGCAGAAGCGCACCTCGACCCGCAAGTTTTATCCCGGGTACGCGATGGTCAAGATGATCTTTACGGACGATTCATGGCACATGATTCAGTCCATTCCCAAGGTCACCGGCTTCATCGGCGGCAAGAGCCGTCCGGTACCCCTGACCGACAAGGAAGCGCAACGGATTCTGGCGACCATCGAGAGCAGAAAGGAACAGCCCAGACCCAAATTTCATTTTGAACGTGGCGATGACGTACGCGTGATCGACGGACCGTTCGCAAACTTCAATGCCACGGTTGAAGATGTGAACTATGATAAGGGTAAATTGCGCGTCTCGGTTTCTATCTTCGGAAGACAAACGCCGGTTGAACTGGACTTTGTCCAGGTGACGAAAGGCTGATAATTTTTAGAGATGAGGTAGTGTTATGGCCAAAAAAGTAACTGCAATAATCAAGCTGCAACTTCCCGCAGGAGCTGCGAATCCCTCTCCGCCGGTCGGTCCCGCCCTGGGTCAGCACGGCGTGAACATCATGGAGTTCTGCAAGGCGTACAACGCCAAGACCATGAACGACAAGGGGATGATCATTCCTGTCGAGATCACGGTCTTCCAGGACCGCTCCTTCACCTTCGTCACCAAGACTCCTCCGGCCGCCGTCCTCCTGGTCAAAGCCGCCAAGCTGCAGAAGGGTTCCGGAGAGCCGAACAAGAAGAAGGTGGGCAAGGTGACCATGGCTCAGGTCGAGGAAATCGCAAAAATCAAGATGCCTGATCTGTCTGCCTATGATCTGCCGACTGCGTGCAAGACCATCATGGGTACCGCTCGCAGTATGGGAATTGAAGTGGAATAAGGGGAGAGAACTAGCCATGCCCAAGCACGGAAAGAAATTCACGAAAGCATGCGAGGCCATTGATGGCCTCAAGATGTACGATGTGGCTGAAGCTGTCGAGTTGGTTCTCAAGAGCTCCTTCGCCAAGTTTGACGAGACCGTCGATGTGGCGGTGAACCTGGGTGTCAACCCCAAGTACTCCGACCAGATGGTCCGCGGCGCCGTGTCCCTGCCTCACGGCCTGGGCAAGACGGTTCGCGTTGTCGCCTTCTGTAAGGGCGAGAACGAGGAGAAGGCCCGCAATGCCGGCGCCATCGATGCCGGCGGTGACGAACTGGTCGAAAAGATCAAGGGCGGCTGGCTCGACTTCGACAAGGCCGTGGCCACGCCCGACATGATGGGGCATGTGGGCAAGATCGGCAAGATCCTGGGCCCTCGCGGCCTGATGCCCAACGCCAAGACCGGCACCGTCACCCCCGACCTGGAGAACGCCATCAGCGAACTGCTGGCCGGCAAGGTCGAGTTCCGCGTGGACAAGGCCGGCGTGATCCACGCTCCCATCGGCAAGGTCTCCTTCGGTTCCGAGAAGCTTCTGGGCAACCTGCGGACCGTCGTCGACGCGCTGATCAAGCTCAAACCCTCCACCGCCAAGGGTACCTATGTGAAGGCCGTCTCTCTGTCTTCCACCATGGGCCCTGGCGTCAAGGTCGACGCCGCTTCCCTGCGTAAAACGGGAGAATAAGTTTCAAAACAAGTAGATGAGTCAGAGAATGCAGGTGGACATTCCTTAATATCCTGCACAGACGGCTTTGGCTCATTCTGCCTAGCTATAGAGAGGTACGTGGTGAATAGGGCAGAAAAAGCAAAAATCATCGATGGCCTGAAGGAGAAGGCTGACAAGGCGAGCATCGCCATTGTCACGGACTTCCATGGGCTCAAGGTGGCAGAGCTGACTCCCCTGCGTGCGAAACTGCACGAGGCGGGGTGCGACTACCAGGTCGTGAAGAACACTCTGGCACGCAAAGCCTTCGAGGAAGGACCGCATGTCGTACTCAACGATCACTTGAAGTACAACTGCGCCGTGGCTTTTGGCTATGACGACCCTGTCGTCGCTGCGAAGGTCCTGGTTGAGTTTGCAAAGAAGAACGACAAGTTTTCTGTGCGTTACGCAAGCCTGGAAGGCAAGTTCCTGGAAGAGGCGTCCATCAAGGCTCTTTCCGAGCTGCCGGGCCGCGAACAGTTGCTCGCGACTGTTTTGGGCACCATGAACGCCGTGCCGCAGAATTTCGTGTCTCTCTTTGCCAATGTGATTCGGGGGATGCTCAACGTGTTGAACGCCCTCAAAGACAAAAAAGAAGAATGAGCCAATTGCTACATATTTAGGAGGACAAAATGGCTGATATCACCAAAGAACAGGTTGTCGAATTCATCTCCAACATGACCGTGCTGGAGCTGGCTGGTTTCATCAAGGAACTGGAAGAGAAGTTCGGCGTTTCCGCCGCCGCCCCTGTCGCCGCTTTCGCCGCCGCCCCCGTGGCCGCCGCTGAAGCCGCCGAAGAGGAAAAGACCGAATTCGACGTCATCCTGAAGGAAGCCGGCGCCAACAAGATCGGCGTCATCAAGGTCGTCCGCGCTCTGACCAGCCTTGGGCTGAAGGAAGCCAAGGCCAAGGTTGACGAGACTCCTTCCGTGATCCTCGAAGCCGCTGCCAAGGACGCCGCCAACGACGCCAAAAAGCAGCTTGAAGAAGCCGGCGCGAAGGTTGAAATCAAGTAGTTTTTTGCTTCTTGCCTGACTTTCCGTAAAGAGTGTAAGGGGAGAATACCTCTTACACTCTTTACGCCTTTTTATGTAATACCTCGCTTCACGGGTCGCGCCCGCACCCGAATGAGGCTTTCATATATAGCAGCCTATCCTGGCTGAAACGCTTTGCCTGCCCAGCAACCTCCCATTTCCTGAGGGGAAACGATGAACAAACTGATCAAGAAATTCGGACGAATCAAAGATTCCATTGAGATCCCTCATCTTTTAAGCCTTCAGCTTGATTCCTACAACAAATTTCTCCAGACCGACGTCCCCCCCAGCATGCGCACGGACATCGGGCTCGAAGGCGTGTTTCGTTCTGTCTTTCCCATTCATGATTTCAACAAGACTGCCACCCTGGAATACGTCAGCTACGAGATCGGCAAGCCCAAGTACGACGTCGACGAGTGCATCGCCAAGGGCCTGACCTTCGAAGCCCCCCTGCGCATCAAGGTCCGCCTCGCCGTCTACGACGTGGACGAAGCGTCCGGCAGCCGCACCATCCATGACATCAAGGAACAGGACATATATTTCGGAACCATCCCCCTCATCACCCAGAAGGGAACGTTCCTGATCAACGGCACGGAACGGGTCATCGTCAATCAGCTCCAGCGCTCGCCCGGCATCATTTTCGAACACGACTCGGGCAAGACCCACTCAAGCCGCAAGATCCTCTACAGCTGCCGCATCATCCCCATGCGCGGTTCCTGGCTCGATTTTGACTTCGACCACAAGGACATCCTCTACGTCCGCATCGACCGTCGAAGGAAGATGCCCGCCACGATTCTGCTCAAGGCCATGGGCATGACCAGCGAGGACATCCTGGCCTACTACTACGACAAGGACACCTTCCGCCTGGACGGGACCAGGGTCCTGCGCAAGGTCGAAGAATACAACTTCCGCAAGGAAGTGGCCCACGCAGATATCGTCGCCCCCGACGGCTCCGTTGTCGTGGCCGCCGGCAAGGCCATGACCAAGGCCATGTGGCGGCGCATGATCAAGGCCGGGGTCGAATTCTACGAGGTCCGGCCGGAGTCCCTGGAGACGGAATTCGCTGCCGTAGACATCGTGGATCCGCAGACCGGCGAGGTCATTCTGCGCGCCGGCGATCCCCTGACCGCGACTGCCGTCGAGAAGTGTCAGGCAGGCGGGATTACCGAGCTGAGTTCCATTTTCTCCTCCGGCGCAGAGGTGTCCTCGTGCATGCGCGACACCCTGGCCATGGACAAGTGCGAGGACCTGGAAAGCGCACAGATCGACATCTACAAGCGCCTGCGCCCCAGTTCGCCGCCGACCGCCGAGATTTCGGCCAGCTTTTTCGACAACCTGTTCCGCAACCCCGACTACTACGACCTGTCGCCGGTGGGGCGGTACAAGCTCAATTCCCGGCTCGGCCTGAACCTGCCCATCGACCACCGGACCCTGTCCAACGAGGACATCTTCCGGTCGGTCAAGAAGCTCGTCCAGCTCAAGGACTCCCACGGTCCGGCCGACGACATCGATCACCTCGGGAACCGTCGCGTCCGTCCGGTCGGCGAACTGGTTGAGAACCAGTACCGCATCGGCCTCGTGCGCATGGAGCGCGCCATCAAGGAGCGCATGAGCCTGCAGGAAGTCGCCACGCTCATGCCCCACGACCTGGTCAACCCCAAACCTGTTACGGCCGTGCTCAAGGAGTTCTTCGGCACATCGCAGCTGTCCCAGTTCATGGATCAGACCAACCCCCTGTCCGAGGTCACGCACAAGCGCCGTCTGTCCGCCCTCGGGCCCGGCGGTCTGACGCGCGAACGGGCCGGGTTCGAGGTCCGCGACGTCCACCTGAGCCATTACGGCCGCATCTGCCCCATCGAGACCCCCGAAGGTCCGAACATCGGCCTCATCGTGTCCCTGACCACCCATGGTCTGGTGAACGACTACGGTTTCATCGAGACCCCATACCGCGTGGTCAAGGACGGGTACGTCACCGACGACATCCAGTACATGGAGGCCTCCACGGAGTCCGGGCACATCATCGCCCAGGCCAACGCCATCTTCGGCGACGACAGGCGGTTCGTGAACCCCCTCGTCGAGGCGCGCGTGGAAGGTGAATTCGCCATCGTGCCCCGTGAGGAAGTGACCCTCATGGACATCTCCCCGGGACAGATCGTGTCCATCTCCTCGGCGCTCATCCCGTTCCTGGAGCACGACGACGCCAACCGCGCCCTCATGGGTTCGAACATGCAGCGTCAGTCCGTGCCCCTGCTCGTGACCGAGGAGCCGCTGGTCGGCACCGGCATCGAGGGCAAGGTGGCCCAGGATTCCGGAAGTTGCCTCATGGCCGAAGGCGACGGAGAGATCATGTACGTCGACGCCGACCGGGTCATCGTCGCATACTCCGGCGACCTCTATCCCGAGGCAGGCGGCGTGCGTTTCTACGAGCTGCAGAAATATCACAAGTCGAACCAGAACAGCTGCTTCGGACAGAAGCCGCGCGTTCAGGTCGGCGACAAGGTCCGCAAGGGCGTGGTTCTGGCCGACGGACCCGCCATCAGCGACGGCGAGCTGGCCCTGGGCAAGAACCTGCTGGTGGCCTTCATGCCCTGGTGCGGCTACAACTACGAAGACTCCATTCTCATCTCCGAGCGCGTGGTGAAGGAGGACATCTACACCTCCATCCACATCGAGGAGTTCGACGTCTTCGCCCGCGACACCAAGCTCGGGCCCGAGGAAGTGACTCGCGACATCCCCAACGTCGGCGAGGAGATGCTCCGCAACCTCGACGAGAGCGGCATCATCCGCATCGGCGCCAAGGTCAAACCCGACGACATCCTCGTCGGCAAGATCACGCCCAAGGGCGAGACGCAGCTCACTCCCGAGGAGCGCCTGCTGCGGGCCATTTTCGGCGACAAGGCGCGCGACGTGAAGAACACCTCCCTCAAGGTCCCGCCGGGAATCGAGGGCACGGTCATCGACGTGAAGGTCTTCAACCGCCGCTCCGGCGACAAGGACGAGCGCACCCGCCAGATCGAGAATTACGAACTCGAGGGCATCGACGTCCGTGAGCGTCAGCATGCCGCGGCCCTGACCGAAGCCACCCGTCGCAAGATCTGGGAGGCCTGCAAAGGCAAGAGCGTGGCCAAGACCATCATGGGCAAGCGCAAGGGCGAGGTTCTTCTCGAAGCGAACCAGCCCATCAGGGAAGACGTGTTCGCCGAGATCCCGCTGAAGAAGCTCGCCGGCGCCTTCGCTGCCAAGGAAGTCAACGAGGCGGTCAAGAACCAGCTCGATTACTTCGACCTGCAGCTCAAGTTCATCAAGGACGTCTACGAGAACAAGCGCGGCAAGGTCACCGAGGGTGACGATCTGCCCCCCGGCGTGATCAAGATGGCCAAGGTGTACGTGGCCGTGAAGCGCAAGCTCAACGTCGGCGACAAGATGGCCGGCCGTCACGGCAACAAGGGCGTCGTGTCCAACATCCTGCCCGAAGAAGACATGCCGTTCTTCGCCGACGGCACACCCATGGACGTCGTCCTGAACCCCCTGGGCGTGCCTTCGCGCATGAACATCGGCCAGATCATGGAAACGCACCTTGGTTGGGCCGCCAAGACCCTGGGGCAGCAGATCGCTGCCATGGTCGCCGAGGGCGCCGCCATCGTGCGCAGGGAAATCAAGGACATCTTCGATTCGTCCGAGACATCGGCCCTGATCGACTCCATGAGCGACGACGAAGTCATCGAGGCGGCCCGGGCCCTGAACAAGGGCATCGTCATGAAGACCCCGGTCTTCGACGGCGCCGAGGAGAGCGAGATCTGGGGGCTGCTCAAGCGGGCCGGCCTGCCTGAGGACGGCAAGGCCCGTCTCTTCGACGGCCGCACCGGCGTCCCGTTCCATAACCGCGTCACCGTGGGCTACATGTACTACCTGAAGCTCCATCACCTGGTCGACGAAAAGATCCACGCCCGCTCGACGGGTCCCTACTCCCTGGTCACGCAGCAGCCCCTGGGCGGCAAGGCTCAGTTCGGCGGACAGCGTCTGGGTGAAATGGAAGTCTGGGCCCTTGAGGCCTACGGCGCGGCCTATCTGCTGCAGGAATTCCTGACGGTGAAGTCCGACGACGTGAACGGGCGCGTGAAGATGTACGAAAAGATTGTGAAGGGATCCAATTTCCTCGAAAGCGGCATGCCCGAATCATTCAACGTCTTGGTCAAGGAAATGATGGCCCTGGGTCTGGAGGTCACCCTCGTCGAGGATGACCGCAAGCGTCCGCGCAAGAGATAGACCCTGCCTGCGGCAACGGATTTTCACTTCGACCACAGAATGAGGAATATACGATGAGTCTTGATGATCTTTTTACACAAAGGGGCAGTGCGACCAGCTCTTTCAACAGCCAGAACCTGAAGGCGATCGGCATCAGCGTCGCTTCTCCGGAAAAGATCCGCGAATGGTCCTTCGGCGAGGTCAAGAAGCCCGAAACGATCAACTACCGCACGTTCAAGCCGGAGCGGGACGGCCTGTTCTGCGCCAAGATATTCGGTCCCGTGAAGGACTATGAGTGCAACTGCGGCAAATACAAGCGCATGAAGCACCGCGGCATCGTCTGCGAAAAGTGCGGCGTCGAGGTCATTGCCTCCAAGGTCCGCCGCGAGCGCATGGGCCACATCGAGCTCGCCGCGCCCGTGGCGCACATCTGGTTCCTGAAGTCACTGCCTTCCAAGATCGGCACCCTGCTGGACATGACCATGGCCGATCTGGAGAAGGTGCTGTACTTCGATTCCTACATCATCCTCGATCCGGGTGAGACGACCCTGCAGAAGAAGCAGGTCATCTCAGAGGAACAGTACTTCCAGATCCTCGACCACTACAACGACAACGCCATCACCGTCGGCATGGGCGCCGAGTCCATCAAGATCCTGCTGCAGGAGATCGATCTGGCCAGTCTGCGCGTGGAGCTGCGAGAGGAATCCCAGTCCACCCGGTCCCAGACCAAGAAGAAGAAGCTCGCCAAGCGGTTGAAGATCGTCGAGGCGTTCCTGGAGTCCGGCAACAAGCCCGAGTGGATGATCATGGACGTGATCCCGATCATCCCGCCCGAACTGCGCCCGCTGGTTCCTCTTGACGGCGGCCGTTTCGCCACGTCGGATCTGAACGATCTGTACCGCCGGGTCATCAACCGCAACAACCGCCTGAAGCGCCTCCTCGAACTGGGCGCCCCGGACATCATCATCCGCAACGAAAAGCGCATGCTGCAGGAGTCCGTGGACGCGCTGTTCGACAACGGCCGCCGCGGTCGGGCCATCACCGGAACAAACGGCCGGCCCCTGAAGTCCCTGTCGGACATGATCAAGGGCAAGCAGGGCCGCTTCCGCCAGAACCTGCTGGGGAAGCGCGTCGACTACTCCGGTCGTTCCGTCATCGTGGTCGGTCCGTACCTCAAGCTGCACCAGTGCGGTCTGCCCAAGAAGATGGCCCTGGAGCTCTTCAAGCCGTTCATCTACTCCAAGCTCGAAGAGCGCGGGTACGCCAGCACCATCAAGAGCGCCAAGAAGATGGTCGAGCGCGAGGAAGTGGCGGTTTGGGATATCCTCGAAGAAGTCGTGCGCGAGTACCCCATTCTGCTGAACCGCGCGCCCACGCTGCACCGTCTCGGCATCCAGGCCTTCGAGCCCATCCTGGTGGAAGGCAAGGCCATCCGCCTGCACCCGCTGGTCTGTACTGCGTTCAACGCCGACTTCGACGGTGACCAGATGGCCGTGCACGTGCCCCTGTCGGTGGAGGCCCAGATCGAGTGCCGCGTGCTCATGATGTCCACGAACAACATCCTGTCGCCGGCCAACGGCTCCCCGATCATCGTGCCGTCCCAGGACATCGTCCTCGGCCTGTACTTCCTGACCGTGGAGCGTCCCTTCGAGCGTGGCGAGGGCATGATCTTCGCCGACCCGGAGGAGGTCATCTGCGCCTATGACTCCGGACACGTGGAACTGCACGCCCGCGTCAAGGTCCGTATCGACGGCCAGCTCGTCAACACCACGCCCGGCCGCATCATCATCCGCGAGATCGTGCCCGTCGAGGTCCCCTTCGACGTCTACAACCGCGAGATGAGCAAGAAGGTCATCGGACGTCTGGTGGGCGAGGCCTACCGCCTGGCCGGGACCAAGGCCACGGTCATCCTCTGCGACAAGCTGAAGGATCTCGGTTTCGAATATTCGACCCAGGCCGGCATCACCGTCGGCGTTAAGGACCTGACCATCCCGCCCGCCAAGTCGGGCATTCTCGACCGTTCGCACACCGAGGTGGCCGACATCGAGCAACAGTACCGCGAGGGCATCATCACCCGCACGGAAAAATACAACAAGGTGGTCGACGTCTGGACCAAGGCGACCAACGAAGTGGCCGACGCCATGATGCGCGAGCTGAAGTACGATACCGTACCGAATCCGAACCAGGACGCGGCGGTCGAGCGGAAGCATGCGCTTCGCTGGCACGTGTCTTCGGCGCCGGAAGAGCGCTGCAACAGCTTCAACTCGGTCTTCATGATGGCCAACTCCGGCGCACGAGGCAACCAGGACCAGATGCGCCAGCTGGCCGGCATGCGCGGCCTGATGGCCAAGCCCTCGGGCGAGATCATCGAGACGCCCATCACGTCGTCCTTCCGTGAAGGCCTGACCATTCTGCAGTACTTCACCTCCACGCACGGCGCACGCAAGGGTCTGGCCGACACCGCGCTGAAGACGGCCAACTCGGGTTACCTGACCCGTCGTCTGGTCGACGTCGTACAGGACGTCATCGTCAGCGAGCATGACTGCAAGACCGTGGACGGCATCGAGCTGTCTCACGTGACCAAGAGCGGCGAGATCACCGTGCGTCTGAGCGAACGCGTGCTCGGCCGCGTGGCCATGTACGATGTCCTCGATCCCGATACGGGTGAGGTCTTCATCCCGGCCAACACCATCATCAACGAGGAGCTGGTGCAGGAGATCGAACGCCGCGGCATCGCGACCATCACCATCCGCTCGGCCCTGACCTGCAAGGCCAAGCACGGGGTGTGCGCGCTGTGTTACGGTCGCGATCTGGCACGCGGACACCTGGTCAACGTGGGCGAGGCCGTCGGCATCATCGCCGCACAGTCCATCGGTGAACCGGGCACCCAGTTGACCATGAGAACGTTCCACATCGGCGGCACGGCCTCCAAGGAGATCGAGCAGAGTCGATACGAGGCCATGAACAAGGGCCGCATCGTGCTGTCCCGCGTGCGCACGGTCACCAACAGCCGCGGCGAGCGCATGGTCCTGGGCAAGAGCGGCCAGTTGCGCATCGTGGACGACCAGGGTGTCGAGCGCGAGAAGTACGCGCTGCCCTCGGGCGCCAAGCTGTACTTCGAGAACGGGGCCGAGGTGAAGAAGGGCGACCGTCTGGCCGAGTGGGACCCCTTCAACGAGCCGTTCGTCACGGACGTCGAGGGTGTCGTCCACTTTACGGACATCATCGAAGGCCGCACTGTGCAGGAACGCATCGACGAGGCAACGGGCAAGTCGACGCTGACGGTCATCGAGTTCCGTTCGTCGAGCTTCCGTCCCGGCATCTCCATCTGCGACGAGAACGGCGTGTGCAAGACCAAGCCGGACACCGGGACCCAGGCATCCTACACCCTGCCTGTCGGCGCCATCGTCATGGTCAACGACGGCGATTCGGTCCAGCCCGGCGACATCATCGCCCGTAAGCCGCGCGAAACCATGAAGACCAAGGACATCGTCGGCGGTCTGCCGCGCGTCGCCGAACTCTTCGAAGTCCGCAAGCCCAAGGACCAGGCCATTCTGTCCGAGATCGACGGCATCGTGAGCTTCGGACCGGACTCCAAGGGCAAGCGCAAGCTCATCGTCGAGCCCGAAGTCGGCGAGGCGCGCGTGTACCTGATCCCCAAGGGCAAGCACATCAGCGTCGGCGAGGGCGACTTCGTCGAAAGCGGCGAACTGCTGACTGAAGGGACGCCGGACCTGCACGACCTGCTGAAGATCAAGGGCGAGAAGTACCTGGCCTTCTACCTGGTCGACGGGGTGCAGGATGTGTACAGGTTCCAGGGCGTGTACATCAACGACAAGCACATCGAGATCATCGTCCGCCAGATGCTCAAGAAGCTCTCTATTTTGGACCCCGGCGACACCGGTTTCCTCATGGGCGAGCAGGTGGACAAGATGCGGTTCACGAACACCAACGCCAAGTGCCTGGCCACGGGCCTGCAGCCCGCGGTGGCCGAACCCCTGGTTCTGGGCATCACCCAGGCGTCGTTGTCCACGGAATCCTTCATCTCCGCGGCATCGTTCCAGGAGACGACCAAGGTCCTGACCGAGTCCGCCCTGATCGGCAAGAAGGATTACCTCTACGGCCTCAAGGAAAACGTCATTGTCGGCAGGCTGGTCAACGCCGGCACGGGCTTCAGGGCCTACATCGAAAATGACATCATCGTTCCGGACCAGCCGGAAAGTCCCGACAAGTTCCTGGAGGACCTGGAGAAAGATCCGTTTTTCATGGAACAGTAAGTTTGATCTGGCCAGAGTGGCGAGTTGACAAGGGCAGGGGAGTTCAATTATGAACCCCCTTCTCAAAAAGTTTATTCATGGAGTTTGAAATGCCCACTATCAATCAGTTGGTCCGCAAGGCGCGGGTCCTCCAGGTGAAAGGCACAAAAAGAGCCGCGCTGCAGGGATGCCCGCAGCGTCGGGGAGTTTGTGTGCGCGTGTATACCACGACGCCCAAGAAGCCGAACTCAGCTCTTCGTAAGGTCGCGAGAGTGCGACTGACCAACGGAATCGAAGTGACTTCGTACATCCCCGGCGAAGGGCACAACCTGCAGGAGCACTCCGTGGTCATGATCCTCGGCGGCCGTGTCAAGGATTTGCCCGGTGTCCGCTACAAGATTATCAGAGGTACGCTGGACGCGGCCGGTGTTCAGGATCGCCGGAAGAGCCGCTCCAAGTACGGAGCCAAACGTCCTAAATAGGTACAAGGAGATTGACGTATGCCTCGCAAGGGAGCCACGCCGAAGCGTGAAGTGCTGCCGGATCCGAAGTACGGAAGCCGGGTGGTCACAAAGTTTGTGAACCAGATGATGTATGACGGCAAGAAAAGCGTTGCCGAGAAGATATTCTATGATGCCATTGAAGAGCTGGGGAAGCGCACGGACAGCGAGCCTCTGAAGGCCTTCGAGCAGGTTATCGAGAAGGTTAAGCCGCAGATGGAAGTCAAATCCCGTCGTGTCGGCGGCGCCACGTACCAGGTTCCCATGGAAGTTCGTCCGGCCCGCCAGGAAGCCCTGGCCATCCGCTGGCTGGTCAACTACTCCCGCACTCGCGGCGAAAAGGGCATGGTCCTGCGCCTGGCTGCTGAATTCCTTGACGCTTTCAACGATCGCGGTGGTGCCATCAAGAAGCGTGAGGACACCCACAGAATGGCCGAAGCCAACAAGGCCTTCGCGCATTACCGCTGGTAAAAGAGGTTCTTTTCGTGTCTAAACGAGTCCCAATAGAAAATCAGCGCAATATCGGTATCATGGCCCACATCGATGCGGGCAAGACCACGACTACCGAGCGTATTCTTTATTATACCGGTGTCTCCCACAAGCTTGGCGAGGTGCATGACGGTCAGGCGACCATGGACTGGATGGAGCAGGAGCAGGAGCGTGGCATCACGATCACTTCCGCTGCGACGACCTGTTTCTGGCGCGATTGCCGGGTCAACATCATCGATACTCCCGGCCACGTCGACTTCACCGTTGAAGTGGAGCGCTCGCTGCGCGTCCTCGACGGAGCCGTCGCCGTATTCTGCGCCGTCGGCGGTGTCGAGCCCCAGTCCGAGACCGTGTGGCGCCAGGCGGACAGATATCGTGTCCCCCGTATCGCCTTTGTCAACAAGATGGACCGCTCGGGCGCTGATTTCTACCGAGTCGTCGACATGATCAAGGATCGTCTCAAGGCCAAGCCCGTGCCGCTGCACCTGCCGATCGGTTCCGAGGAGAACTTCCAGGGACAGATCGACCTCGTGCGCAAGGTGGCCCTTTTCTATGACGAGGCCTCCAAGGGCGAGTCCATCGACGTGCGCGACATTCCCGAAGACATGATCGACCTTGTCGACGAGTGGCGCATGAACCTCGTCGAGGCCATTGCCGAAGAGGACGAGAGCCTGCTCGAGAAGTACCTCGGCGGCGAGGAACTTCAGCCCGAAGAGATCATGGCCGGAATCCGTTCCGCGACCATCGGCATGAAGATCTGCCCGGTCATCTGCGGGTCCGCCTTCAAGAACAAGGGCGTTCAGGCTCTGCTCGACTGCGTTGTGGACTATCTGCCTTCTCCGGTGGACATTCCGCCCATGACGGGCACCGATCCCGACAACGGAAACGAGATCGTCTGCGAATGCTCCGACGACCTGCCCCTGAGCGCGCTGGCCTTCAAGCTGATGGCCGATCCGTTCATCGGGCACCTGACCTTCCTGCGCATCTATTCCGGCGTGCTGGAAACCGGCGTCACGGTCCTGAACGCCGCTTCCGGCAAGAAGGAGCGCGTCGGTCGCCTGCTGAAGATGCACGCCAACAAGCGTGAGGACATCAAGGAAGCCCACGCCGGAGACATCGTCGCCGCCGTCGGCCTGAAGCAGACCGCCACGGGCGAGACCCTGTGCGACCTGAAGCGCCCGGTGCTCCTGGAGTCCATGGACTTCCCGGAGCCGGTCATCGAAGTCGCCATCGAGCCCAAGACCAAGACTGACCGTGATGCCCTCGGGCAGGCCCTCGGCAAGCTGGTCAAGGAAGACCCGTCCTTCAGGGTCAAGACCAACGAGGAGACCGGCCAGACTCTGATTGCCGGCATGGGCGAACTGCATCTCGAGATCATCGTCGACCGCCTTACCCGCGAGTTCAAGGTCGATGCCAATGTCGGTCAGCCCCAGGTCGCCTACCGCGAGACCATCTCCAAGCCCAGCGAGAAGGATCTCAAGTACGCCAAGCAGTCCGGCGGACGCGGCCAGTACGGCCACGTGGTCATCAAGGTCTACCCGCAGGAGCCCGGCGCAGGCTATGAATTTGTGAACGGCATCGTCGGCGGCGTCATTCCAAAGGAATACATCCCCGCCATCGACAAGGGCATCAAGGACGCCCTGCTGAACGGCGTCATGGCCGGTTTCCCCATGGTCGACATCAAGGTCGAGCTGGTTCACGGCTCCTACCACGAAGTCGATTCTTCGGAGCAGGCGTTCTACATCGCCGGATCCATGGCCGTTAAGGAAGCCTGCCATAAGGCGGCTCCTGTTCTTCTGGAGCCCATCATGTTCGTCGAAGTGCTGACTCCCGACGACTACATGGGCGACGTCATGGGTGATCTGAACGGCCGTCGCGGCCGGATCGTGAGCCTCGAAATGCGGCACGGGATGCAGATCATCCGCGCAAACGTGCCGCTGAGCAGCATGTTCGGCTATGCGACGGATCTGCGTTCCAAGACCCAGGGGCGGGCGACGTACACCATGTTGTTCGACCATTATGACCGCGTGCCCGCGAGTCTTGCCGAAGAATTGACCAAGAAATGAGAATGGAGATGAATCATGGCCAAGCAGAAATTTGAAAGAAAGAAGCCGCACGTCAATATTGGCACCATTGGTCACATTGACCACGGCAAGACGACCCTGACCGCGGCGATCACCAAGATCGCGAGCCTCAAGGGCGGCGGTTCCTTCGTCGCCTTCGACGAGATCGACAAGGCTCCCGAAGAGAAGGAGCGCGGCATCACCATCGCCACCGCGCACGTCGAATACGAAACCGCCAAGCGTCACTACGCCCACGTGGACTGCCCCGGTCACGCCGACTACATCAAGAACATGATCACCGGCGCGGCCCAGATGGACGGCGCGATCATCGTTGTCGCGGCCACCGACGGCCCCATGCCCCAGACCCGTGAGCACATCCTGCTCGCCCGTCAGGTCGGCGTGCCCTACCTGGTCGTGTTCCTGAACAAGGTCGACCTGGTCGACGACGAGGAGCTGATCGAGCTGGTCGAGATGGAAGTGCGCGAGCTGCTGTCCAAGTACGAATTCCCGGGCGACGACGTTCCGGTCATCCGCGGCTCCGCCCTGAAGGCCCTGGAGAGCGACAGCGCCGACGCCGATGACGCCAAGTGCATCCTCGAGCTGCTGGACGCCTGCGACGCCTACATCCCCGAGCCGGTGCGCGAGACGGACAAGCCCTTCCTGATGCCCATCGAAGACGTGTTCTCCATCTCCGGCCGCGGCACCGTCGTGACCGGTCGTGTCGAGCGCGGCATCGTCCGCGTGGGCGAGGAAGTGGAAATCGTCGGCATCAACGACACCCGCAAGACGACCTGCACTGGCGTTGAAATGTTCCGCAAGCTGCTGGATGAAGGCCAGGCCGGCGACAACATCGGCGCTCTGCTGCGCGGCGTGAAGCGTGACGAAGTCGAGCGCGGCCAGGTTCTGGCCAAGCCGGGCAGCATCACCCCGCACACGAAGTTCTCCGCCGAAGTGTACGTCCTGAGCAAGGAAGAAGGCGGCCGTCACACCCCGTTCTTCTCGGGCTACCGTCCGCAGTTCTACTTCCGCACGACGGACATCACGGGTGTTGTGACGCTGAACGAAGGTATCGAGATGATCATGCCCGGCGACAACACGACCTTCCATGTGCACCTGATCAACCCGATCGCCATGGAAAAGGGCCTGCGCTTCGCCATTCGTGAAGGCGGCCGTACCGTCGGCGCCGGCGTTGTTTCCGAAATTCAGGAGTAATGGGGCTAAGCCATCATGAACAGTGATAAAATTCGCATTAAATTGAGAGCGTACGACTACCGCATTTTGGACAAGGCTGTAGCCGAGATCGTTGACTCCGCACGTAACACCGGCGCATCCATTGCCGGCCCGATTCCGTTGCCGACTCGCATCCACAAGCAGACCATTCAGAAGTCTGTGCACGTGGACAAGAAATCTCGTGAACAGTTTGAAATGCGTGTACACAAGCGCCTTTTAGACATTCTTGAACCCACCCAACAGACAGTTGATGCGCTGGGCAAGCTGAATCTTCCCGCTGGCGTTGATGTAGAAATCAAGCTGTAGGGATAACGAGAGGCTATCATGAAACAGACTATGGGACTTGTTGGGCGCAAGATCGGCATGACCAGAATTTATGGATCTGACGGCAACGTCATTCCTGTCACGGTTATCCAAGCCGGTCCTTGTCCTGTTATTGACAAAAAGGTCAGTGAGAAAGACGGCTATACTGCATTGCAGGTTGGTTTCGAAGAAGTTGCAGCGCATCGTCTGAACAAACCTGAGCAGGGCCATCAGCAGAAGGCAAATTGTGGCTTTTACAAAATGCTGAAGGAAATCCGTCTCGGTAACGTCGATGAATATGAAATCGGACAGAAACTGACTGTCGAAATGTTCACCCCCGGCGAAAAGGTTCGCGTGACCGGCACCTCCAAGGGCCGCGGCTTCGCGGGCGTCATTCGTCGCTGGAACTTCGGCGGCGCTCCGGCCACGCACGGACATGAGCAGGTTCACAGAAAGCCCGGTTCCATCGGCCAGTGCGCCTGGCCGAGCAAGGTTTTCAAGGGCAAGAAGCTTCCGGGCCAGCTCGGAAACAAGACGGCGACCATGCTCAACATCGAGATCGTCGACGTCCGCCCGGAGGACAATGTCGTGTTGGTTCGCGGCCAGGTCCCGGGACCCAAGCAGGGGATCGTCGTCCTCAGCAAGATGAAATAGGGGTGAAGATAATGGCAAACGCGAAAGTATATGATCAGAACAGGAAGGAAGTCGGCGAGATTTCCCTGGCTGACGATGTCTTCCAGGTCGAGGTCAAGCCTGAATTGCTGCACCTCGCCGTGCGCTCCCACCTGGCCAAGCTCCGCGCCGGCACCGTCGGCGTGAAGACCCGCGGCCTGGTCAGCGGCGGCGGCAAGAAGCCCTGGCGCCAGAAGGGCACCGGCCGCGCCCGCGCCGGCTCCAGCCGCTCGCCCCTGTGGCGCAGCGGTGCCGTCGTGCACGGACCGCAGGCCCGGAGCTACGGCTTCAAGATCAACAAGCAGGTCCGAAAGCTGGCCCTGAAGATGGCTCTGTCCTCCAGGTACACGACGGACAACCTGCTTGTTGTTGACCAGCTCAGGTTCGATGAAATCAAGACCAAGAATTTCGTGGCCTGCAAGAACACCTTGGGTCTGAAAAAAGCCTTGATTGTTGTTGCTGAAAAAGATACCAACCTTGCTCTTTCGGCCAGGAACGTTCCTGGCATTCTCGTGTTGGATCCGCAATCGGTCAACGTCTACGAAATCCTCAAGTATCCTCAGATGGTCCTGGACCAGGGCGCAGTCGCCGTGTTGCAGGAGAGGTTGAAATAATGGAAAGCACGCAAGTATTACTCAGGCCGTTGATTTCCGAGAAATCCACCGGCCTCAAGGAGCTTGGCAATCAGGTTGCTTTTTATGTGCATACTGCCGCGAACAAGATCGACGTTCAGCGGGCCGTTGAAAATGTCTTCAACGTAAAGGTCACTGCGGTGAACATCGTCAACTACCGTCCGCGGACCAAGAAGAAGTTCGGTCGCGCGGTCGGCAAGCTCAGCGGCTACAAGAAAGCCTACGTCTCTCTCGCTGCCGGCGAAAAGATCGATTTCTTTGAAGGGGTATAACCATGGCAATTCGCAAGCTTAAACCCACATCTGCCGGACGCCGGTCGATGACGGTGCTCACCTATGATGAGATCACCCGTTCGACCCCCGAGAAGTCCCTGACCAAGGGTTTGACCAAGAAGAGCGGTCGCAACCATTTTGGCCGCGTGACCATGCGTCGTCGCGGCGGTGGAAACAAGTCCCTGTACCGTCTGATCGATTTCAAGCGGAACAAGCTGGACATTCCCGCCAAGGTTGCCACCATCGAATACGATCCGAACAGAAGCGCCCGCATCGCCCTGCTGCACTACGCCGACGGCGACAAGCGCTACATCATCTGTCCCGTGGGCATCAATGTCGGCGATCAGGTCCTGGCCGGTGAAAAGGCCGACATCAAGCCCGGCAACGCGCTGCCCTTGGCCAGAATCCCCCTGGGTACCCTCGTACACAACGTGGAACTCTACCCGGGTCGCGGCGGCCAGCTTGTCCGATCCGCCGGTTCCTACGCGCAGGTCATCGCCAAGGAAGACAAGTATGTCTTGTTGAGACTGCCTTCCGGTGAAGTCCGCAAGGTCCTGGCCGTGAACTCGGCGACTGTCGGCCAGGTCGGCAATATCGAGCACGAGAACGTGTCCATCGGCAAGGCCGGCCGCAACAGATGGCTTGGCAAGCGGCCGAAGGTTCGTGGCGTGGCCATGAACCCCGTCGACCATCCGCTTGGCGGCGGCGAAGGCAGAAGCTCCGGCGGACGTCACCCCGTGACTCCTTGGGGCAAGCCCACGAAGGGTTACAAGACCCGTTCGCCCAAGAAGAGTTCTTCCAAGCTTATCGTCAAACGCCGCGGAACTAAGTAGGAGTTGATATGCCAAGGTCTCTGAAAAAAGGCCCCTTTGTGGACGGCCACCTGCTCGCAAAGGTGGAGAAGTCCAACGCTGAAAGAAGCCGTCAGGTGATCAAGACCTGGTCCCGCCGGTCCACGATTATTCCCGAGATGGTCGGTCTTACCTTTGCTGTGCATAATGGTAAGAAGTTTATCCCGGTGTTTGTGTCTGAAAACATGGTCGGGCACAAACTTGGTGAATTCGCACCCACCCGGACATATTTTGGCCACGCTGCTGATAAGAAGAAGAAATAGGCAGGAAGTTTCACATGGAAGCAAGATCGGTTGCCAAGTTTATACGCGTTTCTCCGCAGAAAGCCAGGTTGGTCGCACGTAACGTGACCGGCAAGCCTGTCGAGGATGCGTTGAATGTCCTGAAATTCACCCCGAAGAAAGCTGCCCGTCTGATCGAGAAGGTCCTGACGACTGCGATTGCCGATGCCGAGCACAACTACAAGCTGAACGTCGACAACCTCTATGTCAAGGAAGTTCGCATCGACGGCGGCCCGAGCTGGAAACGCATTCAGTCGAGAGCGATGGGCCGGGCTTACAGAATTATCAAGCGCACCAGCCACATCACTGTGGTTGTCGATGAACTCTAGGAGGGCAGTGCTTTGGGTCATAAAGTTCATCCTTACGGATTCCGTTTAGGGTACAACAAAAACTGGAAGTCCCGTTGGTTCAGCGACAAGAAGTATGCCGAGTATGTTTTCGAGGACAGCAAGCTTCGGAAATATGTGAAGGAAAAACTTTTTCACGCCGGCATTTCGAAGATCGAAATCGAGAGAGCTGCCGACAAGGTTCGTTTGATTCTTTTCACTGCGCGCCCCGGTATTGTTATCGGACGGAAAGGCGTTGAAATTGAAAAGCTGCGGGCTGAGCTCAAGGGCAAGTTCGGTCGCGAGTTCGTGATCGAAGTCAATGAAATCCGCCGCCCCGAAACCGACGCCCAGCTCGTCGCCGAGTCCATTGCCCAGCAGCTTGAGCGTCGCGTGGCTTTCCGCCGCGCCATCAAGAAGACTTTGGGCATGGCCCAGAAGTTCGGCGCCCAGGGCATCAAGGTCCAGTGCGGTGGTCGTCTGGGTGGTGCGGAAATCGCCCGCACCGAGTGGGCGAGAGAAGGCAGGGTGCCTTTGCATACCCTTCGTGCCGACATCGATTACGGCGTTGCGCTGGCCAAGACCACGTACGGCGTCATTGGCATCAAGGTGTGGGTGTTCAAGGGAGAGATCCTGAGCGAGGTGGATAACTGATGCTGAGTCCCAAGAAAGTAAAATTTAGGAAGCAGCAGAAGGGTCGTATACGCGGCTTGGCGCAGCGTGCGACCACGGTTGCTTTTGGTGATATCGGTTTGAAGGCCATGGAGTGTGGAAAGATCACGAGTCAGCAGATCGAAGCCGCCCGTATCGCTATGATGCGACATATCAAAAGAGGCGGAAAGGTCTTCATTCGAATCTTCCCCGACAAGACGATCACTGCCAAGCCCCTGGAAGTACGTCAGGGTAAAGGTAAGGGTTCTCCGGTTGGCTGGTGCGCTCCTGTCCAGAGAGGTCGCATTATATACGAAATCAAAGGCGTGGATGTTGAGCTGGCTAAAGAAGCATTGCAGAGAGCTGCCTACAAGCTGCCTATCAAGACTCTCATAGTCGAAAAGGAGTAAGACAGGATGAATGCTCAACAGTTACGTGAATTGGATTCTGTGAAACTCCAGGAAAAGCTTGGTGAATTTCGCAAGGAATTGATGAATCTTCGTTTTCAGCACGCGACGGCGCAGCTTGAAAATAGTCAGAGAATACCGCTTGTTAAGAAATCCATTGCTCGGATTTTGACGATTATGAAAGCGAAGGACATGGAGACAGGTGATGAGTAACAGCGGAAAGACATCAAACAAGAGAACTCTTGTTGGCTTCGTAGTGAGCGATAAGAACGACAAGACTATAGTCGTCCGTGTCGAGACTCTGGTCAAACATCCTGTTCTTAAAAAATATATCCGCCGCAGAAAGAAATTCATGGCTCATGACCCCAACAATGAATGTCACATTGGGGATAAGGTTCAGATTGTCGAACACCGCCCCCTGAGCGCGCGGAAGAATTGGCATCTGGTCAAAATCATTGAAAGAGCTTTGTAGGGGATTGCAAAATGATTCAAATGCAGACGACTTTGGATGTCGCAGACAATTCCGGAGCCAAAAAGGTTGCCTGCATCAAGGTGCTAGGCGGTAGCAAGAGGCGGTACGCTCGTGTCGGCGACATTATCATGGTCTCCGTCAAAGAAGCCATCCCTCATGGCAAGGTCAAGAAGGGCGATGTTCTCCAGGCAGTAGTTGTCAGAACAACAAAGGAGATCGGACGTCCCGATGGAACCTTCATCCGCTTCGACAATAATTCGGCTGTTCTGCTGAATAAGAACCTTGAGCCCATGGGTACTCGTATTTTTGGACCTGTTGCGCGTGAGTTGCGGGCAAAGAACTTTATGAAGATCGTATCTTTAGCCCCCGAGGTGTTGTAAGTTATGTCTACCAAGGTCTGGAAAATTCACAAAGACGACAACGTCATGATTCTTGCCGGCAAAGACAAAGGCAAGATCGGTAAGGTTGTCAAAATTCTGCGCAGCAAGAAGCAGGTTATTGTCGAGAAGGCTAACATGGTGAAGAAACACACCAAGCCCAATCCCTACAACAACCAGCCTGGTGGGATTGTCGAGAAGGAAATGCCCCTGGATATTTCCAATGTTCAGGTGATTTGCATCGCCTGCTCCAAGCCGACTCGTCTCGGCTATAAGATTACCGACGATAACAAGAAAGTTCGTTATTGCAAAAAATGCAATGAAACGATCAGCTAAGGTGCAGCAATGAGTAGTTTCGAAAAGATCTACAAAGATAAAGTCGCTCCCGAACTCGCGAAGGAATTCAATTACAAGTCTGTGATGCAGATTCCTTCGATCAAGTGTGTCTCATTGAACATGGGACTGGGTGAGGGTAGCCAGAATAACAAGATCATTCAGGATTCTGTACGCGATTTGTCTCTGATTGCTGGTCAGCGGGCTGTTGTAACGCGGGCAAAGAAATCCATCGCCGCCTTCAAGCTGCGCGAGGGAATGCCTGTAGGCTGCCGTGTATCGCTTCGCGGAGACGCAATGTGGGCTTTCCTGGAAAAGCTCATTGTCATCGCCCTTCCCAGAGTCCGCGACTTCCGTGGTGTTCCGGACAGAGGCTTTGATGGACGTGGAAATTATACCCTTGGCATCAAGGAACATACGATCTTCCCTGAAATCGAGATGGACAAGATCGAGAAGCCTGTGGGTATGAATATTACTGTCGTAACTACTGCCCAGACTGACAAAGAAGGCAAGACGCTGTTGAAGCTTCTTGGAATGCCCTTCAAGAAGTAAGGAGGAGTGTAACTTGACTCGCACATCACTCATGGTCAAGGCGCAGCGGAAGCCCAAATTTTCCACACGCCAGTACAACAGGTGTCCTATTTGCGGCCGTCCCAGGGCCTTTATGCGCAAGTTTGGCATTTGCAGAATCTGCTTCAGGAATATGGCCCTTGCCGGTGAATTGCCAGGCGTAAGAAAATCTAGTTGGTAAATGAGGTACGCTCATGTCTGTCATAGATCCTATTGCAGATTTGTTGACTCGAATTCGTAATGCATACAAGGCGATGCATTCCAGTGTCTCCGTTCCGCCCAGTCGCACCCGCGAGGCGCTGCTTAAAATATTGAACGAAGAAGGCTATATCAACGGGTATGCCAAGGAGAACGAAGCTCTCCTGGTCGATCTGAAATACCACGAGAACAAGCCCGTCGTCGCTGGTCTGAAAAGAATCAGCAAGCCCGGCCGCCGAATTTATGTCGGTGCGAAGTCGATTCCTTCTGTTCAGAACGGCCTCGGCATCTGCATTTTGTCGACCTCCAAGGGTATCCTTGAAGGCAAAAAGGCTGCCGAAATCGGCGTTGGCGGCGAACTTCTTTGTGAGATTTGGTAGGAGATCGCTATGTCCCGTGTAGGAAAACTGCCCATCAGCATCCCCAGTGGTGTTGATTTCAAAATCGCGGAGGGCGTGCTGGAAGTGAAGGGGCCCAAGGGCTCAATTTCTCTGGCCACGCACCCCGCCATTGAAGTTAAGGTCGAAGACAACACGATTTTCGTGACCCCTGCGGAAGACACCCGCATCGCCCGTCAGCAGCACGGGCTGCGCAGAACCTTGCTGGCCAACGCCGTGACCGGCGTGACAAAGGGCTTCGAGAAGACTCTCGAAGTCATTGGCGTCGGCTACAAGGTCAACGTGCAGGGCAACACGGTCGTTCTTAATGTCGGCTACTCCCATCCGGTGAACTTCGTGCTCCCCGCAGGCGTACAGGCCAAGGTAGAGAACACCAAGATCACCATTTCCGGATGCGACAAGCAGGTCGTCGGCGAAGTGGCGGCCCAGATCCGCCGCGTGCGTCCGCCGGAACCGTACAAGGGCAAGGGCATTAAGTACTCTGACGAGACTATCCGTCGCAAGGCCGGCAAATCCGGCGGCAAGAAATAGGATACGCCATGAAATTATCACGTGAAGAAGCCCGTAAGAACCGCAAGACACGGATTCGCAAAAAGGTCAATGGATCTCCCGAACGTCCGCGTCTGGTTGTTTACCGGTCGAACAAGCACATTTACGCCCAGATCATCGACGATCTTGCCGGCGCGACCCTGGCTTCGGCTTCCACGCTGAGCCTGGAAGGCGACAACACTCGCCTGACTGTCGAGAACGCGAAGTTGGTGGGGAAGAAAGTTGCCGAGGAGGCGATCAAGAAGAGCATCACTTCCGTGGTCTTTGATCGCAACGGCTTCGTGTACCATGGCCGGATCAAAGCCGTTGCCGATGGAGCCAGAGAAGGCGGCTTAAATTTTTAATAGAGGACATCCATGCAACAGAACGAATTTGAACTCATTGAGAAAATAGTCTATCTCAATCGCGTCGCCAAAGTTGTGAAGGGTGGCCGCCGATTCAGCTTCAGCGCTCTGGTCGTCGTCGGCGACGGCAAGGGTACCGTCGGTTTTGGCCTGGGCAAGGCCAACCAGGTGCCGGATGCCATCAAGAAAGCTACCGACCGGGCCCGTAAGAGCATGCAGAAGGTCGAGCTCCTCGATGGCACCATTCCCTACGAGATCGTCGGGAATTTCGGCGCCGGACAGGTTCTGCTCAAGCCAGCATCCGCCGGTACCGGCATCATCGCCGGCGGACCGGTCCGTGCCGTCATGGAGGCCGTCGGCGTCCATGACATCCTGACCAAGGCCATTGGCACGAACAATCCGCATAATGTTCTTCGCGCCACGTTTGCCGGATTGCGCTCCCTTCGCAGCGCCGAACACGTCGGACGGATGAGGGGCAAGTCCCTCTCCATCAAGAGAAAATAGGTGGAGTTATGATCACGATTAAACTGACAAAGAGCCTGATCACGCAGAATCCCGCCCAGAAGCGGACCGTGAAGGCTCTCGGTTTCACCAAGCTCAACCAGGTCCGTACGCTTCCCGACAACGAGTGCGTTCGCGGGATGATCAATAAAGTCAAGCATCTTGTCGAGGTTATTCAATAATGAACCTGCATGAACTCTATCCGTTTCCCGAGGAACGCGCCAAGGTGAAGAGAATTGGCCGCGGCACCGCGTCCGGTCAGGGCGGCACCTCCGGCAAGGGCCACAAGGGTCAGAACGCCCGCGCCGGCGGCGGCGTGGCTCCCTGGTTTGAAGGCGGCCAGATGCGCCTCTATCGGCGTCTGCCCAAGCGCGGGTTCAAGAATCCTTTCCGTGTGGTGTACCAAGGTTTGAACCTGTCCACCGTGTTCGCCGCCTTCGCCGACAAGAGCGAAGTGACCATCGAAGATCTGTATGCTGCCGGTCTTGTGGACCGCAACATGCCTGTCAAGATTCTCGGTGACGGTGAGGCCGGCAAGGCGCTGAAGATCACTGCACACAAGTTCAGCAAGCAGGCCGTCGAGAAGATCACTGCCGCTGGTGGTGAAGCAATCTCCATCGAAGGATAACTATTGTGAGTATATCCAAAGGCGCAAACACTGGCACGTCGGAGTTGAAAAGCAAGTTCATCTGGACTTTTCTTCTTCTGGCCGTTTACCGTGTTGGTGTGCATCTGCCGATACCCGGTGTTGACGGTAATGCCCTGGCGGATTTCTTTGCCAACGCCCAGAACACGCTCTTCGGTCTCTTCGACATGTTCTCGGGCGGCGGCCTCATGAATCTGTCGATTTTCGCCCTGGGCATCATGCCGTACATCTCCGCTTCCATCATCCTGCAGCTCCTGACCGTCGTCAGTCCCGATCTGAAGAGACTGAGCAAGGAGGAGGGAGCTGCCGGACGGAAGAAGATCACCCAGTACACCAGATATGGCACGGTTCTCATCGCCGTCATTCAAGGGCTCGGAATCGCCATCGGCGTGGAGAGCATGACCAGCCCCACCGGGGCGGCCATCGTGTACATGCCCGGCTGGGGATTCCGCCTGATCACCGTCCTGACCCTCACGGCCGGGACGATATTCATCATGTGGCTTGGAGAGAAGATCACGGAAAAGGGGATCGGCAACGGCATCAGTCTGATCATCTGCGCCGGCATCATCGCCGGCCTTCCCAGTGGCATCGGCAAGTCGTTCCGTCTTTTCACGGCGGGCGACGTGTCGCTGTTCACCGTACTGCTCGTTCTGATCGTCATGGCTGGGGTGCTTGTGGGCATCACGTTCATGGAACGTGCGCAGCGCAGAATCCCCATCCATTACGCGAAAAGGATGGTCGGGCGGAAAATGTACGGCGGCCAGACGAGTCACCTGCCTTTGCGCATCAATACGGCCGGAGTCATACCGCCGATCTTCGCATCCTCGATCCTGATGTTCCCGGCGACGATCGCCAACTTTTCCAACGTCGAGATCCTGAATCGCATGTCTGATTATTTCAGGCCCGATTCGCTGCTCTACAATGTTTGTTTTGTCGGCTTCATCGTCTTTTTTTGCTTTTTCTATACCGCCATCGTCTTCGACCCCAAGGAAATCTCCGAAAACCTCAAGAAACAAGGGGCTTTCGTTCCCGGTATCCGGCCCGGTTTCAAGACGAACGAGTATATCGACAAGGTTCTGACGCGTTTGACTTTGTGGGGCGCTTTGTATATCTCCACCGTCTGCGTTTTGCCCATGGTGCTCATGAAGCAGTTCAATGTGCCCTTCTACTACGGTGGCACATCCCTGCTCATCGTCGTCGGCGTCGCCATGGACACCATGGCCCAGGTCCAGTCCCACCTCATTTCGGGGCGGTATGACGGCCTTCTGGCCAAGGCAAAGATCAAGGGCAGACAGGGTTGAAAAAGCACAGAGGCATCTTCCTGAAAAACGATCAGGAGATTGCTCTACTCCGGGAGGCCAACCGCATAGGCGCTCTGATTCTCGACGAACTCGAGAAGATGGTGGCCCCCGGAGTTTCATCCTGGGACCTTGAGGAAAAGGCGAACGACCTCTGCGCTCAGTACGAGGTTGTTCCGGCGTTCAAGGGGTATCTTGGTTTTCCGTACGCGCTTTGCTGCTCGCTCAACGAAGTGGTCGTGCACGGGTTTCCCACCAAGACGCCTTTACGGGACGGAGACATTCTGTCCATAGATTTTGGTGTTAAGTTTCAGGGTTTTTACGGTGATACCGCAAGGACCTTTCCTGTAGGAAATATCAGTGAGGGCGCGGCCCGTTTGCTGGAAGTCACCCGGGAGTCCCTGTATAGAGGGATTGACCAGGCCAAGCCAGGAAACGACCTTTACGATATTTCACGGGCTGTACAGGGATGTGTCGAAGCTCAAGGGTACTCCGTTGTCAAGCGGTTCGTCGGGCATGGAATTGGCCGGATGCTTCATGAGAAGCCAGAAATCCCCAATTTCGTGCCGCGGGACAGCTCGAGACTGCCTTTGAAGCCGGGTATGGTTCTCGCCATTGAGCCAATGGTTGCCATGGGGTCCGATCAGGTCGAAATCCTCTCCGACGGATGGACTGCTGTAACCAAAGATAGAAGCCTGTCAGCTCATTTTGAACATTCTGTGGCGATTACCAAGGACGGACCGATCATTCTCAGCCAGTTGTGAACCGGCTGGGATCCAATTGAAAAGCTTCGGGGGATTCAATGAAAGTTAGACCTTCAGTTCGCAAGATTTGTCCAAAATGCAAGATCATCAAGCGCAAAGGCGTGCTTCGTGTGATCTGCGACAATACGCGGCATAAACAGAGACAGGGTTAAGGATAGGGGGATATTGTGGCAAGATTAGTTGGTGTAGATTTGCCGAGAAATAAAAGGCTCGATATTGCATTGACATATATTTACGGGATCGGCCGGGCTACAGCTCTCAAAATCCTTGATTCTACGGGCATTGATTGGACCAAGAACAGTGATGACCTCACTGCTGACGACGTCAACACCCTGCGCAAAGAGCTCGAAGCCAATTACAAGGTCGAGGGCGATCTGCGGCGTGAAGTCGTTGCCAATATCAAGCGCCTCATGGACATCGGTTGCTACAGAGGCCTGAGACATCGTCGCGGCTTGCCTTGTCGCGGACAGCGCACGCACACCAACGCGCGCACACGCAAGGGTCCACGCAGAGCCATCGTTGGTAAGAAGAAAAAGTAACTGGGTGGAGACAGACACATGGCAAGACCTCAGAGAGTCATCAAGAAAAAGGAAAAGAGAAATATCCCCACGGGTATCGCTCATGTGAACAGCACGTTCAATAATACGATCATCACGTTCACCGATCCTACCGGGAACGTGATCAGCTGGGCGAGTTCCGGCGCTTCCGGTTTCAAGGGTTCCCGCAAGAACACTCCCTTCGCGGCTCAGAAGGCTGCGGAGACCGCTGCCCGCAAGGCCATGGACTGCGGCATGCGCACCGTCGGCATCCTGGTGAAGGGACCCGGTTCCGGACGCGAGTCCGCCATGCGCGCCATCAATGCCGTCGGCCTGCGTGTCGCCTTCATCCGCGACGTCACGCCGATCCCGCACAATGGCTGTCGTCCGCCCAAACGTCGTAGAGTATAGGGGGAATTTACCTTGGCTAGATATACAGGCCCAAAATGCAGGATTTGCCGCAGAGAAGGCGGAAAGCTTTTTCTGAAAGGCGACAGATGTTATACGGACAAGTGTGCTTTCGAGCGTCGCGCCTACGCGCCCGGCGATCACGGCAAGGCACGCAAGAAACCCAGTGATTACGCTCTCCAGCTGCGCGAAAAGCAGAAGGTGAGAAAGATGTACGGCATTCTCGAAGGGCAGTTCCGCCGCTACTTCGAGGAGGCCGAGCGCCGCAAGGGCGTCACCGGCACGAACCTGCTGGCCCTGCTTGAGACGCGTATCGACAACGTCGCGTACAAGCTCGGCTTCGCCAATTCGCGCAGCCAGGCCCGCCAGATGGTCCGTCACGGGATTTTCCTCCTGAACGGCCGTCGCGTCAGCGTGCCCTCGATTCAGATGAAGCCGGGCGACGTTCTTGAAGTGCGCGACCGCACCAAGAAGAATCTCGTCATCAACGAAGCTTTGGAAGTCGTCGCCCGTCGTGGCGTGCCTGCTTGGCTCGAGATCGATGCTCCTGCCCTGAAGGGTTCCGTCAAGGCTTTCCCGACCAGAGAAGATATCACCTTCCCGATGACGGAGCAGTTGATTGTTGAACTCTACTCCAAATAGCAGGCGGTAAACATGAGTTCTACGTATAGCGGAGACAAAAAGGTTTACGTCCGGAATTGGGCAGAGCTTGTCAGGCCCGAACAGCTGGAAAAGGATTCGAAGAGCGACGCCATGTATGGGCGGTTCGTCTGCGAACCCCTTGAACGGGGGTTCGGGACCACCATCGGTAATGCGTTGCGTCGGGTCCTGCTGTCCTCGTTGCAGGGCGCGGCGCCCGTGTCGGTCAAGATTCAGGGCATTCAGCATGAATTCACGACCATCCCGGGCGTCAACGAAGATGTCACGGACATCGTCCTCAACCTCAAGCAGCTGCGCGTGGCCATGAACACGCCTGAACCTCAGCGGGTTCAGCTCATCGCCAACGCCAAGGGCGAGGTCAAGGCTTCGGCCATTGTAGAGAACCAGCATATCAGAATCCTCAATCCCGAACTGCATATCGCCACCCTGTCCGAGGATATCGACCTCGTCATGGACCTGGAGATTCGCATGGGAAAGGGCTACGTGCCTGCCGAAATGCACGAGGATCTGGACAACGAAATCGGCGTGATCACTCTTGACTCGAGCTTCTCCCCCATCCGCAAGGTTGCGTATGCCGTGGAGCAGGCGCGTGTCGGTCAGATGACCAACTACGACAAGCTGATCATGGAAGTGTGGACGGACGGCTCCATCACGCCTGACGACGCACTAGCCTACAGCGCCAAGATTCTGAAGGAACAGCTGACCGTCTTCATCAATTTCGACGAAGGGTCGGCCGACATCGAGAAGGCCAAGACCAAGCCTCAGGACAAGATCAACGAGAACCTCTTCAAGAACATCGAGGACCTGGAGCTGCCCGTGCGGGCCAGCAACTGCCTCAAGAGCGCCGGTATCCACATTGTCGGCGAACTTGTTCAGAAGACCGAGGCTGACCTGCTCAAGACCAAGAACTTCGGCCGAAAGTCCCTTGAGGACATCCGCCGGGTGCTGGAGAGCATGGGGCTGGATTTTGGCATCAGAGTCGATAATTTCGATGAATTGTACCAGGATTGGTTAAAGAGGAACGAAGAAGATGAGGCATAGAAACTCTGGTCGAAAACTGGGGCGCACGTGGGAGCACCGCAAGGCCCTGATGAAGAATATGGCCCGTTCCCTGGTCGAGCACGAGCGCATCAGGACCACGGAAGCCAAGGCCAAGGAACTGCGCATCCTGGCCGACAAGTTGGTCACCATGGCCCTCGTGGACAGCCTGCACGCCCGTCGTCAGGCTTACTCGATATTGGGCAGCCACCACAGCGTGCAGAAGCTCTTCAATGAGATCGGCCCGCGCTTCAAGGATGTCCCCGGCGGCTACACCCGCGTGGTCAAGTTCGGCATCCCGCGTGTCGGAGACAGCGCGCCCATGGCCATGATCGAATTCACGCGTCTGGCCGAATCCGCGACCGCTGAAGAAGCCGGCAAGAGCGAAGAATAGTTGAAAAAAATAAGGCAGCACCGCTGCCTTATTTTTTGCCCGCACCTATTGCTTTTATCTATGCCAAGGATTGCTCTTTATGGACATTCGGAAGATCGAAGCATTTTCAAAGGTCTATGAAAACCGCAGTTTCTCTCGGGCCGGAAAGGAACTCTATCTTTCCCAGCCGACCATCAGCGCGCATGTCGCCGCGCTGGAGCAGGAACTCGAGGTCCAGCTGTTCGACCGCATCGGCAGGACTGTCGTTCCGACCAAGGCGGGGGACGTGCTCTATCAGCACGCCAAGCGCATCTTCGAGGCATCGGAGCTGGCGATTTCCGAAATCCGGAAGCTTCAGGACCGCATCACTGGCAAACTCAACCTCGGCGGGAGCACCATTCCGGCCAATTACATCCTGCCGCCTCTTCTGGCCAGATTCTGGCAAACCTATCCCGAAGTCATCATGGATCTGCACATCGGCGACACCGAGGACATCGTCAGCCGGGTGCGAGACAACGCGCTCATGCTCGGGGTTGTCGGCGGGCATTTCGAGGCCCCGGATCTGCATTTCGAGCCCATCGCAACGGACTCTCTCATGCTTGTCATGACGCCGGCCCTCAAAGAGCGGTATGCGCATCTCGGGGCCGAGGAGTTGCTGCGCAGCCTGCCGTGGGTCATGCGCGAGGAGGGTTCCGGCACGAGAATGGCCATGGCGGCGAGCCTGGCCGGCTTCTCCATCGACGTGAATTCGCTGCGCACCGTCATGATGGTCCGCAATGCAGGCGCCATGGCACGCTGCATTTCGGCGGGCATGGGCGCAGCCATAACTTCGGCGATCACCGTCGCTCCCGAGCTCCGATCGGGGCAGTTGGTCTCCGTTGACTTGCCGGGCCTGCAGATGAAACGCTCGTTTTACGTCGTGTTCAATACGAGGCGATCGCTCTTTCCGGCCGCCCTGAAATTGATCGAATATCTCAAAAACAACGCTGAAAACCAGGTGAGGACACAATCGTGAACAAGACGCCTCTGGTACAGACGGTCTCCGCCGCCGGTTGAGCCTCCAAGCTCTCTCCAGGGGACCTGGAGAAGGCGCTTTGCGGGCTGGATGTCGGCCTTGACGACCGCATTCTGACGGGGATGGGCAACAGCGAGGACGCCGCCGTCGTCCGATTCCCTCCCGGGAAGGCATTGGTGCAGACCCTCGATTTCTTCACGCCCATCGTCAACGACCCCTTCCGGTTCGGACAGATCGCCGCGGCCAATTCCCTGTCGGATGTCTACGCCATGGGCGGCGAAGCATACGCAGTCATGAATATCGTCTGCTTCCCGTCGTCGACGATGGATATCTCGGTGTTGCGCGAGATACTCCGCGGCGGCCTGACGAAGATACGGGAGGCCGGCGCAATGCTCGTGGGAGGTCACAGCGTCCAGGACAAGGAACTCAAATACGGACTCTCTGTGTCCGGCATCATCGATCCCGACAGCTATGCGACCAATGCCGGGCTTCGGCCCGGCGACACCCTGATTCTGACCAAGCCCATCGGTTCGGGAGTTCTGGCGACGGCCGTAAAGGCCGGCTGGGACGGCGCCGAAGCCGACGAGAACGAGCTCTTCAGGTGGGCGTCGCGGTTGAACAAGAACGCGGGCGCAGCCATATCCTCTTTCGGCCTGCGCGCGGCCACGGACGTCACGGGATTCGGGCTGGGCGGACACCTGCTGGAGATGGCCACGGCCTCGGACTGCGCCGTCCGCCTCCATACTGATGCCGTTCCCATCATGGGTCGCGCGGCGGAACTGGCGGCAGTCGGGCTTTTGCCGGCCGGCAGCCATGCCAACAGGCAGTATTGCGACAGGATCGTCATGCAGCTTCCGGGCCTTGATCCGGTCAAGGTGGATCTCATGTTCGACGCCCAGACTTCGGGCGGGATGGTCCTGGCCGTTCCGCAGGGGCTGGTCGAGGAGGTCCGTGCGTGGCTCACGGCCCACGGCGACCTGGCCGCGATCGTTGGAGAGGTTGAGCGGCTGCGCGGCGACGGCAGGCGCCTTGTCCTGTGCTGACGATTGAAATCCGCCGACATTCCGGCGAATTCGACTCCGTTCACGTCGAGGCGGGCCGTTCCTTTCTGAACGCGCTGTTCGAGGCCGGCGTCGGCCGCGGCCGGCTCGTGTGCGGCGGAAGCGGGTTGTGCGGGAATTGCAGGGTTCGCTTCCTGGCCTCGCCTCCTCCGCCTTGTCCCGAGGACTTCCAGCGCCTCGGCGCGGATGACGTGGCGGCCGGGTGGCGCCTGGCCTGTCGGCATGCGGTGACCATCCCGTGCCGGATAGAGGACCCGGGCCCGCCGCCGGCGATGCCGAAGTCCGAGCGCGCCGAAGGGCTTGCGGTGGATGTCGGGACAACGCGCATCAAATGGGCCCTGCAGCGGGGCGGGCAACATGGCGCCGAATACGCCGTGTTCAACCCGCAGATGGCCGTTGGCAGTGAAATCATGTCCCGGTTGCGCTACGCCCTGTCGTCACCGGAAGGGCGCAGCCACCTCCGGGAATCCGTGCTGCGGGTGCTGCGGGACGTGGTCGGGGCAAGCGGCGCCACGGCCATGGCCCTTTCCGCGAACAGCGCCATGGTTTCCATCCTGCTTGACGTTCCCCTGGCCGGCCTGGCCTATGCTCCGTACTGCCTGCCGTGGCAGGGAGGGGAAGTTGTCCGCCTCGACCCCGGCTTGCCTCCGGCTTACGTCCCGCCGCTGTTGGGGCCGTTCATCGGGGCCGACATAAGCGCCGGTCTGGCCTGCATTGCCGCGCAACGCCCTCGCTACCCCTATATCCTCGCCGATCTCGGGACCAACGGGGAGTTCGTCCTCGCGCTCGATGAACACCGCTATTTCGCCTGCAGCGTGCCCATGGGGCCGGCCATCGAGGGCGTGGGGCTGTGCTGCGGGGCCCCCGCCGGAGAGGGCGTCCTGAGCAGGGCGGAACTCACTCCCGGCGGTTTGCGATGGGACACGCCGAACATGACGGCCATCTCCGGGACGGGCTATATGTCCGTCCTGGCGCTGCTGCTCCGATTGGGGCTTGTCGATACGGACGGCCATTTCCGGGAGGGAACGATGCCCCTTGCGCGCAAGGTCGGGACGCGAGTGCGCGAACACCCGTTGGGTAGAGTTTTCGGACTGGAGGGAGACGTTTTCCTGGCGGAGCGGGATATCGAGGAGTTTCTCAAGGCCAAGGCCGGCGTCAACGTGGGCCTCAGGACATTGGTCGGGCTGGCCGGTCTGGCCGAAGGGGACGTGGAGACTGTCTACCTGGCCGGCGCTCTCGGGGAGCATTCGCAGACCGAGGACCTCGTTGCCCTGGGCGTCCTGCCCGAGGTCTGGGCGGATCGGGTCCGCATGGCCGGCAACACGTCACTGGCGGGCACGTTGCTGGCCCTGCGTGATGAGGGGACCCGGCGTTGGCTCGCCGGGTTGCCCCCGTTGGTCAGGGTGGAATCGCTGGTGGAGAGGGATGATTTCGGCCCCGCGTTCATGAAGGCCATGCGTTTCGCATGGGCGTAGCGGGAGGCTGTGGACCGTCGGGTTACAGCTTGGCGCCGATGGCGTCGTGAATGCGCCGCGAGGCCTGCTCGTCGCCCAGGTACCCCACCCGGATGGATATCTCCGTGGTTGTCGAGCTCTGAGCCTTGAGGGTGATCCATACCTCGCGGTCCGCGTCGCGGGTCTTGATCGTGGCCTGGCTCAGCTGCTTTTCACGTTCGAGCAGGGGCAGGCCAAGAGATTCGCAGCCGGCGATGCTCGCCTGGTATGCGCCGTCGAGATTCACATTGTAGGTCTTTTTCAACTGGCCTGCGACATAGGTGTATGTGCCCACCGCAGCCGCTCCGCCGACCACGACGGCCGCGCATCCCGTGCAGAGCAGCACGAGGAGAATGGCCAGGTTCCGTATGACTCTCATAGGTCGTTCCTCCGTTTTTTCCATGTCCTACGTTTTTTTCGGATCGAAGAAAAGGGAGTTCACTCGACGGCCAGGATCTCCTGGACGGACAGCTCTATCTGCATCAGACCGTTGAATTTTGACAGGCGGGGAGTGTAGGCGATCTTGACCCGTCGCCCCTCAAGCGGCGTGTCCTGCCAGCGTTCGCCCTGCCGCCAGGCAACGGCGCGGAGGCTCGTTCCGTCGGTGGTGTCGGAGAGGTGGAGTTCCAGGTGCTTCTTCTGGCTGAAAAAGCGGTGCCGAAGGATGTTCAGGGGCGGGGAGAGAAAAATGGGTCTCGGGTTGCCCTGCCCATAGGGCTGCAGCAGCTCCAACTCCTTGAGAAAGGTGTGGTCGATGAACGAGAATGGCAGTTCGGCGTCCAGCTCCAGGACGGGCGGCGCCGGATTCGTCCCAAGCTGTTCCTCCACGGCCCAGGCGAAGAGATCCTTGAGGTTGGCCAGCTGAAACGGTTCGAGCTTGAGGCCCGCGGCCTGGCGGTGCCCTCCGAACTTGTAGAGGCACTGCTTGCAGGACAGCAGGGCCTGATAAAGGTCGAAGGTCGGGGTGGAGCGACCGGAGCCCTTGAAGATGCCGTTTTCCTTGGTCAGGATGAGGCAGGGGCGGTGGAAGCGCTCCACGATGCGCGAGGCGACGATGCCGATGATGCCCGAGTGCCAGTGCTCGGAATGCAGGACCAGTCCCGGCAGATGGAGCTGTGATTCGGCCTGGACGATGGCCTCCTCAAGGATGCGCTGCTCCTCGACCTTGCGCTTGGTGTTGAGCCGGTCGAGCTGCTCGGCCATGATGCGGGCTTCGTCGCGGTTTTTCTCCAGAAGCAGGCGCACGGCCAGGTCCGGGTCGCCGATGCGTCCGGCGGCATTGATGCGCGGGGCCAGGGCGAAGCCGATGGCCCCGGTGCCGACGCTCTCCTCCGGCGTCATGCCGCTGATTTCCTTGAGGGCCTGGATGCCGAAGCGGCGGCCTTCCTTGATGAGGAGCAGGCCGTTTTTGACCAGTATCCTGTTCTGGTCGTCCAGCGGGACCACGTCGGCCACGGTTCCGAGAGCGACCAGGTCCAGGAAATCCCGGATGTCGGCCTGGGGGCCGGGGAGGATCCGATTCAGGGCCCCCATGAGCAGAAAGCTCACGCCCACGCCCGAGAGATTGGGCGAGGGCCAGCCCTCGAGCTTGGGATTGATGATGATGTCGGCGTCGGGAAGATCCTGCCCGGGCAGGTGATGGTCGGTGACGATGACCTGCATGCCCAGTTCCCTGGCCGCGCGAATCTCTTCGTTGTTGGCGATGCCGCAGTCCACGGTCAGCAGCAGGCCGACGCCCTTGTCGGCCAGGTCCCGGATGCCGTCCAGGTGCAGGCCGTAGCCGAAATCGAGCCTGTCAGGGATGAAGTGCAGGATGTCGATGCCCCGGGCGGCCATGAAATCCTTGACCAGCGCCGTGGCCGTGATGCCGTCCACGTCGTAGTCGCCCCACACGGCGATTCTGCGACCCGACTCGACGGCCCGGCGCATGATTTCCGCGCCAGCCTCTATGCCGGGCCACCGGTCCAGGGGGTGCAGGTAGCGCAGGCCGGGGCTCAGGAACTTGTCCATGTCCCCTTCGGATGTCAGGCCGCGTAGCGAGAGCAGGTGGACCAGCAACGGGCTGACCTCGAGGCGTCGGGCAAGCCGCTCCTGCTCGGCCCGGGTGAGGGCCGCCTCGGGCGGTGGGGTCTTGAGCCTCCAGGTGGGCTGGCTATCCGACATGGGCCTATCCGGAAAAACGGTGGTTGATGCTTTGACAGTCAAGGGTCACAAAGTATAATTGTTTTTGGCTCGACTGCAAGAGCTTTGATTTCTTGATTTTTTGGGCCGGCTCAAACCGGCCGTAATTGTTGCCTATCTTGACCTGCGAGGTTTCATGGACATCACATTCAGCCCCATCTCCCTGGAGGGGCAGACAGAATACAACCGGCATCTGGCGCTGTGCGGCCAGAAGCCGTCAGACTACAGTTTCGTCAACCTGTGGGGCTGGGGCCGGGAATACGGCCTGGAGTGGGCATTCCTCGAAGGGTGCGTGCTCATTCGGCAGACCTTTCCCCAGACCCTCTATTGGGCGCCGGTCGGGGATTGGACGGGCGTGGACTGGGAGGCGCTGCGGAACGCCCTGCCCGGCGACACGTGCTTCATCCGCATCCCGGAACAGCTCAAGATCATTTGGGAGACGACGGTCCCCGGCATCCGGGTCGAGGAATGCCGCGACCATTGGGACTATCTGTATGACGTGACCGAACTCGTCGAACTCAAGGGCCGCAAGTTCCACAAGAAGAAGAACCTGCTGAACCAGTTCCTGCGCGACTACGACGCGCGCTTCGTGCTGCTGGACGAAAAGACCGTGGAGTGCGCCCTGGCCCTGCAGACGGACTGGTTCCTGTGGCGCAACACGGAGAACGACCGGACCCTGGAAGCCGAAAACCTGGCCATCGTCAAGGTGATGCACGACTGGTCGCGGCTGCACGGCCTCATCGGCGCCGGCCTGATGGTCGATGACAAGATGATCGCCTACACCATCGCCGAGGCCCTGGACGAGACGAGCGTCGTCATCCATTTCGAAAAGGGGTGCCCCAATTTCAAGGGGGTGTACCAGGCCATCAACCAGATGTTTCTGGAGCGGTGCTGTCAGGGGTTTCAGATCGTCAACAGGGAGCAGGACCTGGGCGACGAAGGCCTGCGCAAGGCCAAGATGAGCTACAACCCGTCGGGTTTTCTGCAGAAGTACTCGGTCTGTCTGCGCGGCTAGGCCGGCTGCTCGATCTTCTCCCAGTAGCCGCAATCCTTCTTCGGACAGGCCAGGTGGGGGCCCTTGGCCTTGGACTCCTTGCGCACCAGGATCTTGGACGCGCAGAGAGGGCACGGTTTGGCCACGGGGTAGTCCCAAACAGCGTAGTCGCACTTGGGGTACTTGCTGCAGGAGTAGAAGGGCTTGCCGCGGCGGCTGGTCTTTTCCACCAGTTCGCCGTCGCACCCTTCGCGGGGGCAGGCCACGCCGGTGCCCACCGATTCGGCGTGCCGGCATTCGGGGTAGTTGGAGCAGGCCACGAAGCGTCCGCCGGTCTTGGTCTTCTTGACCACGAGGCGGCCGGTCTTGCATTTGGGGCACAGGCCGAGCTCCTCGGGTGCCTCCTCCTTGACCAGCTGGATCTGACCGTCGGCGTCGCGCGTGTAGTTGCTGGTGAAGGCGCAGGCGGGATAGTTGGCGCACCCCAGGAACGTGCCGTTCTTGCCGAACTTGACCACCAGCCGTCCGTCCTCGCACTGCGGGCAGGAAAGCCCCGTGTCCATGCCGGCCTTGACCTGGGCCATGGTTTCGCGGGCCTTGTCCAGGGTGGGGTAGAAATCCTTCGCGAAATCCTTCAGCAGTTCCACCCAATCCGTGTCGCCCTCGGCCACGTGGTCCAGACCTTCCTCCATGCGCGCCGTGAAACCGGCGTCCATGAGCTGTCCGAAATGTTCCACCAGCAGGTCGCAGACGATGACGCCCAGGTCCGTGGGCTCGAAATGCTTTTCGGCCATGCGCACATAGTCGCGTTCGGTCAGGGTCGAGATGATGGCGGCGTAGGTGGACGGGCGGCCGATGCCCAGCTCTTCGAGCCGGTGCACCAGGGACGCTTCGGAGAATCTGGCCGGCGGCTGGGTGAACTTCTGCTCCTTGTGGAGCTTGTCCAGACGCAGTTCCTGTCCCTTTTCCAGGCCCGGCAGGGTCGCCGTGGCCGAGTCCTCGACCTGGGGCCAGACGCGCAGGAAGCCCGGGAAGATGAGGCGTTCGCCCTTGGCCCGCCACTGGGCCGGGCCGCTGGCCACGGTCACGACCGTGTCCCAGAAGCGGGCCGAGGCCATCTGCGACGCCATGAAGCGCTCCCAGATCAGGCGGTACAGCTTGTACTGCTCCGGGGGCAGGGCGTTCTTGATGGAGTCCGGGGTCAGGGACGGGTCCACGGGGCGGATGGCCTCGTGGGCGTCCTGGGCCGAACCCTTGCTTTTGTAGACCCTGGCCGCCTTGGGGTAGAAATCCGGGCCGAGGTTGGCCGTTATCCACTCGCGGGCCGCGTCGCGGGCCTCGTCGGAGACGCGCACCGAGTCGGTACGCATGTAGGTGATGAGCGCCGTGGTGCCGCGTTCGCCCAGTTCCACGCCTTCGTAGAGGCGCTGGGCCACGGACATGGTCCGCTTGGCGTTGAAGCCGAGCTTGTTGCTGGCGTCCTGCTGCAGGGTGGAGGTGATGAAGGGCGGTCGCGGCTGGCGCTGGCGCTCCTTCTCGACAACGTCCTCCACCAGGTACGGCTGCCCCGCGATGCGCCCCTCCAGGACCAGGGCCGCGCCCTCGTCGCCGATGACGGGCTTGGCGCCGTCGACCTTCCACAGGTCGGCTTCGAAGGGCGGCGGCGTGGCCCCCTGCAGCGTGACCTTGAAGACCCAGTACTCTTCGGAGACGAAAGCCTGGCGTTCGCGCTCGCGGTCCACGATGAGGCGCAGGGCCACGGACTGGACCCGGCCGGCGGACAGCCCGCGCTTGACCTTCTTCCAGAGCAGGGGGGAAATCTTGTAGCCCACGAGCCGGTCCAGGATGCGCCTGGCCTGCTGGGAGTCGAAGAGGGGCTTGCGCAGTTCGGTCGGGTGGGCCAGGGCTTCTTTGACCGCCTTGGCCGTGATCTCGTTGAACTGGATGCGCTTGAGGTTGGTGTTGGAGCCCTTGATGATCTCGGCCACGTGCCAGGCGATGGCCTCGCCCTCGCGGTCGGGGTCCGGGGCCAGGTAGACCGTGTCGGCCGCCTTGGCTGCGGATTTGAGCTTGCTGACGACCTTGGCCTTGCCGGGGATGATCTGATACTCCGGCGTGAAGTCGTGTTCCTCGTCCACGCCGAGGGTCTTGGCAGGGAGATCCCGCACGTGACCCACGGACGCTTCCACTTCGTAACCGCTTCCCAAAAACTTCTTGATGGTTTTGATTTTGGCGGGTGATTCGACGATGATTAAGTCCTTGCCCATAATGTTTGGGGCCTATATCCAGATTCCGAAGCGCAGGGCAAGGGGTATTTCCCGCCATTCCCGTGCTTATCCCCGTGACGGGTTTTCAACCCGGCAATATCCTTTTACAAAGATCGCATGGAAATGACGCAAAGCACATACAAAGCCGGCTTCATCGCCCTCATCGGGCCCCCCAACGCCGGGAAATCCACCTTTCTGAACGCCGTCCTGGGAGAGAAGATCGCCATCGTCTCGCCCAAGCCCCAGACCACCCGCACGAGCATCACCGGCATCCGCACCACGGCCGAGGAGCAGATCGTCTTTCTGGACACGCCCGGCATCCATGCCGCCCGCGGCAAGCTGAACCGCTTCCTGGTCGACGCGGCCTGGGGCGCGGTGCAGGAGGCCAACGGCGTGGTGCTGTTCCTCGACGGCTCCAAGTACGCGGGCAACGCCAAGGCCCTCGAACGCGACCTGCGGCCCATGGCCGCCAAGCTCGGGACCCTGGGCGTGCCCATGGCCGTGGCCCTGAACAAGGTCGACCAGATCAAGCCCAAGGAGCGCCTGCTGGGCCTGCTGGCCGACTGCGCAGCCCTCTGGCCGGGCGTCGAGCTCGTTCCCGTATCGGCCAGGACCGGCGAGGGCCTGGAGACGCTTCTGAAGATCATCCGCGAGTTCCTGCCGCTCAGCCCGCCGCTCTTCCCCGAGGACCAGCTGAGCACGGCCTCGGTGCGCTTCCTGGCTTCGGAGATCATCCGCGAGAAGCTTTTTCTGGGCCTCGAACAGGAATTGCCTTACAACGTGGCCGTGGAGATCGAAAGCTGGGAGGAACTCCCGGAGCAGAACATGACCATGATCTCGGCCACGATCTATACGTCAAAAAACAGTCACAAGGGCATGATCGTCGGCCGGCAGGGTCAGAACCTCAAGAAGGTCGGACAGCTGGCCCGTCAGGAGATCAAGGGCCTGCTGGGCGGCAAGGTCCATCTGGAGCTGTGGGTCAAGGTCCGCGAGGGGTGGACCGAAGACGGGCAGTTCATGATTTCCCTGGGCCTGGGATCCTGAGGAGGACCGGCATGGAAGCGGCGGAGATGAGGGAGAGGTGGCGCGAGGTGCTGGAGCGCATGGCCGCGGCGGCCCGCACGGCCGGGCGCGAGGCCGGAAACGTGCGCCTCGTGGCCGTGTCCAAGCTGCACCCCGCCGACGCCGTGAGAGCCCTGTACGAGGCCGGGCAGCGGGAGTTCGGGGAGAACTACGTGCAGGAGGCCGAGGCCAAGATGGCCGCCCTGCCCCCGGAAATTTCGTGGCATTTCATCGGCCATCTGCAGACGAACAAGGCCAGGAACGTGGTGGGGCGCTTCAGTCTGATCCACGGCGTAGACTCCCTGAAGCTGGCTCGCTCGTTGCATGACAGAGCCCGTGCCATGAGCCTGGTGCAGGACGTGCTCGTGCAGGTCAATCTTGCAGGCGAGAGCCAGAAGAGCGGCATCCTCGAAGGGGATTTGCCGCCGCTGGCGGAATTCCTGGCGGGCTGCGCGCATCTGCGGTGGCGGGGACTCATGCTCATGCCCCCATTCTTCGACGACCCGGAGCGGGCGCGCCCCTGGTTCGCGCGCCTGCGCGGCCTGGCCGAGTCCCTGCGCGCAGGTTTCGGGCTTCCGCTCCCGGACCTGTCCATGGGCATGACCGGGGATTTCGAGGCAGCCATCGAGGAAGGGGCCACGCTGGTGCGCATCGGCACGAGAATATTCGGGGAACGCGACACGAACTAACGGCCAAAGGGGAAGCTTGTCTTATGGATCTGGCCACCATCATCGGAATTTTGGTCGCATTCGGGCTGGTCATCGCGGCACTGGGCGGCGACTTCATGCTCTTTTTCGACTTCTCCTCGGTCCTCATCGTCTGCGGCGGCACCCTCGGCGCCGTGCTGGTGACGTACCCCCTGGAGAGCGTGCTCGGCGTGGCGCGCATCATGGGCAAGACCTTCACCTCCAAGGCCCAGGAGCCGGGGGATCTCATCGCGCAGTTCACGGACTACGCCACCCGCGTGCGCCGCGAGGGCATCCTGTCCCTGGAAGCCCACCTCAAGAGCATCCCCGACGACTTTCTGCGCAAGGGCCTGCAGCTGACCGTCGACGGCCTCGACCCCCAGCTCATCCAGGAAATCCTGGAGACCGAGATAGCCTGTCTGGAGGAGCGTCACCTCAAGGGGGCGGAGATCCTGCAGACGTTCGGCACCCTGGCGCCGGGCATGGGCATGGTCGGGACCATCATCGGCCTGGTGCTCATGCTCAAGCGCATGAACGACCCGAGCACCATCGGCCCGGCCATGGCCGTGGCCCTGCTGACCACGTTCTACGGAGCGATCCTGGCCAACCTCGTCTTCAACCCCATGGCCGGGAAACTCAGGGCCCGCAGCCGGGAAGAGGTCCTGGTGCGGACCATGATCGTCGAGGGGATCATGTCCATTTCGCGGGGCGAGAACCCCCGCATCCTCGAAGAGAAGATGAACAGCTACCTGCCGCCCAAGGAGCGCAGGTTCAGATCCTGAAGACCGGCCGGGGAACGCCATGCTCAAGCGCAGGGAGAAACGTCAGGAAGCCGACTCCGGGTTTCCGTCCTGGATGATCACCTATTCGGACATGGTCACCCTGATGATGACGTTTTTCATCGTGCTGGTGTCCATGGCCTCCATGACGGACGTCTACAAGCGCAAGGTGGCCCTGGGCTCGGTTTCCGGAACCTTCGGGACGGGAGCCCCGGGCCTGGACGACCTGACCACCTCCGACACCCGCACGCGAGTCGACCCCGGCCCCATCAATGTTTTCCACGACCTTTCGCCGGTCAAGGAGCGGCTGCAGGAAGACCCGGACAAGGACCTGCGCTTCGAGTCCAACCGGTTCATCCAGCGCCTGTCCATGGACGCCGCGGCCCTGTTCGCTCCCGGCACGGCCGAGCTCACCGGGCACGGACGGGCCCTGCTGGCCAAGGTTCTGCCCGTTGTGGCCGCGAGCGCGTATCCTCTCGGCCTGTCGGGCCACACGGCCGAGGGCATGGACGAATTCGGGCCGGACTATCTGCCCAAGCCGTGGGTCAAGGTCGATTTCTCCTGGGAGCTTTCCCTGGCCCGGGTCGTGGCCGTGTACCGCTATTTTCTCGAGGCCGGCATACCGCCGGACAAGCTGCGTCTTGAGGCCTACGGACGCTTTCGGCCGCGCGTCGGCGGGGACAGCCGCGAAGGCCGGCAGGCCAACCGGAGGGTGGAGCTCACGCTGGACCGCCGCATCGGCAGCTGGAGCGCCGAGATGGCCGCGCAGAAGGCGCTTGAGGAAGAGAAGGCGCGCGTGAAGGACAGCTTCAGCGTGGACGATTTCCTCTTCCGCTTCGACCTGCCGGGGAAGCCCTGAGATGGCGCTCAAACGCAAGCCCTACCAGCGCATGGTGGCGGGGTCGGCCTGGATGGTCACCTTCGCGGACATGGTCACCCTCCTGCTGGCCTTTTTCGTGCTGCTCCTGTCCATGTCCTCCATGGACCGATCGGTGCTGCGCGACGTGGTCTCGAATTTCGCGGGCGACATGGGCCTGGCCCCGAAGAAGGGCGCAGGCAGGATTCCGACGCGCTTCACCCTCGTGCAGATGGCCATCGAGAATCCGGCCGACGTGCTGGAGAACCCGCAGCGCATCAAGGACCTGCTTTTTCCGGACGAGGTGCTGCCCGAGGGCATGTCGAGGAGCACCCTGAACGCCAATCTTCAGATCCTGGCGCGGCCCGAGGGCCTGGCCCTGGTGCTGTCCGACGGGCTGCTCTTCGAGACCGGCGGGAGCGAGCTCAGCGAAGGCAGCCGCAAGCTGCTGGCCGAGTTCGCCAGATTTCTGGCCACGACGACCATGCCCGTCAACGTGGCGGGATATACGGACAACGTGTCCGGAACGACCAAGGACAACTACGTCCTGTCCGCGGAAAGGGCCATGGCCGTGCTCGGCGTCTTTCTGCAGACGGGTTTCGATCCCGGGCGGTTTTCGGTTTCCGCCTATGGCGAGGCCTTTCCCCTGGGCGACAACGCCACGCCCGAAGGCCGGGCCAGGAACAGGCGTGTGGAAATATTATTGAAAACCACAGGCAGAACGTATCTTTAGGCCCGGTTTTCGCATGAACGACGAAGGAGGGACAAATGGCCGACAAAAAAGCGCAGGCCCCGGAAAAGGAAGCCAAGAAAAAGGGCGGAAAGCTCAAGCTGATCATCGTCCTGGTCCTGGTGCTGGCCGTGCTGGGCGGCGGAGGGTTCGCGGCCTGGAAGTTCTATCTGCAGCCCAAGCTGGCGGGCGACGCGGCGGCCGAGAACGGCGCGCCGGCCGACGGCGAGAAGGCCTCGGCAGAGAAGGGCGAAGGGGAGAAAAAGGCTGACGCGGCGTCCGCAACCGGCGGCCAGCTGGTCACCCTCGACGCCTTTGTGGTCAACCTGTCCGACCCCATGGGCCGGCGCTACCTGAAGACCACCATGGACGTGGAGGTGGCCGACGCCGCGGCCGCGGCCGCGCTGACCGCGGCCATGCCCAAGGTCAAGGACACGCTCCTGCTCCTGCTGTCGAGCAAGACCTTCGAGGAGATCAGCAGCATGGATCGCAAGATCGAACTCAAGAACCAGATCGTTGAGCGCCTGAACCAGATTCTGGGCAAGGGCAAGGTGCGCAACGTCTATTTCACGGAATTCGTGGTCCAGTAGGGCCTGCGGGAAGTCTATGAGCAAGATCCTGAACCAGGACGAGGTCGATGCCCTGTTGCGGGGCATTTCGGGCGGGGAGATCGAGACCGAGGAGGAGGTCGTCGAGGACCAGAGCGGCGTCGTGTCCTTCGACCTGGCCAACCAGGACCGCATCATCCGCGGGCGCATGCCGGTGCTCGAGATCATCAACGACCGCTTCTCGCGCCTGTGCACCAGCGCCCTGGCCAACACCATGCGCAAGCGGGTGGACGTGAACCCCATCTCCATCGACATGTCCAAGTTCGGGGACTTCATGCGTTCCCTGCCCGTGCCCACGAGCATCAACATCTTCAAGATAGAGCCCCTGCGCGGCAACGCCCTGCTGGTGGTCGACACGCGCCTGGTCTTCTCCCTGGTCGAGAACTTCTTCGGCGGGGCGGGCAGCCAGCCCAAGATCGAGGGCCGCGACTTCACGCCCATCGAGCAGTCCATAATCGTCAAAGTGGTCAAGATCATCCTGGCCAACCTGGAGGACGCCTGGCGGCCGGTGCATGAGGTCAGCATCGAGCTCCTGCGCTCGGAGATCAACCCGCAGTTCGCGACCATCGTCCCGCCCAGCGACGTGGTCGTGGTCATCTCCTTCGAGGTGGAGCTGGAGAACGCCCTGGGCTCCATGGTCCTGGCCCTGCCCTACGCCACCATCGAGCCCATCCGGTCCAAGCTGTACGCCGCCTTCCAGACCGAGCGCCTGGAGATCGACCACGCCTGGATCTCCCGCTTCCGGGATCGGCTCATGGAGACGCCCGTGGACGTGGGCGTGACTTTCGGCACGACGCAGATGACCGGCCGACAGCTCCTCGACCTCAAGGTCGGGGACATCCTGCTCCTGGACCAGGACGAGGACGACCTCCTCACGGCCCGCATCCAGGGCGTGCTCAAATTTTTGGGACAGCCGGGGTTCGTCAAGGGAAACAAGGCCTTCAAGGTCATCAAGGAACAGGAACTCAATTACTAGGGGTACGGTATGGTCGAAGATCAGGACAAACTGGCGGCGGAGTGGGCCGCAGCCCTCGAAGAGCAGAGCACCGCGGAGTCCGCCGGGGGAGGTGAGCAGGACCTGGCCGACGCCTGGAGTGCGGCCCTCAAGGAGCAGGAGACGGGCGGCTCGGACCAGGCCCTGGCCGAGGAATGGGCCAAGGCCCTGGCCGACGAGGAGGAAGGCAAGATCCAGCGCGAAAAGAAGCAGAAGCAGCTTTCCGCCCAGAGTCGGGATTTTGAATACAAAGATTTGACGGGTGAGGCCAAGGCTCCCAAACCGGACAACCTGCGCAAGGACCTGGATTTCATCCTCGACATCCCGCTGGAGGTTTCGGCCCAGCTCGGCAGCACCAAGCTCCTCATCAACGAGCTGCTGCAGCTCGGGCAGGGATCGGTCATCGAACTGAACAAGCTGGCCGGCGAACCCCTGGAGATCCTGGTCAACGGCAAGCTCGTGGCGCGCGGCGAGGCCGTGGTCATCAACGAGAAGTTCGGCGTGCGCCTGACGGACATCATCAGTCCCATCGAGCGGGTGAAGCAGCTTGGATAACGCAACCCTGACAGGCGCGGGCGCCGGGCTGGGGCTGGCCGCCGTCAAAATGGCGGCGGCGCTGCTGCTCATCCTCGGACTCATTTTTCTGGCCTTGGCGCTCCTCAAGCGTTTCGGGCTGGCCGCACGCCTGCAGGGCCGCGGGGCCGGCGCCCTGCGGATCGAGGAGCGCGTGGCCCTCGGTCCGCGCAAACAGCTGGTGGTGGTCCGCTTCTTGAATAGGCTTCTGGTGCTGGGCGTCACCGACGCCGGCATCAACCTGATCGCGGAGCACAAGGCAGACCATGACCCCACCCCGGATTTTCAGACCGCACTGGAGCGTGAAAGCGGCCAGGATTCTTCTTCCTAGCCTTCTCCTGCTCTTTCCCCTGGCGGCCCTGGCCCAGCAGGCCCCGAGCGTCCCATCCCTGTCCCTGTCCCTGTCCAGCGCCCAGGCCGAGCCCCAGAAGGTGGCCGTGGCCCTGGAGGTCATGGCCCTGCTGACGGTCCTGTCCCTGGCCCCGGCCATCGTGCTGACGGTCACGTCCTTCACCCGCATCATCATCGTCTTCCATTTCCTGCGGCAGGCCATGGGCACCCAGCAGATGCCGCCGAACCAGGTCCTGGCCTCCCTGGCCATCTTCATGACCGTGGTCATCATGATGCCCACGGGCCGGACCATCAACGACACGGCCCTGCAACCCTACCTGAAGGAAGAGATCGGGTACGACGTGGCCATCGAGCGGGCCGAGACACCCCTCAGGACGTTCCTCTTCAAGCACACCCGGGAAAAGGACCTGTCCGTGTTCTTTTCCATCACGGGCCTGGAGCGGCCCAAGAACAAGGAAGAGGTCCCGACCATGGTCCTCATTCCGGCCTATGTCATCAGCGAGCTCAAGACGGGCTTCCAGATCGGGTTTCTGATCTACATCCCGTTCCTGATTCTCGACATGGTCGTGGCGAGCATCCTCCTGTCCATGGGCATGATGATGCTGCCGCCGGTCATGGTGTCCCTGCCGTTCAAGATCCTGCTCTTCGTCATGGTCGACGGCTGGAACCTGCTCATCGGCTCCCTCGTCAACAGTTTCATCTAGCCCGAGTCAAGGAGTGAACCCATGACCCCCGAATTCGTGATAGGTTTCGCGCGGCAGTCCATCGAACTGACTCTGGCCATCTCCCTGCCCATGCTGGGCGTGGGCCTGGGGGTCGGCGTACTGGTCAGCATCCTGCAGGCCGCGACCCAGATTCAGGAAATGACGCTGACCTTCGTGCCCAAGATCATCGCCGTCTTCGTGGCGCTGCTCATTTCCTTCCCCTGGATCATGGACAAGATGATCACCTTCACTCAGGACGTGTTCCTGAACTTCCCGCAGTACATCAAGTAGACACCCGCCTTCAGCTTCTTCGGCGCAGCATCTCCGACATGATCATGGCCCCCGCCTGGGCCACGTTCAGGGAATCGAACCCGCCCCGCATGGGGATGGAGAGCATGGCCGCGCAGCGCTTGCCCACGTTCGGGCGCATTCCCTTGTCCTCGTTGCCGAGCACCAGCACCGCCGGAAAATCGAGCCTGGCCGTGAAGAGGTCCGTGCTTGCCGGTCCGGCTGCGGAGCCGTAGATCGTCAGGCCCGCTTCGGCGCAGGCGTCCAGGGCGCGGGCCAGGTTGACCACCTGACACAGGGGCAGCCGGTCCAGGGCTCCTGCCGCAGCCTTTGCCGCGGCAGGGCCGATGAAGGCCGTGCGGTCGCGCGGGAAAAGAAGCCCGGCCCCGCCCAGGGCCAGCAGGGTGCGGGCCAGGGTGCCGACGTTGCCGGGGTCCTGGACCTGGTCGAGAGCCAGGATGAGGGGAAAGGGGCAGCGGCCGGCTTCGGCGATGAGGCTGTCCAGGTCCACCAGCTGCCGTCCCCGCAGGCGGCCCACCACGCCCTGGTGGTTGCCGGGGAACATGCGGTCCAGTTCGGCGCGGCGTACCTTGCGGAAGCGTACGCCGGCCTCCTTGCACTGGCTGAGGACGTCCCCGAGCCCGGGCGCGTCCTCGGCCAGAAAGACCGTGTCGAGGGTCTCGGGACGAGCGCGGAGAAGCTCGAGGACGGGCTTGCGGCCGGGGGTAAGATGGCTTCTGAGGTCGGAATTTTCGTTCATGTGCTGATCCGTGATGAGCCGGGCAGGCGGGTTTGCAATTTCGGTTTTTTTTCTGTAGCAGGGCAAAATGCTCGATCTCGCTGGGATGGATTTTTTCGCGTCCCAGGGGCCAACATTTGACCAGGAGATTGTTTTGACAGTCGATATACGAGTGATCCTGCTCGCCGTCCTGCTGGCTCTTGCCGGGTGTATGCCCGCCAAGCAGGCCCAGAACCCGGCCTCTGTCGGACCGGGTGTGGACGTGACGGCGCAGGACGCCGGAGAGGCCGCGGATGCGTCCTCCGATTCCGGCAACGCCACCCAGGAAACTGCAGCCCAGGACGAGGATGTCGAATACGTCGATGTCCTGCAGGGCCGGGAAGACATCCCCGCGGACAGCGTGCTGTCCCCCGAGGAAAAAAGCATCCTCGATGCGCAGATGTCCTTTCCTGTCGCCCTGGATACCGATGATAATGCGGAAGTCCAGCGCTATTTTCACTACTACGCCCATTCCCATCGGGGGACCATGGAAGGGTGGCTCAAGCGGGCCCAGAATTACCTGCCGCACATCAGGGCACGTTTTCTGGCCGAGGGCCTGCCCGAGGATCTCATCTACCTTCCCTTTGCCGAGAGCGGGTTCAATCCCTTTGCCGTCTCTTCGGCCGGGGCCGGCGGCATCTGGCAGTTCATGCCCCAGACCGGCAGGATTTACGGGCTGACCGTGGACAGTTGGGTGGACGAGCGGCGCGATCCGTACAAATCCACCGAGGCGGCCATCGCGTACCTGAAGAAGCTGTATGGTGAATTCGGGGACTGGCCTCTGGCCCTGGCGGCGTACAATGCCGGCGAGGGCGCGGTCGGCCGGGCCCTGAAGAAGACCGGAAGCGAGGACTACTTCTCCCTGTGCGAGGCCTCCGACGACCTCAAGCAGGAAACGAAACTGTACGTTCCCAAGTTTCTCGCCCTGGTCAAAGTGGCCAGGAACCTGGAGAAGCTGGGCTTCGAGCCCCTCGATCTCGACAGGCGGACCGCGACGCCCTCAAAGCTGAAGGCCGCGCCGGGTACGGATCTGCAGGCCATGGCCCGAAGCATCGGCGTGGACTGGAAGTCCTTCCGGGAGCTGAACCCCGCCCTGCGCAAGCAGGAGGCCCCGCCCACGCGGTCCATACAGGTCGCGGTGCCCGGCCATCTCGTGGCCAAGGCCGAGGAGTTCCTGAAGAAGCCGGTCATCGTCAAACGCACGGAGTACGCCAGTCACAGAGTGCAGCCCGGTGATACCTGGTGGAGCGTGGCCAAGAAGTTCAACGTCCCGGTCAAGGATCTGCAGACCGCCAACACGGTCAAGAAGCTGCACGTGGGGCAGGTGCTGCGTGTTCCCGGCCAGGGAACGGCGCCGGAAGCTCCTGCGGTGGCAGAAACGAAGAAGTGGGCTTCCAAGCGGGCCAACTATGTGGTTCGGCAGGGCGACAGCGTGTGGTCCATCGCCAAGCAGTTCGAGACCGATCCTTCGACCCTGCTGCAGGCCAACGGTCTGAAAGGCTCCGCGCCCCTCAAGGTCGGCCAGAAGCTGTTCGTGCCCGACGCGGGACGGGCGGAAACCAAAAAGGCCCAGGCCCAGGCCCAGAGCGTGCGCAAGGAACTGGTCAGCTATCAGGTCCGCCAGGGCGACACCCTGTGGTCCATCGCCAAGCGTTTCGGCGTGAGCGCCGAGGATCTGCTCAGCTGGAACAAGCTGGCGGCCAACAGCCATATCCGCCCCGGCGACCAGCTCAAGGTCTATTCCCGCTAGTCACTGCGGAAAGGACATGCGTCAGATTGCGGCAGGCCCCCGGGCCTGCCGTTTTCATTTGAGGCGGGGTGCGGCGGGAAGATCGATGACGAAGCGTGTCCACTCGCCCACGGCGGTCTGCACGCTCATAACGCCGGAGTGGTCCTCGGTGACGATGAAGTAGGACACCGACAGGCCAAGCCCGGTGCCCTTGTCCACGGGCTTGGTGGTGAAGAACGGCTCGAAGATGCGCTTGCGCACCGGCTCCTCAAGCCCTGGGCCGTTGTCCTCAAGCTCGATCCGCACCCAGGGCGGGTTGCTTCGCGCCCGCAGGGTGAAGCACGGCCCCTGCCCTTCGGGGTACCTCTTCTCGCCCATGGCTTCGGCCCCGTTCCGGAAAAGATTCAGGAAGACCTGCTGCAGCTTGCTCGCGGAGCCCAGGACCATCGGCAGGCCCGGCTCGTACTCCCTGACGACCTGAATTTTCTTGAAGTCGTAGTTCTTTTTCAGGTTGTAGTCCGTACTGGCCAGTTCCAGGGTCTTGTCAAGGATGGCGGTGATGTCCTCCGGGACGAGGGCCGCGTCGCTCTTGCGGCTGAAACTGAGCATGTTGCTGACGATCTGGGCCGCCTGGGCTCCCGAGCTGCGGATGGAGAGGAGCATTTTCGGGATGCCCCGCAATTCGAGGTAGGTGCGTAGGGCCTCCATGGTGATGCCTGCCTCCCGTGCAGCGGCCGCGTTCTGCGGCAGGGGCTGGGTCAGGCGTGTCTCCAGGACCTGGGCGTTGCCCATGATGGACGCCAGCGGGTTGTTGATCTCGTGCGCCATGCCTGCGGCCAGCCCCCCGACGGAGAGCATCTTCTCCGACTGGACCAGCACGTCCTCGATGCGGACCTTGTCCGTCACGTCGTCGATGCGGATGACCGCGCCTTCCACTCCGTTGCTGATGAGGGGATAGATGGTCACGTCCTCGAAGAGCGTCTCCCCGTCCACGATTCTGCGCAGTTTTCCCTCGAAAAAGGGTTTCTTGTCGGCGATGGATTGACGGATTCTGCGCATTTCCGGTTCGAGCCACGGCACGATCTGCCCGAGGGGTTTGCCTCTGGCCTCTTCTTCGTCGACGCCCGTCACGCTGGCCGCCTGCTGGTTCCATTGCGCGATGCGGCCGTCGGCGTCCACGCCGATGAGCATGGACGGCATGGAGTTGATGATGTTCGACAGCAGCGTCCGCAGGCGCTGCGACTCCTTTTCCGAGCGGATGCGCTCCGTGATGTCCACGAAGGAGCCGATGATGCCGTCAGTGCGGTTGCGCTCGTCGAAGAACACCTGCTTGGCGAAGATCACTTCACGCAGATCGCCATCCCTGTCGCGGACTTTGGCTTCGTAGGTGCTCCTGGTTGCGCCGCGCAGCAGGTTGAGGTCGTCCTCCTCGTAGATGGGGGACAGGTCGGGCCACAGGTCCCGCGTGGTCTTGTCCAGCAGTTCCTCGCGACGTACGCCCATGACCTCGGTGAAGGCGCGGTTGCAGCCGAGGTAGCGCAAGTTCGAGTCCTTGTAGAACAGGGGGATGGGGATGGCGTCGAGGAGAACCTCCGTGAAACGGAAGTTCCTGGTCAGCTCGGCGTGGGCCTCCCTCAGGCGCTCCTCGGCCATGCGTCTGCGCTTGTTCTCCATGATCAGCGCCACCTGGTCGGCGACGCGGCCGGCGAAGGTGATCTCGTCGGGCTGCCAGGCCCGGATGCTTGCGGTGTGTTCGAAGGAAATGATGCCGGCGATTTCGCCTTCGATCTGCACGGGCACGTCGAGCATGGACTCGATGCCGTGGGGCGAGAGGTAGGATGAGGCGAAGCCCATGGTCCGGGGGTCCGTGTGCACGTTGTCCACGGCGACCACTTCCCGGACAATGGCCGCATGGTACGTCGGGAACTCTTCAAGTCTGAGGGTTTGGCCGGAACTGTGGGCGTCGTAGCGGGCGTCGAATTTGTCCAGGCAAAGGAACCGGTCGTCCTGTCTGACCCAGAGGCCTGTCCGACTGACCTCCAGGGCGTGGCTCATCTTGACGGTGATCATGGGGGCCGCGTCCCGCAGCCGGCCGTGGAACACGTTGGGGTCCGTGGAAATCTCGGCCATGACGGCCTGCTGTCGGCTGATGCGCGCCAGGGTCTGGCGCAGCGTGTTTTCCGCGCGCCACCTTTCGGATATCTCGTTCTGCAGCTCCCGGATCTTCTGCTGCAGCATGGGATAATAGCTCTTGCGGCCCGATGACTCGCTCAGGCCGACGATCTTGTCGCGCAGGGACGTCGTGTCGTTCTCCGGCTCGTCAGGTCGCTTCTTCATAGATGACCTGGATGTCGCGAGTGGTGGCTGTCTTGGGGTTGGTCACCAGACAGGGGTCGAGCACGGCCTTGGCCGAGAGCACCGGGATGTCGCCGGTGCGGATTCCCTTGTGCCCGAGATGCTCACGGATGCCGACGGCGTTGCGCAGTTCGATCATGGCCTGCAGGAGGCGTGTCCGGATCTCCTTGCCGGTCAGCCCGCGGCAGTCGATTCCCATGGTTTCGGCGATGACACGGAAGCGCTCGGGCGCCGCCGGGAAGTTGAAGTCGATGACGTGGGGCAGGAGCATGGCGTTGCACTCGCCGTGGGGCAGGTCCTTGTAGCCGCCCAGGCTGTGGGCCATGGCATGGACCGCGCCGAGGCTGGCATTGGAGAAGGCCAGGCCGGCCTGCATGCTGCCGAGCATGGTCTTGGCCCGCAGTTCCATGTCGCCGGGGTTCTGCAGGGAGGCCAGGAGGCTGCCGCTCACGAGCCGGATGGCCTCCAGGGCGTGCAGGTCGCTCATGGGCGAATGGGCGCTGGAGACGAAGGCCTCGATGGCGTGGACCAGGGCGTCCATACCGGTGCAGGCCACGAGGTAGGGGCTCTTGGTGGTCAGGGTCTGGGGGTCGATGAGCGCCACATCGGGGATGATGGTCTTGCTGATGATGGCGATCTTGGTCTTGCGCTCGGTGTCGTTGATGATGGCGAACTGCGACACGTCGGCCGAGGTGCCGGCCGTGGTCGGGATGCCTATGAGCGGCGGCATGGGCACGATGATCTTGTCCACGCCCTCGTAGTCGAGAATGTGGCCGCCGTTGGAAACCACGATGCCGATGCCCTTGGCGCAGTCCATGGGGCTGCCGCCGCCTACGGCCACCAGGCCGTCGCAGCCGTGCTCCATGTACGTCATGGCCCCGGCCATGACTTCCTCGGCCCTGGGGTTGGGCGAGACCGCCGAGAACAGGACCCCTTCGATGTCGAAGGCCGCCAGGCTGTCCAGGACCTTGCCGGCCCAGCCCGCCTCCACGATTCCCGGATCGGTCACCACCAGGGGCCGCATCATGCCGAACTTGCTGGCGTACTGCCCGGCCACGAGCAGGGCGCCGACGCCGAAGATCGTTTCAGGGGCGACGAATTTGCGCAGTTCGGTGAAGCTCATCCCGCATTCCTCCAAGGAGTTTGCCGGCACGGTCCCGCCGACTCAGGGAAAGAGAAACTGCGTGGAAAATATACGATTTTTCCCGGCAAAGCCAGACATAACTTTGTTTCGGCGTGCGTGGTGAGCGCCCGATCGCCGTCTGCGGCCTCAGGGTCCGGCGGGCGTTCCCAGCAGTTCGCGCCGCCGGAAACAGTCGAGGCTGTGGTCGTTGACCAGGCCCGTGGCCTGCATGAACGCGTAGCAGGTGGCGGGGCCGAGAAAGGCGAAACCTCTGGATTTGAGATCCCTGGCCAGGGCGTCGGACTGGGCGATGGTCACGGGATAGTCGGCCAGGGTGCGCAGATCGTGGACAATGGGACGTCCGTCCACGAACCGCCACAGGTACGAGGCGAAGGAGCCGAAGCCCTCGCAAACCCGCAGGAAGGCGCGGGCGTTGCCGATGGCGGCCTCGATCTTGCGGCGGTTGCGGATGATGCCCGGCTCCGCCATGAGCCGCTCCACATCGGCCGGGGTGAAGGCTGCCACGCCCTGCGGGTCGAATCCGGCGAAGGCCGTCCGGTAGCCCTCGCGCTTGCGCAGCACCGTGTACCAGGAAAGCCCGGCCTGGGCGGACTCGAGGACCAGGTATTCGAAGAGCGTGCGGTCGTCGCGGACCGGGACGCCCCACTCCTCGTCGTGGTAGCGGACGTAGTCGGGTTTGGAAAGGTCCACCCAGGGGCAACGGGTCATGCCTTCCCCCGGGCGGCCAGGGTTTCCTCAAGGAGGGCCATGGCATGCGGCAGCGGAAAGCGCCGGCCGGTCCAGAGTTCGAACTGAGCCAGGGCCTGGTGCACGAACATGGGCAGGCCGTGCACGACGTCCACGCCCTCGCGCGCGGCCTGGAGCAGCAGCGGGGTCTCACGCGGGTTGTAGACCAGGTCGTAGACCAGGGACACGCCCGCGAGGGGGCCCTTCCACGGCGAGAGGCCCTGGAAGGGGCCCGACATGCCCAGGGGCGTGGTGTTGACCAGCAGATCCGGCCGCACCTCGTGCCGCTCGCTCCAGGGCACGTGTTCGGCCTCGAAGGAGTGGGCCAGCCTGTCGGCCCTGGTGCCCGTGCGGGCCGAGAGCAGGACCTTCCACCCCGCCCGGTGCAGGCCGCAGACCGCCGCGCGGGCCGCGCCGCCCGCCCCCAGGACCAGGACCGTGCCGGGAGTCGTGCCGCGCTCCAGGAGCGGGGCCATGAAGCCCGTGACGTCGGTGTTTTCCCCCCACAGCTTCCCGTCTTCCCAGTACAGGGTGTTGACGGCGCCGATTTCGCGCGCGTTGGCCGTCAGTTTGTCCACAAGGGGCATTACGGGCTCCTTGTGGGGGATGGTGACGCTCGCTCCGTGGATGGGCAGGGTGCGCAGGGCGGCCATGAAGGCCGGGAGCTTTTCCGGCGGGGTGTCCCAGACGTGGTAGGAGCCCTGGATGTCCAGTTCGCGGAAGGCCCAGTTGTGCAGGACGGGGCTTAAGGTATGGGAAAGGGGGTGGCCGATGATGCCGAGAAGAAGCATGTCGCACCTCGGGCGGTTCGGGTGGAGAGACGGGGCCGCGAGGACAAAAAAGCCGGGGCCGCGAGGGCCCCGGCGGTGCTACTTGTACTGGCCGTTGGCGATGACGTAGTCCGCGCCGGCCTGGATGGCCGCCGCGTTCTTGGGGATCATGTGGCTGTAGTGGGCCGAGATGACCGACCCGAGGCTGTCCTGGACCTGCTTGACAGGCAGGACGCCCGTGGCCTGCACGTAGGCCCCGATGGCCACCATGTTGGCCATGCGGGCGTTGCCCAGGCCGTCGGCGATCTCGTTGACCGGAACGGCGTAGACCTTGACGCGGTCCTTCTCGGCCCGGGCCGGGTCGATGAGGGACGAATTGAGGATCATGACGCCGCCGTCCTGCAGTTGCGGCTGGAACTTGTCCAGGGACGGGCCGTTCATGATGATGAGGCTCACGGGCGAGCGGATGATGGGCGACCCGATGACGTCGTCGGAGACCACGACGGTGCAGTTGGCCGTGCCGCCGCGCATCTCGGGGCCGTAGACCGGGATGTAGGTCACGTTGAGGCCCGCATCCATGCCCGCGTAGGCCAGGAGGTTGCCGATGAGCATGACGCCCTGGCCGCCGAACCCGGCGATGATTGCATCCTGGTAAATGCTCATTTCTCCTCCTTTGCCAGCACGTCCTTGAAGTTGCCCAGGGGGAAGTAGGGGATCATTTCCGTTTCCACGCGCTTGTTGGCCTGCAGCGGCGTCATGTGCCAGTTGGTCGGGCAGGTGGCCAGGATCTCCACGAAGGAGAAGCCGATTTCCCTGGTCTGGTACTCGAAGGCCTTGGTCACGGCCTTCTTGGCCTTCATGATGTTCTTGACGTTGTTCACGGCCACGCGTTCGGCGTAGGCCACGCCGCCCAGGGAGGCGATGATCTCGGTCATGCGGATGGGCATGCCCTCGTTCTCGCGGCAGCGGCCGCCGGGGCAGGTGGTGGTCTTCTGGCCGACCAGGGTGGTTGGGGCCATCTGGCCGCCGGTCATGCCGTAGACCGTGTTGTTGACGAAGATCGTGGTGATGTTCTCGCCGCGGTTGGCGCAGTGCATGATCTCGGCCATGCCGATGGAGGCCAGGTCGCCGTCGCCCTGGTAGGTGAAGACGATCTTGTCGGGCCGGGCGCGCTTGACGCCCGTGGCCACCGCCGGGGCGCGGCCGTGGGGCGACTCGATGGCGTCCAGGGAGAGGTAGTTGTAGATGAAGACCGAACAGCCGATGGAGCCGATGAGGATGCTTTTGTCCACCAGGCCCAGATCGGTGATGGCCTCGGCCACCAGGCGGTGCGCCGTGCCGTGGTGGCAGCCGGGGCAGTAGTGGGTCGGCCGGTCGGTGAGGACCTCGGGGTAGTTGGTGACGCGAATTTCCTGGGTCATGCTCAGCCCTCCAGCGCCTTCAAGATGGGTTCTTCGAAATCGTCCGGCGTCGGCAGGTTGCCCGGAAGCTGGGCGTGGAACGCCGAGTCCGCCACGGTGCGGATGGCCAGGCGCACGTCCTCGACCATCTGGCCCATGTTGTGCTCGATGGTCAGGAAGCGCTTGCCCTGCTTGGCCAGGCCCAGCAGCACGTCCGACGGGAACGGGAACAGGGTGATGGGTCGCACCAGGCCGACCTTCTTGCCCTGGGCGCGCAGCTTGCGCACGGTGCTCTTGGCGATGCGGCCGATGGACCCGAAGGCCACGACGATGAGCTCGGCGTCCTCGGTCAGAAAGAGCTCCTGGTCCACCTCGGCCTGCATGGCCTTGTACTTGGCCTGGAGCTTCAGGTTCTGGCCGGCCAGGGCCCCGTCGTCGAGGAAGAGGGACTTGATGAGCCGCGGGGGGCGGTTCACTGCGCCCTGCAGGCCCCAGTCCTGACCCTCTTCGGGGTCGCGGTTCTCGGGCGTCCACGGCACCACCGGCTCCTTCATCTGGCCGATGATGGCGTCGGCCAGGACCAGGACGGGGTTTCTGTACTTGAAGGCCAGGTCGAAGGCCTTGATGGTCAGGTCATAGGCTTCCTGCACCGTGCCGGGGGCCAGGACCAGGAGCTTGTAGTCGCCGTGTCCGCCGCCTTTGACGGACTGGAAGTAGTCGCCCTGGGACGGGCCGATGTCGCCCAGGCCGGGCCCGCCGCGGCTGACGTTGACGATGACGCCGGGGATCTCGCTGCCGGCCATGTAGGATATGGCCTCCTGCTTGAGGGACATGCCCGGGCTCGACGAGGAGGTCATGGCCCGGATGCCGCAGGCCGCCGCGCCCATGAGCATGTTGGCCGCGGCCACCTCGCTCTCGGCCTGCACGAACTGGCCGCCCGCCTCTGGCAGGGCCTGGGACAGGAATTCGGGGATGTCGTTCTGGGGCGTGATGGGGTAGCCGAAGAAGCATTTCATGCCGGCGGCCAGGGCGCCGCGGGAGATGGCCTCGTTGCCCTTGACGAAGATGCGCTTGGGGGTGCTCATTTCTTCCCTCCTTTGGCCTGCTTCGTCGTGAAGACGTTGATGCAGAAATCAGGGCACATCATGGCGCAGAACGCGCAGCCCTTGCACTGGCTCATCCCTTCGGGGGTGATCTCCACGACCTTGTACCCCTTCTGGTTGAACCGACTCGATTGCTGGATGATGCCGGTCGGGCAGACTTCGGTGCAGAGCAGGCAGCCCTTGCAGCGGTCCTCCCGGAACTCGACTCTGCTTGGCATGGAATACCTCCACGGGGGGATGATGGTGAACGGAACTGGCGGGGTCAGCGGATGAGCATGGCGTCGCCGTAGGAAAAAAAGCGGAAGCCCTGCCGTACCGCGTGGTTGTAGGCATCGATAATCTGTCGCCTGCCCGCGAGTGTGCTGACCATAATGATTAGGGATGAGCGGGGCAAGTGGAAGTTGGTGATGAGCTGGTCCACCACCTTGAATCTGTAGCCGGGACGGATGAAGATGTCGGTCCAGCCCCGGAAGGGGCCGATCTCTCCGAGGTGCGAGGCCATGCTCTCCAGGGTGCGGGTCGTGGTCGTGCCCACGGCCACCACGGGACGGCCTTCGGCCCTGGCCTTGGCGATGGCCACGGCGGTTTCCTCCGGCACCTCGGCGTATTCGGCGTGCATGACGTGCTCGCGGATGTCGTCGCAGCGCACGGGGCTGAAGGTGCCGTAGCCCACGTAGAGGGTCACCTCGGCCGTGCGGATGCCGCGTCCTTCCAGGGCGGCCATGATCTCCGGCGTGAAGTGCAGTCCGGCCGTGGGCGCGGCCACGGAACCGAGCTTGTCCTCGCGGGAGTACACGGTCTGGTAGCGGTCGCGGTCCTCGCCCTTGTCCTCGCGGCGGATATAGGGTGGCAGGGGGATGTGCCCTTGCCGCAGAAAGTGGTCGGCCAGCTCTCCCCGCCAGCGCAGCCGAACGCGGCTGCGGCCGAATTCGCCCTTCTCCAGCACCAGGAGCTCCAGCCCGTCGAATTGCAGGCGCTCGCCCGGCCTGGGGCCCTTGGAGGCCTTGAGCAGGCCGTGGACCTCGGCCGTGCTCCCGCCGTCGGGGCCGGTCTCGGGCTCGATCAGGGACAGGGGCGTGAGGAGGAGAAATTCCGCCTTGCCGCCCGACTCCTTGCGCCCGATGAGGCGGGCGGGGAGGACCTTGGTGTTGTTGACGACCATCAGCGCGTCCCTGGGCAGCAGTTCCGCGATGTCAGCGAACATGCAGTCGCGCAGGTCGCCGCTGGCGCGGTCGAGCACCAGCAGGCGGGACGCGCCGCGCCGCTCGGCCGGGTCCTGGGCTATCAGGGACTCGGGCAGGTCGAAATCGTAGGATTGAAGATTGAATTCCTCGGGGATAGCGGTCATGTTTTTCCTCGTGTCCACGTGCTGCTAGTCCAAGCGGACCGGAAGCGCAATTCCCGCCAACAGCCCAAAACAGGGTTCGCCCATGAACAACGACATTCTCGACTTCGACCGCCGGCACATCTGGCACCCCTACACCTCCACGTCCGCGCCCCTGCCTGTGCGCCAGGTCGTCTCGGCCTCGGGCGTGAGGCTGAAGCTGGCCGACGGCCGGGAACTCATCGACGGCATGTCCTCGTGGTGGGCCGCCGTCCACGGCTACAACCACCCCGCGCTCAACGCGGCCGTCACGGACCAGCTTTCGCGCATGGCCCACGTCATGTTCGGCGGCCTGACCCACGAGCCGGCCGTGGAGCTCTGCCGCAAGCTGGTCGGGATGACCCCGGCGCCCCTGACCCGCGTCTTTCTGGCCGACTCGGGCTCCGTGGCCGTGGAGGTGGCCATCAAGATGGCCTTCCAGTTCTGGATCTGCCGGGGACGGCCCGGGAAGAGCCGTCTGCTGACCATCCGGGGCGGCTACCACGGCGATACCTTTGCGGCCATGAGCGTCTGCGACCCCGTGAACGGGATGCACGAGATTTTCGCCAATGTCCTGCCGCACCACCTTTTCGTGCCCCGTCCGCGCTGCCGTTTCGGCGGCGAGTGGGACGAGGGGGACATCCGCCCCATGCGCGAGGCCCTGGAGCGCCACCATCGGGAGATCGCGGCCGTGATTCTCGAACCCGTGGTGCAGGGCGCGGGGGGCATGCATTTCTACCACCCCATGTACCTGCGTCGCGTGCGCGAGCTGTGCGACGCCTTCGACGTGCTGCTCATCGCCGACGAGATCGCCACGGGTTTCGGCCGCACGGGCAGGCTCTTCGCCTGCGAATACGCCGGGGTCAGCCCCGACATCATGTGCCTGGGCAAGGCCCTGACCGGCGGCTACATGACCCTGGCCGCGACCCTGGCCACGGAGCGCGTGGCCGAGGGCGTGTGCGAAGGGGAGCCGGGCGTGTTCATGCACGGGCCGACGTTCATGGGCAATCCCCTGGCCTGCGCCGTGGCGCGGGCGTCCCTCAACCTGCTGGAAAGTAACGACTGGGCCGCGCAAGTGGCGCGGATCGGGCGTTTGCTGGCGGACGGCCTTGCCCCGTGCGCCGATTTGTCCTACACTGTGGACGTGCGCACCCTGGGCGCCATCGGGGTGGTGGAGCTCAAGGAGCCGGTGCGCATGGCCGAAATTCAGACCGCATTCGTCGACGAGGGCGTCTGGGTTCGTCCCTTTGGCCGTTTGGTGTACGTGATGCCCCCCTTCATCATGGACGACCAGGACCTGGCCGTATTGACCACTTCCTTGGTGAGGGTGTTGGCAGGGCATTGCAGGTGATGCTCTCCGCTCTCCGCCGCAAACGACCGGACCGTTGCGAGCGCGGCGGTTCAAAGGAGAACATCGGATGCAAAATCGTTCAGCGTGGTTTTTCTGCCTGACCGCCATGGGCCTGGGAGTGCTCGGCCTCCTGCCTGAGGCCTGGGCCGCGGGCGGCGACCTCCACCATGCCGCCGAGGAGATCGGCAAGGAACTGGGCGTCGTGTGGGTCGTGCCCTTCGCCTGCATGCTCCTGTCCATCGCCATCATGCCCCTGGCCGTGCCGCACTTCTGGCACCACCACTACGGCAAGGTGTCCGCCTTCTGGGGGCTGGCCTTCCTGGCACCCTTCGCCATCGTGCACGGGTTCGAACTGGCCGCGTATTCCGTGGCCCACACCCTGTTTCTCGAATACATCTCCTTCATCGTCCTTCTCTTCTCCCTCTTCACCATCGCCGGCGGCGTGTGCCTGCGCGGCTCCCTGGTGGGCAAGCCCGTAGTCAACACCGTCATCCTGCTCATCGGCACCCTGCTGGCCAGCTGGATGGGGACCACCGGCGCGGCCATGCTGCTCATCCGGCCCCTCATGCGGGCCATCGCGCACCGCAGGTACAAGGTCCACACCATCGTCTTCTTCATCTTCCTGGTGGCCAACATCGGCGGCAGCCTCACCCCCCTGGGCGACCCGCCGCTGTTCCTGGGCTTCCTGAAGGGCGTGTCCTTCTTCTGGACCACGATCCACATGTTCGTGCCCTTCGCGGTTCTCTCGGCCATCCTGCTGGCGCTGTACTTCGCCATCGACACGTTCCTCTTCAACAAGGAAGGCCGCCCCGAATCCCCCGACGCGGGCCAGGACGGCAAACTTCGCCTCGAAGGCACCTTCAACCTGCTGCTCCTTGGCGGCGTGGTCGCCGGCGTGCTCATGAGCGGCATGTGGAAGCCCGAGGGCGGCGTGACGGTCTACCATGTGCACATCGAGCTGCAGAACATCGTGCGCGACGTCCTGCTCCTGGTCCTGGCCGGCGTGAGCCTCAAGATCACGGCCCCGGAGATCCGCCGCCGCAACGAGTTCGACTGGGAGCCCATCCGCGAGGTGGCCAAGCTCTTCGCCGGCATCTTCATCTCCATGATCCCGGCCATCTCCATCCTCCGCGCGGGCATGGACGGCGCCCTGCAGGGCCTCATCTCCATGGTCAAGACGGCCGACGGTCTGGACAACCACACCATGTTCTTCTGGCTGACAGGCATGCTGTCGAGCTTCCTGGACAACGCCCCGACGTACCTGGTCTTCTTCAACACGGCGGGCGGCGATCCGCAACGCCTCATGTCGGAGGTGGGCACCCTGCTGGCCATCTCGGCTGGTGCGGTCTTCATGGGCGCCAACACGTACATCGGCAACGCCCCGAACTTCATGGTCCGGTCCATCGCCGAATCCGGCGGGATCAAGATGCCCAGCTTCTTCGGCTACATGGCCTGGTCCGCGGGCATCCTTGTTCCCTGCTTCCTTTTGATGAACTTCCTGTTCTTCCATTAATCGAGAGACTCAACGGCGTGATGATCGCCATGGAGAGACAACCATGATCAAAGTCGAAAAAGTTCTCATCCCGGTGGACGGGTCGGATTCCTCCAGGAACGCGGCCAAGTACGGCGCCCACCTGGTCAATTCCCGCAACCCCAAGATCTACCTGCTGAACGTCTGGGAGCCGATCAACATGACCATCGGCGGCGAGATGGCCGAGCGGCTTCGCAGGAACGCCCACGAGAAGTCCATGGCCCTTCTGGAGGAGTACAAGCAGCTGCTCGAACCCTGCGGCATGGAGGTGGAGCTCATCTCCCGGAGCGGCCGCCCGGACTACGTCATCCTGAACGTCCAGGACGAGCTGGACTGCGATCTCATCGTCATCGGCTCCCGCGGCCTCTCGGTCCTTGAGAATGTGATCATGGGCAGCGTGGTCACGCGCGTGCTGGAGGGCGCGACCTGCCCGGTGCTGGTCACGCGCAACCTGCGCCTCAAGTATCTGCAGGGGGCCTGCGGGCTGTAGCGCCTTTCCGCATCGTGCCGATGCGAGGCCGTCTCCCGCGAGGGGGGCGGCCTTCTTTCTGGCCGCAAAGCCCGGAATGATTCCGGATAGATGGATTTTTCGTGAGGTTTGTCGGTGTCAATTCTCTCCGCCTCGGGACGATTTCCTCCGCCCGCGCCCGGAGAGCCGGACAGACCGCCGATTGGCGGGGGGTATTGCTCCAACGGCCGATATGGCATATGCAGCCGCCGTGCGTGAAAAAGGTCCAAGAACGCGTTTTGACGCAGGACCTTGCGCATGGACGAAAGCCGGATGGGAGGCGCTGAACGCGTCGCCGGATTTCGTCCTGTGGCCGTTGGAACCCATGGGTAAGGCATGGGCGACCAGGGGCCTGTTTTTTTGAAAACTGGAGAGGAGAGGCTGGGCATCGGTCACGATGCCCTGAACGTTCACGCGAACGGGACGCCGCCTTCGGCGGTGGCCCAAAAGGAGAACAAGGGATGCGAAAGAGTTCTGTCTGGTTTTTTTGCCTGGCGGTCATCGGCCTGGCAGTTCTTGGAGTGTTGCCGGAAGTGTGGGCTTCCGGCGGCGACCTGCACCATGAGGCCGAGGAGATCGGCAAGCACCTGGGCGTCCTCTGGGTCGTGCCCTTCGCCTGCATGCTCCTGTCCATCGCTGTCATGCCGCTGGCCGTTCCGCACTTCTGGCACCACCACTACGGCAAGGTGGCCGCTTTCTGGAGCGTCGCGTTTCTGGTGCCTTTCGCCCTGTTCCATGGCTTCGAACTGGCGACGTATTCCGTGGTCCACACCATCGCCCTGGAATACGTGTCGTTCCTGATCCTGCTTTTCTCCCTCTTCACCATCGCCGGCGGCGTGTGCCTGCGCGGCTCCCTGGTGGGCACGCCGCAGGTCAACACGGTCATCCTCCTGATCGGCACCCTGCTGGCCAGCTGGATGGGAACCACCGGCGCGGCCATGCTGCTCATCCGTCCCCTCATGCGGGCCATCGCGCACCGCAAGTACAAGGTCCACACCATCGTCTTCTTCATCTTCCTGGTGGCCAACATCGGCGGCAGCCTCACGCCCCTGGGTGATCCGCCGCTGTTTCTGGGCTTTTTGAAGGGCGTGTCCTTCTTCTGGACCACGATCCACCTGTTCATGCCCTTCGCGGCCATGTCGGCCATCCTGCTGACCCTGTACTTCATCATCGACACGGTGCTGTTCGGCAAGGAAGGCCGTCCCCAGTCTCCCGACGCGGGTCAGGACGGCAAACTGCGCCTCGAAGGCACCTTCAACCTGCTGCTGCTGGCCGGCGTCGTCGGCGGCGTGCTCATGAGCGGCATGTGGAAGCCCGAGGGCGGCGTCACCGTATACCATGTCCACATGGAACTGCAGAACATCGCCCGCGACGTCCTGCTTCTGATCCTGGCCGGCGTCAGCCTCAAGACCACGGCCCTGGACATCCGCCGCCGCAACGAGTTCAACTGGGAGCCCATCATCGAGGTGGCCAAGCTCTTCGCCGGCATCTTCATCACCATGATCCCGGCCATCGCCATCCTGCGCGCGGGCATGGACGGAGCCCTGTCGAGCCTCATCGCCCTGGTCTCCACCGACGGCGTGGCCAACAACGCCATGTACTTCTGGCTGACGGGCGCGCTTTCGAGCTTTCTGGACAACGCCCCGACCTATCTGGTCTTCTTCAACACGGCCGGCGGCGACGCCAGCGTGCTCATGGAGCAGATCCCGACCCTCATGGCCATTTCGGCGGGCGCGGTCTTCATGGGCGCCAACACGTACATCGGCAACGCCCCGAACTTCATGGTCCGGTCCATCGCGGAAACGTCCGGCATCAAGATGCCCAGCTTCTTCGGCTACATGGCCTGGTCCGTGGGCATCCTGATCCCGTGCTTCGTGCTCATGACCATCCTTTTCTTCTAACGCCGCTGCAAACACACTGGAGACAAGAAGATGATCAAAGTTGAAAAAGTGCTCATCCCGGTGGACGGGTCGGATTCCTCCAGGAACGCGGCCAAGTACGGGACCCAGCTGGTCAATGCCCGCAACCCCAAGATATACCTGCTGAACGTCTGGGAACCGGTCAACATGACCATCGGCGGGGAGATGGCCGAGAAGTTGCGCAAGAGCGCCCAGGCCAAGTCCATGGCCATGTTGGAGGAATACAGGAAGCTGCTCGAGCCCTGCGGTATGGAGATCGAACTCATCTCCCGGAGCGGTCGCCCGGACTACGTGATCCTGAACGTCCAGGACGAGCTGGACTGCGATCTCATCGTCATCGGCTCCCGCGGCCTCTCGGTCCTGGAGAACGTGATCATGGGCAGCGTGGTCACGCGCGTGCTGGAAGGCGCGACCTGCCCGGTGCTGGTCACGCGCAACCTGCGCCTCAAGTATCTGCAGGAGGCCTGCGGGATCTGAGGCCCTGCGGAAGTGTGAAATGAAGAAGCCGGCTCCCTCGGGGGCCGGCTTCTTTCATCTGGTGGTCAGGCCGTATTTCTTCAGGCGGTATTGCAGGGTGCGGCGGCTGATGCCCAGGGCCTGCGCGGTGCGTTCCCTGTGCCCGGCATACCTGCGCAGGGTCTCCTCCAGGGCGTGGCGCTCGGCGGCCTCCAACGGGTTTTCGGCCGGGGCGGTCGAGGAGGGCGTGGCGGTCGTGCGGGCGGGGGAGAGCAGGTGCTCCGGCAGGTCCCGCACGTCGAGGACGTCGCCGCGGCAGAGGATGAGGGATCTCTCCAGCACGTTCTCCAGTTCGCGCACGTTGCCCCGCCACTCGTGGCGCGAGAGAGCGTCCAGGAAGTCCCGGCTCACGGAGCGCACGGGGCGGTTGTTCTTGCGGCAAAGCTTGGCCAGCAGGTGGTCCGCCAGCAGCGGGATGTCCTCGGCGCGTTCGCGCAGGGGCGGAATGCGGATTTCGAGGACATTGAGGCGGTAGTAGAGGTCCTCGCGGAATTTTCCCTCGGCGATCATGGCCGGCAGGTCCCGGTTGGTGGCGGCGATGAAGCGCACGTCCACGCTGACCGGGGTCACGCCGCCCAGGGGCTCGACGATGCGCTCCTGCAGCGCGCGCAGGATCTTGGCCTGCAGCGTCATGGGCAGTTCGCCGATCTCGTCCAGGAAAAGGGTGCCTCCGGCGGCGAGTTGAAAGCGGCCGGGCTTGTCCTGGGTGGCGCCGGTGAAGGCGCCGCGCACGTATCCGAAGAGTTCGCTTTCAAGCAGCGTCTCGGGCAGGGCCGCGCAGTTGACCTTCACCAGGGCCCCTTCCCTGCGCAGGCTGTGCTCGTGCAGCAGCTGGGCCACCAGCTCCTTGCCGGTGCCGGATTCGCCGAGGATGAGCACGTTGGCCTCGCTGGGCCCCACCTGTTCGATGAGCTCCACGACTCGGCGCATGGCCGGGCTGTCGCCGATGAGGCGGGTGTCCCGCAGCTGGCCGATCTGCTTCTTCAGGTCGCGGTTTTCCCGCGTCAGGCGCGCATGGTCGCAGGCCTTCTGCACCACGGCCAGGAGCTCGTCGTTGTCCGTGGGCTTGGTCAGGTAGTCCCAGGCCCCGGCCTTCATGGCCTCCACGGCGTTGCCCACGCTGCCGAAGGCCGTGAGCATGATGACCGGAGGGCAGCTGCCGCTTTCCTGCAGGCGCTGCAGCACCTCCTGGCCGCTCATGCCGGGCATGCGCATGTCCAGCAGGATCACGTCCACGGGCCTGGTGCGCACCGCGGCCAGCCCGGCCGGGCCGTTGTCGGCCTCCAGGACCTTGAATCCGGCGTCGCCCAGGACGACGCGGACCATGAGCCGGTGCGCGGGTTCGTCGTCGATGATGAGCACGGTGGGGGTCATGACGGGCTCTCCGATTGGCTGTGGTTGCGGGGGAAGAAGAGGGACACGGTGGTGCCGCCGTCCGGGGCCGTCTCGATGTCGATGCTGCCCCCATGCTCCTGCATGATGGTGTGCACGATGGCCAGGCCCAGCCCCGTGCCCTTGTCGCGGGTGGTGAAGAACGGCTCCAGGGCGTGTTCGCGCTCTTCGGCCGTCATGCCCCGGCCGTTGTCCCGGACCAGGACCCACGTGCCCTTGTCGTCCTCGCGGCTTTGGAGCCGGATGACGCCTTCGTTCTCGGGCAGGGCCTCGATGCCGTTCATGGTCAGGTTGATGAGGGCCTGCTTGAGCGCGTCGCGGTCCGCCGTCACGGTCCCCGGCGCCAGGTCCCGTTCCAGCCTGCCGTTCTTGGCCCGGGCGTCCATGGACAACAGAGTATGCACCTCCCCGAAAACCTCCGCAAGGGGGACCTGGTCGAAGGTCAGCCGGCGGGGCCGGGCCAGGAAGAGGAGGTCCGTGATGACGCGGTTCAGGCGGTCGGCCTCCTGGACCATGGTGCGCGCGTAGAGTTCTTCGGGGTCCTTGCCGGCCAGCTTCTTGGCGAAGAACTGGGCGAAGCCGCGCAGGGCCGAGAGGGGGTTGCGGATCTCGTGGGCCACGCCCGCTGCCATGCGGCCGATGGCGGCCAGCTTCTCGTTCAGGTGCAGTTCCCGCTCCAGGCCGGCCAGTTCGGTGCGGTCGCGCAGCAGCACGAGGCTCTGGCCGGACCCGTCCCTGAGGGGCAGTTGCCGGATCTCGAGGTGCTTGTCGCCCGTCGCCAGGGTCGTCCATTCCTGGGAGCCGATCTTTTCGGGCGGCAGCCCGAGACTGTCGAGTATCGTCGCAAGGGGTTCGCCCATGAGCCTGAAGCCGTCCATGAGGCTCTGGGCCGCGGGGTTGGCGGCCACGATGGTCCCCTCGGCGGAAAGGGTCAGGAGTCCGTCGGGCATGTTGTCCAGAAGGCGCGCGTTGAAGGATTCCAGGCGCTCCAGCCGCCGTCCCTGCTCCTTGCGCTGCAGGAAGCCCATGAGCAGCAGCCAGAAGACGATGGTCACGGCCAGGATGTAGCCGGTCTGCAGGATGGCCGTGCGCCTGTACTTGCCGAAGGCTTCGAGATGCTGGGTCATGTCCACGCCGATGAGGAGCATCGGGGGCTTGTGCTCGGGCGGGCACTGCTCGTCCTGGCAGTCCAGGCCCGCGCTCAGGTGGCTGATCCTGCCCAGGACCATGATGGGGCGGCCCTCGAAATTCATCTCGCCGGTCCATTCCCCCGCATTGCCCATGCTGGCCCAGGCGATGGTCGGCAGCTGGCCGTGGATGGCCTTGGGGTCGTCGTGGGAGGAGAAGAGGATGTGCCCCATGGGGTTGTAGAGGCCGATGAAGCGTGCGTCGGAGCGGGCGATGTAGTCCTTGAGGAGGTCCTTGGCCATGGCGCGCTGGAGATTGAGCAGGGCGTTGGCGTGCTCGGCCGAGGGCGGCAGGCGCAGTTCCCGGCGCAGGTTGATCTCGATGCCCGCGGCGATGGCCCTGGCCGTGACCACGGCGTGCTCGTGGAAGGACTCCTGCTGTTGCCGCAGGTTGCGCCAGGTGGAGAAGCTCAGGGCCAGGCCGAGGACGAACACGGCCATGGTGGCCATAAGCATGATGGTGCGGCTGCTGCGGGGAGGGAGGGCGATGTCCATGGCCGGCTCCTGGCTTGAAAAGGCAAAGGCCGCAGGGGGTGCGGCCTTTGCCCGGTACAGGGAGGGGATGAGCGGTTACAGGGTTTGGGCTGGAGAGGCGGGTGCGTCGCCGGCGCCGGTCCCGGCGCCGCTGGAGTTTGCTCCGCACCCGGCTGCGCCTGCGCAGCCTCTCTGGGATTCCAAGGGAACGGGCTTGCCGGTGATTTCGGTCAGCTCGATGCGGTAGTCGGCATTGAGCTTGGCCTTCTTCGCCTGCAGTTCGTTCACTTCGGCCATGGCCTTGTCCACGGCCGCCTTGTTCACCGGCACTGCGGCGAACAGGGCTTCCATGGCTTCGTGCTTGGCCTTCAGCTCCTTGTGGAGGGCAAAGAGCTGTTCGTGATGCACGTCGGTCAGTTTCTGGACCTTTTCCTGCTGCTCGGGGGTCAGGCCGGACATGAAGTCCTGGTAGTGTCCCTGTCCCGGACAGCCGCCTTTGTAAGCCTGGGCCCCGGCAGCGAGGATGAGGACCAGAAGGAGGGAGAGGATGAGGTGTCTGAAGTACATGAATGCTCCTGTCACACTGTGGAGGTAGTGGTGTGATGACGGATTGCGTATAGCATCGTGTGTGCCATTGTTGAATATTTCGTAAATTCGCATGGTTGCAAAAATAGGGTGGCTCCGGAAGTCGGTTTTTGTGCATTTTGTTGCACAAATCGCCACATTGTGCAATCCGGCCACAGCCTCGCCGGTCTTGCCTTCGTGGGGGAAAGGATTACGATCATGGCGTCATGACACAGCAATTCGCCCGGAAACGGGCGCAAGGAGGCTCATATGTGCAAAGGATGCGGATGCCTGCGCGGCAAGGCCACCACGACGGTGGTCAAGCACGATCACGAACATTCCCACGGTGACCTGACCCACAGCCACCCCCACGACCACGATCACGACCACACCCACGACGAGAAGGGAGCTCCGGCCCACGAGGACCACAAGCACTAGGGGCAACGGCGAGAAACCGGGCCGCCTGACCACGGGAGGGCGGCCCTTCCTTTTTCCAAGGAGAGACGCATGGACACGACGGGAATGATCGTCCTCGGCCACGGCAGCCGGCGCAGGGAAGTGGGCGAGGCCTTCACGGCCATGGTGGAGCGTGTGGCGCGGCAACTGCCGGGCATGACGGTGCTGCCGGCCTTCTTCTCCCTGGGCGAGCCGACCCTGGCCGACCAGGTGCGCAGGCTGGCCTCGGGAGGCTGCTCGCGGATCGTCATCATGCAGTACTTTCTCTACAACGGCGTGCACATCGAGCAGGACATCCCCGAAATGATCGCCGAGCTGCGCCGGGAGATGCCGGGACTTCAGTTCGTCGTCCAGCCGACCCTGCAGGACGACCCGGCCATGGAGCGGCTCATCGCGGACCGCCTTCGTGCCGCGGCCCCCTAGGGTTGTCATGGAGCCTCCTCGCCTCCGTCGCCGATCCGCAACATGCAGGGCATAGGGTGAGCCAACGGTTGGAAGGTTTCCTCCGGGCGGGCCGGAGGGTCCTGGCGACCACAATCCAGGAGGCTCCCCCATGTCGCATTGCAGGAACATGCATCAGGGCATCGAACGTCAGCTGCGGGAAAAGTACGTCACAATCGAGCGTGAAATCGAAGATCTTCGGGAAGTTATGCGCCAGGACCGCGCCCTGGAGCCCGATCCGGCCGACCAGGCCTGCACCGCTTCCTCCCAGGACTGGAACATGATACGCTTCAATCGCAACGTGAAGCTGCTCAAAGACATCGCCGTCGCCCTCAAGGCCATCGACAACGATTCCTACGGGGTGTGCGAGCTCTGCGGGGACGACATTTCCGGCCGCAGGCTGCTGGCCATCCCGAGCGCGCGCTACTGCATCGAGTGCCAGGAGATGATCGACGCGCACCCCGGCGAGTTCGGACGCACCGGGATAGGGGGCGGGGTGCTGGCAGCGGTTTGAGGCCGGCCGCCTTTCCCTCAACGGTCCTGACCGGGGCACGAAGCCCCTAAGGATTGCTCCCGTCCATGCAGAAGAATTACGTCCTCGACACCAATGTGCTCCTCGACAACCCTTCCTGCATCCGCACCCTGCGCAACGGCCAGGAGAACCGCGTCATCCTGCCGTACACGGTCCTGCGCGAGCTGGACAAGCTCAAGCGCGAGCCGCGGGTGTCCCACATCGTGGCCCAGGCCATCGCCGTCCTGCAGGACGACCCCGACATCCTCTTCCTGCCGCCGCGGGCCTTTGACGACGCCGAAAGCAAGGCCGGCGACGACCTGATCCTCGAAGAGCTGAAGGACAGCGGGGTGGATGCCCCCATCCTGGTCACCAACGACCGCATCCTGCAGCTCAAGGCCCGCATCCACGCCATCGCCAGCGAAGGCTTCCGCGACTCCAACCCCTTCCGCTCAGAGTCCCAGTCCTATACGGGCTTCGTGCGAGAGGGCGAGGAGCCCATCCCCAACAGCTTCGCCTGGGTCGGCGGCCAGCCCTACATGCACGCCGCCTCGGGCCCGCGCTTCATCGACTACCAGCACAGCGTCTGGAACGTGCGGCCGCGCAACGTCTACCAGAACCTGGCCCTGGAGCTGATGCTCGACCACGCCGTGAACCTGGTCACCCTGCAGTCGGAGGCCGGCTACGGAAAGACCTTCCTGGCCCTGGCCGCGGCCCTGTTCCTGGCCCTGGAGCAGAAGGACAACCCCTACCGCAAGATCTACCTGGTCAAGCCCGTCATCGAGATCGGGGCCAAGCTCGGCTACCTGCCTGGCGACCTGGAGGAGAAGATGGCGCCCTACGTGCGCTACGTCGGCGACCTGATCATGAAGCTGCACGACCTGCGCCCGGCCAACCGCATCTTCATGGATAGCGAGGGCGGCAATTTCCGTTTCAATCCCAAGCGCTTCGAGATCCTGCCCATCGCCTTCATCCGCGGCATGAACCTGGAGAACGCCGTGGTCATCGTCGACGAGATGCAGAACCTGTCCCGCGCCGAAACCAGGGCCCTCTTGACCCGCATGGGCGAGAACGTGAAGTGCATCTGCCTGGGCGACACGCGCCAGGTGGACAATCCCTACCTGAACGAATCCAACAACGGCCTGAACTGGACCGTGAAGATGCTCAAAGGCCTGCCCGGCTACGGCCACATCGTGCTCAAGGGCGAGCGCTCGCGCGGGCCCATCACGGACATGGTCATCAAGACCGGGCTCTAGAACGACGTGCGGAGGGCGGGCGGCGCGTCCGGCGCCGGTCCTGCCTTCCGCCTCGTCACGTCAGGCCGCGCATGCGGCGCCGTCCCTGTACATCTCCCACATGGTCATGAAGGCGGAATCGAAGCTCCGCTTTTCAGCGAAAGCCCGTGCGCTTCGGCCCATGTCCCGCAGCCGTGCGCGGTCGGCGCAGAGTTCGGCCATGGCTCGGGCCAGAGCCGAGGCGTCCCGGCCAGGGACCACGACGCCCGTCTCGCCGGCTTCGATATTCTCCTTGGGGCCGCCCTTGTCGCTGACGATGACCGGCAGCCCCGAGGCCTGGGCTTCAAGCACGACGTTGCCGAAGGTGTCCGTGGTCGAGGGGAAGACGAAAAGGTCCGCCGAGGCGTAGGCCGCGGCCAGGGACTCGCCGTGCAGCATGCCGGTGAAGATCGCCGGCAGGCCGGCCAGTTCCCGCTCCATCTCCGCCCTGTAGGGTCCGTCGCCGACGATGACCAGGCGCACGTCCCGGCCGTCCAGAAGCTCCTGCGCCTGCCGGAAGGCTGCGGCCAGCACGTCCAGGTCCTTCTCGCGGGAGACGCGGCCGACGTAGAGGAGCTTGAGCGCATCCGCGCCGTTCCACGGCCGGTAGAAGCCGTTGCGCTTGGCCGGGTCGAAGCGGGCCGTGTCCACGCCGCGCGGGTAGACCCTGATGGCCCCCGGGGCGACCCCGAGGGCTTCGAGTTCCAGGGCGATGGCCCGGGACGGGGCGTAGACCGTGTCCATCTGTCTGTAGAACCACGACATGTATCTGCGCGTCATGTCCTCCAGGCCCGCATCCCCGGTCAGGGATCCGACGTACTGCGGAAAGGCTGTGTGGTAGGTGCCGTGGATGGGGATCTGCAGGATGCGGCTGATGCCCAGGGCCGCAAGTCCCACGGGCCCCGGCGTGGCGGCCAGGATGAGGGCCGGGTCGAGCTCCAGGCAGTGTTCGAGCATGGCCAGGAAGGGCGGATAGGCCACGGACAGCTCCGGGTATTCCGGCGCAGCGAAGGTCCCGACGGGGCCGAAGGTCTTGAGGCCCGGCCCGTCCTGGCCCTGACCGCAGGTGATCACGGTCATGCCCTTGCCGTTCTCGCGGGCCAGCTCCAGCTGCTGGCGGATGGTCCAGGACACGCCGTTGACGTCCTCGAAGGTGTCCGTGAAATGAGCCATGTTCCATGGCTCTTCGACCTCCTGGCCAAAGGCGCGGGCGCACCGGCGGCTGAATCCGCGCTCGCGGGCGAAGAGTCCGAAGGAAACGAAATACGGGGCCAGCAGGGCGTAGAGGGACCCGGCCGTGCCGATGGTGCTGAAGATGTCGAAGATGTCCGCGCCCACGGCGCCGGTCAGGAGACGGTTCAGGAAATTCGAGAACAGCTCGTCCGAGGCCCGGCCCACGAAGCGGAACCACTCGCGGTCCATGTCCGCTCCTTTCTCTCCCCCGGCCAGGGCCGAGAAGCCGGGGTCGCCCTCGATGATGCGCGTTCCCTCCTTCAGCAGAAGCGCCTTGATGCCGTCGGCGTCCGAGAGTTTCAGCCAGGCCGAGCTTTTGCGCTTGCCGATGGCCGAGTGGATTCTCGACAGGATGCCGCTCTCGCGTCCGTGGGCGCTGCCGAGCATCCGCTCGGCGAAGTGCATGCACAGCATCTTGGATGCGGCCTGCCCCATCCCCGAGCGGTTGCGGTAGTACTGGTAAGCGATGGAGTAGAGGTTGCGCGCCAGGGCGTGACCCGTGGCCGGCGTGCCGACGTGCCGGCCTCCACCCGCGAGCACCGCCTCGAGGAAACCGGCAGCGTCGTCCCCCGCGGCCAGGGTGTGCATGCTCGCGATGTTGAGGCCTGAATGGTCGTCGGACCCTCCGGTCATGCCTTTTTTCCAGGGCGTTTCCCCGAGGGGCACCAGTCCGTGCCGGTCGGCCAGCATGTCCATGGTCACCCTGTCTAGATCCTTCAGAATCCCCTCAAGCACGCGGTTCTGCATGGCGTCCCTGCACCCGTTGGCCTCGAAGAGGTCGAAGAGCAGCAGGCACTTCTCGAAATGCTCCACCTGCAGCTTGTCGTTCACGGCAAAGAGCGGGTGGGCCAGGGCGTGCGGCAGGCGCTCCCGGCGCAGATAGCCGCACAGGTCGTAGACGTTCTCGCGGATGCGCTGAATCTCCCGGTGCTGGGCCTCGGTGAGGCCGTAGACCAGGACGTGCACCTTGCACTTGTCCTCGGGGAAGTGGGCCGTCACCTCCTCGCTGACGAAAGTCCCGGGCAGATGGGCGATCTCGAGGGCGCCGTCGATGACGTTGTGGTCGGTGATGGTCACGAAATCCATCCCCGCGGCCCGGGCCTTGTCGTAGATGAAGGCCGGTTCGGTGAAGCTCTCCGGACAGCCGAGTTTCTTGAGGATCCATTGGGACGGGCGGCTGGAATACTTCGAATGCACGTGCAGATCCGCTTTGCGCATGGGGGCCATGTTCTACCTCGCTTTGGTTTACACCCCATATCTTTGGTTCGAGTATTTTCTGTGACGGTATCGTGTCGATAATGCATCGGAAATTTCGCCATGCCTGTGCCTGTGTAATTTGTAACAGTGTTGTGACACAAGCGACACGGTTTTGATATTGACTTTAAATAGGGGTTGACGCAGACGATATTCATTTCCCTCCACTTTTCAAAAAGGACACGAATATGACTTCGAAACGGAAATACAGCTGGAACCTCTCCCGGGCGGAGGCGGCCGATCTGTTGCGCAGGGTGGCCGACACCCTGGAAACCGGCTCCGGCGAGGTGGAGCATTACGGCATCAGCCTGGCCGAACTGATCAAGTTCAAGATCAAGATCGATCTGGACGCCACCGAGTCGATGGAGGTCAAGTTCACCGGCAAGGGGGCCAAGGTCTGCGGGGGAGAGGAGTCGTGCGGATCGAGCGGCGTGTGCGAAAAATATTCGTCCCTGAAGAAGCGCATGCAGGTCTATTTCAAGGCACTGCGCGAGAGCGTGACGGCCGGGGTCATGCCGTCCAGGGAGATCGTCTCGGTCTTTCTCTCGGACTCCGAGAAGATGCTGGCCTACCCCGGGTACGGAGACGAGTTCTACCCTGCCTACGCGGACATCTGCCGGCGGCTGCGCGAAGCCGTGGATGCCGAGGACCTGGCGGGGGCCGGCGCGGCCATCGGCGAACTGGCCGAGGCCAGGAAGAATTGCCACGCGCGCTACAAATAGAGGCGGGGCAACCGATGCGCACCACCGACCCCATGAATCCCGCAGCGTGGGACCCGGCCGTCTCGGCAGAGGACGAGGCCCTCTTCCTGCGCGTGACGAGCACTGACCTGAGCGACGGGACGCTGGCCTCCCTGGCCGACCCGCAACTCGTGTTGCCCGGACAGCGCAGCGTCATGGCCGTGCACTGGCACCCCGAGTTCGTGCCCATGCCGGTCGTCAGGCGGCGGGTGGAGAACATGTACCCGAACATGGCCGAGAGCCTCGTCATCCCCACCCAGCACAACGAGATCATGACCTACGACGACGAGTTCAGCGGCGTGGAGGTGGACTGCTACTCCCACGGCTTCAACCAGAAGGTGCAGCTGCTCCTGCACTTCAGGACCTCCCGCCTGGAAACCGCCCACACGCTCAAAGCCATGCTCCGGCACACCCGGACCTACCGGGCCTCCCAGCTCTTCGACTTCATGCACACCATCACCGCGCCCATGGAGGACAGGATCGATGAGGCCGCCCGGACCACGGGCGCGGACCTCGACCTGGTGGAATTCGTGCGCCATCACGTGACCAAGATCCAGCGCATGGTCGAGGATCGCCGCCGCGATCTCCCCGAGGACGCCCTGAAGAACAAGCTGCTGCGCAACTACTTCGACGCCCTGCGCCCCCGCTTCGACGGCGGGCTCATCGACCGCATCCAGACCTACCTCTCGGCGGTCAAGGCCATCGTCAAGCGCCACTTCACCCTGCGCTACTTCTACCGCACCTCCGAGGTCATCGAGGAGGCGAGGGCCCTTGGCGCCGGCGTCATCATCCCCCACCCCGAGCAGTTCTGGCCCATCCTCCTGGCGGACTACGACGTGGACGGCTACGAGGTCTGGAACCCCCAGTCCCAGCGTTACACCGACTTCCTCATCACCGCCGTGGGCCGCGCCAACTCCTGCCTGGGGCCGTCGGCGCGGCGCAAGCTCGTCTTCATGGGCGACGACACGCACATGGGCGAGAAGGTCAAGGCGGCCGCCGAGCAGAACCCCGAGAAGGCGGGCCGTGAGATCGGCTACCAGCCGGCCTGGGACGACCTGGAAATCTCCAAGCGCCTCATCCTTTCGGGCATGAGCCGCGAAATCGTCATCCGCGAATACCGCGAACGCCTCATGGGCTGACATCCACAAGGAAACGCCATGTCTCAAGACGAAAAATTCGAGTTCGAGTCCGTCCAGGACTGCCGGACCATCCAGAAATACCTGCAGGCCCTGCAGGAAGGCTTCGACCAGGGCCGTCTCGTGCTTTCCGCCGAAGGGTCGGAGATCGTCATGCACCCCACGGGCTACATGAAGTTCGAAGTGACGGTGAAGAAGAAGGGCCAGGAGAACAAGCTGGCCATCAAGGTCGGCTGGAAGGACAGGGGCGACCAGGCTGCGGAATCGGGAACCATCTCCATTTCTTCCTAGGAATTCCCATGCACAGACATTTCGAAGGCCTGGACGAGAATTTCCGGTTCCTGATCCTGGAAGTCCAGAACCAGATCAAGGCCACCATCGAGTTCCTGCTCGCCCCCACGCCGGGCACCTACGACAAGATCATCAACAAGGACGACTACATCGACAACCTCAAAAACGTCATCGAGAACACGTGCTTCACGACCCTGAGCCAGACCAAGCTCTCGGCCGAGCAGATGAAGTACCTGCGCGCGGTGCACGTCATCTCCATCAACCTGGAGCGCATCGGCGACTACTGCGTGAACATCGCCAAGCAGATGGGCTACCTTTCGAGCCCCCGCTTTCTGGAGAATTTCGACTACCGCGAGAGCTTCCTCAAGATCCACCAGACCGTGAACGACATCATGCCGACCCTGCACAAGGCCAACCTGTCCGGCGCCCTGGCCATCTGCCGCATGGAGGCCGAGCTGGACGCCATGTACAAGGGGAACTTCGACAAGATCATGATCCACCTGCGCATCGGCCGCAACGTGGAGGACCACATCACCTCGCTCTTCATCATCCGCTACCTGGAGCGCATCGGCGACAGCCTGCTGAACATCGGCGAGGCCCTGCTCTTCGTCATCATCGGCGAGCGCATCAAGATCCAGCAGTTCCAGGCCCTGCAGCGCAACCTGACCAAGTCGGGCCTGCAGGGCGAGGTCACGGACGTGGACTTCCAGGGCATCTGGGGTTCGCGCTCGGGCTGCCGCATCGCCCGGGTGGAGGGGAAGAACGCCCCCCAGGCCCGAGACTCCATCTTCAAGGAGGGCAACCTGCGCAAGATCAGGCAGGAGAAGATCAATCTGGAGTGCTGGAACGAGATTTTCCCGGGTCTGGTGCCCCGCGTCTTCAGTTACCAGGAGGAGGGCGAGAACGCCTCCCTGCTGACGGAGTTTCTGGCCGGGTGTACCCTGGACGAGGCGATTTTCAACCCCGACGAGGAAATTCTCGAAAACGCGCTGTTCATCTTCGAGCAGACCCTGCAGCACCTCTGGGAGCAGACCCTGAACAGGTTCGAGCTGCCGACGAACATGATGCGCCAGGTCGGGGACCGCATGTCCTCCATCCTGCAGGTCCACCCGGAACTCATGCGGCCGCCCCTGGGCATCGGCTCCCTGCCCATCCCCTCGGCCGGGGAGCTGATCAAGGGCTGCATGGACATCGAGGCCAGGAATCCAGCGCCGTTCTCGGTCTTCATCCACGGCGATTTCAACATCAACAACGTCATCTACAACCACCAGAACCAGAAGGTCTATTTCATCGACCTGCACCGCTCCCAGCACGCGGACTACGTGCAGGACGTCTCCGTCTTCCTGGTCTCCAACTTCCGGCTGCCCGCCTTCGACGCACAGTCGCGCGGGCGCATCAACCAGACCATAGCCAGCTTCTACGCCTTCGCCAAATCCTTCGCCCGGGCCCACGACGACCCCGGTTTCGACATCCGTCTGGGCCTGGGCGTGGCCAGATCGTTCTACACCTCCACCCGGTTCGAACTGAACCGGTCCTTTGCCCACGACATGTACAACCGCGGGCTCTTCCTCATGGAACGGCTCACGGAGAAGGCCCCGGAAGAGCTTGCCGGCTTTTCCTTTCCCCTGGAAATACTCTATTATTAGGTGCGATCATGAAAATAGGAGTTGTCGGCACGCGCGGGGGCTGGTCCTCGGAGCTGCTGGCGGACACGGTGGCCGCCAGGACGGGATACCGCCTGCTGGTGGACATGGAGCAGGTCTGCCTGGACCTGGATGCGGGCGCGGCCAGGTTCCAGGGCGTGGATCTGGCCAGCCTGGACGGCCTCATCGTCAAGAAGATCGGCGCGCGCTACTCCCCGGACCTCCTGGACCGGCTGGAGCTGCTGCGCTTCCTGGCCGAGCGCGGGCTGCCCATCTTTTCCTCGCCCCTGTCCATCATGCGCGTCCTGGACCGGCTGAGCTGCACCGTGACCCTGCGTCTGGGAGGCATCCCCATGCCGCCGACGACCATCACAGAGTCCGTGGACGAGGCCCTGGCCGCCGTCGGGCGCTACGGCGAGGCGGTCTTCAAGCCGCTCTTCACCTCCAAGGCCCGCGGCATGACCGTCATCGCGGAAGGGCCCGCGGCGCGCGAAGCCGTCGAGGCCTTCCACGCCGAGAACCCCATCATGTACCTGCAGCAGAAGATCGAGCTGCCCGGCCAGGATCTGGGCATCGTCTTCCTGGGCGGCGAGTACATGACGACCTACGCGCGCTGCGGAACCGGCGCCTGGAACACGTCCACGGAGTCGGGGGGCAAGTACGCGCCTGCCGTCCCTTCGCCCGAGGCATTGGCTGTCGCGCAGAAGGCACAGGCGCTGTTCGACCTCGATTTCACCTGCGTGGACGTGGTGGAGACGGCCGCCGGGCCCGTGGTCTTCGAAGTCTCGGCCTTCGGTGGCTTCCGGGGCATCCAGGAGGCCTGCGGCCTGGACGCCGCGGCCATGTACACCGACTACGTCATGGAGAAGATCCGTGGAAGCTAGAATGCACTGCTCGGACCTCATCGACCGTCTGACCGCCGGCGCCGACACCCCGCACCGCGTCTTCCTGGCCATGGGCGACTGCCGCTTCCGGGTCGAGACCAACTCCCTGACCCTGGCAGATGAGCTGACGACCTACTTCGCGCCGTTCCTCTGTTCCCCCGGCGCCGCCGATATTTGCGTGACCGCCCTGCAGGGACCCGTCCCGGACCTGGGGCTGACCTTCCAGGTCAAGGAACCCGACCCGGGCAAGACCAAGGTCAAGGAGGAATGGGCCGATCTGCCGGGCGGCCGCGTCGTGCGCAAGCGCCTGACCGGACTGCACTTCCTTTTCGGGGGAGGGCGAAACCTGGCCGTGGGCGACTGCGAGGCCAACCCCAACCAGATCGTCAATTTCGTCAACAACCGCTTCATCGAGCGCAAGCTGAGCGACGGCTGTCTCCTGGCCCACGCCGCCGGGGTGGCCCTGTGCGAGACGGGCATGGCCCTGGCCGGCTTTTCGGGCATGGGCAAGTCCACCCTGGCCCTGCACCTGGTCAGCAAGGGCGTGACCTTCGTCAGCAACGACCGGCTCATGGTCCGCCCCGGCGCGCCCTGCCCGGCCATGTTCGGCGTGGCCAAGCACCCGCGCATCAACCCGGGCACGGCCCTGCACAACCCGGACCTCGCCGGCATCATCACCGACGAGGACCGGGAACGATTCCTGCGCATGGCGCCCGAGGAGCTCTGGAACCTGGAGCACAAGTACGACGCCCTCATCGACCGTCTCTTCGGCACCGACCGCTTCATCCTGCAGAGCCCCATGCGCTATCTGGTGCTGCTGAACTGGAACCGGGACATCGCGGTCACGCGCTTCGAGGAAATCGACGTGCACGCCCGCCACGACCTCCTGGCCGCCTTCATGAAGGACACGGGGCTCTTTTTCGTGGCCGAGGGCGACTACGCGCCGACGGCCTCGGACTATGCCCGGGCCCTGGACGGGTGCCGGGTCTTCGAGATCAGCGGGGGCGTCGATTTCGACTTCGCTGCCGCGGGGTGCCTGCGGCTTCTGGAAACGGCATGAGCAGGATGCCCATCCGCGTCACCCGCGCCATCCGCATCCCGGACCCCATCCGCGTGGTCAGGACCCGGCGCAGTCCGGACCTCGGTCCGCGCATCCTGTTCTTCACGGGCGGGACGGCCCTCAGGGAGACGAGCCAGGCTCTGGTGGAGTATACCCACAACTCCGTGCACCTGGTCACGCCCTTTGATTCGGGGGGAAGTTCGGCCGCGCTGCGCCGCCACTTCGACATGCCGGCCGTCGGGGACCTGCGCAGCCGGCTCATGGCCCTGGCCGACCGGAGCCTGCACGGGTACCCGGAGATCTACAGCCTCTTCGCCCATCGTCTGCCGAAGACGTCGAGCCCCGACCAGCTCCGGGCGGAACTCGACGCCCTGGCGAACGGCGTGCACCCGCTGATCGCCAAGGTTTCGGACCCCATGCGCAAGATCATCCGCCACCACCTGCAGATCTTCGCCAAGGCCGCCGGCGGCGACTTCGATCTGCGCGGGGCGAGCGTCGGAAACCTCATTCTGACGGCAGGCTACCTGGACAGCAGGCGGCACATCGACCCCATCGTCTTCATCTATTCCAAGCTCGTGCAGGTCCGGGGCGAGGTGCGGCTGCTCATCAACTCGAACCTGCAGCTCAGGGCCCAGCTCGAAGGGGGAGGGCACCTCATCGGCCAGCATCTCATCACGGGCAAGGAGACCCCGCCCCTGACCAAGTCCATCGCCGAACTGTCCCTCGTCGACCCGGCCAGGGGGAATGCGCCCGTGCGGCCCATGATCCGCGACAAAATCCGCGCGGCCATAGGCGCCTGCGACCTGATCTGCTATCCCGTCGGCAGCTTCTACAGCTCGCTGATCGCCACGCTGCTGCCCGCGGGCGTGGGCAAGGCCGTCAGCCAGACCCATTGCCCCAAGGTCTTCATCCCCAACACGTTTCACGATCCCGAAAGCATCGGCATGTCCCTGGAAAACCAGGTGCGCACGCTGCTGCGCCACCTGCGGGCCGACGACCCCGACACCATCGCCATCGGCGACGTGCTGGACTTCGTCCTGCTCGATCCCGCAGTCGCATACCCCGGCGCCGCAAACCCCGAACGTGAGCTGGCCCCTCTGGGTGTTCAGGTCATCAGGACGCCCCTCACTGTCCCGGAAACCGGAGCCATCGACCCGCATCTACTCTGCCAGGCGCTCATTTCCCTGGTGTGACGACAACCCCCGGAGGATCATATGGGAAAGGACAAGCTCAAACTCAAGAGCATCATGACCAGGGACGAAGCGGCCGCGTACCTGGAAACAATTCTCGTCGGCCTGAGGCAGGGCTCGCTCATTCTCGACAGCGAGGAGCGTCCGCTCATCCTGCGCCCGTCCGACTCCATCGAAGCGGAGCTCGAAATCAAGCAGAAGAGCGACAAGGAGAAGGTCGAAGTCAAGCTCTCCTGGGCGCCCAACAGGATGCAGCCCCTGACCCACCTCGTGGCCCAAGCGGATTCCCCGGCGGATGACGCGGCAAAAAAAAAATGAGCTGACGCCGGATGACGGCACGGACGCGGCGGGGCAAGGCGGCGTTCCGGAAGAAGACGCAACGGAGGACGATGCGTTTGCGCCCTGCGCGGACCCGGCATGCCTGCTAGGCGCAGACGCGCCATGTCCCTCGCGGCCGAATCTAGCGGATCCGGCCGTGCGGGCTCTTTTCGCCGTCGTCCGCGAAGCCCTGGGGGAAGGCCTGGATGTGCGCCTGCCTGGCCTGGGCGTACTGAAGGTCAGGGATTTCGCCGCCCGGCAAGGCAGGAACCCGCGCACCGGCGCTGCGGTCTTTATCCCTGCGGGCCGGCGAGTCCGTTTCGCCATGGCCGACGAGATGCGTGCTCTTGTCAACTCACGAGGCTGACGCCGCCTGGTCACGAGTCCGTCGCGGGGCGGTAACGGGGCGCCTGCACCATGGGCGGCACAAGGAGGAACGCATGAGCCATTTTGGCGCCATCCGCCGTCTCGTCAGGGGACGTCTGCCCGGCCAGGCCGTGATCCAGGTCACCACGCGCTGCAACGCCCGCTGCGTCCAGTGCGGCATGAGCGCCGACAACGCCTTTGCCAGGCACAGCCTCGACCCGGACGTCGTGGACAGGATCCTCGACACCGTCTCGCGTCTGGGCATGCGGGCCGTATCCTTCACCGGCGGGGAGCCGCTCCTCGACTTCCCGCGCCTGACCCGCATGATCCGCCGCGCCAAACGGCTCGGCATCCCCTACATCCGCACCGGCACCAACGGCTTCATCTTCCAGCGCCACGAGGCGCCGGATTTCCACGACCGCATGGCGCGCATGGCCGACGAACTTCTGGAAAGCGGCATCCGCAACTTCTGGGTCAGCCTCGACTCCTGCGACCCGGCCATCCACGAGGCCAACCGCGGCCTGCCCGGCGTGGTCCGGGGCATGGGCAAGGCGCTCCAGGTCTTCCACGAGCGCGGCCTCTACCCCTCGGTCAACCTCGGCATCAACCGCCTCTGCGGCGGGCGCATCGGGGCCCTGCAGGGGAAGTTCGAGCCCGACGCCTTCCGGGAGGGTTTTGCCGAGGCCTTCGCGCGCTTCTTCTCCTTCGCCCTCGATCTCGGGTTTACCATCGCCAACTGCTGCTATCCCATGAGCGAGGAGGGGAACGCCGTCTACCGGGCCACCTCGTCGGACCCCTTCATCACGTTCACGCCGCATGAAAAGAAGGCCATGCTGCAGGCCCTGCGGAGCGTCGTGCCCGACTTCCGGCCGCGCATCCGCCTCTTCACGCCCCTGTCCGCTCTCGACGCGCTCATCCGCCAGATCGACGGCGGCGCGGAGCGGACCTACCCGTGCCGGGGCGGGGTGGACTTCTTCTTCGTCGACGCGACCCGGGGGCACGCCTATCCTTGCGGCTACCGCAGCGGCGACGACATGGGGCCGTTCTGGGAAATGCGCGACCTTCCCGAAGACGGGTCCGCGTGCCGGCGCTGCGACTGGGAATGTTTCCGCGACCCGTCCGAGCTCTTCGGACCCTTCGGGGCAGCGCTATGCAGCCCCTTCACCGTGCTGCGGAATTTCGCCGCGACGCCCGGCGCCTTCGGCACCTGGCTGACGGACCTGCGCTACTATCTGGCCTGCGACACCTTCGACGGCACCAGGCCCATGCGGCCGGAGCGGCTGGCCCGTTTCGCGGGCCCCGCATCCGAACCCGAGCTCGCCGCATCCTTCAGGTAGGTTCCCCGCCGCTTTTTCGTCGCCTGCGAACCACGACGACCAGACCGACCGCGACAGCCGCCACGGCGCCGAACAGGGGCAGCCGGGCGAGCACGTCCGCATCGGCCAGGAACCTCCCGGCATGCATGCCCAGCATGGTGACGAGCACGGACCACAGGGCCGCCGTGACCACGTTGGCCAGCAGGAAAAAACGCCAGCAGATGCCGGACACCCCGAAGGCGAAGGGGATGGCACCGCGCAGCCCGTAGATGAAGCGGTAGGCGCAGAGCAGCGGCAGGCGGTGGCGGACCATCATGCGCGTGGCTTTGTCCACGGCCGCCCCGAACCGGGGATGGCCGTTCAGCCAGGCCGCCCCCTTGAGCCTGCCGAGCCAGAAAAAGAACTGGTCCCCGGCCAGGCTCCCGGCAAGGGCGGAGAGGACCACGGTCCAGAAATCGAAGACCCCCAGGGCCAGGCCCGCACCGGCCAGAAGCACCGTGGTCTCCCCTTCGAGGAATGTCCCCAGCGCGATGGCCGCGGGTCCGAACCGGGCGATGGTTTCCATGTCCATGGATCGAGCCTGCCATGGCGAGTGCCGCCCGCCGTGACGCGCCGGTGACATCCCGGTGACGGCCCCGGTCAACGGGCCGTTCTGTCACGGTCCGGTCACGCCGTCTTCGCACCGTCTCCTTATTGATCTGGTGAATGCTGGGCAAACAAGGCGGTGCATATGTTTTTTGACGAAACAATGACGTGGGCCGGCATGGAAACGAGACTGGGCATGGTGATGGGTTTCGAGGGCGCCTGGAACGAGAGATCCCTCGGCGCGCTGCCGTTCGCCCCGGACGACGCCACGGCGGGCAGCGAGAGCGAACTGCAGGTCGCGGTCATGGGCAGTCCCGAGAACGTGGACCTGCCCATCATGATCCGGGAATCGAGTCATTACCAGAACCTGACGCGGCGCACGGCATCGGGCGACACGGCGGGCGCGTCGCTCGTGGAGCTGGAGCGCTATCTCCAGGGCGGTCCGGACGCGGTGTGGGAGAACAGTTGGGTGCGCTTCCCGCTGGATCGCCTCGGCGCCTTCGCCCGCCATACCCTGGAGCGCGACCTGCTGGCCGACAAGGCCGACCCGGATTCGGGCCGGCGCGAGGACAGCCCCGATTTCTTCTTCATCCGGAACGGCCAGGATTGGCTGCGGGTGCCCATCAGCTACCTGCTCAAGCTCTCCCTGGCCGACCTGGCCGGCTCCGGCGTGCAGCCCCCGGTCCGCAGGCTGGCCGAGAAGTTCCTCGACCACTTCCTGAACGACAACACCTCCCCCGAGACCTTCTCCTTCTATCCCGCGCCCATGAACGCCGCCTTCCGGGGCGGCCGGGGCGTCGCCCGCGAGACGAGCCAGCGTTTCCTCCTGTCGCAGCTCCTGCTGGACCACGCCAACGAGAGCTTCGGTCTGCTCGAGCACGGGCAGCGCGCCATGATCTACTTCGCGCCCATGCCCCCGGCCAGGCAGAAGCGGCTGAACGAACTCATCCCCGACGCCCACTACCGCGATTTGTTCATGAACCCCTGCCTGTCGGGCTGGGACCGCGGCGAGACCAAGAAGGAGTACATGGGGCTGTGCCACCGCATCCTCTCGCGCAGCCAGCTCAACACCATCGCCAAACTGCGCGAGTCCGGCATCCTGACCAACAACCTGGTCGTGCTGCCCAACACGTCGAACACCTGTCTGGCCAACAACGGCACGCACATCTCCCTGGGCAGCGCGCGCCTGGGCGAACTGATGCAGGGCGGGGGCGACTTCGGCCCGGCCGAGGAGAAGTACCTGGGCGACCTGACCATCAAGATCGTCGAGCACTTCCTGCCCCTCTTCGTCGGCACGTACAGCGCCGCGCCCCTGCGCATGGACTTCGAGGATTTCCACCCGGAGAAGGCCCTGGGTTTCCTGCCCCACGAACTCGACTACTCCCACCTGCGCATGATCTGGCGGCGCTGGAAGAAGAAGGCCAGGCTCAAGGTCTTCGGCCAGCCCCTGACGCCCTTCGGGCCGCCCCTCATGGACCGGGCCGTCGCCCGGCTGTTCCGGCTCAAGGGGGACTTCATCCCGGACTTCAGGCTGCTCGACTACATGACGACCCTCATGAGCACCCACCGCTGTCCGGCCCTGAACGGGGAACTCGGCAACGACCTGCGGCTCAAGCGGGAGCTGGCGTCCATGGGCGTGTTCCACGAGTCCATGTCGACCTATCTCCTCTACAAGCAGCGCGCCTTCGCGACCATGGGCTTTTCCGGCTTCGAGGGCCGCTTCTACAGCCTGTTCGACTCCCTGGATGAGGACATGCGGCCCGCCGCGACCCTGCAGCAGCTCCTGAGCGCCCTGGCCTGCAAGCTGATCCTCTCCGGCCGCGTCACGCGCGCCGCCATCCCGGACACGCCCGAGGTCGAGAGCGAGCGGCGGCAGATATTCTTCGCCACGGCCATCTCGCTGCCCACATTCTTCGTGCGCCGCGACTCGGGCAACGCCTTTCTCCTGGACCTGGTCTCGCGCGCAGACCGCGTGCGGCCCAGCCGCCGCTACCCCGGCCACGTGCGGGCCCATGTGCCGGAATACCGCCTGGCGCTCCTGGACTTCATCGAGCGGGAAGGGGCGGACCTGGTCGAACTGTTCGGCGCGGAGAGGCTGCTGGCCGACCTGCGCGCCCGCATCCTGGACCCGCGGCTCGGGGCCGCGGGCAAGCTCACGCGGCGCGTCCTGGACAGGACCGGGGCGCGTTCGCCCCTGTCCCTGCGGGGGCGGGAGTTCAACATGGCCGCCGAGGACGTCTACCGCGACGGGCTGCGCCGTTCGTACCTGGCCGAGGCCCTGGAGTATCTGCGCGAGGACTGCGCGACCGTGCGCGATTTCGGCTGCCTGCCCGAGCAGTTCTGCCGCGGCGGCCTGGCCGCTCTGCTCGGCGGCCGCGACATCCTCGACTTCATCCGGGAGGCCGACGAGGAACTGCGGCTGACCGGGGAACTGAGCGGCTGCCGCCGGACCCTCACGCAGCTTCTGCTGCTGGTCGTCGGCATGCACCGCGACAACGCACGCATCCGTGGAAGGAAATCATGACGCATCAATATGTCTGCGACGGCCGGGTCCGAGACGAGGAACTCTTCTGCGACCGGATCATCGGCTATCTCTATTCCCGCGTCCGGGAGCAGGCCCCGGCCGTGTTCAAGGCCGTGGTTTCGGGACGAGCCTCCAGCCTGCTGGGCTTTCTCAACTACGACCTGCCCCTGGGCGCCAGGCTTTCCGGGGCAGAGGCCCTCATCCGCAGGCTCGGCATCGACCTGGGCGAATGCGTGGAGGAGGCCGCCCACTACGACACCCCGCGCCGCATCTTCGAGCGCCGCATCCGCTACGCAGACGTGCGTCCCATGGACGAAAGCCCGGAGGCCGTCGTCTCGCCGGCGGACTCGCGCATGTTCGCCGGGTCCCTGAGCGAGGGGTCGGTGCTCTTCATCAAGGACAAGTTCTTCTCCTTCGGGGAGTTCCTGGGCCGCCCCCAATGGGTCGAGGCCTTCGCCGGGGGCGAGTTCGCCGTGTTCCGGCTGACCCCGGACAAGTACCACTACAACCACGTGCCGGTCAGCGGCGTGGTCCGCGACTTCTACGAGATCGAGGGCGCGTTCCACTCCTGCAACCCGTCCGCGGTCATTTCCGAGGCCACGCCGTTCTCCCGCAACCGCCGGGCCGTGACGGTCATCGACACGGACGTGGCCGGCGGGAGCGGGTGCGGCCTGGTGACCATGGTCGAGGTGGCGGCCCTGATGATCGGGCAGATCGTGCAGGCCTACGCCGGGGAGGGTTACGAGCCGGCCGAGCCCATGCAGCGGGGCCTCTTCCTGCGCAAGGGGCAGCCCAAGAGCCTGTACCGGCCGGGCAGCTCCCTGGACGTACTCTTCTTCCAACCGGGCCGGGTCGAATTCGGCGCCGATCTCGTCGCCAACCAGTTCCGCAGGGACGTGGGCAGCCGGTTCTCCAACTGGCTGGGCCGCCCGTGGGTGGAGACGGACGTGCTGGTGCGGCGGACCATCGGCCGGGTCGTCACTTCAACCATACAGGACTGAACTCATGGAATATCCGGGAATCATCGCTTTCGGGGCGGCGCTCTTCGCCTTCATCGCCTGGGGCGGCCGCACGCTGCCCGGCGAGCGCTGGCAGATGCTGGCCAGCGTCCCGCTGGCCAGGAACGAAGATGGCTCTTGGCGGGGGCTCAACCTGACCTGGTACGGGGCCCTGAGCGCCCTGGCCTACACCCTGGCCACGGCCGTGGCCGTGGCGCTGCTGGCCTCCGTGGGCATGGGCCTGGCCGGGCTTTGCCTCATGGTGGCGGGCATGCTCGGGCTGTGCATACCCGCCTCGAAGATCGTGGCCCGTCTGGTGGAGGGCAAGCGTAACACCCTGACCGTGGGCGGGGCGGTCTTCGTCGGCATCGTCGTCGCGCCCTTCGTGGCCTGGGCCGTGGTCGGCGCAACGGGTTCCGGGGCCGTGCTGCCGGCCCTGGCGGCGCTGTCCGTGGCCTACGCCGTGGGCGAGGGCGTGGGTCGCATGGCCTGCCTGAGCTTCGGGTGCTGCTACGGCCGCCCCGTGGACACGCTGCCCGCGCCGTGGCGCGGGCTGTTCGAAAGATGGAACATCGTCTTCGAGGGCCGGACCAAGAAGGCAGCCTACGCCCACGGCCTGTGCGGGCACAGGCTGGTGCCGGTGCAGCTTCTGACGGCCTACCTCTACTGCGGCGCGGCCTGCCTCGGCATGGCCTTCTTCGCGGCCGGGAACTTCTCCTTGGCCATGGTCCTGCCCTTGGTGACCACGCAGGTCTGGCGCGTCGTTTCCGAGTTTCTTCGGGCCGACTACCGGGGCGAACGCAAGATTTCGGCCTATCAGATCATGGCCGGTCTCGGTGTGCTGTACGGGCTGGTCCCGGCCTTGACGCTCGATGCGGCCGGGGTCCAGGCGCATCTCGGCCGAGGGGTCGCAGCCCTGTGGAGCGTTCCCGTGCTGCTCCTGCTGCAGGGCGTGTTCCTGGCCGTGTTTCTGTATACGGGGCGCAGCTCCGTCACGGATTCCGTGGTGCGCTTCGCGGTCAGGGAAGGGGAAATTTAGCGTGAGCGCCTCATCCCGCTTCGGAAGAGGGTGGGGCGTGGGGCTCGCCCTCGTCCTTCTCGTGGCGGTCGGTCCGGCGGAGGCGCAGGAAGGGCCGCCCACAGGGTTGCAGGCGGCCGTGGACTACCTCTGCACGGAGCTCCTGGCCGGGGGCGAGCCGGATCCGGCCCGCATCGCGCCGGTCCTCGCCCATGTGCGCGCCAACGCCGACGTCGCGACGAGCCTGCCCAGGTACCAGGATGCTCCGGGGGCCTTCCAGGGTTTCCCCGTCCGCATGCCCCTGCGGCGCCTGCTGCGCTACCTCTACAACCCGCAGATCCCCCAGGAGGTCGTCAAACCCTTTTCCATCCGCTCGTCCGTCTGGACCACGCCGGGGGCGGATGAGCGGCAGCTGCGCCTGTGGGCCGACCCTTGGCCACCGGCCGGGCCGGTCGTCGTGCGCGGCGAGCAGTACGACCGGACCACTCCCGACCCGTCCACCGGCGGATGCTACGGCATGACGCTGCGCCGCGCCGTCGTCCTGCTCCCCGAGGAAGGGGCCGTGCTGTCCGTCAGCGTGCAGGCCGGGGATTCGGAGGTCGGCACCAAGGGGTATGTGCTGGGGCGCGACGGGGACGGGCGCTATGTCTATTCCGGGGAGAAGGGGCTGACCAGGGCGGGGCTTGGCTGGGTGTCGTCGCGCATCCAGACCAACGTGTCCGTTGGCGTCTATCTGCAAGGGGAGGGGACGGTCGTCAGCGGGGTCTTCCAGTGGATGCGGGCCGGGTGGTCGGGGCTGTCCGTGGTTCAGGATAGCCATGTGGCCGCGTCCCTGGAACGCTACAAAAGACTCTTCACCGATCGTCTGGCCCGGCTGCCCGAGCCGGAGACGCTGGAGGCGCTCCATGCCGCGGCCGCAACGGCCTCCGAAGAGGCGCTGCGCGGCCGCGCCCGGGACGTGTTCAGGTGCTGGGCCGAGCGGCATGGCCGGGATGCGCGCAGGGAAGCGCTGCGGATGCTGGGGGAGGGGTACGAAACCAGGCTGGACCGTGGCGAGCTGACGGCCCTGCGCATGGGCGAGGGCCTCGGTGCCGCGGACCCGTGCTATTCCGGGGTTTCGGGCGCGCAGACGTCGCGGCTCGTCGCGAGCTTGCCCTTCCAGCCCCTGAGGACTTCCAGGTAGGCGGCGAAACGCTGCCGGTCCTCTTCGTTATCCGCCTCTTTCAGCTGCGTCTCGGCCTTGGCGATCATGACGTCGAGATATTTCGGGTCCGTGAACCCGTGCAGGATATGGCTCATTCGGTTCCTTCGGAGCGCTGGCGCACCCACTTGTCGATGGTTTCGAGATAAAGAAACGTTTCGGTGTTCTGGATGCCGCCCACGGCCGACAGGTCGTCGACCAGGAAGCGGCGCAGGTCGTTGCGGGAGGAGACGTGGATCTCCACCAGCAGGTCGAAGCGCCCCGAGACGTTGGCCACGGACTGCACCCCGTCCAGGGCGGCGATGGCGCGCATGATCTCTGCGTTGGCCCGGCCCTCCAGGCTCACGCCCACCGTGGCCGTCAGGCCGTCCTCGAAGAACATGGGGTTCACCGAGGCCGAGATGCGCAGGTACCCGCTTCTGATCATGCGCTCCGTGCGCAGCCGCACCGTCCCGTCGGACACGCCCAGCTTCTGGGCGATGCTCTTGTAGGATTCGCGCCCGTTCTTCTGCAGGGCGTCGATGATCTGCCGGTCCATCTGGTCGAGATTCAAGTCCTTTTCGCTCACGTTCTTCTCCCGCGACGCTCTTACGTGACCCCTTTCCGGCCGGCAAGGTTTTGCGGCGGCCTGGGCAGAGGGTGTGTTTCGTGCATTCAGCAATATATTGTTCTTTGATTTCTTGACAAGAAATTTTATCGCGATAAAATTACGCAAATCGAAATTTATCGGAGGGGACGGCATGAAACGGATACTCGAGGATCTGGCGCGGCAGACGGCCGAGCTGCGGGACAACGGCCTGTACAAGGCGGAGCGGGTCATCACCTCGGCCCAGGGCGCGCGCATCACCGTGGCCGGCGGCCGCGAGGTGCTCAACTTCTGCGCCAACAACTACCTCGGTCTTGCCGGCGACCCGCGTCTGACCGAGGCCGCGCACAAGGCCCTGGACCGCTGGGGCTACGGCCTGTCCTCGGTGCGCTTCATCTGCGGCACCCAGGGGGTGCACAAGGAGCTGGAGGACCGCCTGTCCGAGTTCCTGGGCACCGACGACACCATCCTCTACAGCTCCTGCTTCGACGCCAACGGCGGACTCTTCGAGACCCTGCTCGGGGCCGAGGACGCCGTCATCTCCGACGCCCTGAACCACGCCTCCATCATCGACGGCGTGCGCCTGTGCAAGGCCAAGCGCTTCCGCTACGCCAATAACGACATGGCCGACCTCGAAGCGCAGCTCAAGGACGCGGCCGACTGCCGCTACCGGCTCATCGTCACGGACGGCGTCTTCTCCATGGACGGCAGCATCGCCGACCTGAAGGCCATCTGCGACCTGGCCGACCGCCACGACGCCCTGGTCATGGTCGACGACTCCCACGCCGTGGGCTTCATGGGCGAGAACGGCCGCGGCACCCACGAGCATTGCGGGGTCATGGGCCGAGTGGACATCATCACCGGCACCCTGGGCAAGGCCCTGGGCGGGGCCTCGGGCGGCTACACCTCGGGGCGCAAAGAGATCGTCGAATGGCTGCGGCAGCGTTCCCGGCCGTATCTGTTTTCGAACACCCTGGCCCCGGTCATCGCGGCCACGTCTTTGGAGGTGCTGGATCTGGTCCGTCGTGAGCCGGAGTTGCGGGCGAGGCTCGTGGAGAACAGCCGGTATTTCCGGAAGGCCATGACCGAGGCCGGGTTCACCCTGGTTCCCGGCGAGCACCCCATCATCCCGGTCATGCTCGGCGACGCGGTGCTGGCCCAGCGCATGGCCGCGCGGATGCTTGAGGAGGGGATCTATGTCGTGGGCTTCAGCTTCCCGGTGGTGCCCAAGGGGCAGGCGAGAATCCGGACGCAGATGAGCGCGGCGCATACGCGGGAGCATCTGGAGCGGGCCGTGGCGGCGTTCGTGAAGGTCGGGAAGGAATTGGGAGTGATTTAGGACCGGGGCTTCGTTGGCGGGGGAGTGTCGGGGGGCCGGGATCGCGGCTCGTCAAAACTCCTTCGCGGGCCTCGTAAGACGAGCCATTGCTCCTGTCGGCCCCGGGCCTGAGCTTCGGGTGGGGGGCAATGGTTCGCCTAACGATGCCAGGCTCAGTCAGACAGTTGACGAGCCGCGATCCCGGCCCCCCGACACTCCTTGGGTAGCTCGAAATTTCGTATTTTATTTGGTGAGAGAAGAAAGGAGAAGGTTATGGAAAAGATGAAAGCGCTGGTGAAGGCCAAACCCGAAGTCGGGATCTGGATGGAAGAGATCCCGGTGCCCGAGGTCGGCCACAACGATATTCTGATCAAGGTCGGCAAGACCGCCATCTGCGGCACCGACATCCACATCTACAACTGGGACGCCTGGGCCGAGAAGACCATTCCTGTGCCCATGGCCGTGGGCCACGAGTTCGTCGGCCGCATCGTTGAGATCGGTTCCGAGGTGCGCGGCCTCAAGGTCGGCGACCGGGTTTCGGCCGAAGGGCACATCACCTGCGGCCACTGCCGCAACTGCAAGGCCGGCAAGCGCCACCTCTGCCGCAACGCCATCGGCGTGGGCGTCAACCGCCCCGGTTGCTTCGCCGAATACCTCTGCGTGCCGGCCGTCAACGCCTTCAAGGTGCCCGACACCATCTCCGGCGACGTGGCCGCCATGCTCGACCCCCTGGGCAACGCAACGCACACGGCCCTGTCCTTCGACCTGGTCGGCGAGGACGTGCTCATCACCGGCGCCGGCCCCATCGGCATCATGGCCGCCGGGATCGCCCGCTTCTGCGGGGCGCGCCACGTGGTCATCACCGACGTCAACGACTACCGCCTGGACCTGGCCCGCAAGATGGGCGTCAGCCGCGCCGTCAACGTCGCCAGCGAATCCCTGTCCGAGGTCATGGCCGACCTGCACATGGCCGAGGGCTTCGACGTGGGCCTGGAGATGTCCGGCAGCCCCGCCGCCTTCCGCGAGATGCTCGCCCAGATGAATCACGGCGGCCATGTGGCCCTTTTGGGCATCATGCCCGGCGACACGGCCATCGACTGGGGGCAGGTGGTCTTCAAGGGCCTGAAGCTCAAGGGCATCTACGGGCGCGAGATGTTCGAGACCTGGTACAAGATGACGGCCATGCTGCAGAGCGGCCTGAACATGGCCCCGGTCATCACCCACAACTTCGCGGCCGAGGACTTCCAGAAGGGCTTCGACGTCATGCGCTCGGGCAAGTCCGGCAAGGTCATCCTCGACTGGAACGCCTGATGCGGCGGGCCGGGGTGCTGGGCATCCCGGCCTTTGCATGCTATCAGGGCGTTGAAAAACGGCGATCTGCTGCGTCAGCGAAAACATCCAGACCGCTTATGTATGTGCAATACACCGCGCGCCCTGGATGTTTTCACTTCCTTGCATCTCACCATTTTTGAACGGCCTGCGAATTCTGAATTTTTCAACAGCCAGCCAGACGAGCCTTCTCAGCAGCCGCATCCAAGGAGCCCCCATGCGCCACACCATCTCCGCCCTGGTCCAGAACAAGCCCGGCGTCCTGGCCGCCATGGCCCACGTTTTCCAGCGCCACGACATCAACATCCGCTCCATCTCCTGCGGCGAGACCGAGCGCGAGGACGTCTCGCGCATGATCATCTGCGTCGAGGCGGGTGACGAGAAGGTGGGAGCCGTGACCCGCGAGATCGAGTCCCTGGGCTTCGTCCTGGGCCTGGAGGACCTCTCGGACCGCGACCTCATGGACCGCGAGCTGGTCATGATCAAGGTCCGCATCACCCCGGCCTCGGTCAGCCAGATCCTGCAGATCTTCGAGGTCTTCCGCGCCAACGTCATCGACATGGGCAACGAGACCATCTCGGCCGAGCTTGCCGCGCCCCAGGGCAAGGTCGCCGGTTTGATCCGCACCCTGGCGCCCCACGGCATCCAGTCCCTGAGCCGTACGGGCCTCATCGCCCTGTCGCGGGGGGACGGCTGATGGCCGCCGTGACCACACTCGACCGCATGGTCGAGCTGGTCCGCGCCCGCAGCACGGCCGCGCGCGTGGTCATCGCCGCCTGCGCCGAGGCCAACGCGGTCCTGGCCGGCCTGGAGGCCCACCGCCAGGGGCTGGCCGAGCCGGTCTTCGTCGGCGACGTGGAGCGCATGAAGGCACTGCCGGAGCTGGCGGGGACGGATTTTTCCGGCTTCGAGTGCCTGCACGAACCCGACACGGCCGCCACCCTCAAGCTTTCCCTCGACCTCCTGCAGGAGGGGAGGGCAGGGTTCCTGATGAAGGGCGGGGTCAAGACCGACGTGCTCCTGCGCGCGGTGCTCGGACGCAAGCGCGGCGAGGGCCTGCTGAGCCACATCGGCGTCTTCCCCCACCCGCGCGAGGAACGCCTGCTGATCGTCACCGACGCGGGCGTGAACATTTCCCCGACCCTGACGCGCAAGATCGACATCATCAAAAACGCCGTGGACGCGGCCAAGCGCCTCGGCATGGACCCGCCCAAGGTGGCCGTGCTCTCGGCCACGGAAAAGGTCTCCTACAACGACATGGTCTCCAGCAAGGACGCCGACATCCTGGCCAGGCTCTCGCGCATGGGCATCTTCGGCGACGCCGTGGTCGGCGGACCCTTCGCCCTGGACATCGCCGTGTCTGAGGAGAAGGCGCGGGCCAAGGGTGTGGAGCACCCCGTGGCCGGCCGGGCCGACATCCTCTGCGCGCCCAACATCGTCACCGGCAACGTGCTCTACAAGGCCGTGACCAGCCTCATGGACCTGCCCATGGCCGGCATCGTCGTCGGCGCCGGCTGTCCGCTGGTCGTGCCCTCGCGCGGCGACTCCGACCGTTCCAAGTTCTACGCCCTGGCCCTGGCCGCCTATCTGGCCGGTGCGGACGCGTGAGCACTCGGTTCGACCGTTTCTTCTCCCGTTAAGCGGCCTTCGGGCCGCTTTGTTATTCAATATGCTGAAATAATAAGAATTAGTTAGATTTTACGGGCCGTTCAACCTTGACTGACCGTCGTGCTGTCTTAACTGTGTGGTGACCCGGGAGCGGCCCGGGACCGTGGAACACATTGAAGACAGGTCACGGAAGGAGGTTGACCATGACACTGATGAAATGGGATCCTTGGCGGGAAATCGAGGACATGTTCGATCGGTACACCAAGGCCGTGGGATGGCCGCGCGGCGGACAGGAGGCGTTGGCCTCCAGCGACTGGACTCCGCGGGTGGATATTGCCGAGACCGAAACGGAGTTTCTGATCAAGGCCGACATTCCCGGCGTGGAGAAGGACCATGTCAAGGTGTCCGTCGAGAACGGGGTGCTGACGATCCAGGGTGAGCGCAAGACCGAGAAGGAAGAGAAGGACAGGAAGTATCACCGCGTGGAGCGGTTCACGGGCACCTTCGTGCGGCGCTTCACGGTGCCGGAGAACGTGGACCCGGACGGCATCAAGGCGGTCTTCAAGGACGGCATGCTGCACCTGCACCTGCCCAAGACCGAGAAGACGCGGCCCAAGGCCATAGACATCCACGTCGAGTGACCGTCGGCGGATGACCCGCCCCTCACCCCAAGGACCGGCTTCGAGCCGGTCCTTTCATTTCCGGGAGAGTGAGGCCACGGCTCGGTCGAGGAGTTTTTCGAGGCGTTCCAGAGCTGGCGCGGTGTTTTCGGGCAGGGTGTCAAGCTCGCGGAGGGCCTGCAGCAGCAGCGGGTCACCGGGTTGGTTGGCGTCGAACCCCGGCCGTTCGGTCCGGCGGGTGCTGAAGAAGTTCCAGGCCAGAGGGGTGTCCGGGCTGCGCAGCGGCCAGTCGAGCTTGACGCGCAGCAGTTCCGCCAGGGCGGCCTGACCGTCGGGGGAGAGGGCGTCCGGGTCCAGTTCGCGGCCCAGGCGGCCCTCGACGGCTCCGAGCAGGGCGGCCAAGAGGCGGTGTTCGGGGATGATCAGGCCGTAGGCGTACCAGTCGTCGACGACCTGGCGGACCAGGCGCTTCCATCTCGCCTCCAGCAGGTCGTAGGTCGGGCAGAAGAAGTGCTTGCAGGCAGCCCCGCCGTAGAAGCTCAGGCCCCGCCAGTCCACGCCCGCGTTGCCGTCGGCCATGGGGTGGAGCAGGCAGCCCACGCGTTCGCCCCCGTCGCGGATCAGGCCGACGAAGACGCAGTGGTGGAAATCCGGGATGGGATGGTCGCGGCCTTCGATGTCCAGCCGCTCCTGCTCGAAGGCCAGGATGGCGTCGATGCTGCGGGGAACCCGTGCGAAGGCTTCGGTCCGCTGGATCAGGACGGAGCGAAGTCCCTCCCGGGACAGGCCGCAAACGTTGTAGAGCCCGCAGCAGCTGCCGCAGGACGTGCACGGCCCCGTCTGGCAGAGATATACCCCGCCCCGGACCTGTTCATCTTCTGGAAGAATCGGCATCATGGCCCCCATGTCTGTCTCGGGCTGTCCCGCCCTGGCCCCTCAACCTTCAGGAGCCGTCATGACCCTGCATCGCCTGCATCGCATCCAGGCCCTGGCCGTGGACCGCGACACGGCCTGGGCCTTATTCTCCGACCCCATGAATCTTGCCGCCATCACCCCGCCCTGGCTGGGTTTCCGGGTCGCGACCCCGGATCCCGCGCCAATGTACGCCGGCCAGATCCTGACCTACACGGTCCGCGCCTTGCCCGGCGTGCGTGTGGAGTGGGTCACGGAGATCACCCATGTGCGGGAGCCCGACTTCTTCGTCGACGAGCAGCGGCTGGGGCCCTACCGCCTCTGGCATCACCAGCATCTGTTCCGGTCGGTGCCCGGCGGCACGGAAATGGAGGATACGGTGCACTACGCCCTGCCGTTCCGGCCCCTGGGCGAGGCCGTTCGGGGGATTGTGGCCTCCCGGCTGGAGGCCATCTTCGAGTACCGCAGGCAGGCGCTGGCGGGAATGTTCGGACCGGCCTGAACCGGGGTCAGGTTGTTTCCTGCCGGCAGGCGCGGAGCTTGTCCTCGATCCGCTTCTGGATGATGCTGGTCAGCACGCCCGCCCCGAGGATGACCATGCTGGCCAGGCCCGTTGTCACCTCGCCGCCGGGCAGGTGGTGCCCCGCGGCCGACATGAACATGACCAGCACCAGGAAGCCGATGGCCCAGAAGGCGGCCGGCTCCAGGTACTTGTACTGCTCCAGGGTACCCTTTTCCACCAGATACACGGTCATGGAGCGCACGAAGAGGGCGCCTATCCCGAGGCCGATGGCGATGAGCCAGAACTTGTTGGTGATGGCGAAGGCCGCCACCACGCCGTCGAAGGAGAAGCTGCTGTCCAGCACCTCCAGGTAGAAAAAGCCCACCAGTCCGTTCCTTCCCGCCACCGTGACGATGTCCCCGCCGCCCACGATGTGCTTCAGCACGTCGATCAGGGCGTGCACGGCGAAGCCGCTCAGGGCGCTGATCATGAAGACGTACCGTTCCGACGAGGGGATGAAGTAGGTCGTCAGCATGACGAAGCCGATGGTCATGCTGGCCGCGGCGTTCTCGACGCTCCCGGCCTTGACGAAGAACTTCTCGATGAAGGGCAGCCAGTGGGTCTCCTTCTCCTTGTTCAGGAAATAGGTCAGGGCGACGATGAGCAGGAAGGTACCGCCGAAGCCCATGATGCCCATGTGGCTGCCTTCCATGATGTGGCGGTATTCGTCTGGCTGGGTGGTGGCGATGACCCAGGACTGGCCGAAAGGCATGTTCCCGGCGACGGAGACGATGAGGATGGGGAAGAGGATGCGCATGCCGAAGACGGCGATGGCGATGCCCAGGGTCAGGAACATGACCCGCCAGAACGGGCTCATGACCCGCAGGACCGTGGCGTTGACCACCGCGTTGTCCAGGGACACGGACGTCTCCAGACAGGCCAGCAGGGTCGTGGTCAGCAGGAAGGCCAGGCCCATGGGCATGCCGCCGGAGTGGAAGCCGAGGTAGAAGGCGGCCGAAAGCCCGACCATGGAGAGGATGATGGATTCGAGGAAGTAACTGATGGTGCTGCGTTTTTTCTGTTTCATGGTACATCTCCCTGGATCGGTGCACGGCGACGAACACTCGGGAAGCGGGTAGCCCGCCGCCCCTCATACCGTCAAGCCGGCATGAAAAAAAGGGGATCGCTCCCCTTTTCGTTTCGGCTTGGGCGTCCGCGGGTCACCATTTCCGCTCGTACTTGTTGCGCAGCAGGATGGCCACGGCGTTCATGGACAGAAGCACCACCAGCAGCACGATGATGCCGGCCGAGGTGCGCTCGGTGAAGGCGCGCATGGACTCCGAGGACCAGACGTAGATCTGGGCCGGCAGGACCGTGGCCGCGCTGGTCACGCCGCGGGGCATGTCCTGGATGTAGGCCACCATGCCGATGATGAGGAGCGGCGCGGTCTCGCCGATGGCGCGGGCCAGGCCGATGATGGTGCCCGTCAGGATGCCCGGCAGGGACAGGGGCAGGACGTGGTCCCAGACCACCTGCCAGTGGGTGGCGCCCAGGGCCAGGGCCCCCTCGCGGATGGAGTCGGGGATGGCCCGGATGGCCGCGCGGGTGGCGATGATGATGACCGGCAGGGTCATGAGCGCCAGCGTCAGGCCGCCCACCAGGGCCGAGGAGCGGGGGAAGCCCATGAAGTTGATGAAGATGGCCAGGCCCAGCAGGCCGAAGAGGATGGACGGGATGGCCGCGAGGTTGTTGATGTTGACCTCGACGATGTGCATCAGCCGGTTGTCCGGCGCGAATTCCTCCAGGTAGATGGCGGCCATGACGCCGGCCGGGAAGCTGAAGGCGAAAGTGATGGCCAGGAGGTAGAGGGTGCCCACGGCCGCGGAGAGGATGCCCGCCATTTCCGGCAGCTTGGAGTCGCCGTTGGTGAAGAAGCCGGTGTTGAAGGCCTTCCTGATTTCCCCGGCCGCGCGCATTTCGTCGACCAGGGTGACTTCCCGCGGCTTGAGCCGGTTGGCCTTGCCCTTGACGTGCTGGTCCACCTCGGCGTTGGCCAGGACCCAGAGCTTTTCCGTCTTGCCCATGAGTTGCGGGTTTTCGCGCAGATGCATGGGAAGGATGCGTGTCACGCCCCGGCTGACCAGGGGCGCGATCTTCTCGTCGATGGCCGAACGCGGGTTGTCGTAGATTTCCTGGGTGTAGGTCACCTCGACGGCGATCTCGGTCTGCTGGAAGGCCGTGTAGCCCTGCCGCACGATGTCGGCGAAGAAGATGACCAGGAAGATGCCGGCCACGGAGATGGCCATGTAGGAGAGGGCCTTGAACTGGGCCTCGCGGTTCTTGCGCTTGCGCAGGCTGCGCGGGTCGATGTGGATGCTCATGGTTTCTCCTACTCGTATTTCTGACGGAACTTGCGGATGACGGTCAGGGACACGATGTTCAGGCACAGGGTCAGGACCAGCAGGACCAGCCCCAGGCCGAAGGCCGCCAGGGTCTCGGGGCTGTCGAAGGCCTGGTCGCCCGTCAGGGCGTCGACGATGCGCACGTTGACCGTGGTCATCCCTTCCAGCGGGTTCCACGTCAGGTTGGGCTGCAGGCCGGCGGCCATGACCACGATCATGGTCTCGCCCACGGCGCGGGAGATGGCCAGGAGGCAGGCCGAGACGATGCCCGGCAGCGCGGCCGGCAGCACGACCCGCTTGATGGTCTCGGACGGGTAGGCGCCCAAGGCCAGGGACCCCTCGCGCAGGCTCTGGGGCACGGAGCTGATGACGTCGTCGGACAGGGACGAGACCAGCGGGATGATCATGATGCCCATGACCAGGCCCGGGCTCAGGGCGTTGGTGAAATCCGCCTGCAGCCCCACGCTTTCGGCCAGGCGCACGATGAAGGGGCTGACCGTGATGGCCGCGAAGAAGCCGTAGACCACGGTCGGGATGCCGGCCAGGATCTCCAGGGCGGGCTTGGCGATGCGCCGGATGCGCAGGGATGCGTACTCGGACATGCAGATGGCCGAGAACAGCCCCACCGGGATGGCCACGCACATGGCGATGGCCGTGATCATGAAGGTGCCGGCGAAGAGCGGCACCGAACCGAAGAGGTGCTGCGCGCCGCCCTCGCCGACGGTGGCCCCGTCGGGGTTCCAGGTCGTGCCCGTCAGGAAGTCCCAGAAATTGACGATGCGGAAAAAGTGGACGGCCTCGAAGACGATGGACAGCACGATGCCGATGGTCGTCAGGATGGAGATGAGCGAGGCCAGCAGCAGGACGCGGACGATGGTCTTCTCCAGGGCCGTTCGCACCCGAAGCCCCGGGTTGATGGCCTTGAGGCCGATCCACATGGCTCCGGCGCCAAGCCCCAGCGCCGTGGCCGCGACCATGGGCCAGGGGACTTCCATGAGATCGAAGAGGTCCAGGACCGTCGCGCCCGCGCTGACGACGACCGCGGGCAGGAGCATCCTGGTCACGGCGTACCAGCCGAACAGGTTTTCGGAGGCTTTGTATCTGGCGCCGGGGTCCTGCTGGACGCGGATTTTCCTGCGGCCCGCGAGATAGCCGAAGAGCGCCAGGGGCAGGAGGCCGGCGAAGAGATATTGGGCCAGGTAGGTTGTGGTCACGAGATTCCTCGCTTTGTGTCGGTCGCGGCAAAGGGCCGGTCCGTCGGATAACGGCTCGGCCCTTCGGGGACATGGTTGAGCCTGGGGCTTACTTCTTCTTCAGGTCATCCAGGGTCAGCTTCTTCTTGGCCAGCACGTCCTCGCGGACCTTGGCGCGGGCGTCGTCAGGCAGCGGGATGAGCCCGATGCTCTTCAGCAGGCCGTCCTTGCCGATCATCTTCTCGCTCATGAACAGCTCCACGTATTCCTTCAGGCCGGGGATGGCGTCGTAGTGGGCGTTCTTGATGTAGAAGTACAGGGAACGGGAGATGGGGTACTTGCCGGAGGCCACGCTCTCGGCGTCGGGGGTCACGCCGCCGATGGCCGCGGCCTGGATGGTGTCGGCGTTCTCTTCCAGGAAGCTGTAGCCGAAGATGCCGAAGGAGTCCTTGTCCTTGGAGAGCTTCTGCACGATCAGGTTGTCGTTCTCGCCGGCCGGGACGTAGGCGCTGTCCTGGCGGATCTTCTTGTAGCCCTTCTCGTAGCCCTCGATCTTGCCGCAGACCTTCTCGACGACCATCTCCTCGAAGGCGTCGCGGGTGCCGGAAGAGGTCGGCGGACCGTAGAAGACGATCTTGCGGGCGGGCAGGCTCGGGTTGATCTCGTTCCACGTCTTGTAGGGATTCGGGACGATCTTGCCGTCGACGGGCACGTCGGCGGCCACGGCCATGGCCAGTTCCTCAAGGGTGATGCTCATGGGCTCGTTGTCCTTGTTCTGGGCGATGGCGATGCCGTCGAAGCCGATCTTGGCCTCGGTGATGTCGACGACGCCGTTCTTGGCCGCGGCTTCGAATTCGCTGTCCTTCATACGGCGGGAGGAGTTGGCGATGTCGGGGGTGTTCGGGCCCATGCCGGCGCCGAACAGCTTGTGGCCGCCGCCGGAACCCGTGGACTCGACGACGGGCGCGGGAAATTTGGTGGTGGCGCCCAGCTCTTCGGCCACATAGCTGGAGAAGGGGAAGACGGTGGACGAGCCGGTGATTTTGACCTGGTCGCGGGCATGGGCCATGCCGCTGCCGACGACCAGCAGGGCCAGCGCGAAAACGGCTTTCTTCAGGAAACGGTTCATAACGGTGCCTCCTTGGCGATGTTTCAAACTTGAGTTTCGCATCATGCGTTGGAGGACTAACTAGGCGCGCAATGTTACAGGATGTTGAGGCGATTGTGACGGAGATGTGACAGCGGGGGATGCGAATTCCTTCTTGTCTGATAGCCCAAGTCGGGCGCCATGAAAAGCGGATTGCGGGGAATTGTCGCGCCGCGAACAAAAAAAGCGAGCCCCGGTTCGAGGGGGCTCGCTTGCCGGCTTCGGGACAGGACGGACGCTCAGCTTGCGGCGCCGGCCTGGGCCTTGCGGCCGTTCCACATGCTGCCGAGGATGATGACGGAGCCGACCAGGAGGGCCAGGCACATGGAGGCGAAGCTCACGTTCTTGAGCAGGCCCAGGGTCGAATCGGGCAGTTCCATCAGGCCGAGCTTGACCAGGTAGGTCGGCAGGGCCAGGCCGCGGCTGACGGCGACGATGAGCATGATGGTGGCCATGACCATCTTGATCATGTGCGGCCGCACGTAGGTCGTGCCGATGGCGCCGAGCTGCACGCCCAGGAGCGAGCCGCCGAGGATAATGAGCACCAGGCGGATGTCGACCATGCCGTGCAGGGCCCAGTTGATGGAGCCGCCAAGGCCCATGGCGAAGGCGATGACCAGTTCCGTGGCCGAGGCCATGAGGCCGGGCACGCCCATGACGTAGATCATGCCGGGCACGCCCACGAACCCGCCGACGGCGATGGTGGCGGCCAGGATGCCGGTGGCGAAGCCTACGGGCAGGGTGAACCACAGGGAGATGCGCAGGCCCGAGCGGGGGAAGTCGATCATGGGCCACAGCTCGATCTTCTGCAGGTGCTTGGCCAGGGCCGTGGTTTCTTCCTCGCCGCCGCAGCGGGCGCACTTGATGGCGTCCTTCATGACGTAGCCGCCCACGAAGACCAGCACGAAGACGAAGGACAGGCTGACGTACAGGTCGGAGCCGGCCTGGCCCCACATGGCCAGGATGATCTGCTGGATCTTGATGCCGACCTGCACGCCGATCCCGGCCGAGGCGGCCATGATGAGACCCATCTTCACGTCAACCTGGCCGTAGCGGTAGCGCTTGATGGCGCCGACCAGGGCCTTGGGGAACTTGTGGCACATGTTGCTGGCCACGGCCACGGTGCCGGGCACGCCCAGGCTCATCATGCCCGGGGTGAGCACGAAGGCGCCGCCGGAGCCGATGAAGCCGCTGACCAGACCGCCGATAAAGCCGACCAGGAAGAGGAAGGTGATGGCCATGGCGTTGAGGTCGATGAACTTGGTGGGATCGAGGCTTAAGATATCCATTGTGATGTCTCCTTCGAAACGGTCGATCAGGCGTTGAGGACGGGGCGCTGGGCCGGGCGCTTGGTGGCTTCTGCGGTCTTGCGCGTTTCCTTGTGGATCGCGGAGATGCCCAGCGTCGCCCACAGGTTGCTGGCGAACTCGCCGTGCAGGTAGGACACGGCGAAGACCGTGGCGATGGGTCCGGCCGCCCAGAAGGAGCCTTGGGCGAACTGGGCCGCAATGGCGTCGCCGTATGCGAAAAAGCCCGTGTAGAAGGCGGCGGTCAGGGCGCCGAAGACGAGAGTCCTGCCGATGGGTTTCGATGTCGTTTGAGATGATGCCATTGTGTTCTCCATGTTTGGTTAATCCGCTTGCAGCGGTTGAGTTGCGTTGGCTCGATGGCGTCTTCGGAACGGGCGCCCGATCACTTCACCGTGAAGAGGGCCAGGCCCGTCTGGCCCAGGACCTGTTCGCCTTCCTCCGGTTCGCTCAGGATGAATTCGATCCTGCCGCAGCTGCGGACGAGCTCGCTCACGGCCTCGTCCACGGTGCCGAACCGCACTTCGTGCTGGACATTCAGACTCTGCCGCTCCGCGGCCTCGCGCCAGGGGCCGGCGGCGCCGTCCGCCAACTGCGCGAACGACGTGCGCCAGTTCGGGTCTTTCTTGGGCTGGCCGACGCTCAGGAAGAGCAGGTCGCTGCCCATCCGTTCCGCCACGCTCAGGGCGTATTCACCAAGACGCGAGGAGAAGGTGCAGCCGTGCCCGATGACCAGGATGCGCCTGCGTCCCGTGCCGCTGTGCCGGATGACGTCCGAGGCGAGCATCTGTTCCCCGGCCTCGGCCAGGGCCACGGCTTCGGTGTAGTCGGCCAGGCGGTCTTCGACGGATTTGGCGCGCCGCAGGCTGGGCGTGCCCGGGTGCAACGTGTTTCGTAACCAGTTTCGAGGCATCTGTTCGCTCCTGCGCGGTTGGTGGGCCTATTTGGCGTGGAGCGTGGGACGCGGGCGCTTTTCGACCTGCTTGACGGCATCGGCCTTGACCGCCGTCTGGCGGCTTTCACCCTTGAGCAGAATCTGGGCGTCCTTGGTCAGGCCCCGTTCGGCAAAGGCATTGGCTGCGTAGGTGTCTTCAATCGTTTCTCGGATGGTGCTCATTTTGCTAACCTCGCGTTAAAAGTGATGACCGGCCATAAACAAGGCTCGTGCCAGAAATTTTTTTTCTCTAACATGCTGAAATCAGGATTGTAATTATGAGTGGAAGGACGGCGGGGTTTTGTGCGATGTTGCAAATTACAACGCCGAGAACGTGAAATCCATAACAAGCCCGGTTTTCCGGAGGCGCTGCAGATTGCAGCGCTGTTGCAGATTGCAACGACGGGACTCGAAAGGGCGCCAGGCAGGGGATTGACCGATGTTTTTTCGCAAGCAGGAAGTTGAGGCGCCGGTCCCGGCGGAGGACCCTACGGGGCTTCGGGAGAAATGCCGGCAGGTCGATGTGCCGGAGAGCGTGCGGTCGGTGCTGGAGTCAGAGATCGGCCGGATGGAGAAGACAGACTCGTCCGTGGGGGAATACTCCATCGCACTGAACTACGTGGAGACGATCCTGGCCCTGCCGTGGGGCGCCCTGACCCAGGACAACCTCGACCTGGGCCAGGCGGCGAAGGTCTTCGACGGCAGCCATGCAGGGCTGGGACAGGTCAGGGAGCGGGTGCTTGAACACCTGGCCTCCCGCGTGCTGCAGACCAGGCGCCGGGCCTCGCTGCTGGTCGTCGACGACGAGCCCATCGCACGTTCGAACCTGCAGCACGTCCTCAGCCGTGAGGGCTACGACGTGGACGTCGCGGCCAACGGCGAGGAGGCGCTGGAACTGCTCAGGCGCAAGGAGTTCGACTGCATCGTCACGGACCTGAAGATGGAGCGCATGGACGGCATGCAGCTCCTGGAGGCGGCCCGGGACGTGGCCCCGGATGCCAGGTTCATCCTCGTCACGGGCTACGCCACCGTGGATACGGCCGTGCGCGCCCTGAAGACCGGGGCCGTGCACTACCTGTCCAAGCCCATCGACCTGAGCGAGCTGCGCGAGGCCGTGCGCACGGCCCTGCAGTCCCGCACGCGCCGCTACGCCAGCCGCTCTCCCATCCTGTGCTTCGTCGGCCCCCCCGGCGTGGGCAAGACGTCCGTGGGCCGGGCCATCGCCGAAGCCCTGGGGCGGCGCTTCTACCGCATGTCCCTGGCCGACCTGCGCGACGAGGCCGAGCTGCGCGGCCACCGGCGGACCTACGTCGGGGCCATGCCCGGCCGCATCCTCCAGGCCCTCAGGGGCGTGGGCGTGCGCAACCCTGTCTTCATGCTCGACGAGATGGACAAGATCGGCCAGGACGTGAAGGGCGACCCGGCCATGGCCCTGCTCGAAATCCTCGACCCCGAGCAGAACGCCCGCTACGTGGACCGCTATCTCGAAATTCCCTTCGACCTGTCCGAAGTGCTCTTCATCGCCACGGCCAACGGCGTGGAGCGCTTGGCCGGCCCCCTGCTGGACCGGCTGGAGGTCGTGCAGTTCTCGGGCTACTCCGAGGCCGAGAAGATGGACATCGCCACGCGCTTCCTGGTCCCGCGCCAGCTGCGCGAGCACGGCCTGGTCAACCCTTACCCGGACATCCTGCCCGAGGCCCTTGTGCGCATCGTCCGCGAATACACCAACGAGTCCGGCGTGCGCGGCCTGGAGCGGGAGATCGCCCGCCTGTGCCGCAAGCTGGCCCGCCTGCGCCTGGACGGCGGGGTCGCGGCCGTGGCCGCGCCCGTGGACGCCGAAGGCGCGACGGCGCTTCTCGGGCCGCCGCGCTTCCGCCACGACGCGGCCGACGCCGGAAACCTCGTCGGCACGGCCACGGGGCTGGTCTGGTCCGAGACGGGCGGCGAGATCATCTTCGTCGAGGCCACGCGCATGACCGGGCCCGGCCAGCTCATCCTGACCGGCTCCCTGGGCGGGGTGCTCAAGGAGTCGGCCCAGATCGCGCTGAGCTTCATCCGCAGCAACGCCAAAACCCTGGGCGTGGCCGAGAACTTCTTCGAGGGCCACGACATCCACATCCACATCCCGGCCGGCGGCGTGGCCAAGGACGGCCCCTCGGCCGGACTGACCATCGCCGTGGCCCTGGTCTCGCTGCTCACGGGGCGTCCGGCGCGTTCGGACGTGGCCCTGTCCGGAGAGCTGTCCCTGGTGGGGCGGGTGCTGCCGGTCAGCGGGGTGCGCGAGAAGATTCTGGCGGCCCTGCGCGGCCGGGCCGCCATGGTCGTCCTGCCCGCGGCCAACGCGGCCGACGTGGAGGCCTTGCGCGAGAGCGTCGGGGAGCTGCCTCCGGTCACGCTGGTCGATCGGGTGGAGCAGGCCCTGGCCGCGGTCCTGGACGACAAGGGGGGCGGCGCATGTACGGACTGATTTCCCGCTTCGCCAGCGGCAAGATCCGCCGCATCGTCCTGTTCGGGATGATCCTGAGCATCCTCGGCTTCTCCGTGCTGGGCGGCATCTCCTACAAGTATCTGCTGCAGATCGAGGAGGCCCTGGCCCTGGCCGAGGTCGTGGACGACCTGAGCAGCGACATCCTCGAAATCCGCCGCTACGAGAAGAACTACCTGCTCTACATGGGCGAGGCCGACTACGTGGAAACCCTGCGCTACTGCGACCGCGCCCTGGGCATCATCGACCGCATCGAGAACCCCGAGGGCGGACTGAGCAATTCCGACCGCGAGGGGCGGGCAACGCTGCTCGAACTGCGGCAGGACCTGAGCTCCTACAAGGAGACCTTCGCCGGGCTGAGAACCGACGGCAACGCGCACGCCATGACCCAGGCCTCGGCTTCCGACCCGCACCTGCGTGACCAGGGCAAGGACCTCGTGGACCTGGTGCACCGCTTCGTGGCCACCCAGCGGGCCAGGATTCTGGGCATCGTCGCGACCCTCAAGCACCAGCTGGTGCTGGCCATCGCCGTCTTCACCGGCGTGGCGGCGTTCTTCTCCTGGCTTGTGGGCCGGCGCATCTTCGGGGCCCTGGGCGTCATCGAGCATTCCGCCCGCCAGATCGTGCAGGGCAACTTCGAGGCCCTGCCCCTGCCCGACACCAGCGACGAGACCCGCGGCGTGGTCGAGGCCTTCAACCACATGATCGTCGAACTGGACCGCAGGCAGAGCCAGCTCCTGCAGGAAAAGAAGCTCGCCTCCCTGGGCGTGCTGACCTCGGGCATCGCCCACCAGCTGAACAACCCCCTGAACAACATCTCCACGTCCTGCCAGATCCTGCAGGAGGACCTGGACGCGCCGCAGCCGCCGGACCCCGCCCTGACCCGCCACATGCTCGACAACATCTACCAGGAGGTCAGCCGCTCGCGGGACATCGTCAAGGGTCTGCTGGAGTTCGCGCGGGAGACGGATTTCTGCCTGAAGTCCGCACCGCTGCATCAGGTCGTGCAGCGGGCCGTGACCCTGGTGTCGAGCGAGGTGCCCGCGGGTGTGACCATCGTCACGGACATCCCGCAGGACATCGAGCTGCCCCTGGACGGACAGCGCTTTCAGGAAGTGCTTCTCAACCTGATCATCAACGCCATCCAGGCCATCACGCCGCCCGGCACCATCACCCTGGCCGCGCGCAGGGACCAGACCGCAGGCCAGGCGGTGCTGGAGATCCGGGACACGGGCGCCGGCATCCCGCGCGAGCACATGGGGCGCATCTTCGACCCGTTCTTCACCCTCAAGGAAACAGGCACGGGCCTCGGCCTGGCCGTGGTCTTCGGCATCATCAAGAAGCACGGGGGCTCCATCGGGGTCGAAAGCGAGCCGGGCCGGGGCACGAACTTCACCGTCAGGCTGCCGCTGTCCGGCGTATCAGGAGACGTGCGGTGAGCGCGCCGCGCGGGGCCGCGCGGGCCGGGGACGGCGCGGGCGCACAGCGGGCCGCCCGGATTCTCGTTGTCGACGACGAGGTCATCTCTCGCGACAACCTGGCCCTGGCCCTGGCCCGACAGGGCCACGAGACCGTCACGGCCGGGGGCGGCGAGGAGGCGCTGGGGCTGCTGCAGGGTGCCGATTTCGATCTCATTCTGACGGACCTCATGATGGAGGGCATGGACGGACTGGCCCTGCTGAAGACCGTCAAGGAGCGGCACCCGGACATCGAGGTGGTGGTCATCACCGGCTACCCCACCGTGGACACGGCCGTCGAGGCCATGCGCGCCGGGGCCTACGACTATCTGGCCAAGCCCTACCGCCTCGACGAGGCCCGGCTCCTGGTGCACAGGGCTCTGGAGAAGCGCCGCCTGCGGCTCGAGGTCGCGCGCCTGCGCGAGCAGCTCAAGGACCGGACCCTGCCCGTGCCGCTGCTGGGCGAGGCCCCGTGCATGCGCGAGCTCAAAGGCACCATCGCGCGCATCGCGCCGTCCGACGTGACGGTGCTCATCCTCGGCGAGACCGGCACGGGCAAGGAGGTGGCGGCGCGCATGGTCCATCTCTTCAGCCGCCGCTCCGAGGCACGCTTCCTGGCCATCAACTGCGGCGCCTTCAACGAGGAGTTGCTGGAGAGCGAGCTGTTCGGGCACGAGCAGGGCGCCTTTTCGGGCGCCACGCGGCAGAAGAAGGGACTGTTCGAGGCCGCCGAGGGGGGCACGCTCTTCCTCGACGAGGTGGGGGAGATGTCGCTGGCCATGCAGGTCAAGCTGCTGCGGGCCGTGCAGGAGAGGACCATCCGCCGCGTCGGCGGCACGGCGGACATCCCCGTGGACGTGCGCCTGGTGGCGGCGACGAACAAGAACCTGCGGACCGAGGTCGAGGCCGGCCGGTTCCGCCAGGACCTCTATTTCCGGCTCAACGTCCTGGTGCTGGACATGCCGCCCCTGGCGCAGCGCCTGGAGGACCTGCCACTGCTGGCCCACTTCTTCGCCGAGAAGACGGCCCGGGAGAGCGGGCGGCCCGCGCCGCGCATATCGGCCGAGGTGCTGGACATCCTGTCGCGCTACGCCTTCCCGGGCAACGTGCGCGAGCTGCAGAACATCATCGAGCGTGCCGCGGTCTTCTGCACGGGCGACGAGATCCTGCCCGGGCATCTCTCCCCGGAACTGCTTGAAGCCCCGCGCCATCTGATCCGGGCCGGCGAACGCCAGCCCATGACCCTGGAGGAGTGCGAGCGCGAACAGATCGAGTGGACCCTGGCGCACGTCGACGGCAACCGCACCGTGGCCGCGCGGCTCCTGGGCATCGACCGGGCCTCCCTGTGGCGGAAGATGAAGCGCTTCGGGCTGCAGGAGGACGGGTGATCCGGTCCGCCGAGGACTGCGCCGGGTTCTGCCGGGACTGCGGGCGGGAGCATGTCCTTCCCGCGGCTCCCGCGATGCAGCACGCCCTGGCCCTCATGGCGGAAATCGAGGCGCGGGGGAGCATCGCGCCGCAGGGCCTCGACGACCCGCGCCTGGGCCTCGATTATCTCTTCGGGCCGGCCCGCGGCCAGATGTTCGGGGTTCTGGTCTGTCTGGACGGGCGGGGGAACGAGCGGGTGCTGAAGGCCTTCTCCGGACAGTACGACGGCGTCTGGGAGGTGCCGGGCTGGGTGCCGCCCGTCGTCGATCCGGAGGAGTTCGGGCGCACGATCCGCGACGACGAGCCGCGCATCAAGGCCCTGACCCGGCGCATCGGAGAACTGCCGCCCGACAGCCCCCGGCGCCGCGATCTCCTGGCCGAGCGCCGGGGGCTGTCCGCCGGCCTGATGGCGCGCATCTTCAACCTCTACCGTCCGGCCAATTTCCGGGGACAGCGTCGCCTCCTGCGCGAAGCCTTCCACGGTCGGGCCATGCCCACGGGCACCGGCGAGTGCTGCGCGCCCAAGCTCCTGCATCACGCCGCCCTGCACGGCCTCGTCCCCCTGGCCCTGGCCGAGTTCTACGTCGGACGGGAGAACCGGTCGGGCACCCGGACCCACGGGCGGTTCTTCGCGCCGTGCGCGGAAAAATGCCGCCCCATCCTCGGCTTCATGCTCTGCGGCGTCGAGGAACTGCGCTCCGGCGCACCCATGCCCTGAAAAGAAGGCCCTGTCGTGACGACGCTATTGGGCTGCGGCGCACGAGTGCACGCGCCGGTCGCGAACATAGACGTTGCCCGGCAGGGACTTGGCGTAGCTTTTGACCTGCGCCGCCTTTTCCCCGAGAAGCTGCAGGCTGCAGTCCCGGATGTTCTCGCTGCACTCGACGATGCCGATGGACACGGAGACCAGCGGGAAGCGCTGCTCCCTGCCGTCGCGGCCCTTGCCCTGAATCCAGCCGCGTTCGCGGTCCTGCGGGTGGTAGTAGCGGGGGATGAGCCGCCTGAAGCACCGCACCACGGCCTTGCAGATGCGCTCGGCCCTTTCGGGCGAGACCATGGCCACGAAGTCGTCCCCGCCGATGTGGGCCAGGAAGTCGCCCGTGCTGCCGTGGCGTGCCATGGCCCAGGTCAGGATGCGTCCCAGCAGCAGGATGACCAGGTCGCCGTCCTTGAAGCCGTAGACGTCGTTGAAGACCTTGAAGTGGTCCAGATCCGCGTAGAGCATGGCGAAGGGCCTGCCCTTGCGCAGCGTGGCCTCGACTTCCTTCTCCAGGGCGACGTTGCCCGGGATGCCGGTCAGGGGGTTGGTGCCCTTGGCCATCTCGACCTGCACCTGGGCCAGGGTGGTCAGCATCTTCTGCACCGTGACCACGCCGAGAAAATCGCCGCCGCGGGTGACGATGACCTCGTCGTAGGCCTTGAGCATCTCCCTGGTGTTGGCGTTCTTGGCCACGGACTCCACGGGCTCCCGTTCGTCGGCGATCATGGGCTCCGTGTCCATGAGCAGGGACACGGGCTTTTCCGCGTACAGCGCCCGGCCGTAAAGGGTGGCCAGGTGCCGGTCCAGGCTGTACCCCATGACCAGCCCGCGGGGCTGGCCGTCCTCCACGACCACGACGCTCGTCAGGGCGGGGTTGGTGGAGAAGATGCGCTGCACCGACTGCACCGGGGTGCGCGGGCTGACCGTCATGGTTTTCTGGGCCAGCTGGCCGATGGGGATGGAGCAGGACAGCCGGCTGAGCGCGTCCTGTCGCAGGGGAACCAGCTCCCTGATGTCCAGGTGCGTCTCGGGCTTGGGGAAATGCGGCCGGCTCAGGAAGTAGCCCTGGCCGTAGTGGACGCCGATCTCGATCAGGGCGCCGGCCTCGCCCTTGGTTTCGATGCCCTCGGCGATGATCTCCGACCCGATTCGTCCCGCCAGGGTGACCATGGTCTCCATGAGGGCCCGGCGCACCGGGTCCTTGTCGATGTCCCGCACCAGGGACATGTCCACCTTGATGTAGTCCGGCTGCAGGGCGGCGATGGTCGACAGGCCCGAGTAGCCCGTCCCGGCGTCGTCCACGGCGACCTTGAACCCCTGGCTGCGGTAGTGGTCCAGGGTCTTGTGGAACGAGCTGAAGTCCTTGATGGAATGACGCTCGGTGATCTCGAAGACGATGTTCTCGGGTTCGAGGCCATACGCCTGGATGAGCTCCAGGGTCCTGCCCGGGGCGAAGGTCGGGTCGACCACGGCCCGGGGGTGGATGTTCAGGAACAGGCTCTGTCCGGGCGCCAGGGCGCCGACGGTCTCGATGGCCCTGGCGCGGCAGGTCTGTTCCAGGACGAAGAGCTGCCCGGTCTGCTCTGCGAAGTCGAAGAGCAGGGCCGGGGACTCGAACTCCGATCCGCGCGGGCCGCGGGACAGTGCTTCCCATGCCAGGACAGTGCCCTTCTTGAAGTCGTAGATGGGCTGAAAGAGCACATGGATCTGCCCGTTGCGCACGATGGAGCGGAAGACTGCGGACAGCTTGATGGCCTCGAGGTTGACGGCCCCCTGCGCCATCCGTCTGGCGTCCCCGATGGCCTCGTGCAGGGCGCGCTCCTTTTCCATGAGGGGGGATTCGTGCAGGACCGAGAACCCGACCTCGATGTCGAACTCCCTGCCGAGGGTCGAGATGGTGTGCTTGCGCAAGGCGGCCTGCAGGGACATCTTCAGGCTGAACGCCTGATCCATGAGGCGTTCTTCGCCCAGCGGGCACAGGTTGCGCAGCAGCAGCGCCTCGCCGGTCCCGATGCGCAGGGCGTGCCGGGCGCTCAGGGCCGGGTTGGTCTGGCCGTATGCATCCAGGGAGGCCACGAGGAGGTTCTCGATTTCCTCCGTGACATGCGCGCCGTAGAGTTCCCGGCAGAGGGTGAAGTCCTTGAGCCGGCAGACGAAGATGCTCAGCGCGCGGTTCGTGTGCAGGAATCTTTTGATTTCGAGAATGGGCCGGGGCGCTTCCGGCGGGATGGCGGCGTGGGCTTGGAGCATGGCTGTTTCCTCGGGATGGCCGGCGATGCGTGCGGCATGCGCGCATGCGGCGTGTGACGGACCTTTTGTGTGATGTTGTGTTTCGGAATTGCGACGAAAGCGTGAAGAAGCGGCGGCAACTTTGTTGAGTCGCCAAAAATGGGATGTTACAGGAATTTCATGCCGCTGTCACAATCCTGTCACGAAGGGTCGGTAACCCGCCAGGATACGGTCGGCATCACCCGCGGCCGCTTTGGAAAAAAGGGGGAACAATGGCACACAAGATCGTCGTCATCGAAGACGAACCGGATATCGCGAACCTGCTGGCCTTTCATCTGAAGTCGGGCGGCTACGACTGCTTCGTGGCCCGCGACGGCAGGAAGGGGCTGCAGCTGGTGCAGAGCGAGCGGCCGGATCTGGTTCTGCTGGACCTCATGCTGCCCGGCATGAGCGGCACGGACGTGTGCAAGGCCATCAAGGGCAGCTCCGACTGCGCCCACATACCGATCATCATGCTCACGGCCCGCGGGGACGAGGTCGACCGGATCCTCGGCTTCGAGCTGGGCGCCGACGACTACGTCATCAAGCCCTTCAGCCCGCGGGAGCTGATGCTGCGCATCAAGACGGTCCTGCGCCGCAACGTGCACGTCATGCCCAAGGTCGCCCATTGGCAGCGCGAGGGCCTGGTGGCCGATTTCGAGGCATTCACCCTTCTGGTGGACGGGGTCGACGCGCACCTCACGCCCACGGAGTTCAACCTGTTTGGCGAATTCGTGCGCAACGAGGGCAAGGTGCTTTCCCGCGAGCAGCTCCTGAGCAATGCCTGGGGGTACGAGTTCGAGGGCTATTCGCGTACCGTGGACACCCATGTGAGGCGGCTGCGCAAGAAGCTCGGGCCGTATGCCGACTGGCTGGAGACGGTCCGCGGCATCGGGTACCGCATGAAACGAGAAAACCAGACCGACTAGGACAGACATGACCACACCACCAATTTCCCTGCGGCTGCGGCTGCTTCTGGCCTTCGGGGTCATTCTGCTGCTGGCCCTGGGAGTGCCGGCGTACCATCTGCGCCAGAACCTGGGCCAGACCATCGAGCGCGAGGCCAGGGAGGGCGCGCTGCGCGACCTGCAGACCGTCGAATGGGCGTTGTCCGGCGTGACCGAGCGTCCCGCGCTCGGGGGCGTGCTGCGGGATCTCGCGGCGAGCATGCAGATCCGCATCACCTACATCACCCTGGACGGCGCCGTGCTGTCGGACTCCGGCGTGGCTGCGCAGCAGGTAGGTCTCATGGAGAACCATGCCGGCCGGCCGGAAGTCCTGCAGGCCCTGAACGGTGAACTCGGCACGAGCCTGCGCTACAGCGACACCCTGAGCCAGGATCTGCTCTATGTCGCCCGCAGGTTCGGCGGGAACTCCGCGGTCCCGGAAGGGGTCGTGCGCGTGGCAAGACCCCAGAGCCAGATGCGCAAGACGCTTGACAGCCTCTACGGGCACACGGGCTGGGTCTACGGCTTCAGCATCGTGCTGGCCTTCGGGCTGGTTTCCCTGGTGTCGCGGCAGGTCTCGCGGGCCATCTCCAGCGTTGCCCAGGCCGCGGCCGACATCGGGCAGGGCGGGCCAGGCAAGCGCATCCGCTTCTCCCCGAGCACGGAAATGACGCCGCTGGTCAACGCCTTCAACAACATGCTGGAGCGCATCGAGTCCAACATGCAGACCATCGTCAAGCAGAAGATGGAGTCGGAGGCCGTGCTGAACGGCATGAAAGCAGGCCTCATCGTCCTCGACGGCCGGGGGCACATCCTGCGCGGCAACTACGCGGCCCAGGAGATTTTCCCCGGTCTCTCGACCTTCGCCGGGCGCAAGCCCATGGAGCTCTGCCTCCTGCTGGGCCTGCAGGATGCCTGCGACGTCGCCCTGGCGAAACGCAAGGCAGGCGATTTTTCGCCGGGCAACGTCGTGGTCGCGCTTCAGGGCGGCAGGAGCTTCGACGTGTCCATCGTGCCCATCAAGGGCGACGCCGAGCTCGGGGCCATCATGGTCTTCCACGACATCACCGAGATCAGGCGGGTGGAGCAGATCAGGCGCGATTTCGTGGCCAACGTGTCGCATGAGCTGCGTACCCCCCTGACGTCCATCAAGGGCTACGCCGAGACGCTCCTGGGTCTGGACAGCTACGACCCGGGCCAGACGCGCACCTTCCTGGAGGTCATCCAGCGCAACGCCAACCACATGAACACCATGCTCGACGAGCTGCTGCAGCTCTCCCGGCTGGAGCACGGCAAGCAGCGGGTGGACATGGTCTCCGTGGACCCGGCCTCGGCCCTGTATTCGGCCTGGAAGAGCTGCCAGCCCCTGCGCAAGCAGGTCGATTTCGTCAACGAACTCGCCCCGGGTACGCCCGCCGTGCGGGCCAACTTCGAGCAGCTGGTGCAGGTCTTCCGCAACGTCCTGGAGAACGCGCTCAAGTACGTGCCCGACGAAACGGCCCGGATCAGGGTCCACGCGGAGTCCTCCGGCCACGAGCTGTCCGTGTTCATCGACGACAATGGTCCCGGCATCCCGGCCGAGGACCAGAGCAGGATTTTCGAGAGGTTCTACCGCGTGGAGAAGGACCGCAACAGTTCCATCGGCGGCACTGGTCTGGGCCTGGCCATCTGCCGGCACATCATGGTCAGCCATGGCGGGCGGATCACCGTCCAGAGCCCGGTGCCCGAGACCGGGAACGGCTCACGCTTCATCATCACCCTCCCCGTCGCGGGGCGGACATCAGAGGAATAGACATGGCAGAAACAGTCAAGATTTCTTCCCGAAATCTCAACTTCTACTATTCGGACTTCCACGCCCTGCAGGACATCTCCTTCGACATGTACCAGCATCAGGCCACGGCCCTCATCGGGCCGTCCGGCTGCGGCAAGTCGACCTTCCTGCGCTGCATCAACCGCATGAACGACCTCATTGACGGTACGCGCATCGAAGGGGCATTGACCATGGACGGGCAGGACCTGAACGACCCGTCCCACGACGTCGTCGTGCTGCGACGGCGTGTGGGCATGGTCTTCCAGAAGCCCAACCCCTTTCCCAAGAGCATCTACGAGAACGTGGCCTACGGGCTGCGCGTCAACGGGGTCAGGGACCGGGACTTCATCGACGCCCGGGTGGAGGAGAGCCTCAAGCTCGCCGCCCTGTGGGACGAGGTCAAGGACCGCATGGACCAGTCGGGTCTGAGCCTGTCGGGCGGGCAGCAGCAGCGCCTGTGCATCGCCCGGGCCATGGCCGTGGAGCCGGAGGTGCTGCTCATGGACGAGCCGGCCTCGGCGCTGGACCCCATCGCGACCCAGAAGATCGAGGAACTCATCCACGAACTCAAGAGCAAATTCACCATCGTCATCGTGACGCACTCCATGCAGCAGGCCGCCCGCGTCTCCGACCGGACCGCCTTTTTCTACATGGGGCGCCTCATCGAGGTCGGCCCCACGGACAAACTGTTCACCCGGCCCGAGAACAAGCAGACCGAAGATTACATTACCGGCCGTTTCGGCTGATGTGCGCTCAGGGGAAACGGCAATTCGCGAAAATTTCAAAGGAAGTGAAGTATGTACACGCATCTGCATGAAGAGATAGAGACGCTGAAACTGAAGGTCCTGAAGATGGTGGCGCTGACAGAGGCCGCCGTGGAGAAGTCCATCAATGCCTACGTGAACAAGGACCTGTACCTGGCCGAAGAGGTCCAGGACGGGGATGTCGAGGTCAACCGGCTGGAAGTGGAGATCGACGAGCTGGGGCTGCGCCTTCTGGCCCTGGAGCAGCCCGTGGCCGGGGACCTGCGCTTCATTCTGGGGTGCATGCGCATCAGCGTCGACTTGGAGCGCATCGCCGACGAGGCGGTCAACATCGCCGAGCGCTCCATCATGCTCAGCTCCCGTCCGGCGTTGCCGTTCCAGGACAATGTCCGCGAGATGGGCGGCAAGGCCCTGGCCATGCTCCGGCACGCCGCCCAGGCCTTCGCTTCGGCCAACGTCGAGGAAGCACTGGAGGTCTGCAAGCTGGACAACGAAGTCGACGTCCTCAACCACAGGAACATGCGCGAGGTCATCGAGTACATGATCCACGAGACTCCGGCCATCGAGCGGTCCGTGCACACCATCATCCTCATCCGCCGCATCGAGCGCATCGGGGACCTGGCCACGAACATCGCCGAGTCCGTGGTCTTCATCACCCAGGGCGTGAACATCAAGCACAAGGTCTATTTCGACGAGCGTTGATTCCGGCGCGGCGCCGGAATCAACGTCACGCCCCCGCGGGGATGGCGCGGCCAGAGGATGGCGCGCCATCCCCGCGGCCGTTTTACGGGCCGTGCGGGAGACGGCGCCGCCGTCCGCCCGCGGCTCACCTTTCAGCCTCCCCGGGAAAAGTTCGTGCGTCCGCAAGGTTGCATCAGCGGGCTGCGCATCCTTGCTGTGGTGGCCGTTGTGAGCTATCCACGGGTACGTTGGCTCAATGCGCACGCAAAGTCCTGGGTGCGGATGTATCTCGAATTCGGAAGAGGGAACATGTCTCCTAAGCTTATCCGGAAAGAAGAAGCTGTTATTTATGATCAGATGGTCTCAAACTATCTGAAGGAACAGAACGGATCTTTTTTTCTTGTCACGAATGATGAAATGTTTGTTAAGACGGTCCGCGGCGCAATGCGTTTCATTGGATTCAATTATGATTCGCTTGCTTTGGCGCATGTTTCTTCGGACGTGGTGCGGAAATGCCGTGATTTGCTGAATGCATACGCACAGATAGTCCTCTTTATCGAATCGAAGATCAGCGGCAAATCCAACGTCTACGAATTCAAGCGCATCAAGGAGAGTTTCGGAGACAAGGTCAAGATCATCTGTCTGACGCCGGAGGTGTCCGAAGAGCATGTGTCCTTCATCGCGGAGAACGATGTGGATTCGATCATCGTCAAGCCGATCTCCATCAACAACCTCATTCAGAAGATCGCCTTCGCCATCAGGCCGACCAACAGTTTTTTCGTCGAAGTGGAGCAGATCAAGAAGCTGATCGATCAGTGCCTGTACGAGGAGGCGATGCCGAAGATAGAGATGCTTCTCAAGGAAAAGCCGAGCAGTTCCATATGCATGATGCTCAAGGGTGACATTTTCAAGAGCAAGAAGGATTTGGGCAACGCGGAGCACTATTACAAGGAAGCGTCGAAAGGCTCGCGCCTGAATCTGAAGCCGTTGCAGCGTCTGGCCAACCTCTACCTCGAGGCCGATGACGCGGCGAACTATCTCAAATACCTGCTGCTCATGGACAAGATTTCGCCCCTCAACCACGAGCGCAAGATCAGCATCGGCGAACAGTACAGCAAGAACGGCCAGGAGGAAGCTGCGCAGAAATACTACCAGGACGCCCTGTCCATCGTGCGGACCCAGGCCAACGACATGCTGGCCTCGACATACATGGAGATCGGCGTGAAGCTGCGCGAGATCAACCCGGAGCAGGGGCTCGAGTTCATGCGCCAGGCCCTGGAGAGCAAGGGCAGCGATTTCTCGCGCGCCGACCTGTGGATGGTCAACGAGATGGGGCTGTCCCTGCGCAAGCAGGGCGACTGGCAGGGCGCTGTGGACGCATACCAGAAAGCCCTGCAGGTCATCCCGGACGAACCGGGACTCCACTACAATATGGGCATGGCCTATTTCCAGGGCAAGGAGCACATGAAGGCCGTCAAGCAGTTCGAAAAGGCCGTCGCCGCCCGGCCCGAGATTCTGCAGGAGTCTCCGCTCATCCCGTTCAATATCGGCATGGTCTATCTCCAGATGAAGAAGTTTCAGGATGCGGACCGGTACATGCGGGCCGCCCTGCAGATCGACCCGGATTTCGAACAGGCCCAGGCCGTCATCGGAAAGATCCGTTCCGCAACCGGAGGAGACGCGAACCCGTCCCGTCAGTCCTGAACGTCCGTGCTCAGGCCCCGCCGGCCCGGCCGCGTCCGAACTTGCCTCGCCGCAAGCCTAGGGCTAGAAGACCGCAACATTTTCCTTACGTGGAGGCCCGGCATGCACCGCGTCGTTCTGCTCTGCCTGTTCGCCCTGTCCGCGGCGTTTTCCGCGCAGGCCTATGACTACCCGTTCACGAACCCTTATGAGGCCACGGTTTTCGGCACGCTGCCGCGGGACGAGTTCGACCTGGCATCCGTTAGGCCGGCCGGCTTTTCGGATCTGAATCCCCTGCGGGACCTCGGGGCCGTGCGCAGCAGGGAAATGCTCCTGCATGAACGGCCCGTGCCCGAGATCCTGTGGTACGACGACACCCTGCAGTACACGCTGGCGCAGCAGCGGGACAAGGCGCCCCTGCTGTTCATCCTGGCCGGCACCGGCTCCTCCCACGAGTCGGCAACCTGCAGCTTCCTGCAGCGTGTCTTCCATCGGGCCGGCTTTCACGTGGTCACCCTGTCCTCGCCGACCTACCCCAACTTCGTGGTCAGCGCCTCGGCCACCCAGGTGCCGGGCTACATCCCCCACGACGTGGCCGACCTCTACCAGGCCATGGACGCCATCGCGACTCAGCTGGGGCGGGACAGGATCGCGTCCTTTCACCTCGCCGGCTACAGCCTCGGCGGGACCCAGGCGGCCTTCCTGGCCGAGCTGGACACCCGCGAGGGGCGCTTCGGCTTCGAGAAGGTGCTGCTGCTGAACCCGGCCGTGAACCTCATGACCTCGGCCATCCGCCTCGATCATCTGCTGTCCGACAACGTGGCCGACCGGTCCGAGGCCGCGCGCACCGTGGCCGGGCTGGTGCGCCAGCTTTCCGAGGCCTACCGCTCCAGCGACCAGGTGAATTTCGGCGACGAGTTCCTCTTCGCCCTGCACCGCAACCGCACCATCTCCGAGAAGGAACTCAAGATCCTCATCGGCGTGGCCTTCCGCCTGTCGCTGGCGTCCATGGTCTTCACCAGCGACACGTGCACGGGCGCGGGGTACATCGTGCCGCGTGGGCACCGGATCGTGAAGGACGAGTCCCTGGCCCCCTACCTCGATTCGGCCGTGGGCGTGAGCTTCGAGGACTACGTCAGGGAGTACCTGTTGCCCTTCCTGCAGTTCCACGACCCGGCGATCACCCCGGAAAAGGCCGTCGCGGCCTGCAGCCTGGAGGCCATCGGCCCGTTTCTGCGCGGCGCGGGAGGCATCGCCGTCATGACCAACGCCGACGATCCCATCCTGACGCCGGAAAACTTCGCATTTCTGGAGCGCACGTTCGGGCCGCGCCTGACCGTCTTTCCCGCCGGCGGCCATTGCGGCAACCTGCGCTTCAGGGACAACGTGGCGGCCATGCTCGATTTCTTCCGCAAATGAGGCGACCCATGCGCGTTCTTCTCCTTCTTCTTCTCGTTCTGGCCTGCGGCTGCGCCACCACTCCGGAGCACCGGCCCGGACCCTTCCAGGCTCCCGTACACCGCGGACTTTCCGAGGACCCGGAGGTCGAGCGGGTCTTCCTGGTCGAGGACCCCTGGGAGGGGTTCAACCGCTCGATGTACCATTTCAACGCCCAGTTGGACCGCTACGTCTACCTGCCGGCGGTTCGCATCTACGAGGCGGTCCTGCCGGACAGCGTGCAGCAGGGCGTCTCCAATGTATTCAATAACTTCAAGGAAATACCGATTTTCGTCAACTCGGTTCTGCAGGGCAACCCCAAGAAGGCCTCGGTTTCGCTGGGACGCTTCGTCTTCAATACGACCATCGGGCTGGGCGGCCTGATCGATGTGCTGGGCAAGGGGGGCATCCCGCAGGAGAACGAGGATTTCGGGCAGACCCTGGGCGTCTGGGGCGTGCCCCCCGGGCCGTACCTGGTCCTGCCGGTCCTCGGGCCCTCGGGGCTGCGGGACGCCGGGGGCACGGCCTTCGACGCGGTCCTGACCCTCAACCCCGCGGACTTCGTCTTCGACGGCATGGGCTGGGCCGCCCGGGGCACGGCGACCACGGCCGTGTACGGGCTGAAGGCCGTGGACGCCCGGCACCAGGTCAAGTTCCGGTACTACGAAACCGGAAGCCCATTCGAGTATCAGCTGGTGCGCTTCGTCTACACCAAGAAGCGCGAGCTCGACATCGCCAAGTAACCTTCCGGCAGGCCCCGACGCACCCGTCGTCGGGGCCTGCTCCCTCTTCCCGCCTTTCTTTCCGTCTCCGCAAATGGCGTTTTTCTGTAAACTCAAGTTTGCAGGTGATAAGCCATGTTGTCGCATTTGGGGGTGGCCGCTGTCTGCAACCTGTCGAAATTGAACGGAGACGCCGCGGGGCGTGCGTGGCATGGCTTTTGTTATGTGTTGTTTCGAAAAGGTGCCCCGCAGCGGGGATTCGTTCGAAACAAGCAAGGAGGAAGAAACACCCATGGCCCAAGACAGCAGCGTCGTCATCGACCACGGCAAGAGCCAGTGGTCGGACTTGTGGAAGAAAGAGGACTATCTGGCCATCTGGCTCGGCTTCATCATCATTGCCGTGAGCATCCTGGCCTACACGACCTTCGGCCCCAAGGCCGAGTTCGCCGAAAAGATCGCCGCCGCCAACCTGATTCAGGAAGCCGAGCTGGCCAAGGCCCCGTTCAAGACCATCGCCTGGCACAAGGCCCAGGACGACAAGGGCAAGCTCAAGGGCACCAGCACCCCCTTCGGCAAGTTCGCGACCCACTGGACCAAGACTCCGGGTTCCTGGAAGACCAATCCCATGGACGCCTTCATCAGGACCGAGGCCCAGGCCCAGGCTCTGAACGAGAAGGCCATGCCTAAGTATGAAGAAGCCAAGGGCAAGGCCGAAGCCGCCCTGGCCGCCGCAGTGGCCGCCGAGGAAGCCGCCGCCGGCGCCTCCTTCCAGGACAAGGCCCTGAACGACGACGCCACCGCCAAGATCGGCGAATGGCGCGCTGCGCAGAAGGATGCGAGCGCAGCCAAGGCCAAGGCCGAGAACAAGCCCTACAACTACATCCCGACCCTGATCGGCCTGTGCGTATTCCTGGCCGCCGTCTTCGGCGTGGGCATCGCCATGATGGGCAAGAGCATGCCCGCCTTCATGCAGGGCTTCACCATCGTCTTTCTGGTGGCCGTGCTGGCCTATATGCTGGGCGGACAGTCCATCTCCAAGCAGTACGGCTTCGGCGCCGAGGCCTGGGGCGTGGTGCTCGGCATGCTCATCGCCAACACCATCGGCACCCCGAAATGGGTGCTCCCGGCCTGCGAGGTGGAGTTCTTCATCAAGACCGGTCTCGTGCTCCTGGGCGCCGAGGTCCTCTTCAACAAGATCGTGGCCATCGGCATCCCCGGCATCTTCGTGGCCTGGGTCGTGACGCCCATCGTCATCGTCGTGACCTACGCCTTCGGCCAGACCATCCTGAAGATGCCTTCGCGGACCCTGAACATCGTCATCTCCGCCGACATGTCCGTCTGCGGCACCTCCGCGGCCATCGCCACGGCGGCCGCCTGCCGGGCCAAGAAGGAGGAGCTGACCCTGTCCATCGGCCTGTCCCTGGTCTTCACCGCCATCATGATGATCGCCATGCCGGCCTTCATCAAGGCCGTGGGCATCCCGGAGGTCCTGGGCGGCGCCTGGATGGGCGGCACCATCGACTCCACCGGCGCGGTGGCCGCGGCCGGCGCGTTCCTGGGCCAGAAGGCCATGTACGTGGCCGCGACCATCAAGATGATCCAGAACGTCATGATCGGCGTGACCGCCTTCTGCGTGGCCATCTACTGGGTCACCAAGGTCGAGACCACCAATACCGGACACACCGTCGGCGCCGGCGAGATCTGGCACCGTTTCCCCAAGTTCGTGCTTGGCTTCATCGCCGCGTCCATCATCTTCTCCATCCTCGATCAGAGCATGGGCAAGGATCTGGGCAACTCCGTCATGGAGTACGGCATCGTCCGCGGCGGCACCAAGGTCCTGCGCGACTGGTTCTTCGCCCTGTCCTTCGCCGCCATCGGCCTGTCCACGAACTTCCGTGAGCTGGCCAAGTACTTCAAGGGCGGCAAGCCGCTCATCCTGTACGTCTGCGGCCAGAGCTTCAACCTGGCCCTGACCCTGGCCATGGCCTACATCATGTTCTACGTGGTTTTCCCCGAAATCACGGCCAAGATCTAAACCGCAATCAGGCCGGGAGGACGCGTCCTCCCGGCCTGTTACAGGATTTGCCATGAACGAGAAAAGCCTGGCGGTACGGCTCAAGAATTTCGTCCTGGCCACGGGCACGGCCCTGGCCTTTGTCTACGTCTTTCTGCCCCTGCTGACGAACTCCTGCGGCGTGCTGCATCGCATGTCCGTGTATCTGGACAACAACGGCATCGACCCGACCCGATACTATTATACCGACGTGGAGCAGGTGAAGGAAGGGGAGGAATACCTCCGCTTCGCCCTCGAAGAGAAATAACGGGGCCCAGCCAGTTCCGAGGGTCGCCTGCGCTCCTTGATCGGGGAGCGCTTCCGTCCTATTGCAGTCCCGTATGCGTCGCGGCTCCCGGCCTGCGACGCCGGGGCGGCACTCCATCGCGCCCATTCCCGAGGACATTCCGCGCGATGCGTGCACCGCGTCATACCAGGCCAGGACATGCACATCCCCAAGCCTTCAAAGATCCAGACCAAATTCATCTCCGGGCTTCTCGCGGCCTCGATCATCCTGGGCATCGCCTTCTCCGCCGGGTTCTACGTGCACATGAAGAACGTTCTGGAGGAGGAGGTGCGGGACAAGGCCCTGCTCATCTTCACCCATGTGGACTCCATCCAGCATTACGTGCGGGACGTGCTGCGGCCGACCATGTACGAGCGGCTGCCGTCGTCCTTCGTCATCGAGGCCATGTCGTCCTCGTTCATCTCCCGGGCCATCATGGCCCCGGTCAACGACGAGCGGGACGGGACGATCTACCGCCGCGTGGCCATCGACGCCCGCAACCCGGCCTACGAGGCCAACGAGCACGAGCGCGAGCTGATCAAGTATTTCCGGGCCAACCCCGAGGAAGAGTTCTGGCAGGGCTACAAGGTGCTGGGGGGAAAAAGGTACTACCTCAAGGTGCGTTCCGTGCGCTTCGAGGAATCGTGCATGTACTGCCACGGCCAGCCGGAGAACGCCCCGCAGGAGCTCATCGCCCTCTACGGGGTGCGCGGCTTCGGCAAGCAGCTCGGGGCCATCGCGGGCGTGGATTTCGTCGGCATCTCGGTGCACAGCAGCGTTGGCAGGGTGCAGCAGACCATCCTGACGTATTTCGCCTTTTTCGCCCTGGGGGCGCTCTTTTTCTTTTCCGCCACCAACATTCTCTTCCGGGTGCTCGTGGTCAACAACCTCAAGCGGTTGAGCAGCGTCTTCCGGCGTAACGTGGCCGACGCCGAGGGTTCGGCCCTGCTCAGCAGGCTCGAGCAGGGGGACGAGATCGAGGAACTCGTCGAAGGCATGGAGCAGATGGGGGACCACCTTTTCGAGGCCCGGCGGCAACTCCAGGATTACGCGGAAAATCTGCGGCGGATGGTCGACGAGCGCACCGAGGCGCTGTCGCGCGAGGCCGGGGCGAGGCAGGCCGACGTGCGCCTGTTCGTGCGCCTGCTCGAGGACATGCGCCAGAGCAGCTCCCGCGCGGAACTGTGGAGGTTCGCGCTGCCCCAGATCTGCACCCGGTTCGGCGCGCGCGGCATCGCCTACGTCTGCACCATGGCCTCCCAGAATTATTACGTCTGGCCCGAGACCATGGAAGCGCCGGAGCTGCCGGCCGATTTCGTGGACGTGCTGACCGGCAGCGCCTGCATCCAGTCCGGTTCGCGCATCTTCGTGCCCGTTGAATCGAGCTCCGGCAACGCCGAGGGCATCCTCTGCCTGACCTGGGACAGCGAGGAGGAGGCCGCCAGTCACGACCGCGGCGTCCTGCTGGCCCTGGGTCGGCAGCTCGGCACGGCCGCCGAGAACCTCACGGCCATCGACAGCCTGCTGCGGCAGATGAGCGTACTCGAAACCATCGTCGAGGGCATCACCGACCCCCTGGCCCTCATGGATTCGAGCTGCGGGGTGCTGACCGTGAACCAGGCCGCCCGGAGGCTGACATCGGAACTGACTGACGGCGCCCGCACCGACGGGAACATGCTGGCCATCTTCTTCGACGCCGAAGCCGGCAATTGCCCCATGCTGGACGCCATCCGCCGCGGCGCGCCGGACCAGCGCGAGGTGGAGCTGCCTGGCGGGCGGTCCTTCTCCCTGTCCATGTACCCGGTGCGCAGCCAGGAGGCCCAGGCCGACCGCGTCGTGGTCTACGTGCGCGAGACGACCATGGAGAAGCGCATGCGCGCCCAGGTCTGGCACTCGGAGAAGATGGCGACCGTGGGCAAGCTCACGGCCGGCCTGGCCCACGAGATCAACAACCCTCTGGGCGTGATCCTCTGCTACGCGGGCCTCCTGCGGCAGACCGTCACGGAGCCGCAGCAGGCAGCGGATCTGGACATCATCGAGCGGCACACGCGCCAGGCCCAGCGGGTTTTGCAGGAGCTGCTCAATTTCGCCCGCCCCAAGGCCGCAGGTTCCGGAGTATCGGACGCAGTGGCCGTGGCCGCGTCCGTGCGCGACGTCTTTTCCGTGCAGGCGGCCAAGAAACGGGTGGACCTGCGGCTGGAGAGCCGGTCCGGGCCGCTTTTCGTGCGCTTAGGGGTCGGGGAACTGGAACAGGTCGTGAGCAATCTGGTCATCAACGCCCTCGACGCCGTCGACGAAGGGAGCGGCGAGATCGTGGTCCGCGTGGCGCCTGAGGGAGACAGCGTGAACATCGTCGTGGACGACAACGGTCCGGGAGTCTCGGCGGATGACGAGCCGCACATTTTCGACCCCTTTTACTCCACCAAGGCCATCGGCGCAGGTACGGGCCTGGGATTGGCCGTGGTCTACGGCATGGTCCGGGACGTGGGCGGTGAGGTTGTCGTCGGACGCTCGCCCCTGGGCGGAGCGCGGTTCGTCGTGACCCTGCCCGCCATGCCCGCCGGACCGCAGACGGAACCCGGATATCGAGGACTCAATTCATGAATGTCGATGCAACGCCGGACCGCGTCCGGGAGAACCTGGTCGTCATCGCCGACGACCAGGGGGATTTCGCCCGCGGCCTGGCCCGCCTCATTGGCGGCCGTTTCCCGGAACTGAGCGTCGTCGCGGTCCAGAGCGGCCGTGAAGCCCTGCGGGTCATGGCCGAGGGGCATGTCCAGCTGATGATCACGGACCTGCGCATGCCGGAAATGACGGGCATGCAGCTCCTGAAGGAAGCCCTGGCCGTCAACCCCGGCCTGAGCACCGTCGTGCTGACGGCGTACGGGACCATCGAAACTGCGGTGGAGGCCCTGAGGATCGGGGCCTATGACTTTCTGACCAAGCCCATCGAGCCCGAGCAGCTTTTCCGGGTGGTGGAGAAGGGGCTGGAGCGCAGCAGGCTGCTGGAGGAGAACAACCGCCTGCGCGAGATACTTTCCCGGCAGGACGCCGGCGGGGAACTGGTCGGCGAGGGGCCGGCCATGCGGCAGCTCAAGAGGACCGTGGCGGCCGTGGCCCAGTCCGAGTACACGGTGCTCGTCCGCGGGGAATCCGGCACGGGCAAGGAGCTGGTGGCGCGGCTCATCCACCGCCTCGGCTCCAGGGCGGCCCGCGCGTTCCTGTCCGTGAACTGCCCCTCCATTCCGGAGAACCTGCTCGAGAGCGAGCTGTTCGGGTACGTCAAGGGCGCCTTCACGGGTGCGGACCGTGACCACAAGGGGCTCTTTGCCGCCGCCGACAAGGGCACGATGCACCTCGACGAGATCGGCGACATCTCGTCTCCCGTGCAGACCAAGCTGCTGCGGGTCCTGCAGGACGGCGAAGTCCGTCCCGTGGGCTCGAACTCGACGGTGCAGGTCGACGTGCGCCTCATCGCCTCCACCAACCAGGACCTGGAGGCGGCCATGAAGGCCCGGACCTTCCGCGAAGACCTCTACTACCGCCTGAACGTCCTCTCCATCACGCTGCCCCCGCTACGCGAGAGGACCGAGGACATCCCGCTGCTGGCCGCGCACTTCTTCCGCGTGGCGTGTCGCGAGATGGGCCTGGCCGAGAAGGAGGTCGACCCAGAGGTCATGTATTGGCTGGCCGGCAGCCCGTGGCCGGGCAACGTGCGGGAGCTGCAGAACTTCGTGCGGCGCATGACGGTCTTCGCCACGTCCGAACGGGTGGACATGAACCTCGTCCGTCTCGTCTGCCAGGGCGCCGGGGCGTCCGCTCCGCCGGCGGGATGCGCCCGCGTGTCCGGATCTCCGTTGGGCGAGTACAAGTCGGCCAAGGCCGAGGTCGTCAGCGCCTTCACCCAGCACTACGTCCGCGACCTCCTGGCCCAGACCAGGGGAAACGTGTCCGAGGCGGCCCGCGTTTCGGGCCTTTCGCGCGTGGCTTTGCAGAAGATTCTCGTCCGCATGGGGGAGAGCGCCGCCAGGTATCGGGACGTCGAGTAGGATTCGCCGTGTCGTGACCGGCGCCTCCGGCCGGAGGCGGTTCTGTTGGGGGGAGAGCTGCGCCTCAGCTTGAGCAGGCGGCAGCCCCTGTGAGCGCCTGCTCCATGGCCTGCAGGCAGAGCCCGGAGATTCCGGCCCGAGACATGCGTTCCCGCACCGTTTCCGGGAGCTTGTCCAGACAGGACTCCTCGCCCAGTGCGGCGGCTTCCGGCAGCGTCAGGCCGACGGCGGCCTCGCAGCACATGGATGCGCAGGCCAGGCCGTCGCCGGGGATGTCGGTCAGGAAGCCCGCGTCGATGATCCGCCCGTTTTCCACGGTCACGAATATCTCCACGAACCCCTCGTCATTCTCGCACCGCCCGCAGCTGGAAGGCCTGCCCGGCATGCCCAGGTGCGGCGGGTCGAAGACCAGTGCCTCGAAATCCTCTTCGGTCATGCTCACCGCGTATTCTCGAATCGTTTGGCCTCGCCGAAATCGAAATCCCGGTTCAGCAGCCTGGCCGGCCTGCGGCGCCCGAGCAAACACATCGACAGAACGAGGCCCAGGGCCCCGGCCAGCAGCAGCAACGTGCCTATCTGTTCCATGACATCCTTCCTGTTTGCGGGGAGGATAGCCGCGGGCCGGCGGGACGCAACCTTGTCGGACGATTCCGACAGGGCTACAGGCCGGGGATTCTGCGTTCCAGGAGATAGCGGATCAGGGCGGATGTGGTGGCGATGCCCAGCTTGCGCATGGCGCGGGTGCGGTAGGTGCTGGCGGTCTTGACGCTGACGCCCAGGGCCGCCGCGATCTGGGTCATGGTCTCGCCCCGGCCCAGGCGGCGGGCGACCTCGCGCTCCTGGCGCGAAAGGCCGTCCAGGGCGTCCATCCTTTCCCCCGTGCCGAGCAGGGACGGGCTGACGAACATCCCGCCGTCCAGGACCGAGGTCATGGCTTCCTCCAGTTCCTCGGGGGCCGAGTTCTTGCTCAGGTAGCCGCGGGCGCCGAGGCTCATGCAGCGCTGGGCGTACTCGGTTTCGTGGTGCATGGACAGGACGATGACGGGGAGTCCCGGCCGCGCGTGGTGCACCAGTTCGAGAAAATCGAGGCCGCTGCCGTCGGGCAGGGAAATGTCGAGGATGACGAGGTCGAAGGCCGCGCTCTCCAGGACAAGACGCGCCTCGTGCAGGGTCCCGGCCTCGGAGAAGGTGCACTCGGGGAAGCGGTCGGCGATGATGTTCATGGTGCCGCGGCGGACTACGGCGTGGTCGTCGACGATCAGGATGCGCATGGCCTGGCCTCTGCTGCCAGGGGAATCCTGGCCGAAATGGTTGTTCCGCCCGCCTTCGGGGCGGTTATCTCAAGGGTGCCCCCGACCATGCGGATCCGTTCCCGCATTCCCATGAGACCCAGGGAGCCGGATGATTCGGGCCGGCCCGCGGACATCCCGATTCCGTTGTCGGACACGTCGAGGGTCAGGGCCGCTCCGGACGACTGCACGCGCACGTCGATGCGGGTGGCGTCGGAATGCCTGGCCGCATTGGTCAGGGCCTCCTGCAGGACCCGGTACAGGGCCGTGGACTGCTCCGCCGACAGGTCGGGGATGGGGCCGGCCTTGAGGTCGATGCGCAGGCCCGAGCTCTGGGCGAAGGTCCGCGTCAGCCAGGCCACGGCCTCGGCGAAGCCCAGTTCGTCGAGCATGGGCGGGCGCAGCTCGCGCGAGATGCGACGCACGGTCTCCAGGGTGCCGGCCACCAGGCCGCGCAGCTCGACGACATGTCCCTGGCGGGCGTCCCCTGTCGGAAAGGAGCGCTCCAGGCGGTGCAGCCCCATGTTCAAGGCGGTCAGGTCCTGTCCGAGCACGTCGTGGATCTCGCGGGAAATTCGGCCGCGCTCCTTCTCGATGCTGTCCTGCAGGTAGCCCGACAGGGCCCGGTAGCGTTCGCGGGACACTTCGAGCTCCTCGGTGCGTTCCCGTACCCGCTCTTCCAGGTGCAGCCTGGCCTGGTCCAGGAACATGCGGGTCCTGACCCTGTCCGTGACGTCGCGCAGGGACAGGCGCCAGCCCTGGAAGCGGCCTCCGGGATCGAAGACCCGCGTCGTCTCCTGGGCCAGCCAGATCTCCGTCCCGTCCAGGCGCCGGATGCGGAAATCCATGGAGGGAATGTCCCCGCGCGCGTCCATGGCCAGCCTCCAGCGCGGGAAGTCGTCGGCCGCGATGATGCGTTCGAAGAATCCCGGATCGCGCAGGGCGTCGTCGGCCTCGTAGCCCGTCACGCGGCTGCAGGACGGCGAGATGTAGAGCAGGTCCCCGGCGGGGCCGATCCAGACCTCGAGGTCGTAGGTGAAATCGGCCACGGTCCGGTACATGCGCAGGAGCCTGTGCAGGCGTGACCGGAAGCGGAAAAAGCGGCGGCAAGCGGACATGCGGTCGCTATGACCACGAAGGCATGGGCTTGGCAAGTCTCGGGTCGATGGCACCTTCTGGACGGGCTGGATTTTCCCTATGGCTCGCTGCTGGGTTCTTCTGCATGGGCGAACGAGCAGCACGTTTCCGTGATTGGCCGATTCTCGGCTGATTCTGCGGCAGTGCGCCTCTGGACAATATTTCATCGTTTTCATAGTCAGCTTATTTGTGTATGTGCATGCATCACAAAATAGAAAATGCCCTTTGCCGGTTCTGCCAAAATGCAGGATGTTGTGCGATTGCCGCTTTTTTTGTCTGATGAGCCAATGATGCTTCGATCATGGAGGATGCTCTCTTGGACGTGATGAACACGGTTATTCCTTCCGTTGCGCTTTCCGATGCGAGTCTTGCTGTTTCTCTCGCAAGCTTGGCCGTCTTGTGCACGGGATTGCTCCTGTTCTGCTTGGCTTTTCGTGTCCGTGCCCGATTTCGGTCACTTCAGGATTCGTTGGAAGCATGCCGACGTGAGCTGCAATCAGCGCGTGAGGAGATCGCGGAACAGACGCTGGCGCGACGTGAAAGTGAGGAGAAGTTTCAAGCCATTTTCGATAACTCGCCATATTCCATCGCATTCAATCGGCTCGACGGTACGTACGTTGATGTCAATGCTGCATTTTTGGCCAGGTGGGGCCTCTCGCGTGAAGAGGTGCTCGGTCTTTCGGTGGAGGACCTCGCTGCGGTGGCCGATGGCGAAAGGCGACGGTTCATGGACATGCTTGAACGGGATGGGCGTTTCAGCAACATGGAAACGCAGATGGTCAGGCCTGACGGCAACGTGAGCCACCAGCTGTTTTCTTCATCCCTGGTTTCCGTAGGGGGGCAGACCAACATTTTGTCCACTGCCGTGGATGTCACCTCACTCAAGGAGGCGGAAAAGAGCGTCAGGCGCTGGCGGGAAAAATTCGACCTGACCACGGCAGCCGCCAGGCTGACCTTTTATGAGTATGACGTGGAGAACGACGTTCTGACCTGGAGCGGGAGCATGCTGGATGTGCTGGGATACGACCCGGAGGAGATGACGGGCGGCCTCCGCGTCTGGACTGCGCTGCTTCATCCGGAGGACGCGGACAGGGCGACGGCTCTTTTTGCGGAGGCCCTGTCGCAGGACAAGAGATACGTCATCGAGTACCGCCTGCGGCGCAAGGACGGATCGTTCGCCGATGTGTTCGAGTATGGGCAACTCTTCGACAGGACACCGGACTCACCGCGGCGGGTGCTCGGGATCATTCAGGACGTTTCCGACGCCAAGCATACGGAAAGAGCCCTGATGCGGAGCGAGGAGAAGTATCGGGCCATTTTCAACAACGCGCCCATCGGAATTTTCCGGACCAGCTTTGGGGGGCGATTTCTGGAGGTCAACCCGACCCTCGCCCGCATGCTGGGATACCAGGGAAGGGAGGAACTCCTTGCCGCAGTCGAGAATCTGGAAACGGACATCTACCCGCACCCCGAAACTCGCCGGGAAATGCTCGAGTCGTTGCTCGTCTCCCCGGCAGGCATCCGCAGGGACATTGAATTCAAACGCAAGGACGGGTCGCCTTTCTACGCCGTCATCAACGCTTCGCTGCAATTCGACGAGGCCGGCCGACCCGTCTATCTCGACGGCACCATCGAGGACATCACCACGCGCAAGGCTGCCGAGGACAGGTTGCGACAGTCCGAGGAGAAGTTCGCGAGCATATTTCGCCTCTCCCCGGACGCCATCGTGCTTTTCGGGCTGGATACGCAGCGCATTCAGGACGTCAACGACGCCTTTGTCGCCCTGTTCGGCTTCTCCCGGGAGGAGGTCCTGGGAAAGACGACTCTTGAACTCGGGATTTATCAGAATCCCGCCGTGCGCGAGCGCTTGTACGAAGCGCTCCATGCCAACGAAACCATCCGGGATTACGAATTCATCGCCTATCGGAAAACCGGTGAGGAAATAGCCGTCCTGTTGTCATGCCAACTCATGGAGATAAATGGCAATTCAACTATTTTTGCCGTGATTCGCGATCTGCGGGAGATGAAGCGCATGCAGCAACTCATGATCCAGACGGAAAAGATGCAGTCTCTTGGAGGGTTGGCGGCCGGGATGGCACATGAGATCAACAATCCTCTTGGGATCATCGTGCAGGCCGCGCAAAACATCGTGCGCAGGCTCGATCCGTCCTCGGACCCCAATATTGAGGCGGCCAGGCTGCACGGGATGGATTTGCAGAGCATGACCGGCTTTCTCGAAGAGCGGAACATTTTTCGCTATCTTCATGGAATCCGCGAAGCGGGCGAACGTGCCGCAGCCATCGTGGCGGACATGCTTTCCTTCAGCCGGCGCAGCGAACGGACATTTTCATCCAACGACATCGGCGCCATCGTGTCCAAGTCGCTGGAACTGGCGGGTAAGGATTTCGATTTGAAGAAGCATTATGACTTCAGAAGGCTGAATATAGTCAAGGAATATGACCCCGATTTGCCGCTTGTGCCCTGCGTGAGCACGGAGATCGAACAGGTTCTGCTGAACCTGGTGCGCAATGCGGCCCAGGCCATGGCCCGGGCCGGAACGCAAAACCCGACCCTGACGCTACGTACGAAAAAGATGCAGGATTGGGCGGTGATCGAGGTGGAGGACACCGGACCCGGCATCCCCAAAGACGATCTCTTGCGCATATTCGAACCCTTCTACACGACCAAGAAGGTCGGGGAGGGAACGGGCCTAGGCCTTTCGGTGTCCTACTTCATCATCACCAACAATCATCACGGACATCTCACCGCGACGTCGCGCGAAGGCCGGGGGGCCAAGTTCGTCATCTCGCTGCCGCTACGCCGGGATGCGTGATGCCGGTCTTTGCGGCTGGACCCCGACCAGGGCCTCCACGTCGAGGATGAGCGCCATGCTCCCGTCGCCCTTGATGGTCGCCCCGGAAATGCCGGGTACGTCCTGATACACCTTCCCCAGGCTCTTGATGACGGTCTGGTGCTCCCCGACGACCCTGTCTACGACAATGCCGATGCGCTGCCCCAGGGTGTTGCAGACCACGACCTGTTCGATGTCCGGAATCCGGCCCGGAATGTCGAAGCCGTTGCGCAGGCTGACATAGGGCACCATCTGGCCGCGCAGGTTGATGAGATCGGCGCGGCCTTTGTCCTTGCGGACCAGTTCCACGCATTCCTCCACGGCGGACAGGGGCAGGACGAAGGAGCTGTCCTCGACCTGGACCTGAAGGCCGTCGATGATGGCCAGGGTCAGAGGGATGCGCACGCTGATGGTGGTGCCGAGTCCTGGGACGCTCTCCAGGGAGATGCGGCCGCGCAAGGCTTCGATGTTGCGCTTGACCACATCCATGCCCACGCCGCGCCCGGAGAGGCTGGTGACCGTGTCGGCCGTGGAGAAACCCGGAGCGAAAACAAGCATGAGGGCGTCCTGGTCGGAAATCGGCGCGTCCGGGGCGATAAGTCCCTTCTCCACCGCCTTGGCCCGGATGCGTTCGGGATGTATGCCTGCCCCGTCATCGATGATGCGGATGAGCACCTCGCCGCCCGAATGCTCGGCCGAGAGTTCGATGCGGCCCTCGGGATTCTTGCCCCGGGCCAGTCGCTCCGCGGGATTCTCGATGCCGTGGTCGATGCTGTTTCTGAGCAGGTGCACCAGAGGATCGTTCAGGCGTTCGATGACGGTCTTGTCGAGTTCCGTGTCCTCGCCGCGGGTTTCCAGGACTATGCGCTTGCCCAGCTCCCGGGACAGGTCTCGCACCAGCCGCCTGAAGCGACTGAACGTGGAGTCGATGGGCAGCATGCGGATGCCCAGGGTGTTGTCGCGCAACGCGTCGGACAGGCGCTCGATCTCCTCGGAGATGGCCTGCAGCCGGGCGTCGTTCAGCTCGCCGGCAAACTGGGTCAGCCGGGCCTGGGTCGTGACCAGTTCACCGACCAGATCGACCAGACAATCGAGTTTTTGGGTCGGGACGCGGATGCTCGAGGCCTGAGGCTCGGCGCAGGCCGCCTGGCGCAGGCGCTTGACCTCCTGCTGTTCGGCCACTGCCGCCTCGACCTGGCTGGCGCTGACCAGTCCCGCTTCTGCCAGGAGCTGTCCGATGGGCTTTCGCTCAAGCAGGATGCGTTCGAGGGCTTCTTTGGTGATGTCGTTCTTCTCGATCAGAATCTGTCCGATGAGCTTGTAGGATTCGTCGTCGATGTTCTGGCAGCTGCCGACCAGCTGAATGGCCAGGTCGCTGTCCTCCTCCACGAAGATGAACACGTCGCGGATCTCGTCCTCGGTCCTGGCCGTGGTCAGGATGACGTCCCACCAAACCAGGCACTCTTCGGGATCGAGACAGGGCAGTGCGGGGATGTTCCCCGTGTGCATGATGACGTGGTGTTCGCCCATCTCGCACAGCTCTGCCAGCAGGGCTGCGGGGTTGGCCCCGGTCATGAACAGGTTTTTAGGCGGGACGAAGCGGATGCGCCAGGCGTTCATGCACTGGTCCGCGGTGCGGGTTGCAAGGTCATCGGCGGCAGCCCGGTTTTCTTGCGGATGCTTCCGGGCCGGGCCCAGGGCCTTGAGGCCCCGGATGACCTTGCCGGCCTGTTCGCCAAGATCCTGCGCCTCGCCTTCGAGCATGACGAGGATGTGGTCTCTGGCCAGCAGAGTCAGATCGAGGAGTTCCCTGGACACCGCGATCTCGCCGTTGCGCGCCAGGTCAAAGACCGTCTCCACCTCGTGGGTGAAGGACGCAATGTCCTCGAAACCGAACATGGCGCCAGATCCCTTGATGGTGTGCATGGCCCGGAAGACGCGGTTGAGGACGTCCTCGTTACCCGGCTCCTCCTCCAGTTCGAGAAGGGACGTCTCCAACTCGCCCAGGAGTTCCAGGGCTTCTTCCTTGAATGACTGACGGTGCATTTCTTCTCTGAACATGTATGGCTCCGGGATCGATGGGCTATCGCAGCAATTTTCTGGTTACGGCCAGGAGTTGTTCGGGTTTGAAGGGTTTGATGATCCAGCCGGTTGCGCCCGCCTTTTTCCCCTCTTCTTTCCGTGAAGCCTGGGATTCCGTGGTCAGCATGACGATAGGGACGAATTTGTACGTGCCGCCTCCCCGTACTGCGCGGGTGAGTTCGATGCCGTCCATGCCGGGCATGTTCAGGTCGGTCACGATCATGTCCACCGGCCCGGAGAGCTTGGCCAGGGCGTCCCTGCCGTCGCAAGCCTCGATGACCGTATACCCGGCGTCCTGCAAGGTCAGGCTGACCATTTGGCGGACGCTGGCCGAGTCGTCGACCGTCATGATCGTCTTGCTCATGCGTTCTTCTCCATGCGTGTCGAGAGCTCCTTTATGAGATCGCCTGCTCCGAGGTTCGCGGCGTTGTCGAAAAGATGCCTCGGCAAGCGCGCAAATCCGATGTCTACGTTCGGGTGCTTGAGCAGGGCGTACAGAATTTGGAAAAAGGAGAGGTCGCTTTTCGTCGACTCTCCCAGGTCGATGGTTATGTTGCCGTGCGCGGACAGGCTGGTCAGCAGTTCCGAAAGGATATCCCTGGAATGCTCCATCGTGAGATCACCAACGAGTCGTACGACAGGGCGTCCCTGAAGATTGTCGACGGAATATGAAAACACCGAAGCCTCCTGGCTTGTGGCTGTTCGGGCCGTCCCATCGGGTCGCCAAGCCGATAGGAGCGGTGCGTATGATGGGGTGAACGATGACGGATTGTCTGATGGGTGCACCCGTCAGGCATCCGCGTCGTCGGTCTCGCCGGCGCTCGGCAGGGAAAGCTCCTCGGGGGAGAAGACCTTGCCGATGTCGAGGATCATGATGAACTCCTCGCCCCGCTTGCCCATGCCGCGGATGAAATCCGGGCGGATGGCCGTGCCCATGCGCGGCGGCGGGGTGATCTGGTCGTTTGCCATTTCGAAGACTTCGAGCACGGAGTCGACGATGGCGCCCATGTGGCACTTCTCGCCCTCTATCTCCACATCCACGATGATGATGCAGGTGTTCACCGTGTCCTTGACCTTCGGCAGGTCGAACTTGATGCGCAGGTCCACCACCGGCACGGCGTGGCCGCGCAGGTTGATGACCCCGCGCATGAAGATCGGCGTCTTGGGGATGCGGGTCACGGGCACGAGTTCGATGACTTCGCGCACGAAACCCGTTTCCAGGGCAAAGACCTCGTCGCCAAGGCCGAAGGTCAGGTATTGCAGAATGGTGTTGTCGTTCATCGGTCCTCTCGTCCTCCGGTTAGAAGCGTTCGAACTCGTCGTCTTCGTCATCGCGGCCCATTTCCAGGGCCAGGCCGCTGGCAGGGGTTCTGGCGATCAGGGCCTTAGGGGCTTTGCGGGCGGGCTGGGGAAGGCTCCGGCGAGCGGCCTGGCGGCCGACCCTGCCCGTGTCCGTGCCGAGCCGGAAGAAGCCGATGGTGCCTTGCAACTGTTCTGCCTGGCTGGACAGCTCTTCGGACGTGGAGGCCAGTTCCTCGGAGGCCGAGGCGTTCTGCTGGATGACCTGGTCGAGTTGCTGCAGGGCCTTGTTGATCTGTTCCGCGCCCGCGTTCTGCTCCCGTGACGCGGCGGATATCTCCTGGATCAGGTCTGCAGTGCGTTTGATGTCCGGGACGAGCTTGGCCAGCATCTGCCCGGTCTGGTCTGCACCTCTGAGGGTGGAGGCGGACAGTTCGCTGATCTCGGCGGCGGCGGTGCCGCTGCGCTCGGCCAGCTTCCTGACCTCGGCCGCGACCACGGCGAAGCCCTTGCCGTGCTCGCCGGCGCGGGCGGCCTCGATGGCTGCGTTCAGGGCCAGGAGGTTGGTCTGGCGGGCGATTTCTTCGACGATGGAGATCTTCTCGGCGATGTTCTTCATGGCCCCTACGGCTTGAATGGCTGCCTGCCCTCCGGCCTCGGCGTCCTGGGCCGCCTTGAGGGCGATCTTTTCCGTCTGGGCGGCATTGTCGGCGTTTTGCCGGATATTGGAGGCCATCTGCTCCATGCTGGAGGAGACTTCCTCGACGGAAGCCGCCTGTTCCGTTGCGCCCTGGGAAAGCTGTTCGGCTGACGCGCTCATTTCCTCAGAGCCCGAGGCCACGTTTTCGGAGGCGCTCTGTACCTCAGCCACAATTTCGCGGAGACGTTCGCACATGCGCTTGATGTCCGCATAGACGCCGATATGGCGAGTGGTGTCATTGAAGGAAATGGTCAGGTCTCCACTTGCGACCCGTTCTGCGACGGAGGCGATGACCCCTGGCTCCGTGCCCAGCTGGCGGGTGATGATCCGGGCCACGAGAAAAGCCAGCAGGAATCCGGCAAGGATGGCGACGACATTGGCGACGATGATGGATGTGCGGGCATGGGCGTATATCGTGTCCGCTTCGGCGCTGGCGGCATCGGAGGCTTTCTTCTGGATGTGGATGATCTTGTCCAGGGCGTCCTTGGCGGCGTAGTATTCGGTGCGCGATGTGCCGCGCATGGCCGAAATCGCCTCTTTTGTTTTCATGTCCCGAGACAATGCTATGATTGCTGCGTTTTCCTTGATGTAGAGATCCCAATGGTGTTTGAATTCCTGGTAAATCCGGCTTTCTTCTTCCAGACTGGGAAGCTTTTCATACTCGGCTCTGACATCCTGCATCGCAGCCGTATATTGCTCGATCCGCTTTTCGTATTCGGCAAAGTCCTTTTCATCTTCGGAAATGGCGTGGCCATATTCCGCGATGCGAATTTCGCGAATCAATGAATCTAGCTCACCGCAGGCCTGAACGCTGGGCAGCCAGTTGTCGCTTATTTCCGTGGACTTGTCGTTGACCGCGGACATTTGGGTGCTCGCGAACCAGCCAAGCCCGGCCATGATGGACAGAATGATGCCGAATGAGAGCAGAAGCTTGTTCATGATGCGCATGTCGATGAACCATTGCATTGTAATACTCCTTGAATCAGTCTGTTTGTTGTTTTGCTGCGATGGATTATATTTTGAATTTTGAAACAAGATCCGCCAGGCGTTCCGCAAGTTGCGACAGTTCCGTGGAGCTTTCCTGTACGGTGCGGCTGCTGACGCTCATCTCGTCGGATGCCGTGCGGACTTGTGCGATGTCGGAGTTGATGGAATTGGTCATGGCGGAGCTCGACGCGACGCTTTCATTGATTTCCGTAATGCCCGCCGAGGCCTGCCCCACATTTTCGGCGATGTCGCGGGTGGTCACGGACTGCTCCTCGACGGCCGTGGCGATGGCGCCGATGATGTCGTTCATCTCGTGGATGAGCCGTGTTATCTCGTGGATTTCATGCACGGTTGCGGCGGTCACGTCTTGGACGTCCGTAATTTTCTCGCGGATGTCCTCGGTGGCGCGGGCCGTCTGCTGGGCCAGTTCCTTGATCTCGTTGGCGACAACCGCGAATCCGCGCCCTGACTCTCCCGCCCTGGCCGCCTCGATGGTGGCGTTCAGGGCCAGCAGATTGGTCTGGGAGGAAATGGCCGCGATGGTTGCGGTGACGGTGGAAATTTCCTTGGCCGCAAGGCCCAGTTCGTTGACTTTGCCCGAGGTTTCCCGGGCCTTGTCGACGGCGCTGGAGGTCGTGGATCTGGCGCGTTCGGAGTTCTGGGCGATTTCTTGGATGGTAGCGGACATTTCCTCGGCGGCCGCGGCCACAGTGCCCATGTTGCTGGTGGCCTGTTCCATGGCCGCGGAAACCGAGTTCATGCTCGCGCTGACCTCTTCGGCGGAGGTGTTGACCGTGGCGGCCATGGATGCGGTCTGGCTGGCGCCCGCCGTCATCTGCACCGAGATGGTGGAGAGTTCGGAAGAGGAAGCGGCCAAGGTCTGGGTGGCGGCGGTTATCTCTGCGAGCATGGCCTTGGTGCGCTCGATCATGGTGTTCATGGAATCCGCCAGATGCCCGATGGGGTCCTTGACCTTGTAGGTGATGGAAACCGTGTAGTCCCCTTGGGCGACTTTCAGGCTCTGGGCGGCCAGATGATTCAGGGGCGCCGTGATGGAGCGCATGACCAGGGCGATGACTCCCAGCGTCAGGGTCGAAAAGATCAGCACGCCGACAATGGTGACCTGGCGGATGGATTTTTTCTCATCCTCGATGAGTTGGTGCGTTGTGGAGGCAAGTTCCTCGATAAGCGGTTCCGTTTTTCTGATGACATCCCGGAACTGTTCCTGCGTTTCCTTTATGATCTCAATTTCTTTGGCATATGTCGTGAACGCTTTTTCGTATGTCGACAAGTGATCATTGACTGTCTGCATGGTTTGCGGGTCGTCGGCCAGTGACTCTTCTGTCAGCGTACGCATGTGCAGCATTTCATTTTGGAAAGACTTTACGTAGGCAATGTCTCCTCGCAGCATGAAGTCCTTTTCCATTCGACGCAGCATGAGCATCCTTGCGTTCATGGAATCGTCATTGCGCCCGGATATAAGTTCTTCGACTTCGTGGATGCTTGACCGCAATTCGCCGGTCAGACCTTCGTTTTCGTTCAGGCCCAGCAACTGTTCGTTTTGGACGACCGTTGAGAAATGGGTCAGGTATTCGTTCATCAATCCCTTGATGACGGCGGCCTTGTCGCGCAGGGACGGGTCCTCGCTTACATGGTCAAGCTTTTCCAGGATTCTTGCCGTCGTCTCGGAGACGATTGTCGCGTATTTCATGTCTTTTCGGGCCAAGAAATCCTTTTCCGCTCTGCGAGCCTCCAGCATCCCGATTTGCACGTCCGTGGCTTCATCGAGCAGCAGGGCCGCCTTGTCCTTTCTGTGCGCCCCGTACTCGTTGACGAGGAAGACGCACAAAAAACCGATGATGGCGATGATGGCGATGGAAAAGAGTTTGATGCGCAGGGTCATGGCTATGCTCCGTAACAGGCTATGTGTATTGAAGTTTTTATGTGTCTGCTGACGTTAACGGGAGTTTGGCTCCGCAGTCAGGACGTTGCCCGGGAGAGGCGTTTTCGGCGATGGCGAGCAGCGCCCCGGATTTGTTGGCAGCTATGAACGCGCATGCGCAAAGGGGGCAGACCTGGTTCCCGGCCTCGCGGATGATGTGGGCCATGGCTTCTTCGTGTGGAATGGCCTGCCGGTAGGGGCGGTCCGAGGTGAGCGCTTCGTAGATGTCCGCCACGGAGAGGATGCGCGCTTCGAGCAGGGCCTCGTCGCGTTTGAGCCCGCGCGGATAGCCCGAGCCGTCATAGCGTTCGTGGTGTTGGAGCACGATTTCCGCCACCGGCCCGTTGAAAGGGATGTCCTTGAGGATATCGAACCCTGTTTCCGGATGGATCTTGACCTGCTCGTACTCTTCCGGAGTGAGCCTGTCCGGTTTGTTCAGGATTTCTTCCGGGACGCTGATCTTGCCGATGTCGTGGAGGTTTCCGGCTACGCGCAGGGTTTCGATGCGATTTTGGGGCAGGCCCATGGACTGCCCCAGGGCCATGGCGATGCGTGCCACGCGCTCGTTGTGTCCGGCGGTGTAGGGGTCCTTCTGGGCCACGATGACACCGAGGGCGTTGACCGTGGATTCGAGGGCGTGCTTCAGTTGCACGTTAAGTTCCCGCAGCTCGCATGTCCGCTGCGTGATCTCGTCTTCCAGAGCGCGCTTGATGAACCGGCTTTCCTGATTCTGGCGCGATTTTTCCATGGCCGCGTCGATGGCCTGCTTGATGCGGTCCATTTCCCGAACCGGCTTGGGAATGAAATCGCAGGCTCCCTCGCGCAGCGTGCCCAGAGCCTCTTCCAGGTTGGCGGTTCCGGAAATTATGATGACCGGTGTGTCGGGGGCGATATCCTGCAGCCGCGTGACGACCAGGTTTCCGTCGCCTCCGGGCATGCGCAGGTCGGTGATGACGATATCAGGCCGTGCATAGTCGAAAATGCGCAAACCCTCGGCGGAGGACGTCGCTTCGAGAACTGCGTAGCCGCTGTCGCGGAGGTAGTCGCCTACGATCAGACGGTACATCCGTTCATCGTCGATGAGCAGGACTGTAGGTATTTGGGTGTGATTTGATGTGACCACAAGGGCACCTCCTGGCTTCCGATAACCAAGAGTCGTGCCATGTTTTTTCAGAAAAAAAATCCAATCAGGGCAGGGTGTTAATTAAGAAGGCGCGCGAAGGGGGAGGGGGATTGGGATCAAGATATCTTTATTTTTTCAGGGCGGCGCCGGTCCGCGGCCCTGTGAGCGGGGAGCGCGAAGGGGGGCTCAAGATTTTGGAATGGGGTCAACGTATCTTTATGTCGAGGAGGACGAACGGCGTTTGAGGCGCGAGTTCAGGGCCTGGGGCGTGATGCCGAGGAGGTGGGCCGCCCGCCGTTGATTGCCGTCGGCCCGTTTCAGCGCTTCGGCGACAAGGGCCTCGGATCCTTCCTGCAGGGTGGGCAACTGCAGAAAGTCCGAAAACATCCGGTCAGGCATGGCGCTCCGCAGCGCGGGCCGGGCCTGGGACAATTTCTCGGTCAGGGCGTCAAGGCAGAGCTGACCATCGCGGGACCTTCCCGCCGAGTCGAGGATCATGGCGCGCAATTCGCGGATGTTGCCGGGAAATGCGTACTTCCGGAGAAGTTCGAGCCAGCGGGCGGGGGCCTCCATGGCGTGGCCATACGTCCGGGCGGCTTGGGCCAGGAAGTGATCCGTCAGAGGGGCGATGTCTTCGGGGCGGTGCCGCAAGGGCGGGATGGTCAGGGCATGGGTCGCGATGCGGAAATAGAAGTCTGGGCGAAAGCGTTGCGTGTCGTTCAATTCATCGGTGGTGCGGTTGGTCGCCGAAATGATTCTGGCGGTCAGGGGTTTGGGCCGGTCCGAGCCCATGGGGTAGAATTCCCTCTCCTGCAGGACCCGCAGCAGCTTGATCTGGGCCTGCAGGGGCAGGTCTCCTATTTCATCGAGAAAAAGCGTGCCGCCTTCCGCCCGTTCCATGAATCCGCCGCGAGCGCGGTCCGCGCCGGTGAAAGCCCCCCGGACATGGCCGAAGAGCGTGTCGGAAAAGGCCTGGTCGTCGAGCCCGGCCACATTGACGGCCACGAACTCTCCCTTGCGGGCGCTGGCAACGTGGATGGCCCTGGCCAGAAGCTCCTTGCCCACACCTGTTTCCCCCATGATGAGGACCGGTTCCGGGCTTGCGGCGATGGCCTCGCAGTACTGGAAGATGCGCAGCATGGCCGGACTGTACGTGATGAGCGCACGGAAGGCTTCGGACTTGGGCGGCGTCGGGTTCAGGAACCCGGCGGAAAGGCTGCGGCGTTCCCGGCGCATGGTGCGAAGTTCGAAGGCCCTGGTCAGGGCCGAGACGATGCGCTCCGAGTCGGCGGGTTTGCGGATGTAATCGTAGGCGCCTTTGCGCATGCAGGAAACGGCGAGATCCACGTCGTCGACGCCGGTGACCATGATCACGGGAAGGTCGGGCTGGACGTCCAGGAGCCCTTCGAGAATCTCGTCACCTTTGCGGCCGGGCATGAGCACGTCCAGGAGAACCGCCTCGACTTCCTGTCCGCGGGCCATGTCCAGCGCCACCGAACCGTCGGGGCAGAGGACGGTGTTCGTGATCCCGGCCAGGGCCAGCGTGATCCGCAGACTGGCCAGGATTTCCTCTTCGTCGTCCACCAGCAGGACGGGGTGTGCGGGATACAGGTTCATGCGTCCTTCTCCATTGTCGGCAGCATCACCCGGGCCAGGGTTCCTCCGTTTTTCGCAGGTTCGAAGTAAAGGTCCCCGCCATGGGAGTGGATGATGGTCCTGCTGATGGCAAGCCCGAGTCCAAGCCCGCCGCAGTCACGTTTGGTGGTGAAGAACGGGTCGAAGACGTGCTCCATCACCTCCGCGGGAATTCCGGTCCCTTCGTCGCGGACTGTCAGTTCCAAGTGGCGCAGGTTTTTCAAGCGCAGGTGGACATGAATGCCCGCGCTTCTGTCCGGAAGGGCTTCAGCGGCGTTCATCAGCAGGTTGATGAAAACCTGTTCCAAACGCTGATGGTTGCCACGCACAGGAGGCAGGTCTTCCTCGATGTCGATTTCCAGGTGGTCGGTCGCGTTTTTGAGCTTGTTGTGCAGCAGGGAAATGGCGTCACAGAGAACCCCTCCCACGTTGACCGGCGCATCGTTACCTAGGGAATCCGGCCTGGCGAAATCCTTCATGTGCTGGACGATGTCGCGGATACGGTCCGACGCGCCGATCATTCCGCCCAGCAGGCGCGGGATTTCCGTATCGAGTTCTCCCATGGTCACGCCGCCGATGGAGACTGTGGAAATTTCGGGAACGAGTTCATCAAGCTGCCCGCGGAGTAGACTCCAGATCTGTTCCATTGCCCGGGCATTCAACCTCAGGAGATGATTAGGGTTGTTTATTTCGTGAGCCACGCCTGCCGCCAGGGTGCCGAGGGAGATCAGCTTGTCCGCCTGGATGAGCTGGCGCTGGCTGGCCTTTTCCCTTTCGGCCGAGGCGATGCGTTCGGTGATGTCTTCGGTGATGCCGGCGACGCGGGTGGCCGCCTCGTCGGCGTTGGTGATGGGAAATATCTTGGAGCGGAGCCAGCGGGTCTCGCCATCGGGCCTGATGAATTTGAAGTATTCATCGACAGGGTTTTCAAGTGTCTTGAGCCGATAAAAGCCTTGGGCCCGTGCATGGTCATCGGGATGGATGCGGTCGGCCAGGTTTTTGATGTCGGCGAGGATGACGTCCTCGGCGATGCCGAGAATGCCTTCGCAGGCCTTGCTGACATACAGCATGCGCGGAGGATCGAGCTGCTGGAGCCAAAATATCTCCTGGATGTTGTCAACGAGCTGCCGAAAGAGCGCTTCGCTTTCCTGCAGCTTGCGGTTGGTTTCCGCCAACTCCGCGGTTCGTTCAAGAACCCGTTTTTCCAGTTCGTGGGCATACTCGTGGCGCTCTTGCAGCATGTCGAGCCGCTCCCAGGCCTTATCCAGGGCCAGGTCAAGCAGGGCGAAATCGAGGATCGGCTTGGTCAGAAAGTCCGACGCCCCGGCGCGAAGCGCCTTGATGACATCGTGCATGTCACCGGCTCCCGACACGATGATGACCGGGATTTCGGCGGATCGCTCCCGGATTCCGGCCAGGATGGCGTGCCCGTCCATGTCGCCGAGCCGCAAATCGAGAAGCACGGTTTCGTGACGATGGACATCAAGCAGACGCAACCCTTCCTCTCCGCTTGCGGCCTCGTCGACGCTGTGCCCGTTGTCTTTGAGATGGTCGGCGACGGTCAGGCGGATGAACTCCTCGTCTTCGATGATGAGGATGGATCGGCGGGATTGTTTGGCGCCTTCGTTCATGAGTTGGCTTGTTATCATGCGGCTAGGTTCAACGCAAAAGGGGGATGTTTGTCTTCAAGTGTGCCCTGGCAGAGCCGCTCCCTATTCCACGCGTAGCGGCCGCGTCACCCGCAGGCCGTGCTTTCTGATCTTGTTCAGCATGGCCGTGTGGGACAGCCCGAGTGTCAGGGCCGCCTGGCGCACGCTGCGGGCGCGCTTGAGGGCCGATTCCAGGATGTCCTTTTCCAGCCTGTCCAGCTGCGTCTTCAAGGCTTGCCCTGGTTCGGGGCGCACGGCGGGCGCGGCCTGGCCGGGGACGCGGTCGCCCAGTTCGTGGGCCAGGATGACGAAGCGCTCGCCGATGACGTCGTCGGGGCAGAGGATGGCCGCACGGTCCATGACGTTCTTCAGTTCGCGCACGTTGCCCGGCCAGTGGTGGGCGCGCAGCTTGGCCAGGCCCTCGGGTGCGATGGCCTTGGCCGGACGGCCCATGCGCGAGGCCAGGGTGAAGAGGAAGTGCTCGGCCAGCAGGCCGATGTCGCCGGGGCGCTCCTGCAGGGGCGGGATGTGGATGGGCAGGACGTTGATGCGGTAGTAGAGGTCCTGGCGGAAGGAGCCGTCCTCGACCATCTTTTCCAGGTTGCGGTTGGTGGCCGTGATGATCCGGGCCCGGATGGGGATCTCCCGCGACCCGCCGATGCGGCGCACGCAGTGGTCCTGCATGACGCGCAGGAGCTTGGCCTGGGAGGACAGCGGCATGTCCCCGATCTCGTCCAGAAAGACCGTTCCCTCGCCGGCCACCTCGAACAGGCCGGCCTTGCCGTCCTTGAGGCCGCCCGTGAAGGCGCCGCCGACGTAGCCGAAGAGTTCGCTCTCCAGCAGATGCTCGGGCAGGGCCGCGCAGTTGATGGGCACGAAGGGGCCGGGGCGGCGGCTGGCCGTGTGCATGGCCCGGGCGAAGAGCTCCTTGCCCGTGCCCGAGGCGCCGCGGATGCAGACGATGGAGTCCGTGGCCGCGATGAGCTGGGCGTAGCCGATGAGGTTGTTGATGGCCTGGTCCTGGCCGACGATGTCCGAAAAGCTGATCTGGGAGGGCTCGGAGATGCTGCGGGCCAGCATGCGGATCTCCTGCATGTCCCGGGCGATCTCCACGGCGCCGATGATGTGCCCGTCGCCGTCGCGGATGGGGCGGCAGGTGGCGAAGTACTGGAAGCGTCCCGACGGCGTGACCAGGGTCTTCTTCACATCCGCCCACTCGCGGCCCTGCAGCCCTTCGAGGATGGATGCGTCGGACAGGCCAAGTTCGCGCAGGTCGCTCCCCAGGGCCTCGTCCTGCTCCAGACCCAGAATCTCGCAGGCCACGGCGTTCATGGTCGTGACGCGCCCCGCGGCGTCCACGGCGATGACCCAGTCAGCGATGTTGTCCAGGACCACGCGCAGCCTGCGGGCCTGCTCTTCCTGGGGCAGGGTGTCGATGGGCCGCGAACTGGTCAGCCCCGGGATGTCGGCCAGGGACTGCGCCAGGTCCGTCGGGGCGGCGTCGGCCTCGCGGTTCTCGACCTCGACATAGACATGGGCCAGGTCGTCCACGCGGTCCACTTCCATGGACACGATGTTGAACATGCGGTCGGCGATGCGCCGCGACAGGTCGGCGACGATGCCGACGCGGTCGCGGAAGACGAGGTGGAGCTTGATGGGCATGGTGCCTCCGTGCCCCTGCCTATCAGGGGGCGCCTGCGCTGCCAAGACCGGCCGGAGTCCGCACGATGAAGGCGGCGCGGGCGCTGCGGCCCAGGTCGTCGGTGACCGTCGCCTCGTGCCTGCCGGGCGCGAGAGGGACGAAGCACGGGCTGTCGGGCGGCCCCTGGCCGGCAAAGCGGCCGTCCACGTACCAGAAGTGGGTCGTCGTCCCTGCGCCGGGAGCGGCCGACAACGCCAGCCGCTGGAAATCGGGCGGCGCGTCGGGACGGGTCAGGTTCGGGGTGTTCGGGTCCGGGGACAAAATGACGGGTCCGGCCTCCGCGGGCACGTCGGGGCACTCGGGGTCCATGCGCGGCAGGCCTGGCAGCGGCGCCCCCTGGGCCTGCCTGTAGGCCACCAGTTCGGCCGGCCAGACCAGGACGGTTTCCGCCCGTGACGCCTGGCGCAGCAGGCAGTCCCCGTGCAGGCGCAGGCCCGATTCGGGCGCCGTGAATATCTGCCGGTGCATTGCGCAGACCGGCAGCCGCGTCACGCCGGCGATGGCCGGGCTTGCGGCCGTGGGGCAGAAGGGGCCCGGCCTGTCCCCGCTGTCGGCGCAGACGTCCGTTCGCGTCAGGGCCGGGGCCGGGAAGTCGGGCAGGCGCCCTCCGCCCGGGGCCAGGGTCCGGAAGAGGTCGAAGAGCAGCGGGGCGGCGTGGCGCGTGCCCGAGATGCCCGCGCACTGGGAGCCGTCAGGGTTGCCGGTCCAGACCCCGATGGCCAGGTCGCGGTTCACGCCCACGGCCCATGCGTCGCGGTGGCCGAAGGACGTCCCCGTCTTCCAGGCCACGGCCGGGGCGCCGACGGTGAACTGCCAGGCGTCGGGCAGGTCGGGGCGCCTGGTCGAGGCCAGGATGTCCAGGACCATGGCCGCGGCCTCGGGGGAGAAGAGCCGCTCCGCGCTCCCGTTTTTTTCCGGCTGTCCGGCCAGGGGCTCCACCGGCTTGAACACGCCTCCCGCGGCCAGGGACGCATAGAGGTTGGTCAGTTCCAGCAGGCGCACCTCGCACCCGCCCAGGGCCAGGGGCAGCCCGTAGTGCCCGGCAGGCCGCTCCAGTGTGGACAGGCCCCCGCGGCGCAGCAGGTCCAGAAACGGTGCGGTGCCCAGACGGTGCAGGAGTCGCACGGCCGGGACGTTCAGGGAGCCGGCCAGGGCCGTGCGCGCGCTGACCAGGCCCTGGAAGTTCTGTCCGTAGTTTTCGGGCGCGTAGCCGGAGAAGTCCGTGGGCACGTCGAGGAGCATGGAGCCGGGAACGAACTCCCCGCGGTCGAAGGCCAGGGCGTAGAGGAAAGGCTTGAGGGTCGAGCCGGGCGAACGCCGCGAGAGCGTGTTGTCGACCTGGCCTTCATCTTCGGCCCAGAAATCGGCCGAGCCGACCCAGGCCAGGATGCGGCGGCTTTCGACATCCATGACGACCACGGCGGCGTTGCCCACGGCCTCGCGCCGCAGGCCCTCCATCCGTCCGGCCACGAGGGCCTCGGCGACGCCCTGCATGCGGGCATCGAGGCTCGTGCGGACGACGCTCTCGCCGGGCAGCCGCGAGCGCACCCAGCGGCTGAAGTGGGGCGCGCCCTGCGGCACCGGGGAGCGCGAGGCCAGGAGCGGCAGCGCCATGCTCTCGGCCACCCGGCCGGGCTCGAAGACGCCGTGGGCCGCGAATCGCCTCAGGACCCTGTCGCGCACGGCGCGGGCGGCCTCGGGGTTTCGCAGCGGGTTGTAGCGGGAGGGGGAGCGCGGCAGGACCGAGAGCAGCGCGATCTCGCCCAGGGAAAGGGCGCGCGGGTCCTTGCCGAAATAGTGCCATGACGCGGCCCCCACGCCGACCACGTTGGAGCCGAAGGGCGCCATGTTCACGTACCAGCGCAGGATTTCGGCCTTGGAGTGGCGGGCGCAGAGCTGCAGGGCCCGGAAGGATTCGATCAGCTTGGCCGTAGCCGTGCGGGGCCGCGGGTCGGCCAGGCGGGCGACCTGCATGGGGATGGTCGACGCGCCGCTGACGATGCGGCCCGCGCGCAGGTTGGTCCACAGGGCGCGCAGGGCCGCGACGGGGTTGACGCCCGGGTGGAGGTAGAAATGCCGGTCCTCGGAGTCGATCAGGGCCGCGGTCAGCTCCGGCGAGATGTCGTCCAGGCTCAAGGGGAAGCGCCACATGCCGTCCTCGGCCAGGAAGAAGCGCAGGGGGCGGCCGTCGCGGTCCAGGACGCGCGTGGAGAAGGGCGGTTCGAGACGTTCCTCCGGAAAGGGGAAGAGCCGGTCCAGGATGACCCCGAGCAGACCGGCCAGCACGAGGCAAAGGGACGAGACGGCGGCCGCCCGTCGCAGGGCGGCCGCCGTCCGGGAGCGTTTCGTCATGGGGCCGGTTCGTCGCGCAGGACGCGGATTTCACCCACGGGGCCGCTTGCGCGCAGGCTCGGGACGTACATGGCCTCGGCCTGGACCGGCGGGCAGGCGAAGGTTCCCGGCGTCACGGCCCGCAGCACGGCGTGGCGCACGCGCCAGGCGCCGTCGCGCAGGTCCGTGAAGACCAGGATGCGGTCGTCGCGCAGGTCCTGGTAGCCTTCCAGGGTCTTTTCCTCCTGCATCCAGTCGAGGCGCTCGGTCGTGGCCAGGCGCGGGTTTTCCACCTCCAGGCCCGCGGGCAGCAGGCTCTGTACGACCACGTTGTCCACGCGGCCGGTGGTGCTGCGGACCCGCGTCCTCATGACGACGAGCTGGCCCTGGCGCACGGCAGCCAGGTCCAGGGGCCGTCCGCCCTCGTCCAGGAAGGTCTGCTCGACCGCGAGCCCCTCGGAGCGCGGCGCATGGGCGTCCCTGTGCGGCGTGCCGGAGGTCAGGACGCTGGCGTAGACCACGCGGTCGGCCGGGGTTTTGCTCAGCTCGACGGCTCCGGCCGCGGCGATGTCCCGGACCACGAGGAGCCGCGTTTCGTCGAAGTCCCGCGCTCCGCCGGCCCACGTCATGGAGCCGGCGAAGGGGCGGTCGTCGTCCCGGCCGGAGAGGTACTTGCCCAGGGCCATGAATCCCAGGCTCGTCTCCTGCGTCGAGTACCAGACGTTTGCGCCCAGGTCCTGGCCGAGCCGGTTCATGAGGTCCGGCAGGCGCGGGTCGTCGGGCATGGACGCGAGAAGGACCAGGGCCGTCAGGGCCCTGTCGCGCAGCCCCGAACCGAGGTTGGCCCCGCTCTCGCGTCTGGCGTCGTCGAAGGACGGCGCGACGTGCAGGAGTTCGAAGCCCGGGGCCTGGTTCCCCGACGCGAGATAGGCGCCGGCCAGGAGGGTCCGGGCTACTCCGTTCAGGGTCTTGCCGAAGGTGGCGCGCAGGTAGTCCTGGCTGCCCAGGTCGGGCCGTTGGCCCAGGGCCAGGACATGGAGGGCGTAGGCGGCCTGCTCGACCTTGTCCGGCGGGCTGCCCGGTTCCGGGGCTGCGAGGGTGCCGAGGTAGCCGAGGCCGCCGCCCAGCATGTCTCCGGGTACGGTGTGCCCGGCCTGGCGCGCCTCCAGCAGGAAATGGCAGACGTAGGCCGAGACCCAGGGGTTGGGCTCCGTGTCGCCGGGCCAGAAGCCGAAGCCGCCGGACGGGGTCTGCATGGTCTGCAGGCGCCGGATGGCCGTCTGGACCAGGCCGGCCGGGCCGGCGGCCGTGAAGCGCCCTGGCGCGAGTTCGGCGGCCAGGGCCGGGAAATGGAGCAGCGGGAAGGCCTTGGACACGGTCTGCTCGGCGCAGCCGTACGGGTAGCCCAGCAGGTTCTCCAGCTGTCCCGCGAAGCGCGTGAGCGGCGACGTGGACAGGCGCACGGTGCGCCTGACCGTGCCGGGGATCAGCCTGTCCGGTGCCGGCCCGGCGATCCGCCCCGACTCCTCCCCGAGGGCCGTGTTTTCCAGCAGGCGCTCCACGGGCAGTGGCGAGCGCTGGTCGAGTTCCTCCCTGGCCGTGGCCGTCTCCCCGTTTCCGGCGGCCGTGAAGGCCAGGCTGACCTTGCCCTCATCGGCGCCGCAGCGCAGGGGAACGTACACGGTGCCTTCGCGTCCCGGTTCGAGGGTCAGGGGTGCGGGCATGTCGCCCAGGCCGGCTGGCCCGGAAACCGTGGCGGTGATGCGGAATTCCCCGGCTGTCGGCGTGTCGTTGCGCAGGGTCAGGGGAATCTCGACGGTGTCGCCCGGGGACAGGAAGCGCGGCAGGGTCGGGGTCAGGACCAGGGGGCCGCGCACGCGGGTCATGGCCGTGCCCGTGCCGAAGGAGCGGTCGCGGTTGGCCACGGCCACGATGCGCAGGGCGCCCTGGAAGTCGGGCAGCCGCAGGCTGTGGGTCACGGCGCCGTCGGCCCCGGCCGTGAGCACGCCGGACCAGAAGGTCACGGGGCGCACCCTGCGGATGCCTTCGGTGCGCATGAAGGACGAGGCCCCGGCCAGGGCGTCGCCGCCGCCCGCCAGGGGCCGGTGCAGGGCCAGGTGCGGGAAGAGCAGGGCGAAGTTGTCGAAGCTGGCCACGTCCAGGGCCCGCTTGGCGTAGAAGTGCCCGAAGGGGTCGGGGTTGCGGCCGCCGGCCAGCTGCATGATGCCCTCGTCCACGGCGGCCACGGTCACCCGTGCGCCGGGCTCGGCCTGGACCGTGATGCGCAGGTCCGTCTCGGGGCGCGTTTCGGCCGGGGCGTCCACGCGCACGTCCATCCTGTTGGACAGGCTGTCCACGAACAGCGGAATGGCGCCGAAGGCGCGTCCCGGGGTGCCGGGCAGGATGTCCCCGGCCCGGCGGACCAGGGTGGCCGTGAGGTGCGCGTTGGGCTGCCAGTCCTCGCGCACGGGGATGCGCAGCTGGCCCGTGTTGCCCGTCAGTTCGACGATTTCGAGGTGCTCCACGCCGCGTCCCTCGACCGTGACCAGGGCCTTGCCCGGGAAGGGGGCGCGGATCTGGACCGAGGCCGTCTCGCCGGCCCTGTACCCTTCCTTGTCCGGGATCAGCTCCAGGCGGGCCGGGTTCTTGACCGCCCAGGGCGAATAGCCCCACCCGCCGCAGTAGAATTCGACCTCGGCCGCGGCCCCGCCCTGCGGGTCGGCCAGGCGCACGCGGAAGGAGCCGTAGTCCGGCGGGACCACGCTGAAGGAGCCCGCGCCGTCGCCCGCGGCTACGCGCTGGGTCGAGACCTCGACGGGGTTGCGCACGGACTCGTAGGCGAAGCCTTCCTCCGTGCGCCGCATGATCGTCTGCCAGCGGTCCTGAAAGAGGGTGGCGACCAGCTCCGGGTGCTTCGTGCGGGAGCCGTCGGGGGCCACGGTCACGAACTCGAAGACCGCCGTCTTGCGCGGTTCCAGCTCCGCGGACTCGGGCCGCTTGAGGCCCGGGTAGAGGCTGTAGGCGTGCACCGGCACGCGCCGCCTGGCCGTGACCCCGCGTCCGCCCTGCTCGCGCACGCGGCCCGTCAACTCGGCTTCGAGGGCCAGGGGCGGGGTCAGGTCCTTGGGGATGTCGACGGTGAAGACGGCGCGGCCTTCGCGGTCCAGCCTGGTTTCGGTCGCCATGATGGCCAGGGGCTCGAACGTGCGCCCCGGGTCGCCGAAGGCGTAGGCCTCGAAGCCCTTGGGCGCGAAGCCCGCGGCCACGAGCCTGGCCTTGACGCTTGCGGACAGGTTCGAGGCCGGCGGCCCGAAGAGGTAGCGCGAAGCCACTTCGAAGGGCAGGACTTGGCCGGGGGCGGCCCCGGTGCTGTTCGTGGCGATCTCCACGCTGATGCGGTCGGGGATGAACTCCTCGACCTGGTAGGTCCAGGACCCGATGGCCTGGCCCGCGCTCATGGCCTGCAGCAGGTAGCGCCCGGTCAGCGACCAGTCGGGGACGTCCAGGCTGAAGGAGGCCATGCCCCGGTCCGGGGCCAGGTTCAGGGTGCGCAGCAGGCGCCCCTCGGGATCGCGCTGCTCCATGGTCAGGGGGCGGTCGGGCGGCGTGCCGATGCGGCCGTCGCGGACCAGCACCGCGCCGTCGACGGTTTCGCCCGGCCGGAAGATGTCGCGCTTGCCGTAGACATAGGCCTGCAGGTCGGCCCCGCCGATGGTCGCGCCGCTGACGTCGAGGCCCGTGGTGTCGACGCGGAAACGCTCCAGGAAGATGAAGCTGAAGTCTTCGCCCGATGCGGCCAGGATCATGGCCGGGAAGCCGGTCTCGTCATCGCCGGCGGAGGGGATGCGGGCCAGGCCAGCGGCGTCGGTGCGGGCCGTGCCCAGGACCTGGTTGCGGCTGCTGACGAGACGCACCTCGACGCCCTCCAGGGGCCGCAGGTCCTCGATGGACGCGGCCCAGACCAGAAACCCGGCCGCCTCCTGCTTGGCCACCAGGCCGATGTCTGTGCGCAGGACCCAGCGCGTGGCCCCGCGGTAGTCGCCGGGCAGGCTCAGGCCCAGCTTGTAGAGGCCGGGTCGGCCGTCGGGGATGAGCTCCGAGAGGGACAGGGTCCGTTCCTGCACCGCGTTGGGTGCTGACATGAGGGCGATGGTCTCGCGCAGGATCTCCGTGCCCAGGTGGTAGGGCACCGTGTCCCTGGCCCCGCCGCCGTCGAAGATCGAATACCCGTAGTCCTGGAAGAGGGGGCCGAGGTTGTTCAAGAAGACGCGGCTCACGGTCAGGTCCGCGCTGTCGGCGTTGACGTGCTCCACGCCGAGGAGCCCGCCGCCCTGGCGGGGCAGGAACATGCCCGTGGCCGAGAAGTCCACGCTCGGCGGCAGGTCGGGCATGCGCACGGGCGTTTCGTGGTCGGCCGGAAGCAGGGCCCCGTCCGCGGCCTTCAGGCCCTTGGCGATGCGCAGCGTGTACTCGCGGCCCGGTGACAAAGCGCCGCTCACGGTCGCGGCCCGTCCGCGGGCCGAAACCGCGACCTCCGCCTGCGGCTCGACGCGCAGCCTCTCCCGCAGGGCGGCCGCGTCGACCGGCGCGGAAAACTCGATCTGGATGCGCGTCTGTCCCTTGTCGGACTGGGGCGAGACGCCGTCCACGCGCAGCACCGGGTCCAGGCGCAGAACGATCTCGCGCCGGAACTCCCGGCCCAGTGTCAGGCTCTTGCCGGCCACGGTCAGGGCCGGGTCGAGGCCGAGAGTCAGGGTTCGCGCCTGGGGGGCCTTGCGCACGGGAACGCTGCGGAACCCGAAGCTCGTGGAGCGCCAGCGGGTCTGCAGGACGAGTTCGACCAGCGTGCCGTTGCCCTCGGTCAGGCGCAGGGCGGGCAGGAGCTGCTGCGGGTCCACGGGCGCGTTGAAGGTGATGTTGCCCTCCAGTTCGACCATGTCGGCCCCGGCCTCCGAGGCCAGCTCGTTCACCGTCAGCTCGCGGACCTCGAAGCTGCCGGTGCGCACGACGAGGTCGCGTTCGCCAGCCAGGACGTCCGCCGGGAAGACCTCGGGACTCAGGGTCAGGGTGTACTGCATGTCCAGAGGCAGCGGGGTCTGGGCCAGGAACTTGAGGGTGAAGGGGTTGGCCCAGACCCACTGCCCCTCGGCCGCGGGGGCGATGGAGGCCGGCGCGGACATGGCGCGTCTGTCGTCCGGCACGGCGCGGTCGAATTCCACGGAGATGGTCGTGCGCATGGCGCTGTCCAGGCTGAGGGCGCTCACGGTCAGCCCTTGCGGAGCGGGGGGGAAATAGCGGTCCCGGAGCAGCCAGGTCTGGACGGCGACGACGAGCAGGAGCAGGACGATGACCCAGTTCTTTGCGGCGGACATGATCACCTCGCGCGGGCTGAAGGGTGTCTGGTGCCCATGGTCTGGCAAGGTCCGGCCCAAAAAGCAAGGCCGCGCTTTTCAAGAATGGCTCTTTGGCCTAGAAGGGGACCATAAACGGCATGTTTCCGGAGGGGTTATGATCGGTCTCATTGCGGTGCTCATCCTGGCCGCGGCAGTGATCCTGTGGGTGGTCATGATCTACAACGGCCTGGTGCGGATGCGCAGCATGGTGGAGGAGGCCTGGAGCGGCATCGACGTGCAGCTCAAGCGGCGCACGGACCTCATCCCCAACCTCGTGTCCACGGTCAAGGGCTACGCGGCCCACGAGAAGGGCACGCTGGAGGAGGTCGTCCGGCTGCGCGGCCTGGCCCAGAACGCCCACGGCGTCGGCGAGACGGCCCAGGCCCAGGGGCTGCTTGGCGCGGCTTTGGGCAAGCTTTTCGCCCTGGCCGAGAATTACCCGGACCTGAAGGCCAACGCCAACTTTGCCCAGCTGCAGGCCGCCCTGGGCGAGATCGAGGAACAGATTCAGCTGGCCCGGCGCTACTATAACGGCGCCGTGCGCAACCTGAACATCGCCGTGGAGTCCTTTCCCTCCAACCTGGTCGCCGGGCGTTTCGGGTTCGCCAAGGCCGAGTTCTTCGAACTGGAGAGCGCGGCCGAGCGGGCCGTGCCCACGGTCGCGTTCTAGGCGGCGGCCATGCGCGGCAGACTTCTTCTGGCGTTTTTCCTGGCGTTAGTCGTCGCCGGTCCGCTGTACGCCCAGCAGGAGCGCATCCTCGATTTCGCCTCCACGGTCGTCATCGACCCCGACGGGTCCATGGTCGTCACGGAGAACATCACGGTCCTGGCGACGGGGGATCAGATCAGGCGCGGCATCGTGCGCGAGTTTCCGACTACGTACCAAGGCGCGGACGGGAAGACCTTGCGGGTAGGCTTCAATCTCGTCGATGTCCGGCGCGACGGGCAACCCGAGCCCTACCACACCGAAAGCAGGTCCAACGGCGTGGCGATCTACATCGGGCAGAAGGACGTCATCCTTGCGCCCGGAACCTACACGTACACCCTGACGTATTCGACGACCCGCCAGCTGGGTTTCTTCGCCGATCACGACGAACTCTACTGGAACGTGAACGGCAACGGCTGGCGGCTGCCCCTGGACCGGGTCAGCTGCGTCGTGCACTTGCCGGGCGGGGCCGCGGCTCTGGAGGCCGTGGCCTATGAGGGCTTCCAGGGCAGCACGGCCAGCCGGACCTTCGCAGCCGGGGAGAACCGGGTCGTCTTCACCTCGTCCCGGGCGTACGATGCGGGCGAGGGCCTGACCATCGCCGTGTCATGGCCCAAGGGTTTCGTGACCGAGCCTCCTGCTCCGGGAGTGGCCGAGACGATCATGGCCGAGGGCGGAAGCCTTGCGTTCGTCGGCATCGGGGCCGCGCTGCTGCTCGTCTACTACCTGCTGGCCTGGCTCAAGGTCGGCCGGGACCCGGCCAAGGGCGTGATCATCCCGCGCTTCGCCCCGCCCAAGGGCTTTTCGCCGGCCATGGTGCGCATGCTGTGGCGCATGAAATTCGACAACACGGCCTTTACGGCGGGCATCGTGAACATCGCCGTCAAGGGCGGGCTCAGGATAGCGGAAAACGCCAGCGTGCGGCTCGAACTCGCCGAGCGGGCCCCGGCCGATCTGTCCGCCGGGGAACGGGCGGTCTGGGACGAGCTGCGCAAGGCCGGCTCATCCGTCGAGTTGAAGAACACCAACCACAAGGTCGTGGGCCGCGCCCGGCAGGCCATGAAGGACAAGCTCGGCAAGGAGCTGTCCTCCACGTACTTCCTGGCCAACTCCGGCTGGGTGGCCCCCGGCGTGGTCATCACCCTGGCAACCGTCGGGGCAATGGCCTTCGGCGCGGACTTTCCGCCTGTGGTTCTTTTCCTCTGCGTCTGGCTGACGGGGTGGACCTTCGGCTGCGTCACGCTGCTGCGCAGGGCCCTTGCCGCCTGGCAGGCGAGGGGCGTCATGGGCAAGGTAGGGGCCATGGCGCTTTTCGCCTTTGCCCTGCCCTTCCTGGGCGGGGAGGTCATGGGCCTGAGTTTTCTGCTCAGCCAGACCGGCCTCGCGCCGGGCATCGTCTTTCTGGGAATGATCCTGACCAACGCCGTCTTCTACGAGTTGCTCAAGGCCCCGACCCAGGCCGGCCGCCGCGTCCTGGACGAGATCGAGGGCTTTCGGCTCTATCTGTCCGTGGCCGAGGAGGACCGCCTCAATTTCATCCACCCGCCCGACGAGACGCCGGAGCTCTTCGAGAAGTTCCTGCCCTACGCCATGGCCCTGGACGTGGAGAACGAGTGGGGCGAACGGTTCGCCGGCATCCTGAGCCGGGCGGGGTACGAGCCGGGGTGGTATGCCGGCCGCCACTGGAATTCGCTGCACCCCGGCGGCTTCGCGACGGGCCTGGGCAGCGGCGTGTCGTCAGCCGTGTCCTCGGCTTCTTCCGCTCCGGGGAGCTCTTCGGGCATGGGC
>Ga0209066_10000041_pt1 | contig 179813 bp, 156 predicted proteins | sample All_14_2_FD_187198 | JGI IMG/M metagenome (GOLD analysis project Ga0209066, IMG submission 187198) | Freshwater microbial communities in response to fracking from Pennsylvania, USA - Allegheny Zone_MetaG_DW_15 (SPAdes) (version 2) ...
CGGTGGGCGGTGGGCGGCCCTGGCGGCCTCATCGCGCCTGTCGCTCTGGCGAATCGGCGCGCGTCGGCCCGATAGTGCACATGACGACAAATGCACTATCGCAGGATCAGAGCCCGCGGCCGGTGCCGCCTGCCTAGTCGCGGTACGTCCAGTCTGTCACGGCCGCGACCTCGGCGAATACGCCCGCCGGCCCCTCGGCCAAGGGGTCAGCGTCTCTGAGCCGCTGCTCGGCCCAGGCCAGCCATTCCGCTACCGGGTGGCCTTGCACCTGCGCGTCGGGGTCCGCGTCGATCCCGCGCAACGCGGCCAGAAACTCGGCAGCGATTTGCTGCTCTCGCCAGCCCTGGGCCAGCTCGGTGAAGCGACGCCAGCGGTTTCGTTCGAGCTTCAGCCGCCGCTGCTCTTCATACCTGCGGTACTCTTCGCCCCCTGACGCTCCAGCGCCTTGAACAGCGCGTCAAGAAGGCGATGGCGGCGGCGGTCGGCGTCCGTGAACGGCGCCGGCGCAAACCCTCGCATCCACGGATCGCGCTCTTGCCTGGCCTGACGCCGCTTTTCTTCGTGGTCGGCGATCCAGCCGGCGATGATCGCGTGTGGCCGAGTTAGCCGTTCCGGCACCTGCAGCCCGCTGGCGGAGGTTCGGATCTTTTCGGCGAAGGCGGCCACCTCAGTTGGCCGCTCGGGCGGGGCCACGGGGGCGGGCGTCGGGCGTCGGGCGTATAGTGATGCGGTCTGAGCCCCGACCGGAAGCAGGGGGTAGTGCCGGCTATGGCGGCTTCACCCCCGACGCCGCCTTCGCCCAATAGCCCCTGGGCGGATAGGGCACACCGAACCGATCGCAGATCTTGGCCAGGCCGTTGCCGCTGATGCCGTAGGCGGGGGCCAGCCGAGACATCGGAGTCTGCCAGACCGCGTCGTAGAGCGCCGGGCGCGTGATGGTGATCGGCATTGCGGTCCTCGGGAGGAGACTTCGCCGAAGGATAGACCAACGCTGAGCCTTGGCGCCTCGCGTTGGCGCTGTCGTACCGGGACAGGTCTCTGCCTTGTGTTGGCGAGGCTTCGTCACCTGCTTGCAAACGACCGCATCTGGCATATCGGCTTCTGCGGAAGGCCTGCTTGGCGGCAACTCAACAGCCGCAACAAGTGTCCCCGCTGGAAACTCAGACCTTGAGAGCGCCGGGCAAATCGGGAGCGGGAATCGACGGCCGAGGCGACCTGACCTGCTCTGAAGATGGAACGCCCACGCTGCGTAGGGTGGCTATGTTGTGCCGTGGCCGATCGGCGGCACTATTTCGAGAGCATCGATTGTTCTCACCACCGTACAAGCAATCGATGGCGTCGCGTTGCGCCTGCGCCAATAAATGAAAGATAGTGACTGATCACTATCTTTCATTTATGTGGTTGCCAATGGCTCGTCAAAATCTCCCCGCCGCGCAACGCCGTGAAGTGACCGTGGAAGCGGTCGTTGACCTTGCCGCGACGCGTAATCCCGCCGACATCACGACGGGCCAAATCGCCGACCATATGCAGCTGACCCAAGGGGCGCTGTTTCGTCATTTCCCGACCAAGGACGCGGTCTGGGATGCTGTGATGGTCTGGACGGCTGACCAACTCACCCGACGACTCGATCAAGCCGAGGCAAGAGGCTCGTCGCCCTTGTCCGCGCTTGAGCAGATGTTTCTGGCACACGTAGATTTCGTCGTGTCCCACCCTGGTGTCCCCCGCATCCTGTTCGGGGAGCTGCAGCGCACCGGTGACACGGCCGCGAAGCGAAGCGCGCGGGCGTTGAACAACGGGTATCGAACACGCCTGGTGAAGCTTCTCGATCGCTGCAGCGCCAATGGCGATCTGCCCGCCGAACTCGATACCGAAGCCGCCGCGACGCTGTTTGTCGGGACGATCCAGGGGCTGGTGATGCAAGCCATGATGACCGGGGATTTCGCGGCGATGCGGGCGATGGCCGGCCGGGTGTTCAGCATCTACCTCAAGGGTATCGGAGGAAGGCCATGAAGCTCGCCCTGCCGGGCAATAGGCGGACATGGTTGTTGATCGCGGTGCTGACGCCGTTGATCGTGGTGTTTGCCTATGTGGCGCTGCGCTCGGGCCCGCTTGCACCGGTGCCGGTCACCTTGGTGACCGTGGAGGCGCGGGCGATTTCCCCATCGCTCTTTGGCATCGGCTCGGTCGAAGCGCGTTACACGCACCGTGTCGGCCCCACCACGGCGGGGCGCGTGCGCACGTTGCTGGTGGACGTGGGCGACCATGTCGTCGCCGGCCAACCGCTCGCCGAAATCGACCCGATCGATCTTGACGAACGCATCGCCGCGCAAAACGGCGCGGAGGGACGGTCCCTTGCCCTTGAGCGCGCCGCACAGGCACAGCTTGTCGACGCGCAGGCACGGGCGCGGCTGGCCCGGACACAGGCCGGTCGAACCGAGCAACTCCTCAAGGGGGGCTGGGTGACTCAGGCCGCCGTCGATGTGCGGCGTCAGGAACTGCAGGTGGCGGAAGCCGGGACGGCGGCGGCGCAAGCCAATGTCGCGGCGGCCTCCCAGGATCGTGGGCGCACAGGCGCGGAACGCGCGGCGCTCGTCCGCCAGAAAGCCAACCTGCTCCTCGTCGCGCCCGCAAGCGGACTGGTCGTCAGTCGTGCGGTGGAGCCTGGAACCACCGTGGTCGCCGGGCAGGCGGTCGTGGAAATCATCGACCCCGCCAGCCTGTGGATCAATACGCGCTTCGACCAGCTTCAATCGACCGGCCTTCAACCCGGACTGAGCGCCCAGGTATTGCTTCGGTCGCGCGCCGGAGCCCCGCTGGCGGGGCGCGTCATCCGTACCGAGCCGCTGGCCGACGCGGTAACCGAAGAAGTGATGGCCAAGATCGGGTTCGATACCCAGGACCTGCCGCCCATTGGCGAACTGGCGGAGGTGACGGTGACCCTCCCGCCGGCCAGGAAGTCACTCACCGTACCGAACGCCGCTATTCACCGCGTCAAGGGCAAGTCCGGCGTATGGATCGTCGAGGACGGGAAGCTGCGCTTCCAGCCTGTCATCACGGGGGCGACCGATCTCAATGGGACGGTCCAGGTCTCGGGCGGGCTAAAACGGGGCGCACGCGTCGTGGCCTATAGCCAGCGTAGCCTGACGGCCCGCACGCGCATCCGGGTCGTCGACCAGCTCGCCGGCAGCGGACAATGATCAGCCTTGCTGGTCGCGACATCCTTCATAGCTGGGGGAAGTTCGTCTTCACCGGGATCGGCTTGGGCCTGCTGATCGGCGTCACCCTGACCATGGCCGGCGTCTATCGCGGCATGGTCGATGACGCCCAGGCGATGCTGGACAATAGCGGCGCCGACCTTTGGGTGGTGCAGAGAAACACGCTCGGTCCCTACGCCGAGCCGTCCAGCATCAATGACGATGTCGACCGATCAATCCGCGCCATGCCGGGAGTCGCGCGGGCGGCCAATGTCACCTACCTGACAATGCAGATCGGTCACGCCGGACGCGACGTTCGGGTCATGGTGGTCGGCATCAAGGCGGCGTCCCCCGGCGAACCCGGCCAGCCACCCCACCTTGTTGCCGGGCGCCAGATCGTGCGCGCCCACTACGAGGCGGTCGCCGATGTGAAGACCGGCCTTCGTCTGGGCGACGTCGTGCAGGTGCGGCGCAACCGATACAAGATCGTGGGGCTGACCAGCCGCATGGTGTCGTCAGGGGGCGATCCGATGCTGTTCATCCCCCTGAAGGACGCCCAGCAGGCCCAGTTCCTCAAGGACAGTGACGCGATCGTCCGTCAGCGGGCGCGCACGGCGCGGAATCCAGCGCTGAATCCGCCCGGCAACCCCGGAATGGTTGAAGCCGTGACCGCCTCCCAGACCAGCAACCCCTACGTGAACGCCGTTCTGGTGCAGATCAAGGAGGGCTACAGTCCTGACCAGGTGGCCGAGCCGATCCGTCGCTGGCAAAGGCTCACGGTCTACACCCGGGCGGAGATGGAGGAGATTCTGGTCGACAAGCTGATCGCCACATCCGCGCGTCAGATCGCCATGTTTCTCGTCATCCTCTCCATCGTCAGCGCGGCGATCGTCGCCTTCATCATCTACACGCTGACCATGGGTAAAATCCGGGAGATCGCGGTGCTGAAGTTGATCGGAACGCGCAACCGGACGATTTCGTTCATGATCCTGCAGCAGGCGCTCGGACTTGGCCTGATCGGCTTTGTCGTCGGCAAGATCGCCGCCACCTTCTGGGCTCCGATTTTTCCCAAGTACGTTCTGCTGCTGTCCAGCGACTCCGTGCGCGGCTTCATCGCGGTCATGGTGATCTGTGCGATCGCCAGTCTGCTTGCCATCCGCGCCGCGCTTCGGATCGACCCGGCGGAGGCCATCGGTGGCTGACGGCATCCGCATCGAAAATCTCGTCAAGACCTACGGGGAAGGCGAAACCGCGGTCCACGCGCTGCAGGGCGTCGACATGCATGTCGCGCCCGGAGAGGTCGTCGGCCTCATAGGGCCGTCGGGATCAGGCAAGAGCACCCTGCTCAAATGTCTGGGCGCGGTGATCGAGCCAACGTCAGGGCGGATGACGATCGGTGAGCAGACCATCTACGACAACGCATGGAAGATTCCTGATCTTCGGGCGCTGCGTCGTGACCGGATCGGCTTCATTTTTCAGTCGCCCTATCTGATCCCGTTTCTCGATGTCACCGACAATGTCGCCCTCTTGCCGATGCTTGCCGGCGTCACCAACGCCAAGGCCCGCGCCCAGGCGGTGGAGTTGCTCACGGCGCTCGATGTCGCCCATCGCGCCAAGGCCATGCCATCTCAGCTCTCAGGGGGAGAACAACAGCGCGTCGCCATCGCCAGGGCGCTGGTAAGCCGCCCACCCGTGATCCTCGCCGATGAGCCGACAGCGCCGCTCGACGGCGAACGGGCGCTGGCGGTGGTCAAGATTCTGAATGACATGGCGGCCCGCTACCAGACAGCGATCATCATCGTCACCCATGACGAGAAGATCATCCCCACGTTCAAGCGGCTGTATCACATCAGGGACGGCCGAACTCATGAGGAAGGCGGTCGAACGGAGCCGCCATCTTGACCGGTGGGGGTGGCGCAGTCGTCGGGTGAAGGGGCTCCGCCAATTCGCCGCCACCACAAATCGTACTGTGGCTCGCGACACCTGCCCGGGGTGCTGTCAGTCCAACGCGCACTCGTCTCCACTTTAAGCTCCTCCAGGTCGTTGTGGAGAAGGGGTTGGATGAGCGTTTTGTTCAAGCGGCATCGGCTTCCCGCCGATGTCATTCGGCATGCGCCGTAGCTGCATTCCAGGTCCACACTGAGCTGTCGCGACGTCGAGAAAGTGCAGGTTGGGTCGGCTGACCTGACCAGACGCGATGGCGAACTTCATATCGATCATGACAGTATCATCCGGATCGGGTGGGCACGCATGTCTTCGGCTGACAGTCTCGAACTCCTCACGCGCGGCGCTGCGGTTGGCGCCTTCGTCGGGGTCGCCCTTGTCGTGGGGCTGGCCGGGCGAACACCTGCCCGCGTTACGGGCGTTTTGTTCAGTCTGGCCGCCGCCGCGCACACACTGACGCAGTTTCCGCAGACGGCTGGCCTGTTCGGCGTGGCGGGGCCGGTGATCTGGGCCTTCTCGGCGATGGGCGCCGGCCTGTTCTGGGCGTTTGCCACCGAACTGTTCGAGGACCGAGCCCGGCTCCACCCCGCGCGTTTCGCGCCGGCGCTGGCGCTTCTCGCCGTAGGGGTCGCCGGTCTTTCCACGGGTCCGGAGATCGCGCGCGGCCTCTGGCTGATGCACAACCTGATCGGGGCGGTGCTGATGGGCCACGTCCTTGTGGTCATCGGGGGTGGTTGGCGCGGCGACCTCGTCGAGCCGCGGCGGCGATTGCGCGGCCCGATCCTTGCGGCGGCCGCAGCCTATGCGCTGGCCGTGATGGCGGTGCAATCGGGCGAGCTCTTTATGGGTTCGGCGGCGGCATTGTCCCCCTTCGCGGCGGGCATGCTGGCCATGCTCGGGCTTCTGTCGCTGGCCCTGTTCGCCAAGGCCGACCCGGCTCTTTTCGGACCCGTCTCCGGGCGGCCGGGCGCCTCCGGCGAGGTCGGGCCGCTTGCCGTTGATCCGCAGGACGCGACGGCGGCGGCGAGGCTCGACAGCCTTATGCGCGACGACTGTCTCTATCGGTTGGAAGGTCTGTCCATCGCCGCCCTGGCGCTGCGGGTCGGGGTTCCGGAATACCGGCTCCGGCGGTTGATCAACGGACAGCTTGGCCATCGCAACTTCGCCGCCTTTCTCAACCAGTGGCGACTGGCTGACGTGAAGCTGGCGCTGGCCGATCCGGCTCAGCGTGAAGTGCCGATTTCGATCATCGCCCTGGACGCCGGGTTTCAGTCGTTTGGTCCGTTCAACCGGGCCTTCAAAGCGGACACCGGCCTCACCCCGACCGCGTTTCGGACGCGAGCACTGGCCGGCGGAGTCGGATCGGTCAGTTCAAACGCTTGATCTGAAAGAGAGATTTCGGAACCGGCAAAGGCGTTTCGGCGTCGGCTAGCCGAATTTCGACAACGGCGAGCCTGCCTGGCGGTCATCAGCAATCCTGCATCGACACGGTCCTCATGACGGGGGCCCACCCTATGATCTGGAGACCGACATGGATTGGCTCGCCGCCATCTGGAACGACTTCGCCACGGCCTTTCCCCTGATCCTGACTATCGAGGTCGGCCGCTACCTCGCCACCGCCGGGCTCTTCGCCCTGCTGATCGCAGTGTTCTGGCATGCGGGTCTGAAGGCTCGAAAGATCCAGGGCCGTTCAGCCGGCGCCGCTGACGTGCGGAGAGAGATCGCCACCTCGCTGCGCACAACCCTGATCTTCTCGGTCACCGGCTTCTGCATGTTCCTGGCCAGTAAGGTCGGCTGGCTGACGATCTACCAGGACTTCACCGTTCGCGGTCCGGTCTACTTCGCGGTGACCCTCGTCCTGATGATCATCGGCCAGGACGCCTGGTTCTACTGGACCCACCGGGCGATGCATCACCCGCGCCTGTTCCGGACCTTTCACTGGACCCACCACAAATCCAGGACGCCCACGCCCTGGACCGCCTACGCCTTCGACATCCCCGAGGCCGTGGTCACGGTCACCTTCGTTCCCCTGTGGGCGGCCATCGTACCGATGCACGATCTGGCGATCTTCAGCTTCGTCACCTGGCAGATCATCCGCAACGTGATCGGCCACGCCGGCGTGGAGCTTTCGCCGGTCTCCGGGCGGCCATCGCGCGTATTCGGGTGGCTCAACACCACCACCCACCACGACCTCCACCACCAGTCTCCGGGCAGCAACTTCGGCCTCTACTTCACCTGGTGGGACCGGATGATGGGGACCGAGCACCCCGACTATCAGGCGAAGGTCGCGGAGGTCGCCGCCCGGGGTCGCCGGAAGGGCACTGTCGGGTCGGACGCGGCAAAGGTCGCCGTCCTTGTGCTGGCCCTGGCCGCCACGGGACTGGTCGCCAGCAGGGCGGAAGCCGCCAGGGTCGACATCGCCGGACGCTGGGCGACCCAGGGCCTCGGTTCGATTGTCGAGTTCCGTCCCTGCGCCGCCGCGCCGGACGCCATGTGCGGTCGCATACTGTGGCTCTGGGACGCCAACGACCCGGCCGGGAAACGTCGCGCCGACGTGCATAATCCTGACCGGGCGCTGCGCTCCCGCCCGCTTGTCGGCATCGAGATCGTGCGCGGTCTGCGCGAGACCTCTCCCGGCGTCTGGAGCGAAGGCTCGGTCTACAATCCCGACGACGGCCGGACCTACACCGGCGCGGTCAAGGTCAGGAACGGCCGGCTGGAGCTGCGCGGCTGCGCCCTTAACGTCATCTGCCAGACCCAGGTCTGGAGACGGCCGGACGACGTCATCGCCGCCGTACGGGGGCTGTGACCATGCGCAGACCCCGCTTCATCGCCGAGCAGGCGCGCCACGCCAGCGGGCTGCCCGGACGGATCATCGCCTTCATCATGGCGCGCGAGACCTGGGCGGCGAACCTTAAGGCGATCAAGGCGCTGGGGATCGACCCGCATGATCTTGTCCTCGATGTCGGCTGCGGCCACGGACGTGGCCTCGGCGCTTTGGCCGCCCGCGCGCCGAAGGGACAGGTCGTCGGTATCGACCCGTCACGACTGATGATTGAGATCGCCGCTAAACGAAATCGGCGGCAGGTGAAAGCCAACAGGGTGCGAGTCGTGGTCGCCGCCGTCGAAGCCCTGCCATTCCCGGAAGGCGCGTTCGACAAGGCGCTGTGCGTCCATGTTGTCTATTTCTGGCCGGACCTGAACGCCGCCCTTGCTGAGATCGCACGAGTCCTGAAACCCGGTGGGAGGTTGGCGTTGTTGTTCCGCACCAACGCCGACGCGGCGGCGGTCAATGCGTTTCCGGCAGATGTCTACCGCTTCCCGTCGGTTGGGGAGATGGTCACGGCGCTTTCGACAGCCGGGTTCACCGTTGAGGCCATCGACGCGGCTCCGGACGAAAATATGAGGCCGGTGCTGGTCATTGCCGAGCGGCAGAGCGGCCCCGCCTGAACGAGCTATCCGACCTCCGTCGGCGCGGTCCGGCCTGGCTGCCTAGGATCTCTGCAACCTCGTCCGTCATGGCGAGGCGCTGCTTCTTCAGGGCTTCCAGACGGTCGTCGGCGGCCGCTTCAACGCCGGCTTCGATCCTGTGGATGTCGCGATTAACGAGGTGGTAGCGGTCGCAGAGAGCGCTGAAGTGCCTATCGGTCTGCCGGAGGCGTTGGATCATCTCGACGTTGGCCGGAAATTCCTGGGCGAGTTCGTGGGCGACGTGGGTCATTGGCGACCTCCTGTATCAACTGTCAGCGAGGCTAGAATGGCGCTCGGAGCGATGAAATTGCGCTGGATCAAGCGAGGGGCGGCAGCAAGGGCGACCTATCCGAATTTTCGGGCCACACCTGATCGCCGCCTGCGCGCCAATTGATCTTCGACAAACGGGACGCCCCGTCGCCGCGATAGTCAGGGGGCGACCTGCTTCCGGCGCCCAGAGGCGCATGCCCCGGCAGGTCGAGCCGGAATGGTCCGGCGCGAGAGGCACCATGGCAGGCATCGATCCAAACCGGGCTTTCATCCCCCTGAACATCGCGGTTCTGACGGTGTCGGACACACGCACGCTTGAGACGGACACCTCGGGCGGACTGCTGATTGACCGGCTGACAGCCGCCGGCCACGTGCTTGCCGCGAGGGCCATCGTCCAGGACGAGGTCGGGCCGATCCGCGAGCAGGTTGCGGCCTGGGTCACTGAGCCGGGGATCGACGTGGTGCTGTCCACCGGGGGCACCGGCTTCTCGCCACGTGACGTGACCCCCGAGGCGGTAACGCCCCTGTTCCGGCGCGAAATGGACGGCTTTTCCGTCGTCTTTCATCAGGCCAGCCAGGGCACGGTCGGGGTCGCTACGCTCCAGTCTCGCGCCTTTGCCGGTCAGGCCGGGGATACTTTTGTCTTCTGTCTGCCGGGGTCGACCGGCGCCTGTCGGGACGCCTGGGATCTGGTCCTGTCGATGGAGCTCGACAGCCGGTTCAAGCCCTGTTCGCTGGTTGGCCAGATCCCGCGTTTCCGGGATGTCTGCCCGTGATCACGTTCGATGAGGCGGCGGTCCTGATTGCCGGTATCGCCCGTCCGCTCGGGACCGAAACCGTGGCGCTTTGCGAGGCGCGCGGACGGGTGCTGGCGACGCCGGTGCTGGCCGGTCGCGCGTCACCTTCATCCGCCGTCTCGGCGATGGATGGCTACGCCGTCCGTGATGCCGACCTGGCGCTGACGCCCGCAAGTCTGCCCGTGGCAGGCGAGTCTTTCGCCGGCGCCGGGTTCGCCGGGCCGCTGCCGGCAGGCGGCTGTATCCGCATCTTCACCGGCGGGCGTGTGCCAGATGGCGCGGACCGCGTGGTCATCCAGGAAGAAGTGCGACGGGAGGGCGACCTCGCCGGGTTTGACCACGCCCTTTTCGGGCGACGGCACATTCGGCTGGCGGGCTCCGACTTTCAGGCAGGCGACCTGCTCGTGCCGTCAGGTCGTCGCCTGAACGCGCAACGGCTGGTCGCCGCTGCCGCCGCCAATCTGGCGACATTGGACGTCTTCCGGCAGCCCAGGGTCGCGATCCTCGCCACGGGCGATGAGCTCGCCGCGCCTGGGACCCCGGGTCTTCGGCCCGACGCGATCCCCGAAAGCGTTTCCTTCGGAGTCGCAGCCCTCGCGGAGGAGTGGGGCGCAGAAGTCGTGTCTCGCCGGCTCTGCGGCGATGACCTCTCGAACCTGCAAGCTGCGGCGGCCTTGGCCGTAGCCGAGGCCGATGTAGTGGTGGTCACCGGCGGTGCGTCCGTCGGCGAGCGGGACTTCGCCCGCGAGATGTTCTCGCCCCTGGGTCTGGACCTGCTGTTCAGCAAGGTCGCGATCAAGCCGGGAAAGCCGGTGTGGGTTGGCCGCGCAGGCGGGGCGATCATCGTCGGCCTGCCCGGCAATCCGACCTCGGCCCTGGTGACAGCGCGCCTGTTCCTCGCCCCGCTGCTGGCCGGCCTGGGCGGGCGCAATCCTCGCAAGGCCTGGGCCTGGCGATCAATGACGCTTGTCGGATCGATGGATCACGAGGGCAATCGGGAGACCTTCCACCGGGCTCGCGCCGATCGGGGCGGTGTAAGCCTGATGGACGACCAGGACTCTTCCGCCCAGCGGGCTCTGGCGGCGTCAGACCTGCTCGTACGCCGCAGACCCGGCGCGCCGGCGGCAGTCGCGGGTGACCGGGTCGAGGTCCTCGACCTTTAGGATACTTCCAGGAACATCGGGAACAGGATGTTGTTCTCCAGCCGCATGTGCTCGCGCAGATCGCCCGTGATTTCCTGGCAGGCGCGGAACAGCGAACGCCAGGAGTCACAGGCGTCCGTAGGCGGCGTGCAATCGGTGGTCAGCATGGCCAGACGCAGGAGCTGTTCGTCGACGTCGCGGTGTTCCGCCTCCATCCGTCTGATCGGGTGACCGATCATGGGGTGACCCCCGTCCAGCATAAGCGGGAACAGAACAGCCTCTTCCCGAGCCTGATGCGAGATCAGGTGGTCGGCCATTACCGCGAGGTGGTCGGCAAGGCCCCGTGGACAACGGGGATGATCCTGATGGACGGCCTCGACACGCCGGGCGAGAGCGATGGCCTTCGGGAACTGGGCCCGATGGACCTCATGGAAACGCTGAACGATGTGGTCGATCAGGGCAGCGGGACCGGCCTGGGTCCACGCTTTCTCCAGCATGCGCTCCGCGGCGACGGCGCTGTCAAACGGCATCGGTATCTCCTTTGGCCCCAGACTATACCCTGACGACCGTGAGCGCCTTGAAGCCCGCCGCGCTCGCGGTTGATCCTCAACAAGCGTCGGCCTGCCAAATATCTTCGGGTGCGACAGCGCCGCCGCCCTAGCGGACGCCGCAGGGACTCTGGAAGCCTGCCGGATAACTTCCAATGAGGCTTCCATGGCGTTTGATACTCCGCTTGCCGGCGAAATCTGGTCCAGCAAATACCGTTTCACACCGCAGGGCGAGCCGGGCGAGGGCGCGGTCGAGGACACGTGGCGGCGCATCGCCCATGCGGTCGCCGCGGCGGAAGACCCGGAGATCCGGGAGCCGATCGAGGCCGAGTTCTACGAGGCCCTGCGCGATCATCGCTTCCTGCCCGCTGGACGGATCCTTGCCGGCGCGGGCACGGCACGGTCGGTGACCCTGTTCAACTGCTTCGTCATGGGGAAGATACCGGACGATCTGGGCGGCATCTTTGACCACGTGCGGGAGGCGGCGCTGACCCTGCAGCAGGGGGGCGGGGTCGGCATGGACTTCTCGTCCATCCGGCCTGCGGGAGCCTTCGTGTCCGGCGTGGCGGCTGACGCCTCGGGTCCGCTCAGCTTCATGGATGTATGGGACGCCATGTGCCGCACGATCATGTCCGCCGGGCAACGCCGTGGCGCGATGATGGGCTGTCTGCGCATCGATCACCCTGACATCGAGGCATTCATCGACGCCAAGCGGGCCGCCGGACGGCTTCGGAACTTCAACCTGTCAGTCCTGGTCAGCGACGCCTTCATGGCGGCGCTCAAGGCCGGCGACGACTGGCCCTTGACCTTCGGCGGCGAGGTGCATCGCGTTCTGCCGGCGGCGGATCTATGGGCGCGATTGATGCGCGCGACCTATGACAGCGCCGAGCCCGGCGTGATCTTCATTGACCGGGTCAACGCCGCCAACAATCTCGCCTACTGTGAGGAGATCCTTGCCAGCAATCCGTGCGGTGAGCAGATGCTGCCGCCCTACGGCGCTTGTCTGCTCGGCTCGATCAACCTGGCCCGGCTGGTGCGGTCGCCCTTCGAGGCGAGCGCGACGATCGATGAGGAAGAGCTGGGTCAGCTTACGCGCACGGCGGTGCGCTTCCTCGACAATGTCATCGACATCTCCCGTTTCCCGCTCGAAGCCCAGGAAACAGAAGCGCGGTGGAAGCGGCGGCTGGGGCTGGGGATCACCGGACTGGCCAACGCCCTGACTTTTTGCGGCGCTCGCTATGGCGATGATCGGGCGGTTGAGCTGACGAAGCAGTGGCTGGGCGTCATCAAGCGGGAGGCCTACCGGACCTCGGCGCGCCTTGCGGCCGAGAAGGGGATGTTCCCGCTCTATCAGGACTCCATGCTGGATCGGCCGAACCTGGTGTCTCTGGATGAGGAGACCCTCGACCTGGTTCGCGCCCACGGGCTTCGCAATGGCTGCCTCACCTCGATTGCGCCAACCGGCACGACCTCGATCCTCGCCGGCAATGTCTCATCAGGCGTTGAGCCGGTGTTTGCCTATGCCTACAGCCGCAAGGTGCGGCAGGCAGACGGGTCGACCCGGGAGGAGCCCGTCGAGGACTACGCCCTGACGGTCTGGAAGTCCCTGCGCGGCGATCTGCCTCCGCCCGAGAGCCTGTTCGTCAGCGCCCAGACCCTGGTTCCCGCCGACCATCTGCGTATGCAGGCGGCGGCCCAGACCCTCGTCGACAGTTCGATCTCCAAGACCGTCAACTGTCCCGAAGACATCAGTTTCGAGTCTTTCTCCGACATCTACCTCGACGGCTATCGGCTCGGCTGCAAGGGCCTGACGACCTATCGGCCCAACGCGATCACCGGCTCGGTGCTCAGTGTCACGCCGCCGCCGACAAGCGCGGCGACCAGGCCGCTGGAACCGCATCTGGCGAGCCGCCCGCAGGCCCTCGAGGGCATGACCTACAAGATCAAGTGGCCGGAGAGCGACCACGCCGTCTACGTCACGCTCAACGATATGGTGGACGCCGAAGGGAGGCGACCGTTCGAGATTTTCGTCAACTCGCGCAACATGGATCACTACGCCTGGACGGTCGGGCTGACGCGGATGATCTCGGCGGTGTTCCGGCGCGGTGGAGACGTTTCCTTCGTCGCCGACGAACTGAAGGCGGTCTTTGATCCGCGGGGCGGCGCGTGGCTGGACGGCAGATATGTGCCCTCGCTGCTGGCCGCCATCGGAGGCGTTGTGGAGCGGCATATGACCGGCCCGGGGACAGCGTCCGGTCCGGCGCCAGACCCTGTTCCAGCCGCTGCTGGTCCCGCTCCCCGGCTAGCCTGCTGTCCGCGCTGCGGCGCGGCGGCGCTTGTCCGCAAGGAAGGCTGCGACACCTGTCTGGACTGCGGTCATTCCAGATGCGGCTAGTTGGCATTTGATATTTGACAAGGCGGCTGTGCGCGGCCGGGTCTAAGGCTGCCGCCAGATTCGACAGGTGAGACCGTCATGACTTCCGCCGCCGCGCGCCGCCAGTATTCCGGGCCGGCCCTGTTCAGCTTCGGCTTTCGGCCGTTCTTCCTGGGAGCGGCCATCTGGGCGACGCTTGCGCTGCCTCTCTGGCTTTGGGCGCATTTGGGCGGTCCGGCGGCCGCGATGATCGATCGTGACTGGCACGTGCACGAGATGCTGTTCGGCTATGTCGGCGGCGTTGTCGCCGGCTTCCTGTTGACCGCCGTGCCCAACTGGACCGGCCGCCTGCCGGTTGCCGGCGCGCCGCTGGCCGCTCTTGCCGCACTGTGGGTCGTGGGCCGCCTGGCCATGCTGCTTGCGCCCGCGCAGCCTGCAGCCGCACTTGTGGACGCAGCATTCCTGGCCGTCTTCGCCGGCGTGGTCTGGCGTGAGGTGCTCGCCGGCCGCAACTGGCGCAACCTGCCCGTGGCGGTGATGGTCACCCTGCTGGCCCTCGCCAATCTGGGCTTTCACGGCCGCCTGTTCTGGCCGGACGTCGGCCCGATGGCCGAGCGCGGCGCGGTGGCGATGATCGCCATGCTGATCGCCTTCATCGGCGGTCGGGTCGTGCCGAGTTTTACGCGCAACTGGATGGTCCAGGTCGGCCGCGCGCCGCTTCCGGCCCAGGCTGACAGGATGGATCAGGCCGGGGTCTTTCTGGTCGCCGCCGTCGCAGCGTGCTGGATCGCCGTTTCGGATCTGCGCCTGACCGGCGTCGCGCTGTGTCTCGCCGGTCTTGCGACACTGATCCGCCTGTCGCGCTGGCGGACGAGGCAGGTGCTGTCGGAGCCGCTGCTATGGAGCCTGCACGCCGGCTACGCTTGGCTGGGCCTTGGCCTGATCCTCGCCGGTGTCCACATCCTCGCCCCGGCCATCGTGCCCCGCACGGCGGGGATCCATGCGCTGACGACCGGAGCGGCCGGCGTCATGACCCTTGCCATGATGACCCGAGCCACGCTCGGGCACACGGGCCGGGAACGGTTTGCGGACCGAATGACAGTGGCGCTGTACGCAGCAATCAACCTGGCGGCTGTCTGTCGCGTCGCGGCGGCATTTGTTCCGGGCGCAGTCGCCGCCTTGCTGGTCGCGGCGGCGATATTCTGGGTGGCGGCCTTTGCCCTTTTCATTGTTCGCTACGGCCCGATGCTTCTTCGACCGCGGCTCGCATCATGAGCACGACAATGCATCGATTGGCCCTCAAGCGGGATCAACGCGGGGCCCTTGTGTTGCCCAACGAAGGACGACACTCCGCAGAGGTGGACCCGATGTCCCGTCTCGTCGACGGCTTCGGGCGGCGCTTCAAATATCTTCGCCTGTCGATCACCGAGGTGTGCAATTTCCGCTGCACCTATTGCCTGCCCGACGGCTACCAGAAGACCGCCTCGCGCCCCTTCCTGACGGTCCCGGAAATTGGCCGACTGGTCGAAGCCTTCGCCGCCCTGGGTGTAGGCAAGGTTCGGCTGACCGGCGGCGAACCCTCCGTGCGCCGCGATCTGGGCGAGATCATTCGGCGGGTCCATGCGACGCCGGGTGTCGACAAGGTCGCGGTGACAACCAACGGCTGGAACCTGGCGCGGCAAATCGATGACTGGCGCGCGGGCGGCCTGACCAATCTCAACGTCAGTGTCGACTCGCTGGACCGGACCCTGTTCCACCAGATCACGGGACACGACCGGCTGCCCGCTGTCATGGGCGGGCTGGATCGCGCGCTTCAGCTCGGCGTGCCTTCCGTGAAGATCAACGCGGTTCTGCTGAAGGATGCCGCCGGCCCGAACCAGTTTGCGCAGTTCGCCGACTTCGTCCGAAATCGCCCCGTCGCGGTGCGCTTCATCGAGCTGATGCGGACCGGCGACAACGCCGACTATTTCGCGCGTCAGCATGTCGGCGGACAGCTGCTACGGTCCTGGCTCGAGTCCGGCGGCTGGACGCCGGGGACGCGCGGTCAGGATGACGGGCCGGCAGTTGAATACAGCCATCCCGATCACCTTGGGCGCATAGGCCTGATCGCGCCCTATGGCGCCGGCTTCTGCGACGGCTGCAATCGCCTGCGGGTGACGGCCAGAGGCAAGTTGAGGCTATGCCTTTTCGGCGATGGAGGTATCGATCTGCGGGATCTGCTTGTTGATGACGTCGGTCGTCAGCCGCTTGTTGATCGCATCGCCGGGGCCTTGGGCGGCAAGGCAGCGGGCCACCAACTCGCGGATCAGGTCACCGGCGATACGCGGCATCTGGCCCAGTTGGGCGGCTGATCAGTTTAGGGCGCCGACTGTGCTGTCGCTCGCGCTGCACTCCCGCGCCGCCACGCCGACGCGGGCCGCAGAGGGCTGCAGATGGCTGTCGATCAAACGGTCGGGCTTGGCCAAGCGGTCGAGCACGACGGGGCGGTGTATCGAGACGTCCGGGCCATTCACCGAGACCCCATAGTCCGCCAGATTGGCGAAGGCTCGCGAGAGGTTCTCGGGTGTCATGCCCAGGAGGGACGCAAGCACCCGCTTTTCATGCGGAAGGGTCAGGGTAGGGCCGCCGCCCTGGCTGACCTGTTCGGCCAGCAGATAGTTGGCCAGCCGTTCGGACGCGCCGCGTAGCTTCTGGTTTTTCACGGTGCGAACGAGGCCGCGATAACAGCCCGACAATTCCTCGGCGACGGCGACAGCGAAACCGGCGTCTTCCTTCATGGCGCGTCGCACGGCCTCGCCCGAGATCATCAGGATGTCGGATCGTTCAATCGTTCGAGCAGTCATCAACGCGTCCGCGTCCAGCACGACTGCGGCGAGGATGAAGGTGGAAACCGGACGCAGGACGGCAAGGGTGGTTTCCTTGTCGTTCCAGGTTCCCTGTAACTCGGCGAGTCCCTCGATCAGCACATAGAGGAAGTCGACGGGGTCGCCCTCCATCAAGAGCGTCGTGCCAGCGGGAAATTTCTGCAGGAATGCGCCCGCGATCAGGCTGTCAAAGGTGCGCGGCAGGGCCCCTTTGAACAGCGGGAGAGCTCGGACACGTTCCACATCGGCGCTGCGCATGGGCATGCCCAATCTCCCCAATCCTGTGACTTGAGTTCAACGACTCATGCCTCGTCGTGCCTTGATGTGGATCAACCCGCTTCTCCAGCCGGGTGTGCGCTTGATGAAAATCAAGTCCAAAGCAAACTCAAGTCAATCCCGCCCAATAATCAGATCAATAATTTCACTGGATCTGCAGAAATACTTTCCAATGTCCCGCCGAAGCCGTCCTCTTTTGACTCGGATCAATTGCTCCGCGCGGGCGCTGCATCAGAAAAGGCCATCAGCTGGTGATCGTCGCCAGCGCGGAAAAACGGTTTCGCAGATGGTCGGGGACTCGCCCAAAGCCGCAGACGGCGCCGGTTCGGCGCTCTGGATGAGCACTTTCGCCTTCACCGCCTGTTTCGCGGTGTGGACGATCTTCTCGATCATCGGGGTCCAGATAAAGCAGGACCTGGGTCTCAGCGAAGCGCAGTTCGGCCTGCTGGCAGGCACGCCGATCCTGACGGGCTCGCTCGTACGGGTCCTGCTCGGCGTCTGGACCGACCAGTACGGCGGCCGTCTGGTCAATCTGATGGTCATGCTGTCGGCGGCGCTGGCCACCTTCCTTCTGTCCTACGCCGAAACCTACACGCAGTTCTTGGTCGCGGCCCTGGGCGTCGGGATGGCCGGCGGTTCGTTCGCTGTGGGCATTGCCTACGTCTCCAAGTTTTTCCCGAAGGAAAAGCAGGGCACGGCGCTGGGGATTTTCGGCGCCGGCAACGTCGGCGCTGCGGTGACGAAGTTCGCGGCTCCGTTCGTGATGATCGCCTTTGGCTGGCAGTCGGTGGCCCAGGTCTGGGCCGGTGCGCTCGCCGTGATCGCCGTCGCCTTCTTCCTGCTCACCCGTGACGATCCGACGCTGATCGAGCGCCGTCGCACCGGCGCCAAGCCCGAGAGCACGGCGATGCAGTTCACGTCGCTGAAGAAGCTGCAGGTCTGGCGGTTCTCGCTCTACTACTTCTTCGTCTTCGGGGCCTTTGTCGCCCTCGCGCTGTGGCTGCCGCATTATCTGGTCGGGGTCTACGGGCTGAACATCAAGATCGCCGGCATGGTGGCCGCCGCCTATTCGATCCCCGGCTCGCTGTTCCGCGTCTTCGGCGGCTGGTTGTCGGACAAGATCGGCGCCCGGCGGGTGATGTACATCACCTTCAGCGTCAGCGCGGTCTGCACCTTCCTGCTGTCCTACCCTCCGACCACCTACACCGTCGCCGGCATCCGCGGCCCGATCAGCTTCCACCTGGAGACGGGTCTGGGCGCCTTCATTGTCCTGCTGTTCTGCCTGGGTTTCGCCATGAGTCTGGGCAAGGCGGCGGTGTTCAAGCACATTCCGGTCTACTACCCGGGCAACATCGGCTCTGTCGGGGGACTGGTCGGCCTCGTCGGCGGCCTTGGCGGGTTCATCCTGCCCATCACCTTCGGTCTGCTCAATGACATCACCGGCGTGTGGACCAGCTGCTTCATGCTGCTGTTCGTGCTGGTCGCCTCGGCCCTGACCTGGATGCACTTCGCCATCCGGCGGATGGAGCGGGCGCGGACGCCCGGGCTGTCCGATCTGCCTGAACTGCCGGAAATGTCCGGCCTGCACCCCAGTCCCTCCAGCGGTCCCGTCCCCGTCGCCCCGGCGCCGGTGGCGGCGGCCGGCTGACCCCCATGGAGCGTCCGATGGCTTCCGCCCCGACCCGCAAACACGTCCTGACGGACTGGCGCCCCGAGGACCCCGAGTTCTGGGCTTCCACCGGCAAGGCCATCGCCAACCGAAACCTCTGGATCTCGGTCCCCAATCTTCTCCTGGCCTTCTCGGTCTGGATGGTCTGGTCGATGGTCGTGGCCAAGCTGAAGCTGATCGGCTTCGACTTCACCACCGACGAGCTTTTCTGGCTAGCCGCTCTGCCGGCCCTTTCGGGTGCAACGCTGCGGATCTTCTACAGCTTCATCGTGCCGGTCTTCGGCGGGCGGCTCTGGACTGTGCTGTCGACCCTGTCGCTGCTCGTGCCGTCGATCGGCATCGGCGTGGCGGTCCAGAACCCCGACACGCCCTACCTGGCCTTTGTAGCGCTGGCCCTGCTGTGCGGCTTCGGCGGCGGCAACTTCGCCTCCTCGATGTCCAACATCTCGTTTTTCTTCCCCAAGGCGGAGAAGGGCAACGCCCTGGCGATCAACGCCGGCTTCGGCAACATCGGCGTCAGCGTGATGCAGTTCCTCGTGCCGGTGGTCATTGCGCTCGGCGCCTTCGCCCCGGTGGTCGGCGCGCCGCAGGTCGCGGTCGAGAAGGGCGTGGAGAGCCAGATCTGGCTTCAGAACGCCGGCTTCGTCTGGGTCCCGTTCATCCTCGCCGCCGCTGTGGCCGCCTGGGTCGGCATGAACGACATCAGTTCGGCCAAGGCGTCCTTTTCGGCTCAGGCGGTGGTGTTCCAGCGCAAGCACAACTGGATCATGTGCTATCTCTACGTCGGAACGTTCGGCTCGTTCATCGGCTTCTCTGCGGCGTTCCCGCTGCTGGCCAAGACGCTGTTTCCGGCCGTGATGGTTCTGAAAATCGCCTTCCTCGGTCCGCTGGTCGGCGCCCTGTCGCGGGCGATGACAGGCTGGGTGTCCGATCGTTGGGGCGGCCAGCATGTAACCCACTGGGTCTTCCTGGCCCTCTCGGTCGGAGTCCTGGGCGTTCTCTACAGCGTCGGCGCCACCGGGGCGTCGCCGTCCTTCCCGCTCTTTTTCGCGGCTTTCCTTTGGCTGTTCTTCTGGACCGGCGTGGGCAACGCCTCGACCTTCCAGATGATCCCCGCGATCGTCCGCGCCGACATGCCCCGGCTGATGCCCAAGGCTGATCTGGTGACGCGGCTGAAGGCCTCGGACATGGAAGCGGCAGCGATCGTCGGCTTCAGCTCCGCCATCGGAGCTTACGGCGGCTTCGTCATTCCCAAGGCCTTCGGCGACTCGCTCAAGGCCACCGGCGGGCCAGAGACGGCACTGCTGATCTTCCTCGCCTTCTATCTGAGCTGCGTCGTCGTGAACTGGGTATTCTACGCCCGCCACCGCTCGCTGCTGAACACCCCCACGCTTACCCCTGCTCCGGAGCCCGCGGCATGAGCCATACCCTTGACCGCCTCGCGTTCTTCACCCGCAAAACCGAGCTGTTCTCCGACGGCCACGGCGTGATGAACGACGACGACCGCACCTGGGAGGAGGCCTACCGGTCCCGCTGGCAGCACGACAAGATCGTCCGCTCCACTCATGGCGTGAACTGCACCGGCTCCTGCTCGTGGAAAATCTACGTCAAGGGCGGGATCGTCACCTGGGAGACGCAGCAAACCGACTATCCGCGCACCCGGCCTGAATTGCCCAACCATGAGCCGCGCGGCTGCGCCCGCGGCGCCAGCTACAGCTGGTACCTCTACTCGGCCAACCGGGTGAAGTATCCGCTGGTCCGGTCCCGTCTGCTGCGTCTGTGGCGCAAGGCGCGCGAGACCCTGGCGCCGGTAGCGGCCTGGGCTTCGATCCAGGACGATCCGGCGGCCCGCAGGTCCTACACCAGCATGCGCGGCTCGGGCGGCTTCGTACGGGCGACCTGGGACGAGGTCACCGAAATCATCGCCGCGGCCAACGCCCACACCGTCAAGCGCTGGGGCCCTGACCGGGTGTTCGGCTTCTCGCCCATCCCGGCCATGTCCATGGTCTCTTACGCGGCCGGCGCGCGGTATCTGCAGCTGCTCGGCGGCGCCTGCGGCTCCTTCTACGACTGGTACTGCGACCTGCCGCCGGCCTCGCCCCAGACCTGGGGCGAGCAGACCGATGTCGCCGAAAGCGCCGACTGGTACAATTCCAGCTTCATGCTGCTGTGGGGCTCGAACGTCCCGCAGACCCGCACCCCGGACGCCCACTTCTATACCGAGGCCCGCTATCGCGGGGCCAAGTCGGTGGTCATTTGTCCGGACTACTCGGAAGCTTCGAAGTTCTCCGACCTGTGGCTACCGGTGAAGCAGGGGACCGACGCGGCCCTGGCGATGGCCTTCGGGCATGTGATCCTCAAGGAGTATCACCTCGACAAGCAGGTTCCGTACTTCCGCAACTACCTGCGCAAGTACAGCGACCTGCCCATGCTGGTCCGGCTGGTCCCGCAGGACGGCGCCCTCGTGCCCGAACGGCTCCTGCGCGCCTCCGACTTCGTCGGCGATCTCGAGCAGGCCAACAATCCCGACTGGAAGACCGTGGCCATCGACGAGGCCACCGGCGAGATCGTCGTGCCGAACGGCTCGATCGGCTTCCGCTGGGGCGAGGACGGTCGCTGGAACCTCGAGGAACGCGACGCCGCCGGCCGCGAGACCACGCTGAAGCTGGGCCTCAAGGACGCGCATGACGAGGTGGTCGGGGTCCGCTTCCCCTATTTCGCCAACACGGCCACCAACGGCTTCGCCTCCACCGATCACCCCGACGTGCTGACCCGGAACGTGCCGGTCCGTCGCGTCCAGCTGAAGGACGGCGAGGCGCTGGTCGCCTGCGTCTACGATCTGTTCCTCGCCAACTACGGCGTCGATCAGGGCTTCGGCGGCGACTGCATGCCGACCTCCTACGACGACCTGCAGCCCTATTCGCCGGCCTGGGCCGAAGCCATCACCACGGTGCCGCGCGAGCAGATCATCGCCGTGGCCCGCGGCTTCGCCACCAACGCCGAGAAAACGAACGGCAAGTCGATGGTGATCATCGGCGCGGCGATGAACCACTGGTTCCACATGGACATGAACTACCGCGGCGTCATCAACATGCTGGTGATGTGCGGATGCGTGGGCCAGTCCGGCGGCGGCTGGGCCCACTACGTTGGCCAGGAGAAGCTGCGGCCCCAGACCGGCTGGGCCCCGCTGGCCTTCGCCACCGACTGGATCCGCCCGCCCCGGCAGCAGAACTCGACCTCGTTCTTCTACGCCCACTCCGACCAGTGGCGCTACGAGACGGTCGGCATCGATGAACTGCTGTCGCCCACGGCGCCGGAAGGGCCGTGGAAGGCCTCGATGATCGACTTCAATGTCCGCGCTGAGCGGATGGGCTGGCTGCCCTCGACGCCGGCGCTGAAGACCAATCCGCTTGAGGTGGCCAAGGCCGCCGTGGCGGCCGGGGTCGATCCCCGCGACTACACGCTGTCGGGCCTCAAGGACCGCTCGGTCGAGCTGTCCTGCATGGACCCGGACGATCCGGCCAACTGGCCGCGCAACATGTTCGTCTGGCGGTCGAACCTGCTGGGCTCGTCCGGCAAGGGCCACGAGTATTTCCTCAAGCACCTGCTCGGCGCCTCGCACGGGGTCCAGGGCAAGGACCTGGGCGAGACCGGCAAGGTCAAGCCGGTCGACGTCGTCTGGCATGACGAGGCGCCGGAGGGAAAACTCGACCTGCTGGTGACCCTCGACTTCCGCATGTCGACCACCTCGGTCTACTCCGACATCGTTCTGCCGACCGCCACCTGGTACGAGAAGAACGACCTCAATACCTCCGACATGCACCCCTTCATCCACCCGCTGTCGGCGGCCGTGGATCCGGCCTGGGAGTCGAAGTCGGACTGGGAGATATTCAAGGCGATCGCCAAGAAATTCTCGCAGGTCGCCCCGGAGGTGCTGGGGGTCGAGAAGGACGTCGTCCTCACCCCGATCCAGCACGACAGTCCCGCCGAGATGGCCCAGCCGTTCGAGGTCAAGGACTGGTACTTGGGCGAATGCGAGGCGATCCCGGGCAAGACGATGCCCCAGATCACCATCGTCGAGCGCGACTACCCCAACCTCTACAAGCAGTTCACCGCCCTCGGCCCGCTGCTCGACAAGGCCGGCAACGGCGGCAAGGGCCTAGCCTGGAAGACCGGCCACGAGGTCGACGCCCTGCGCGACCTGAACGGCGCGGTGCTTGAGGCCGGCCTCACCGAGGGCATGCCCAGCATCGATACCGACATCGACGCCTGCGAGACCATCCTGATGCTGGCGCCGGAGACCAACGGCGAGGTGGCGGTCAAGGCCTGGCACGCGCTGGAGAAGCAGACCGGCCGCGAGCACGCCCACCTGGCGATCCCCAAGGAAGACGAGAAGATCCGCTTCCGCGATCTGCTCGCCCAGCCGCGCAAGATCATTTCCTCGCCGACCTGGTCGGGCATCGAGAGCGAGAAGGTCTGCTACAACGCCGGCTATACCAACGTGCACGAGTTGATCCCCTGGCGGACGCTCACGGGCCGCCAGCAGCTCTACCAGGATCACCTGTGGATGCGGGCCTTCGGCGAGGCCTTGTGCGTCTACAAGCCGCCGATCGACCTGAAGACCACGCATGTGAAGGGCCTCAAGCCCAACGGCGAGACAGAGATCGTTCTCAACTTCATCACCCCGCACCAGAAGTGGGGCATCCACTCCACCTATTCGGACAACCTGCTGATGCTGACGCTCAATCGCGGCGGGCCGGTGGTGTGGATTTCGGAGACGGACGCGAAGCGGGCCGGGATCGTCGACAACGACTGGATCGAGGTCTTCAACGCCAACGGGGCGCTGACGGCCCGCGCCGTGGTCTCCCAGCGCATCCGTGAAGGCACCACCTTCATGTACCACGCCCAGGAAAAGATCGTGAACACCCCGGGGTCGGAGATCACCGGGCGGCGGGGCGGCATCCACAACTCGGTCACCCGCACGGTGCTCAAGCCGACCCACATGATCGGCGGCTACGCCCAGCTGGCCTACGGTTTCAACTACTACGGCACCGTGGGCTCCAACCGGGACGAGTTCATCGTCCTTCGCAAGATGAACAAGGTCGACTGGCTCGAAGAGCCGCTCGAAGCCCGGGAGTTCGGCCAATGAAGATCCGCGCGCAGATCGGCATGGTGCTGAACCTCGACAAGTGCATCGGCTGTCACACCTGTTCGGTCACCTGCAAGAACGTCTGGACCAATCGCCAGGGTGTTGAATACGCCTGGTTCAACAACGTCGAGACCAAGCCCGGCATCGGCTATCCCAAGGACTGGGAGAACCAGAAGAAGTGGAACGGCGGCTGGCGGCGCAAGGCCAACGGCAAGATCGAGCCGCGCATGGGCGCCAAGTGGCGCATCCTGTCGAAGATCTTCGCCAACCCCGACCTGCCGGAGATCGACGACTACTACGAGCCCTTCGACTTCGACTACGGCCGCCTGCAGACCGCGCCGGAGATGAAGCATTTTCCCACCGCCCGCCCGCGCTCGAAGATCACCGGCCAGCGGATGGAGAAGATCGAGTGGGGCCCCAACTGGGAGGAAATCCTCGGCGGCGAGTTCGCCAAACGCTCGGCGGACTACAACTTCGAGGGCGTCGAGAAGGAGATCTACGGGGCCTTCGAACAGACCTTCATGATGTACCTGCCGAGGCTGTGCGAGCACTGCCTCAACCCCACCTGCGTGGCCGCCTGTCCCTCCGGCGCGATCTACAAGCGCGAGGAAGACGGCATCGTCCTGATCGACCAGGACAAGTGCCGCGGCTGGCGGATGTGCGTCTCGGCCTGCCCCTACAAGAAGATCTATTACAACTGGGACTCCGGGAAGTCGGAGAAATGCACCTTCTGCTTCCCGCGCATCGAGGTGGGCCAGCCGACGGTCTGTTCGGAAACCTGCGTCGGACGCATCCGCTATCTCGGCGTCCTGCTCTATGACGCCGACCGCATCGAGGCGGCCGCATCGACGCCCGACGAGAAGGACCTCTACCAGGCCCAGCTCGACGTCTTCCTCGACCCCAACGACCCGGCGGTGATCGCCCAGGCGCGCCTCGACGGCGTGCCGGAAGCCTGGCTTGAGGGGGCCCGCCGAAGCCCGGTCTACAAGATGGCCATCGAGTGGAAGGTCGCCTTCCCGCTGCACCCGGAATGCCGGACCCTGCCGATGGTCTGGTACGTGCCGCCGCTATCGCCGATCCAGTCGGCGGCCTCGGTCGGGGCGCTGGAGAACGACGGCCAGATGCCGGACGTCGCCAGCCTGCGCATCCCGGTTCGCTACCTCGCCAATCTGCTCACCGCCGGCAACGAGCCGCCGGTGGTCACGGCGCTGGAACGCATGCTGGCCATGCGCGGCTTCATGCGCGCCCGCACGGTCGAGGGAGTCACCGACCACGCCCTGGCCGAACGGGTCGGGCTGACCGCCGCCCAGATCGAGGAGATGTACCGGTACATGGCGATCGCCAACTACGAAGATCGGTTCGTCATCCCCACCACCCACCGCGAAACCGCCGAGGACGCCTACGAACTGCGCGGCGACTGCGGCTTCTCGTTCGGCAACGGCTGCTCCGGCGGCCGCACCGAACTGGGCCTGTTCGGCCCTGACAGGCGCTCGCGCGCCAAATCCCCGACGGAGGCCTGAAGATGGCGCTCACCTACAAGGCGCTGGCGGTGTTGCTGGCCTACCCGACCGCCGACAGCCAGGCCCTGGCCGGGGCCGCCATCCAGGCGATCGAGGACGAGGGCATGGTTCCCGTCCAGGTCCGGCGATCGCTCGCCCGGCTGGCCGACGAGCTGGCCGAGGGCGACCTGTTCGAGCTGCAGGAGCGTTACGTCTGGCAGTTCGACCGCACCCGCTCGCTGTCCCTGAATCTGTACGAGCACGTCCACGGCGAGAGCCGTGATCGCGGCCAGGCCATGGTCGCCCTGCTGGAGCTCTATCGCAGCAAGGGTGTCGAGCTGTCGGCCAACGAACTGCCCGACAACCTGCCGGTGTTCCTCGAGTTCCTGTCGCTGCTGCCAGAGCTTGAGGCGGCCTCGCTGCTGGGCGAGGCGGCGCACGTCCTGGCCGCCATGGGCGAGCGTCTGCACAAGCGCCAGAGCCCCTATCGGGCGGTGTTCGGCGCCCTGACCGCCCTGGCCGGGGCCAAGGCCGACGCCGCGGCGCTGGCCTCGCTGATGCAGGAGCCGGACGACGATCCCGGCGACTTCGAAACCCTCGACCGGCTGTGGGCCGAAACCGCGGTCACCTTCGGGCCGACCGACGTCGGCTGCCCCAAGGCCGCGGACTTCGTCCAGGCGATGAACCATAGCCCCGCGCCGGTTTCCCGACGCGCCGGCGCGGCGTGAGGAGCAGATCATGACCCTCAATCACTTCCTCTTCGGCATCTATCCCTACATCGCCATCTCGGTGCTGGTGATCGGCTCGGTGCTGCGCTTCGACCGCGAACAGTACACCTGGCGCACCGGCTCCTCGCAGCTCCTGCGGCGCCGCCAGCTGGTCATGGGCTCGGTGCTGTTCCACCTCGGCATCCTGGCCATCTTCGCCGGTCATTTCGTCGGCCTGCTGACTCCCATCGCCGTGTTCGACGCCCTGCACGTGCCCCACTCGGCCAAGCAGCTGCTGGCCATCGTGGCCGGTGGGGCGGCGGGCCTGGTCTGCCTCGTCGGCGGCGCGATGCTGCTGCATCGCCGGCTGTTCGACGCGCGCATTCGCGCCACCTCCAGCTTCGGCGACAGCGCCATTCTGATCATGTTGATGGCGCAGCTGCTGCTGGGCCTGTCGACCATCCCGCAGTCCCTCAAGCACATGGACGGGCATGAGATGGTCAAGTTTATGGGCTGGGCCCAGGGCGTCTTCACCCTACGCCCGGGCGCCGCGGATCTGCTCATGGATGTCCACTGGGTGTTCAAGATCCACATCGTGCTCGGCCTGACCATCCTGCTGGTCTTCCCCTTCACCCGCCTGGTCCACATGCTGTCGGCGCCGGTCTGGTACCTGAACCGCCGGGGCTGGCAGCTGGTCCGCACCCGCGGCGCCATGCCGCCCCGCCGCATCGACGCCCGCCGTTCCGGAGACGCGTCATGAGCGCCGTTCGATATGTGGTGACCGACGGGGTCCAGATTCCAGAGAGCCTGATCGCCCAGGAAGCCCAGAACCACCCCGGGGGCTCGGCCGCCGAGGTCCGCGCCGCCGCCGCCCACGCCCTGGCAGTGAGGGCCCTGCTGCTCGACCGCGCCGCCGAGCTGGGCCTGGTCGCCGAGCCGGAACGCGACGAGCGCGGCCGCGAGGAAACCCCCGAGGAGGCCCTCGTCCGCGCGGTTCTGGCCGAGGAGGTCGATCCGGAAACTCCGACCGAGGCCGAGTGCCGCCGGGTCTATGAGGCCACGCCGGGCCGCTTCCGCACGCCGGTCCTCTATGAGGCCTCCCATATCCTGTTCGACATCGAGGGCGAGGACGAGGGCGCCATCGAGGCGGCCAGGCTCGCCGCCGAAGCCGTCGGGCGACTGCTGAGCGAAGAGCCGGCGCGGTTCGCCAGCCTGGCGCGGGAGCATTCCGCCTGCCCGTCCGGCGCGGTCGGCGGCTCGCTCGGCCAGCTCGGCCCCGGCGATCTCGCGCCGGAAGTCGAGCGAGCCTTCGCCGCCCTGGAGCCGGGGCGGATTTCGCCCGCCCCGGTGCGGTCGCGCTTCGGCTGGCACGTTCTGCGCCTCGACCGCCGCATCGACGGCCGCCAGCTGCCGTTCGAGCAGGTCGCCGGCCGCATCCGCATGCATCTCGAAAGTCGCGCCTGGATCGCCGGCGCCGTGCAGTATGTTTCCGATCTCGCGGCCCACGCCCGCTCGCGGGGCGTCGGCCTGGTGATCTCCCCCGACGGCGAGCTGTCCGAGGGCGCGACCCTGGGCGACATGATCGCCGACGAGGCCGCCGCGCCGCGGCTGCTGTCCTGGCTGGCCGCCACTGACGCCGGCCTGCTGTCCCGGGTCGAGGTGGCTGCCGCCGCCGAGGACGCGCCGCCGGCCGACTGGGTCCGGGCCGCCGTCGCCGGCTTTGTCCAGGGCGGCGATGACGAAGCCTGGACCCGCGTGATTTCCGCGGCCCAGGGCGCCGAAGATCCGGCCCTCTCGGCGCTCGGGGCGATTCTCAAGTCGCGGCTGGGTCCCGCCAAGGCGACCTTCACCCTCATCCGGAGACGCTGACCGTCATGCGCCATCATCCCGCCGCTCTGCTGACCCTGGCGCTGGGCGCCCTTGCCGCCCCGGCGCTCGCCCAAGCCGCCGAAGGGCAGGGGGACTGGATCGTCGATGCCCGCCTGCGTTACGAGTTCGTCGACCAGGACGGCTTCGCCGACCCCGCCGGGGCCCTGACCCTGCGCACCCGGCTAGGCTACGAGACCCCGGTCTGGAACGGCTTCAAGGCGTTGCTCGAGGCCGAGAACGTCACCGCCCTGGCGGACGACTACAACAGCACCACCAATGGCCAGACGGCCTATCCGGTCGTCCTCGATCCGGAAGCCACAGAGCTCAACCGCGCGCAGATTTCCTGGTCGAACGCCAAGGCCGATGTCGTGGTCGGCCGCCAGCGCATCGTGCTGGGAAACGCCCGCTTTGTCGGCAACGTCGGCTTCCGCCAGAACGAACAGACCTTCGACGCGGCCCGCATCGCCTGGAAGGTCAACCCGACCACCACCGTGACCTGGATCTACATCGACCGCGTCCAGCGCATCCTTGGCGACGATAGCCCGCAGGGCGAGTGGGACAGCGACTCCCATGTCCTCCAGCTGGATAGCAAGACAGGGCTCGGCCAACTGTCGACCTACGGCTACCTGCTGGATATCGAGACCGCGCCCCTGCAGTCCAGCGCCACCTGGGGCGCGCGACTGTCCGGTTCGCGGCCGCTGGGGCCCGGACCATCGCTGACCTGGGAGGTCGAGTACGCCCGCCAGAGCGACTACGGCTCCAACCCGGTGGACTTCGACCTCGACTATCTCGCCCTGGCGGCGGGCCTGAAGAAGGACAGCGCTTACTTCACCGTCGGCCTGGAGCGGCTGGACGGCGACGGCGTGCGCGGCTTCGGCACGCCCCTGGCGACGTTGCACGCCTACCAGGGCTGGGCGGACGTGTTCCTGGCCACCCCGGCGCGCGGGGTGCGGGATATCAACCTGCGCGCCGGGGCCACGATCCCGCTCGGGTCGAAAAAGCTCAAGCTGGCCGCGGCGGTGCACGATTTCACCGACGCAGACGGCGGCCTGGACTACGGCAGCGAATTCGACGCCTCGGCGTCGCTGCCGCTGACGCCGCAGCTGTCGCTGGAGGTGAAGGCGGCGCGATTCGAGGGAGACACGCCGGCCTTCGCCGACCGCAGCAAGATATGGGTCACGCTTGAGCTGAAGTTGTGACCCCCGGGAGGGACGCGCCCCAACGCGGGCCGGATGGCGGCATCGAGCCGATCTCCCCCGACCTGATGGCGACCCCTCTCGATTTCTTCTTCGCCGAGCACTTCCGGCATCGACAGCTCTGCGGACTGATCGACCGGTTGAGCACGGCGACTTTCTTCGATCCGGGGCCGATCGCCGAGGTGGTAGACTTTCTGCGCTTCGAGGCGCCGATCCACATCATCGACGAGGAGGAGGACCTGTTTCCCCTCCTGCGGCGGCGTTGCCTGCCCGAGGACGAGGTCGAGGGCGTGCTCGGCGTGCTGTCGGCCGAGCACAAGGCCGATGGCGTGCTTGGCCGGGCGGTGCGGGACTATCTCGAACGCTGCCTCGATACCCGGGCCGCGCCGGGCGTCAGTCTCGACGGCCGGCGCGACCTTGCGGCCTTCGCCGCCCAGGAGCGGCGTCATCTGGCGCTCGAGAACGCGGTGGTCCTGCCGATCGCCCGCCAGCGCCTGACGCCCGAGGACCTGATCGGCCTTGGCCGGCGGCTGGCCGCGCGCCGGGGCATCTCGCCGGGGGAGGCGGGCCGGTGATCGCCGAACTGTTCGACCGCAATCTGCGCTGGGCCGCCGGCCGCGCGCGGGTAGATCCCGAATACTTCCGCCGGCTGGCGGCCCAGCAGGGGCCGGACTATCTCTGGATCGGCTGTTCCGACTCCAGAGTGCCGGCCAACGAGATCGTCGGCCTCGATCCCGGCGAGCTGTTCGTCCACCGCAACGTCGCCAACCTGGCGCCGCCGCAGGACGCCAATTTCCTGTCGGTCCTGCAGTTCGCCGTCGAAATCCTCAAGGTGCGGCACATCATTGTCTGCGGTCACTATGGCTGCGGCGGCGTTCGAGCGGTGCTGTCAGGCCAGCGTCACGGGCTGATCGATCACTGGCTGCAGCCGGTGGCGTGCCTTTGCCGACGTGACGTCGCCGAACTGGACGGCATCCTGGATTTCGACGCCCGGGTGAACCTCGTCTGCGAACGTAACGTGCTGGCCCAGGTCGAAAGTCTCGCCGACAACCCTTTCGTCCGTGACGCGTGGGGGCGTGGCCAGACGTTGTCGATCCACGGCTGGATCTATTCTATCCAGGACGGGCTTCTCCGCGATCTCGAAACCTCGATCGAGAACGTCGCGGACGCCACCGGCCGAAGCATCCCGGCGCCGAAGGTGACGCGCGGCCGCCCGCGCCGGGGGCGGGCGGGATGACGCCGGGCCTGCTGGTCGTGGTTCTCGCCGGAGGAGAAGGCAGGCGCATGGGCGGTGGCAAGCCGCTGCGCCTCTTCCGGGGACGGACTCTGATCGCCCATGCGCTCGATCGGGCGTTCAGCTGGTCTTCGCGGGTCGCGGTGTCCGTACGCTCGCCTGATCAGGTGGGGCGGGTCGCCGCGCCGCTGGTGCTGGACACGCCGGGCATTGAGGGGCCGTTAGCTGGCCTCTCGGCGGCGCTGTCATTCGCTCGCCACCTAGGGGCTGGCCGGCTTCTCACGTTGCCCTGTGACATGCCGGGCCTTCCCGATGATCTCGCCAGGCGACTGGAGCAAGCGGTCGTGCCCGGCGCAGGCGTGGCCATTGCGATGTGCGGGGACCGTCTGCATCCGGTCTGCGCTGTTTGGGATGTTGAGGTGCAGGCCAGTCTCTCGGCCTACCTGGCCGGTGGTCGATCATCAGTGAGAGGCTTTTCTGAGGCCGTCGGGATGAAGGCCGTGGTCTGGGATGACGCCTACGCGACAGCCTTCGAGAATTTCAACTACCAGGCCGACCTTCGCCGTGCCGATGATCTCGTGCGCAATCGCCGGCGCGCTTTGGCGGCGGGGGCCGCTGAAGGGGGGAAGGCTTCCCACAATGGCACTTAGGCGCGAATGACGGGCGTCAGCTTTTGAGTCTGGCGAGTTGCGGACTCCCCCGCGCGAAGCAATGTCTCGGCGAGCTGCTGGCCACTGTGTGCGTTCGGCTAGGTGGCGCCCGCGCAAAACTTGGCCCAAGCTTCCATCATCTTGCGTCGGCGCTCGAGGCCCTGCATGCGCCGGTAGGCCCGCTCTGTGTCGTCCCCGACTGCGTGGGCGAGAGCCTGTTCAGCCAAGTCACGAGGGAAGTTGGTCTTTTCGCCTGCCCAGTCGCGGAAGCTGCTTCTGAAGCCGTGCGCCGTGACATCGAGGTCCATCCGGCGGAGCAGCATGCCGAAGGCCATCGTCGAAAGTGGCTGGCCGGCCTTGGCGCCTTGGAAGACGACGGCACCGTGCGCGGCACGGACCTTGGCCATCTCTTCGAGGATCGTGATGGCGCGGGGGCAGAGGGGGACCTGGTGTTCCTTGCCGGCCTTCATCCTCGGGCCGGGGATGGTCCAGACCTTCTTGGCCAGATCCATTTCGCTCCAGGCCGCACCCATTACCTCGCCAGACCGGGCGGCCGTTAGGATCAGGAATTCAAGCGCCAGGGCCGCGACCGAGCCACCTATAGGAATGGAAAAGATGGCTAAATACAACTACTTATTGACATTTCGGCGCGGCCGATGTAGCTTCAGCTACGGCTCACCCTATCGGTTGCGCCGCTTTCCCAAAAACTTGGCCGCAAACAACCCACGGGCAACACCCGGTTGGGGCGTTCGCTATTGGAGGTCGCATGCTCGAGCTGAATTTGAACGTTAGCTTTGTTGTTCTCGGGACAGAGAGGGCGACGATATTCGGCACTGAAGCCCAGGACGGCGATCCGGTGACCCTTGATGTGACCTATGGTGACTGGAACAACCGCTGGCGTCACAGAGCGGACGATGAGTCGGTTGCTTATGAAGGCCTGGGGCTCAGCCTGAGTATAAGCACGGCCCTCACTTCAGAGCATTCCAACGAACGGGCTGGGATCCCCAAGGGCGAGGGATTGCAGCAGTGACAGCGATTCCGCCGCCTAAGGTGGCGACGCTCAACGATCAGCTTCGCCAAACCCATACCGGCGGCCACGTCTTGATTTCAGTCGGCTTGTCCGGGCTCGGGCAAATCACAGTTCTAGTGGCGCTAAGGGCAATCGCCGCGTTTTCCGATTTCGATGACGCCAACGACCCGTTCGGGGAGCACGACTTCGGCGTCGTTGAAGCCGCAGGTCAGTCGATCATGTTCAAGATAGACTACTACAACCAGGCCCTGTCCGGAGGGTCTGACGCCCCAGACGATCCTACCAGGACCATCCGGATAATGACCGTGATGCTGGCGCACGAGTACTAGCCACCCGCCAAGCAGACGCCCCGATAGGGTCGGCAAGGCCGTTTTCAAAACCAGAAGGACATCCAATGAGCCAGCTTCCGCGCTCGTCGCATCCGCGCGTACGTATCGTATCTGTATGCGTCGGATCAAACTGCGCCCGTCGCCCAGACACTCTTCGCAGTCGGGCCGACCTCCTACTCGCCGTCACCGAGGCAATCGCCGCAGAGCCAGGATGGACGGGAATAGATGCCGTCCTCTGGCCCGGCGGATATCTCAAGGTCTCCGATCAGTATGGGGCGCTGCGGGGACGAGAACGAGCAGCACGCCTTCAGGAGGCTGAGCTCAGCCAATGGACACGGGCAGCGGCCGCAATTCTGGCCGAGGCGTCGCCAGGAGCCTTGGTCGTGATTGGCGTCGATTCAACGCGACTAAGTTGGGAGTTCCGAGGGGACGAGCTCGTTACAGCCTGGTCCGCAGACGGTCTGGTTGGCGTGGCACGAAAGATCTTTCCAACTGACGGCGACACGACGGGCGCGGGGCTCAGGCCGTACCTGCTCTACGCACATGATTCAGCCGACCCGCGTCGCATTGTGGATTTACCCAGTGGCGCGCGCGCTACTCTATGCGTCTGCTACGACGCCTTCCTGTTCAACGAGCTCGTCCTTGGGCCCACGGCAAAGCGCGGCGCGATGCGCTATATCGCCCACCCGACTGAACGGTGGGAATGGGCCACGCCGGAGGATCGAGCACACATTATCGACGCCTACTGGGGCCTGCACACATCAACCAAGCCGACCGTCGCCCTGATCGGCATCCACAGATTTAAACAACCAGGCGCCGACCTTCGATGGCAGCGACACGGCATCGCAACGGCGAGCGCCGGCGTTGGTGGAGGTCTCGCGGTCGGCGCAGCGCATTTCACACGCCAGCTTCCAACGCTTGCCCAATTCCTCAACAGCCCGTTGGCATCAGCAGGCGCGCCAAAGAACCAAATTCAACTGGGTCTCAACCGGGGTCCCTGCGCACTCAATCCGATCGCCGCGTTGATGGTCGAAGCCACCCACAAGCGGCCGGCCGCCCTGGTCAGACTATACGATTCCTGAACCCCTGAGCCGGAGCGAGTCATGGCAGGACGTCAAGCAAAGCTACTAACACCACATGTACTTCGGCGCGCTTTGGCCGCCGCCCGCCGTTCAAGTCATCCGGAGAGAGGCGTCGCGATGATCCTCCTATCGGTACGCGCGGGCCTAAGGGCGGCCGAGATTGCAAATTTGGACTGGGGAATGGTGACAGATAGCAGGGGTCGGATTGCTGGGAGTCTGTCCTTGGAAGATGCCGCAGCCAAGAAGGGAGGCGGGCGACGAGTTCCAATTGCCTCGGACCTTCAGACAGCCCTGCGTGCCATCAAGCCAAAAGGCATCAAGACTGGTCCGGTTATCGCGGGCAGGACTGGCGAGAAGTTGCGGCCAAATAGCGTGGTCAATTGGTTTGTGGCCATTTACGCGGACATTGGCGCGACTGGGTGCTCCTCACATAGCGGTCGGCGGACGTTCATCACGAGCGCCGCGAGAAACGCCCACAAGGCAGGAGCGACCTTGCGTGACGTACAGATATTGGCAGGCCACAGATCGATCGAAACGACCCAGGCGTACATCGAGGGAGATTCGGACGCCCAGCGCCGCCTTGTCGACTGTCTTAGCGCGGCACGAATATAGTCGGCGGCCTAGCCCGGTCAAAACTACTAGCCTGAAAAAAACCCCAAAACTTAAACCAAGGCCACCAAGACGCATCTTTGCGGGGTGATCAGGGTACTTGCGGCTAGGCAGTCGGGCTCGGGGTACAGAACCAGCAATATAATTGACTCTATTTTTTTCTCGCCTGGGGCGATTTCTGCCGATTTTTGACGGCTTTTGTTGGGCTCGCGCGTCGAACTGCAGATTTGTAAAGCCCGCTGTTCCGGGCAGTCTTGTAGAGCCCGCCGTGCGTCCGCAGCCAGTCCGCGATTTCGGCTTCAGGTACATTCTCACGGTCAACTAGGTTGTACGCGTGCGCGTATTCGGTTTTCAACTTTGGCCCGAACGAGAGGCAAAGTGCGCAAAAGAGCGCAAACTGCTCACCGTCCGAATGAACCGATCGATGTCGAATTTTGCGCTGGTGAGCCCACACGACCACCCACACGTCGATGTCGCCATTGTCAGTCTCATCCCAAGCGCGCCAGCACCCAAAAAGGTACTGAAAAACGGCTGAGCTATCATTCTCTTCCGCCATTTCGGCGGCCTTGACGCCGATCCTTTTGAGCTCTTCGAGTGGTCGAAAGCGCTTGAGATACGCTCTCGATTTGCTCTGCTTCCTTGTCATGGTTGGACTTTATTCCAAACGTTCGCGCTTCGGCAATTTTGCGTAGCGGGTGCGCCTAAGGCTCTCGTCCAACCGACGCCGCTTCTACGAGCAATGGAGCGGAAGGGAAGTCATCCAAAGCGGTTTGGACTAATTTCCAATCGCGCAAGGATGATATTTCCGTAGTTATATCAGATACTTATAGAGATTTTGAATTTCTCAAACCGCGTATTCTCCGCCTTTCTGTGTTCAGCGATCAGCAGCGAAATTTGAAGTGGTCAACCAACGTCGGGCGCACCCGAATTTTCTCGTTCGCGCCCGACGGAGAATATTAAATGACCACCATAGGTAAAATGGGACTAAGTCCCAGCGACCATCTGACGGTGCTGGATCTCGCTTCTCGCTGGGCAAAGAGTCCGCAGGCCATTCATCAGATGCGCTGGCGTGGGGACCTGCCTGTCGCGCTGAAGCTCGGCCGAAGGCTCGTGTTTCGCATCGCCGACGTCGAGGCCTTCGAGGACACCAAAGAAAGCATCAACACCTCTCACAGAGGTGGCCAATGAGTCGCCTGGCCAAGGAAAGCTCTGACATTCCGCCAAAACCCCTCGGATCTCGACAACGCGAGATAGTTGAGCAGCTGAGGGCTCAATTCCGGCCCAAAGGCGGGCGAGCACTCTTCTTCGTCACCGTCGTCCGGACCGAGTGGCTCCGACGCCGCTGGAACTTAAGCGAAGGCGACGTACCAATCATCCAGCGTTGGGCTGGCCGTCAGCTTCGCGCACTCCCGGGTGACGTACGTGCCGCAGGCTGCGTCGAGGTCAATCTCAACGTCATCAGCAACCGCAGATTTCGGTGGTCACCGCATATCCATCTCCTGGTCGAGATGGACGGACCCGAGGCCGAAGCAATCAGGCATCTCCGATCCCGGTTCAAAGGAGCCAGCAGCCGGCGCGACGCCATCTATCGAACCTGCGTGATCAAGCCGGTTCATCCCCAGGATCAGCTGAATGGGCTGCTTAGATATATCACCAAATCTGAGAGCTTGGCCTCGTCCGTTCGCCGCTCTGTTTACTACAACGAGGATGGAAGGCGTTCGACAAGGCGCTTTTCGCTGTCACGGTCTCAGGCGTCGGAGCTCGTACAGGCATGGGGTCAACCTACTGCTTTAAGCCGCCTCGTCCTTGCCGGACTCCGACGACCGCGAGGGGGTACGACCATCGTAGCGGTCAAGGGGCCCCGTGAACCCACTCAGGGCGAATTGCGAAGGCAAGATGCCGAACTAGCTAGCGCTGTCTGCACCAAGGGCCCCTCTAAAGGCCAACCTGGGAAACGGCCCCTGCAACGCACGAAAGCGAAGCGGCGAATCTAGGCCTGGCCCCTTGCCTCAGCCTCACCGCCAAAGCCCTGCCGAGGCAGTGAGGCTGAAGCTGTTTTCATCACAATCAATGGACCGCCTCGCGTGAGGCGGTCGAGGACATCCCAATGAAAAGCGACTTCAAGAAATCCAGCAACCGATCGCAGCCCAAGACCGGCGAGTGGACCGTATTCTGGCGCCGCACCGAGATACCGGAACGTGCTGGACCCAGTAGGGTAGTCTTACGAGTTACAGACCCAATCGGTCGCCGGCGCGACGTTGCCTTGGCGCCCAACTGCTTGGTCAGGCCTCAACTCGCCGTAAACGAAATTGTCGACCGGACGGGCTGCACTTCTCAGGCGAAGCAACTGCGAGCATGCATCGAGCTTATAGCCGAAAGCCCGCCAAGGAGACGGGTGGTCGTCACACATAAGTCTGGCAGATCAGGCAACCTGTTCGTGACGCCAGCGAAGACACTGGTGCTTTCAGGCTCATCAAAGCCGACCCGAAAGTTCGACTCGCTGCGAGCGCAGGCCAATCCCGCGTTAGCGGTAATTGGGCAATCATCCGGCACCCTAGACGGTTGGAAGCGGCGGGTTGCCGGGACACTTGGGGCGTCATCTGCTGGCATAGTCGCTATTGCCGCCGCGCTTGCCCCCAGCCTTCTCGAGGTTTCCGGGCTCAGCGAAGCATTCATTCTCATCCTGGCGGGCAGATCATCAACCGGAAAATCCCTTGTTCAGACTGCGGCGATGTCGGTTCAAGGCGCCGCGCGACGGGATAGCATGGTGCCCCCGAACCTGTCCGAGCGGGCGCTGGAAGAGATCGGCGCCGGGGTTCACCAGCTGCTATTCGTGCTGGATGACCTCAGCAACCTGTCCCAAGTCTCAGATGTCAGAAAAGTAGCCCGTTGGCTGACCTACCACTTCTGCGCAGGTGGCGGGAAGGCCGTCAGCACGACCATGAGCTCGACGCTTCCGTTCGAGAGGTTTAGGTCGATCGGCTTGATCTCCTACGAGTTCACCAGTGCGGAAATTGCCGCTCAGGCTGGGACGAAACGGCTCCCTGGCGAGACGGTTAGAATGCTTGATCTACATCCCCATGCCCAGCTGGGAGTGTTTGATCGCCTTCCGAGGGCACGCTCGCCGGCCAAGACCGCGAAGGCCCTGGAACGAGCTATGGCGGTGCATTATGGGGTTGCTCTTCCCGCTTTTCTGCACTGGCTGGCGGCTCAAGATGAGAAGGCCTTAGGCCAGGACCTTCGCCGGCATATGCGAGAGTTCAAGCGGGCAATGGGCCCGCTTGATGCCATCCATGCTCGCGCCGCAGATAAATTTGGCTTCCTCTTTGGCGTGCTCATTTTGGCCAGGAGGGCGGGGGTTATCCCGTGGTCAAGGAAGAGGTGTCTGAGTGCAGTCCGTCGAAGCTGCCGCCAGGCTGTCCCACTGGTTGAACGCCCTACCACTGGCGCCGAGCTCGTTGAGACCTTGCGCAACGTACTGCGTACGCCGGGTAGCGTTTGTTCGGCGCGGAAGGTGCAGAAGGCGGACCTAGCTAGCGACAGCTTGATGGGAGTCGAGTGCGAATTTGATGGAAGGCCCGTCCTCGGGTTGCGGCGGGCGACACTCAAGAAGCATTTCCCCGCAGCTTCTGACCGAGAAAGGCTGTTTGCTGAACTTCGCGCGACAGGGCTCATGTCGGATAGTCCCGACGCTCATCGGTGGCTCACAAGACTGGGGCGCGAGCCAGCAGTCATCAAGGCGCGTCTGATCCGATGTGAGCGGCGTTTGGCGGCGTAGCGCAGTTGAGGACGGGGGGCGGCATAGTTCGCCCCCTGACTCGACCAATAAGGCTTGCTTACTGCGTGCTAACTGAGGCGCTGACGTCGGCACAGAAGTCTGTGTGAGGCCCGTTCAAAAAAGGTCGGCCTATTGAATTTTCTAAGAAAAAATGGCGCGCCCGGAACGATTCGAACGTCCGACCCTCAGATTCGTAGTCTGATGCTCTATCCAGCTGAGCTACGGGCGCGCACTTCGCTGGGCCCCCGTAGGGGTCTGGCGAGGGCGCGGAACCTAGTCGCGGGCGAAACGAAAGGCAAGCGGGTTTGAGCGGCTTTTTTCATCAGCTGTTTCGCCAGCATCGAACCTCGGTTCCGGGCCAGGGCGTGGCCTCGTAAACGGCGCGGGCGATGGCCCGGGCCAGGGTGTCGGCGGCGAGGGCGCCGAGGCGGGCGATATCCAGCGCCGAGGGGGCGGCCAGGCCCTCCGCGGCGGTCGAGATGGCGAAGACGATGTCGCCGTCCTGCGGCGCGTGGGCGGGGCGGATGGCGCGGGCCAGGCCGTCCTGGGCCATGATCGCCACCCGGCGGCACTGGCCCGGATCAAGGGGGACGTTCACCGCCACGCAGGCAATGGTGGTGTTCTGGCGGGTGGCGGGATTGGACTTGGCCAGGTTCCAGTCATCGGGCCCCGTGGTCAGGCCGGCTGGACCCAGACCGCCGAACTCGCGGTCGATCTCGTAGGGGGCGGCCCAGAAGGTGCGGTCGTCGCCGGCCGTCACCGAGCCGATGGAATTGACCGCCGCCAGGGCCCCGACGATCAGGCCGTCATCGGTGACGATGGAGGCGCTGCCCGTGCCGCCCTTCCAGGCCCCGGCCATGGCCCCGAACCCGGCGCCGGCTGTGCCCAGGGCGATATCAAGGCCTTCGTCGGAGAGGGCGCGATCAGCCGCCTCGATGCCAAGGCGCCGGTAGGGCGGCTCCAGCCCCCAGGCCTTGTCGCCGCCGTTGGCCAGGTCGAACAGGATCGCCGCCGGCACGATGGGGGCGGGGGGCACGCCCGGGCGGCTGGAGGCGGGAAAGCCGCGACCCTTAGCGCCCAGCCAGGCCGCCACCCCGTCAGCGGCGCCCAGGCCATACATCGAGCCGCCGGACAGGACCACGGCGTCGACGGTGGCCCCGATCAGGTTCTCCGGATCAAGGGCGTCGGTCTCCCGCGTTCCCGGTCCGCCGCCCCGCACATCCACGGCGCAGACGCTGCGGGCGTCGGGCAGGATGACGGTCACCCCGGTGCGAACCGATCCGTCGCTGGCCTGGCCGACCCTCAGGCCCGGAACGTCGGTCAGGCTGTTGCGGGGGCCGGGGCGGGCTCTGAAGGTCATGGAAGGGTTCTCTGACGGACGGCGGGCGGAGATTGCGTCTAATCGCGCGCACGGGCGTTGTTGTCCATGCGACCGGCGCTATGCTGGAGACAACGAGGCCCGCCGGATCCTCATCCGGAAGGCGACAACCCTATTTCGAGATGACCGGCGCGAGGGCCAGATGCGGCCGCGCCGATCCTCCTGGGACGGAGATTTCATGCGTTCGTTTCTCGCCGCCCTGACGGCTGTCTCTCTCGTCCTTACCGGCTGCGCCAGCCCGCCCTGGCGTCAGGCCCAACCCGCGCCGGCCCCCGCGCCGGCCAGCGGTCAGGTCATGGTCGCCGCCGCCAATCCTCTCGCGGTCGAGGCGGGGCTGAACGTGCTGCGGCGCGGCGGAAGCGCCATTGATGCGGCGGTGGCGGTGCAGTCGGTTCTGGGCCTGGTGGAGCCGCAGTCCAGCGGTCTGGGGGGCGGCGCCTTCCTGGTCTACTACGACGCCGCCAGCGGCAAGGTGACCGCCTACGACGGCCGGGAAGCCGCGCCGGCCGGGGCTGATCCGAAGATGTTCCTCGGCGACGACGGCAAGCCGATGGGCTTTGTCGACGCCATCCTCAGCGGCCGCTCGACGGGCGCGCCCGGCGCTGTCGCCATGTTGGCCATGGCTCACAAGGACCACGGCAAGCTGGCGTGGAGCGGCCTGTTCGGCGAGGCCGAGCGGCTGGCCGATGACGGCTTCAAGGTTAGCCCGCGCCTGGCCGGCTATCTGGTCTCGCCCTTCCCCCAGGCCAGGACCCCTGACGCCCTGCGCTATTTCACCAAGGCTGATGGTCAGCTCTATGTCGCCGGGGATGTGCTGAAGAATCCGGCCTATGCCGACAGCCTCCGCCAGATCGCGACGCGGGGCCCGGACGGACTGCTGAAGGGCGACATCGCCGCGTCCATCGTCAAGTCGGTTGGCAGTGATCCCCGGCCCGGAACCCTCAGCCTGTCCGACCTCGCCGCCTACCGGCCGCTGCGCAAGGACGGCCTCTGCCAGCCCTACCGCGTCTACGTCGTCTGCACCGCCCAGCCGGCGTCCAGCGGCGTCTCCCTGCTGCAGGCCCTGAAGCTGCTGGAAAAGACCGACATCGCCGAACGGGGACCGAAGGATCCGGTAGCCTGGATCCAGATCGCGCAGGCCGAACGCCTGATGTACGCCGACCGCGACCGCTATGTCGGCGACCCGGCCTTTGTTTCGGTCCCCGTCGAGGGCCTGCTGAACCCGGGCTATGTCGCGGAGCGCGCCACGGCCATCGGCGAGACCATGGGACCGGAACCGGTCGCCGGTCTGCCCCCCGGCGCCGCGCCCCGGGCTGCGGATTCCACCAAAGAGCCGGGCGGCACCAGCCATATGGTCATCGTCGACGCGGCGGGAAATGTGGTGTCGATGACCACCACGGTGGAGAGCGTCTTCGGTTCGGGCCGGATGGCCTCGGGCTTCTTCCTCAACAACCAGCTGACCGACTTCAACTTCAGCCCGGATGACCCGGACGGCGCCCCGGCCGCCAACGCCGTGGCGGCGGGCAAGCGGCCGCGCTCCTCGATGTCGCCGGTCATCGTGCTGGACCGGGAGGGCCGGTTCGTCGCCGCCCTGGGCAGCCCCGGCGGCAGCTCGATCCTCGCCTACAATCTGAAAACCCTGGTCGGGGTGCTGGACTGGGGCCTGACCATGCAGGAGGCCATCGACCTGCCCAATCTGGTGGTCAGGAACGGCGGCGCCTCGGGCGAGGTCGACCGGTTTGGCCCGGAGATGGTTCAGGCCATGGCGGCGCGCGGTCTGACCCTGCGCGGTACGGGCGGTGAGAATTCAGGCCTGCACGGCGTCATCGTCCGGGACGGCGGTCGCCTTGAGGGCGGCGCGGACCCCCGCCGGGAAGGCGTCGCCAGGGGCCTCTGACCGGTCAGACCTGAACGGCGCCGCCAAAGGCCGTGGTCCCGACGCCCAGCCACGGCAGACCCAGGGCCACCGCCATCAACAGTTCCAGAATCAGGGGCTGGCGCAGCATGGGGTCCATCTGACGGTCGAGCGCCAGCGACAGGGTGCGGCCCGCCGCCGCGCCCAGCCAGCCCAGCGCCAGGGCGCCGGCGAAAATCTGGCCGATGGCGGGGGCATAGCCCAGCGACATGGCGGCCCCGGCGTGGGTCAGGATCACCATCCCGGCGAAGGCCCGCTCCTCGGCCCGGCCCCGCGCCTTGATCGCCCGGGGCCGGGCGATGCGAAGCCCGCCCAGCACGCCGCCGATACAGCAGGCGATCACCGCGATCATGATTGAGAGGTTCAGGGCGCCAAAGACCATCATGGTCTAGGGCTTAGCCCCAAACCGCCCGTGCGGCCACCTGGGATCGGCCAAGCGGCGAACAGTCGCCGCCAGATTTTTCATCATCGGACATCGTTCCACAGCTTCGTTGTTCAGAGGCGGGCCCGGCATTTTTTTCGAGTCGACTCTTCGGTCGTCGTGTGGCTGTCATTTCCCGCCGTTAAGGCCCTGTTAAGGACCGCGATCCGTGTCGCGGGGGGAGTGTCGCGTCGTGTCTTTCAGCGTGTCTTGCCGCTCTTCCAAACGGTCCGCCGTAACCCTCATCCCAATTCAACCGACAGTCCGCTGACGGCCCGCACGGCCGATCGCCTCTGCACGACCAGGAACCGTTTCCATGGCCACGACCCTTACGCTTGGTGACATCGCGCTTGTCGGCGCCGGCGCCGATACCGGCGTCAAATCCTTCGCCTTCGTCCTGCTGGTCGATGTCGCCGAGGGCACTGTCATCAGCTTTACCGACAACGGCTGGCTGGCCGCCGGGGGCTTCCGCAGCGGCGAGGGCGTGGTCACCTACACCGTGCCCGCGGGCGGTCTGACCGCCGGGACGGTGATCACCATCTCCGGCCTGACCGGCTCGCTGAACCCCTCGACCAGCGGCGACCAGATCACCGTCTTCCAGGGCGACATCACCTCGCCGACCATTCTGTTCTCGGTCGATTTCGCTGACAGCAACAGCGCCTATGCCGGCGACGCCACCAACACCAACACCTCGGCGGTCCCCACCGGCCTGACCTTTGGTGAAAACGCCCTGGCTTTCGGGGCCGACAATGTCGCCTACACCGGCCCCACCACCGGGACGCGGGCCGAGATCCTGGCCGCCATCGCCGACGAGACCAACTGGACCGAGGACAACGCCGCCGGCGTCGCCTATCCGACCGGATTCACCCTCTCGGCGCCGGGCGCCTCGACGGTGTCCATCGATGACGTCTCGATCACCGAGGGCGACGCCGGGACCAGCATCCTGACCTTCACCGTCACCCGCACCAACAACACCGGCGCCTTCACCGTCGACTACGCCACCGCGACCGACACCGCCGACGGCGCCGACTTCGACGCCGCTTCGGGAACTCTGACCTTCACGCAAGGCGGGGCCCTGACCCAGACGATCAGCGTCACCATCAATGGCGATGTGGATATCGAGAGCGACGAGGGTTTCCTGGTCAATCTGAGCAATGTGGTCAGCACGGTCGAGACCGCGACCCTCGCCGACGCCCAGGGCGCCGGTACGATCACCAATGACGACTTCCCCGCCGACGCGACGGTTTCGATCAATGATGTCTCGATCACCGAGGGCGACGCCGGGACCAGCATCCTGACCTTCACCGTCACCCGCACCAACACCAACGGCGACTTCACCGTCGACTTCGCCACCCAGGACGACACGGCCGTCGCCGGAAGCGACTATGTGGCGGCCAGCGGCACGGTCAGCTTCACCGCCGGCGGGTCCCTGACCGAAACCATCAGCGTCACCATCAACGGCGACACCGACCTCGAGACCGCCGAAACCCTGCTGGTCAACCTGTCCAACCTGGTCAGCACCAGCGGCTCGGCCAGCATTGACGACGGCCAGGGCGTCGGCGCGATCACCAACGACGACTTCAACTTCACCACCCTGGGCCTGGGCGATATCGCCCTGGTCGGCGCGGGATCTGACACCGGCGTGAAGTCGCTGGCCTTTGTCGTGCTGGTCGATGTCAACGAAGGCACGGTGATCAACTTCACCGACAATGGCTGGCTGGCGGCGGGCGGCTTCCGCACCGGCGAGGGCGTGGTCAGCTACACCGTGCCCGCCGGCGGCCTGACCGCCGGGTCGGTGATCACCATTTCCGGCCTCACCGCGTCGCTGAACCCGTCCAGCAGCGGCGACCAGATTACCGTCTTCCAGGGCGATCTGACCTCCCCGACGGTTCTGTTCGCGGTCGACTTCGCCGACGGCAACGCCGCCTATGCCGGCGACGCCACCAACTCCAACACCTCGGCGGTCCCGACCGGCCTGACCTTCGGTGACAACGCCCTGGCCTTCGGCGGCGACAATGTCGCCTACACCGGCCCCTTGATCGGCACCCGGGAAGAGATTCTCGCGGCCATCGCCGATGAGACCAACTGGACCGAAGACAACAGCGCCGCGGTCGCCTATCCGGCCGGCTTCACCGTCAATCCGCCTGGATCGGCCAGCGTCAGCATCGGCGATGTGTCCATCGTCGAGGGCGATGACGGGACCAGCGTCCTGACCTTCACCGTCTCCCGCAACAGCAACGCCGGCGAGTTCTCCGTCGACTATGCGACGGCGACCGGCACGGCCGACGCCGCCGACTTTGTCGCGACCTCCGGGACCCTGACCTTCACGCAAGGCGGGGTCCTGACCCAGACCATCAGCGTCACGGTCAATGGCGACATCGATATCGAGAACGACGAGAGCTTCTTCGTAAACCTGTCCAACGTCGTCGACACCGTCGGCATAGCCACCGTCAATGACGCCCAGGCCGCCGGTACGATCACCAATGACGACTTCCCGCCGACCGTCTCGGTCAGCGATGCGGTGATCGTCGAGGGCGACGACGGCATGGTCAGCCTGACCTTCACCGTCACCCGCACCGATCCCGACAGTGAATTCACCGTCGACTACGGGACCAGCGACGGCACGGCGACCACGGCCGACAACGACTATGTCGCCACCAGCGGCACCCTGACGTTCACCGCCGGCGGCCCCCTCAGCCAGACCGTCACCGTGACCGTCAACGGCGACACCGTGATCGAGGGCGACGAGACGGTCCAGGTCACCCTGTCCAATCTGGTCAACGGATCGCACGTCGAGACGGTCGGCTTCGAGCGGGTGTTGGTCACCGACACCACGACCATTCTCGACGGCGCGGGGACCGGGACGATCGTCAATGATGAAGCCCAGAAGATCTACGACATCCAGGGCGCCGGCCACACCAGCGCCTATGCCGATCAGGTGGTCACCACCATCGGCATCGTCACCGCCATCGACAAGGACAAGAACGGCTACTGGATCCAGGACGCCACCGGGGACGGCGATCTGGCGACTTCGGACGGCGTCTATGTCTTCCTTGGCGGGGTAAACACCGTTCCGGCCGATATCGTTGTCGGCGCCGAGGTCCGGGTCACCGGCACGGTCAAGGAATATGTCGCCTCCGGCGGCGATCTGAGCCTCACCGAAATCACCAGCCTGTCCGACCAGACCGTGCTCAGTGTCGGCAACGACCTGCCGGCCGCCGTGATCATCGGCAATCTGGCCAACGGCGCCGACCGTGCGCCGCCCCTGGTCAATATCGGCGACGATGAAACCAGCGGAACCTACGACCCGGCGAACCACGGCATCGACTTCTGGGAAAGCCTGGAAGGCATGTTGGTCACCCTGCAGGACGTCCACACCGTCAGTCCGCAGCGCACCAGCTTCGGCGAGGTGATGGTGACCATGGATGTGGGCGACAATCCCAGCCAGAACAGCCACGGCGGGCTGACCATCGGCGACACCAGCCCGGACGGGACCAACCCCGCGGACAAGGCCTTCGACTTCAACCCCGAACGCATCCAGCTCGACGACGAGGCGCTCGGCGGCTCGGTCGGGGCGGTCACCAGCGTTGGCCAGACGGCCGGTGACGTGACCGGCGTGGTCGGCTACGGCTTCGGTTTCTACGACGTCAATGTCACCCAGGCGGTGACCTTCGATCCCTCGACCCTGGAGCGGGAAGTCTCGACCCTGAGCGAGAACAACGACCGCATCCGCATCTCGACCTTCAACGTCCAGAACCTGGCGCCGCTGGGGCTGAACGGCGGCGACGGCGTCACCACCCAGGCCAAGCTCGACGCCCTGGCCGACGCCATCATCCATAGCCTCAACGCCCCCGAGATCATCGGCCTGCAGGAGCTTCAGGACGCCAGCGGCACGACCAACAACGGCGTCGTCGACGCCAGCCTGACCATTACCCAGTTGATCAACACCATCATCGCCCGCGGCGGTCCGCACTATTCCGCGGTGCTGTCCGACCCGGTCAACGGGACCGAAGGCGGCGTGCCCGGCGGCAATATCCAGGTGGCCTATCTCTACCTGGCCGACGTGGTCACCCCGACGGCGGACAACAACCTGACCCCGGCCGGCGACGCCTATCCGGACGTCTACAAGTTCCCCACCGCCGACCGCATCGGCACGGGCGACGCCGACTTCTCATCGACCCGCAAGTCGCTCCCCGTCGAATGGTCGCCGGTCGGCTACACCGGCGAACTGGGCGGCACCTTCTACACCATCAACAACCACTTCAGCTCCAAGGGCGGGTCGGCGACCCTGCTGGGCAGCAACCTGGATCATGAGCTCTACGACGACTTCATGAACTCGGGCGCCGCCAAGCGCGAGGCCCAGGCCGAGGCGGTGAAGGCCTTCATCGACGCCATCCTGGCCGACGGCGACGCCACCAACGACAAGATCGTCGCCCTGGGCGATTTCAACGACTTCCAGTTCTTCCCGGTCATCGAGATCATCACCGGCGAGCTGGTCCGCACCAGCATCGGCAATGACAGCATCGCCAGCACCTACGAGGCCGGGGTGCAGATCCTCAAGGCCCTGATCGAGACCCTGCCGCCCGAGGAACGCTACAGCTACAACTTCGATGGCAACGCCCAGGCCCTCGACCAGATCGTCGCCACCCTCAATCTGCTGCAGGGCGCGATCTACGACATCGTCCACATCAACTCCGAGTTCGCCACCCAGCTGTCGGACCACGATCCGACCGTCGTCTCCCTGGTGTTCCTGCGTTCCGACGCCATCGCTACCGAGGGCGCCGACGTCTTCAGCCAGGCGGCTTATCTGGCCAAGTTCGGCGCGGTGCGCGGCAGCATGGACGGGGCCGACACCATCCGCGCCTTCGGCGGTGATGACTACATTGAGGGCAGCATCGGCGCCGACATCCTGGACGGCGGCGAGGGCTTCGACACCGTCGACTACACCGGCTCCGACGCGGCGGTGAAAATCAACCTGGCCACCAACGTCCACAGCGGCGGCTGGGCCGCCGGCGACGATCTGATCTCCATCGAGAACGTGATCGGCAGCGCCTACAATGACTTCATCGCCGGCAATGCCGCCGACAACATCCTCAGTGGCGGCCTTGGCGCCGACACCCTGTTCGGCTTCGGCGGCCTCGACACCGCCGACTACACCGGCTCCGACGCAGCCGTCAGCATCAACCTGACGACCAACGTCAACACCGGCGGCTGGGCCCAGGGCGACCGTCTCAGCGCCATCGAGAACATCAACGGCAGCGCCTATGACGACATCCTCGTCGGCAACGCGGCCCACAATGTGATCAATGGGGGCCTCGGCGCCGACACCCTGTCCGGCGGCGCGGGCAACGACACCTACATTGTCGACAACATCGGCGATTCCATCACCGACAGCGCCGGCGCGTCGGACACCGTCATCGCCTCGGTGACCTACACCCTGCAGACCGGCCTGGAGAATCTGGTCCTCTCCGGCATCGCCGACATCGGCGGGACCGGCAACAGCGCCAAGAACGTTCTCACCGGCAACAGCGGCGCCAACCTCCTCGACGGCGGCGCTGCGGATGACCGGATCTACGGCGGGGCCGGCGGCGACACCCTCATCGGCGGGATCGGCAACGACCAGCTGTTCGGCCAGGACGGCGATGACGTGCTGAACGGCGGGGAGGGGGCCGACACCCTGACCGGCGGCGCCGGGGCCGACACCCTGGCGGGCGGCGCCAGCCATGACGTCTACTATGCAGACGCCCTGGACACCCTGATCGAACTGGCCAACGGCGGTATCGACACCGTCCGCACCGACGACGACTTCATCCTTGGCGACAACCTGGAAAACCTGATCCTGACCGGCCAGGGCGCCCAGAACGGGACCGGCAACGCCGGCGCCAACGCCATCACCGGCAACGACTTCGCCAATCTGCTGTTCGGCCTGGACGGCAATGACCGTCTGCTCGGCGGCGGGGGCGACGACGTCCTGGACGGCGGCGCGGGTATCGACACCCTGTTCGGGGACGCTGGCAATGACCGTCTCATCGGCGGCCTGGGCAACGACAAACTGACCGGCGGCGACGGTCTCGACACCTTCGTCACCAACGCCATCAGCGCCGTCGCCAAGGGCCAGGCCATCGAGACCGACAGCATCCTCGACTATCAGGTCGGGGAGGTGATCGAACTGGGGACCAGCGTCCTGCACTTCCAGTCGGCGTTCAACGGCACGGCGGGGCAGGCGCGCCTGGTCTATTCGGCTTCGACCAACTCGACCCTGTTCCAGCTCGACGTCGATGGCGACAACCGCGCCGACTACCAGATCCGCTTCACCGGCGAGGTGACGGAAACCACCATCCTGACCGGCGAGGAAGCGGCAGGGACGGGCGGCTGGCTGCTGGTCGGCTAGATCACGTCGAGGTTGGATTGAATCAATCCAACCTCGAAAAACGTGATCGATTCTAAATGCTTGGAGCGGGTTTGACGCGAAAAGCCGGTATCCGCTTTTTCGCAACCCGCCCTAGAGCCGGGGCCGGCTCGCGCCTTTACCGAAGCAGGTTGAGGAGCGAGCTGTCCTTCAGGCTGGAGAACACCTGGGCGGCGGCCTGAACCGCCGTCTGGGCCTGCTGCAGGCGGGTGACCGCTTCGGCCATGTCCACCTCGGCGACGTCGGCGACGACGCCCTTCAGCATGATCTGCCGCGATTCATGCTGGTCGAGCGTTGTCTCCAGCCGGTTCTGGTTGAGGCCGTTGCGCGCCGTCTGTTCGGTCAGGCCGCGCCGCGCGTCATCGAAGCCGGCCAGCATGCTCTCGAGAAACGTCGACTGGGCGGTCGTCATCGGGCTGCTGAAGTCGCCATTGGCCTCGACATAGGCCTGGACCTGCTTGAACTGCTCGAAGAGGTCCGTGCCCAGTTGATCGGCGAGAAAGCCGCTCTGGATGGTCGTCGACTCGTCCAGCCGGCTCACCGGCGTCAGGCCGTCGTTCTTGAAGATGTCGGCGATCGCCGGGGCGGCGGTCAGGTCGGCCAGACTATTGGCCTGGACCGGCCGTTGATCGATCTGCCCGCCGGCGAAGATGTATTTGCCGCCCTCCTTGGCGTTGAGGGCTTCGGTGGCCGAGCCGAACCAGCTGGCCATCTCGGTCATCAGGTTGTCGCCCCGACCGGCGGCCAGGGCCTCGGCGATGGCCTGTCGTGCGCCCTGGGCGGCGTCGGCGGTCTGGCTCAGCACCAGATCCTGGGTCTGCAGCCGGGCGCTCAGGGTCTTGCCCTGATCGAGGAAGCCTTCCACCCGGGTCTGCACCGTCCGCGCCGCCAGCAGGGTTTCGGCGTTGCGGGCGAAGCCTTTCAGATCGGTGGCCGTCTTCTGGCTGGAAACCTGCTCTCCGGCCTTCTGCTGATTGACCTGGGCGCGCATCAGATCGGACAGGATGGTGGAATAGCTGTTGGCGGTGGCGATACGGGTCATGACTTAGTTCCCGAGCATGCCGATGAGCACATCGTACATGTCCTTGCTGGCCTGGATGACGCGGGCCGAGGCGTTGAAGGCCTGTTGGTAGGTGGTCATGTTGACCAGTTCCTCATCGAGATTGACGCCCTCGACGGAGGCCCGGCGGGTGGTGGCTTCGGCCGCGACGGCCTGGGCGGTCTCGCGACGGGTGGAGGCTGATTCCGCCCGGCGGCCGATCGAGCCGGCCAATTCGCTGGCGTAGCGATTGACCGACATCGAGACAGCCCCCAGTCCGCCGGCGGAGCCGAACTTCGCCGTGGTCTCACCGGCCCCGGCCAGCAGCAGGGCGCCGCGACCGTCACCGGAGGACAGCACCGGCCGGCCGACCGCGTCCTGGCTCAGATCGAGAGTGGCGAGCGCCAGTCGATTGGGGTTGGCGACGATATCGGCGCGAAGATCGAACTTCTCGGCCCGTCCGGCGCGCTGGGCCGAACCGATGCCGAACAGTTCGGTGATCGACGGGCCGCCGGCTCCACGCTCGGTTTCGTCAGAGATGACGGTCAGGCCGACGGCGCCGGCGGCGGTCGGGGCGAAGCTCATCGCGCCGTTGGCGTCGAGAGAGAACTGGCCATACAGCCCCAGACCGCCCGAGGGGGCGTTCAAGGCGTTCAGCAGGTCCTGCATCGTTCCGCCGGCGGGCGCCGAAACCGGCACATCGCGGATGCGCGAGCCGTCGGCGTTGGCCAGGCGGAAGGTGATGGTGTCGCCGGCGGTAAAGCCGTGCGGGTCGGTCGGCTTGAGGCCGGTGTTGAAGTTGGCCACCCCCTCGGAGGTCACCAGATCGTTGAGACCAAAGAAGTGGGAGAAGGTGCGGCCGGCCTTGGCGGAAGGGTTGGTCGCATCCTCGCTGAAGGCCAGGCCCGATCCGCCCGTGGCGGTCAGCGAGAGAGCCCCGTTGGTGAAGCTGGCCGTCGCCAGGCCTCCCAGGGCGGTGTTCAGATCGGTGGCGAAGCTGGCGGGGGTAAAGGCCGTGGCCGCGCCGCCGTCGACGCTCATGGTCCCGGCGGTGAAATCGATAGCCACCTGTCGCTGCAACATGCCGTCGGCCGAGACCACGGCCAGGTTGGTCGTTCCGGAAAAGCCGCTGACCGCCGTGGGAAGATCGAGGCCCGTGTTGCGGCCGGTCATGCTGGTCGGCGGCGGAACGCTGGAGGCGGCGTTGTGGGCCCGGTTCAGTTCCTCGACCGACTGGCTGACAAACTCGGCCAGCTGCTCGCGGATGGCCGGCAGTTCTGTGTCGCGCAGGTCCAGCAGGCCGCGGATCTCGCCGCCGCTCAGCCGCGCCCGCAGGGACGACTGTCCGGCCGCGCCGGGCAGGGTCACGGCGATCTCGCCGCTGGCCCCCTCGCTGCGGATGTACTCCAGCTTGGCCGCGCCGCCCTCGCCGGCCAGGGGCACGCCGTCGGAGGCGCGCACCACGGCCGAGCCGTTGCTGCGCCGGGTGACGTTGATGTCGATCAGGGTGGCCAGCTCGTCCATCAACCGGCCCTGGATGGTCTCGGCCCCGGAGGAGTCTCCGGTCACCCGGGCGCGGGTGATGTCGGAATTGAGGGCGTCGATCTCGACCAGCAGCTGGTTGACCCGGTTCACATCGGCGGCGATGCGGCTGTCGGCCTCGCTGGCCAGACTGCCAAGCGAGGCGCTGATCCGCGCCGACTCGCTGAGAAAATCGCTGACGGTGTCGAGGGTCGCGCCGCGACGGACGCTGGAGGCGGGATCATCCGCGGCGGCCGAGAAGGCGGCGAACAGATTGTCCAACTTGGCGAAGAAGGAGGTTTCGGTGCTGGGGTCGCCGAACAGGGCCTGGGCGCGGTCCAGACTGTTGGCGATGACGTCGGCCTGGGCCGCCGAGGCGTTCGCCACGGTCGCCGCCCGCTGCAGATAGACGTCCGAGGCCAGAATAACCTTGGCGACATCGACCCCGACCCCGAGTCCGCCGGAGATCAGCGGCTGTTGCTGGACAAGCTTGCGGACGTAGCCCTGGGTGTTGACGTTGGCGATGTTGTCGGAGACGGCCCGCAGGCCGGTCTGCGCCGCCATCAACCCGGTCGTGGCCGAGGACATGATCTGATTCAGGGACATGGCCTGATCGCAACTCCTGCCCGGCAAAGCCTGTCGCGATCCCGGCTGTTTCTGCCGGGCGGGGCAGCGCCCGCGCGTATGGACTTATACCAAGCCTTTGATTTTCATGGCCTTCCTTCTGAAGCGCCGAGGATGTCGTGAAACGCCAGCGCAAGTCTGGCGCCAACTGTAAAGCGGACCGGCCGCCGGTCCTTTTCGACCGGGCCAGCCCGGCAAGATTCGACCAGGGCGGCCTCCAGGACGATCGGACGCGCCAGACGATTATCCTTTGGAAACAAATGCATAGAGGCTGATCTACGAGTTGGCCCCGGGGTTGCTAGGAGGGGGGCGAACACTCCTGGCGCAGCAGGCGCCGCCTCATCCCCCATCCTCCGGAACCGCCAGCGCCATGACTGCGCCTGCATCCCTGCTGTTCTCCCCGGCCCGCGCCCTTCCCGGCGGTGCGACCGGCGACGCCATGGGCGGCGCGATGAGCGGCTTTGACGCCCTGCTGGCCCAACTTGCCGCGACCGTCGGGACCGGATCCACCGGTGAAACAGCCGCCGGCGCGACGGCGGCGACCAATGCCGGCGCCACGTCCGACGCCACGTCCGACGACACCAACAAGGCCACGACGGATGGGTCCGCCGCTCCAGCCGCCTTCAATGGCTGGTTTGGCCTTCAGCCCCCGACCGCGTCCTGGATCCGTCCTTCGGTCACTGCCGACGGGGCGGCGACCGGGGGATCGCGGTCGGCCGGCCCGTCGGCTGTCGATCAGCCGCTGGTGCTGCCGCAGCCTGCCCTGACAGGCGGGGAGAAGACCATTGACGCGGACGCCATCACGCCGACTGAGGTCGTCGCCAGCCTTCCGACACGCCCGGCCGCCGAACAGTCTCCCCAGATCATGCCGCTGGCCCCCAAGCCGCCGGTCAGCGAGACCCCGGTGAGTCCCGCGGCCGCCGCGGCCGGAGTCCCGACGACAGAGGCTGATCCGGCCGCGCCGGTCCCGGCGCCGCCCCAGGTCCCGGTCGCTGATGCGCCGGAGGCGTCCGCGCCGGTCGTCGCCGCGGCGGCCCCGCCGCCGCAGACCGAAGCCCGTCCTGGGGCGGCCCCGTCGCCGCAGGCCGAAGCCCGCCCTGGCCGAAAGACTTCAACGGGAGACTCGCCGGTCAAGGTTGTGGCCGAGGCGATCGCCAGCGGCGACATCGGCGCCGGCAGCGCATCAGCCCCCGTCGCGGCGGCTGACCAGACCGACCCCGACCCGCTTCCATCGTCCTTTGACGCCCTGGCCGACGCCTCGACCGGGGACGCCGCCGGCGATCATCCCGTGGACGGTTTCGCCCAGACCCTGGCCGGTCGGCTTGCAGGCCTGGCGTCCGGCGCAAACGCCGCCGCCGCCCATCTGCGCAGCGGGCCGGAAACCATCAACCGCCTCGTCGCCGGCATCGTCAGCAAGATCGACGGCGGTCAGGCGACCCGGTTTGACCTGCAACTGGACCCCTTCGGTCTGGGCAAGGTCGATGTTCGGGTCGAGATCGGCTCCGACGGCCGCATGGTCGCCGCCCTGAACTTCGACAACGCCCAGGCGGCCAGCGATCTGCGCAGCCGGGGTCAGGAACTTCGTCAGGCCCTGGAGCAGGCGGGTTTCTCGATCGGCGACAGCGGCCTGTCCTTCGACTTTGCCGGCCAGAATTCCCAACGCGACCCCGCGGGCGAGGACGCTCCCCGTTCCGCCTTTGCTGGTCGCGCCTTCGCTCAGGCTCTGGATGCGCTCCAGGATGAAGCCGTTGTTCCCCGTCGCTTTCAGGCCCAGCGCGGCCTGGACATCCTGATCTGAGGCTCCCGACATGGCTGACGTCTCCGCAACCTCCGGCAATTCGGTCCTTAACAAGATCGACGATTCCCGCACCCGGCTGGCCAGCAACACCGAGACCTTTCTCAAGCTGCTGACCACCCAGATGAAGAACCAGGATCCCCTGTCGCCGATGGACTCGACCCAGTTCACGCAGCAGATCGTCCAGATGACCGGGGTCGAGCAGCAGCTGCTGACCAACGACCTGCTGGCCGCCCTGGTGGGGATGAGCGATGGCGGCCTGGCCGGCTCGGTCAATCTGATCGGCAAGACCGTGACCGCGGCGACCGACATCGCCGCCCTCAGCGATGGCGAGGCCAACTGGGACTACAATCTGTCCCGCGGCGCGGCCAGTGTGAAGCTCGAGGTCGTCAACAGCGCCGGCGTCACCATCCACACCGAAAACCTGACCAGTCAGGCGGCCGGCGACCAGTCGTTCAAATGGAACGGCAAGAGCGACAGCGGCGTGGCCCAGGCCGATGGCGACTACAGCCTGAAGATCACCGCGATCGACGCCTCCGGCTCGAAGATCACGCCCGACCAGTCGATCACCGGTCTGGCCTCCGCCGTCCAGTCGGTCGGCGGAACCACCGTCGTCACGGTCGGAAAATCGAAAATCCCGATGAGCGCCATCACCGCGGTGAGGAACACCGTCTGATGGCGCGACTTTCGGCCTCCATCCCGGTTCGCCGGGGTCTGAACACGATCGGGCGTCCGAAGGACGCCGGCGCGGCTCTGTCCGCCAACGCAGCAGGCGTGGTGCAACCCAACAGCGTTTTGCAAGGATAACAAAGCCATGAGCATCAACAGCGCCATGCTCGCCGGGGTGTCTGGACTGGTCGCGAACTCGTCGGCCCTCGCCGCGATCTCCGACAACATCTCCAACGTCAACACCGTCGGCTACAAGCGCAGTCAGGCCAACTTCCAGACCCTGGTCTCGGGAAACAGCCGCAATGCGACCTACGCCGCCGGCGGCGTCTCCGCCAAGACGCGGCAGTATGTGACCCAACAGGGGCTGCCGCAGAGCACCAGCAACTCGACCGATCTGGCCATTTCCGGCGCCGGCTTCTTCGTCGTCACCGAAAAGCCGGAAAACCTGCAGGCCAATGACGCCCGCGCCTTCACCCGCGCTGGCAGCTTCCAGCTCGACAACCTGGGCTATCTGCAAAACCAGTCCGGTCTCTATCTTCAGGGCTGGCTGGTCGATGACAACGGCGACATCAACATTGACCCCTCTGACCTGTCGCGCCTGAGCTCGATCAACGTCTCCAACGTCGGCGGCGCCGCGGAACGCACGACGCGGGCCTCGGTCAGCGCCAACCTCAAGTCCAGCCAGGCGGTTTCGGCCGAGCTTCCGGTCTATGATCCCGCGACCAACTCCATGGCCATGTACGACCCCGAACTGGGCGTCGGGGTGAAGCCAGACTTCTCGCTGCAGATTCCGGTGTCCGACTCCAAGGGCGGCAAGCGCACCATTCAGATCGACTTCCTGAAGAGCGATGTGCCCAACCAGTGGTACTCCGAGATCCGCGCCGTCCCCGCCGATGACATCGTCACCGGCGCCGGCCTGAGCAACGGCCAGATGAAGACCGGCATCGTCGCCTTCCTGCCCGATGGCCGGCTCGACTCGGCCAACACCACCCTGATCGACACCGAGGATCCGATCCTGACCCTGGGCGCTTCCGCCGATGGTCCGCCCGGGGCGGGTGAGTTCCGCTGGGCCGACGGCCTCGGCATCGACAGCCAGGACATCCGTCTGGAGCTGGCGGGTGGCGCCGGCGGCCTGACCCAGTACGACAGCCAGTCCATCGTCCAGGCCGTCAACACCAACGGCACCGCCTTCGGCAACCTGACCAACGTCGAGATCGATGAGGACGGTTTTGTCACCGCCGTCTTCGACAACGGCATCTCCCGTCAGATCGCCCAGGTCGCCATCGCCACCTTCGCCAATCCGGACGGCCTGAAGGCGACCAACGGCAACGCCTATCGCGTCACCCAGGACAGCGGCACCTACAGCCTCAAGGGCGCCGGCACCGGCGGCGCGGGGGCCATCGCGCCTTCGACCCTCGAAGCCTCGACCGTGGACCTGTCCAGCGAGTTCACCGGGCTCATCGTCACCCAGCGGGCCTATTCCGCCTCATCGAAAATCATCACCACCGCGGACCAGATGCTTGAGGAACTTTTGAGCATCAAGCGGTAGTCAAGATATTAACGGCGCTTAACCGCGTTGTGCCAAGATGAGACAGATTGATTAAGCGGGGCAAAACCTTGGTTACTGTGACTTTTACTAGACAGATTCACGGCCCGTTATCGCCCGGGCGCTATGGTTCGCTTCAACAGTGATGGTCATGAGAGGCGTAGAACCATGCTTCAACAGCAGCGTATCAACAGCAAGGGCGAGAAGTACGTGATCGGCCCGACCGGTGCGCCTCTGACGCTGTCAGACCTGCCGCCGTCCGATACCGAGCGTTGGGTTATCCGGCGCAAGGCGGAGGTTGTCGCGGCCGTTCGCGGGGGACTGCTGTCCCTCGACGAGGCCTGCGATCGTTACCGACTGACCAATGAGGAGTTCCTCAACTGGCAACAGTCGATTGATCGTCACGGTCTGGCCGGTCTTCGCACCACCAGACTGCAACAGTATCGCTGAGTCCGTCCGTCCCCCCCTTCGGGCCCGGCGACCAAGGCGCGGCCGCGTTCCGGAAAGGGGCGCGGCCGTTGCTCATTCCGGAGGTGTCTTTGGCGACCACAGACCTGAACCGACCACAGGACCCTGCGACAGATCGCCAATCTTAAATCCTCGTTTACCACGCACCCGGTAAATCCTGCCTAGCGAACCCGGCAGAAGCGGGCGTTGGTGTCGTTTCGGGGGCTTTCCCACAGTGGACAGGCTGTTAGGCGGGTTACAGGGTGGTGGACTGACGCGGCTGCTGGTGCTGGCCGGCGTCGGCGTGGGCCTGGTTGCGGCGATGATCGCCATGACTCTCAACCTGACCGCCCAACCCAAGGCCCTGCTGTTTGCCAATATGGACCTGAAGGAGGCCGCCGAGGTCACCCAGGCCCTCGATCAGGCCGGCGTCAAATATGAACTCAAGGGCGACGGCTCGACCATCATGGTCGATCGCGACAAGGTCGCCTCGACCCGCCTGATGATCTCCGGCAAGGGCCTGGTCACCTCCGGATCGGTCGGCTACGAAATTTTCGACAGCGGCTCGGCCCTCGGCCAGACCGATTTCGTCCAGCAGCTCAACCGCCAGCGGGCCCTGGAAGGCGAGCTGGCGCGCACCATCCGCTCCCTGCACGGCGTTACCGACGCCCGGGTCCACCTGGTCCTGCCCAAGCGCCAGCTGTTCGAGGAAGAAGCCGCAAAGCCCTCGGCCGGCGTCACCATCGCCATCGGCACGCGCAAGCCCACCCCCGACCAGATCCAGGGCATCCAGAACCTCGTCGCCGCCGCCGTCGACGGCCTGACGCCGGACGGCGTGACCATCATCGACCAGAAGGACGGCAAGACCCTCTCGGCCGCCGGAACCGGCAATCTGGGTCGCCTGGCCGATGACCGCCGCACCGAGGTCGAACAGAAGCTGGGTGAGCGGATCAAGGAACTGGTCGAGGGCGTGGTCGGCCCCGGCAAGGCCCGGGTCGAGGTCACCGCCGACATCGACCTGGCCCGGGTGACCGAGCAGAAGGAAACCTATGACCCCGACGGTCAGGTGGTGCGCTCGGAACAAACCAGCGAAGAGAACAGCGAAGAGGGCGCCAGCGACAACGGCAACGCCGTCGGCGCCGCCGGCAACATTCCGGGAACCCAGGGGGCCGCGCCCTTCCTGCCGCTGAACAAGAACACCAGCCGCGGCGCCCAGTCGACGACCAACTACGAGATTTCCAAGACCGTCCGGACCGAGATCGTCGAGCCGGGCATGATCCAGAAGATCTCGGTCTCCGTCGCTGTCGACGGCGCCACCGCCGAAGGCTCCGGCGGCAAGCCCGGCGCCTACACCGCCCGCTCGCCCGAAGAGATGGCCAAGCTCGAGGAACTGGTGAAGGCCGCCGTCGGCTTCACTCCGGGCCGTGGGGATCAGGTCAAGGTGCTGAACGTGCGCTTCGCCCGTGACGCGGTTAACGAGGCCGGCGAGAAGGCCGGCAATCCCCTGACCAGCTTCGACAAGAACGACATCATGCGGGCCGTCGAACTGGTGCTCGGCGCCCTGGTCGTCCTGCTGCTGCTGTTCTTCGGCCTGCGCCCGCTGCTCAAGAGCCTTGGCCAGCCGACCGGTGCGCGCGGCCTGCCCATGCTGGCCAGTTCGAACGCCGGTCACGGCGGCGGGGCCGAACATCTCCAGTTCTCGGTGGATCCCAACACCGGTGAACAGCTCGCCCTGCCCGGCGACCAGCTGGACCAGCGCATCGACATCGCCCGTATCGAAGGCCAGGTGAAGGCGTCGTCCGTCAAGCGGGTCTCCGAGTTCGTTGACACCCATCCCGAGGAATCGGTCTCGATCCTCCGGACCTGGCTGCATGAAACCGCATGAGCCGGGGTGGAAAAAGCAAGGCGATCTCTGACGCCTCCAAGCTGAGCGGTCCCGAAAAGGCGGCCATCGTCATGCTCTCGCTCGGCGAGGAGCACACCCATATCTGGGAGTCGCTCGACGAGGAGGAGATCAAGGAAATCTCCCAGGCCATGGCCTCGCTGGGCACGGTTTCAGCCAGCGTCGTCGAGGAGCTTCTGGTCGAGTTCGTCTCCGGCATGAGCGGCTCCGGCGCCATCATGGGCAGCTTCGAGCAGACCCAGAAGCTGCTCTCCTCCTTCATGCCGCCTGAAAAGGTCGACAGCCTGATGGAGGAAATCCGGGGTCCGGCCGGTCGCACCATGTGGGACAAGCTGGGCAACGTGAACGAGGCGGTGCTCGCCAACTATCTGAAGAATGAATACCCCCAGACGGTCGCGGTCGTGCTGTCCAAGATCAAGCCGGACCATGCCTCCCGCGTCCTCACCTGCCTGCCCGAGGACTTCGCCCTCGAATGCGTGCAGCGCATGCTGAGGATGGAGCCGGTCCAGCGGGAAATCCTCGACAAGATCGAACAGACCCTGCGCGTCGAGTTCATGTCCAACCTGGCCCGCACCTCCAAGCGCGACAGCCACGAGATGATGGCCGACATCTTCAACAACTTCGACCGTCAGACCGAGAGCCGGTTCATCGCCGCCCTCGAAGAGCGCAACCGTGAGAGCTCCGAGCGCATCCGCGCCCTGATGTTCGTCTTCGAGGACCTCTCCAAGCTCGACCCCGGCGGCGTCCAGACCCTGCTGCGGGCGGTCGAGAAGGACCAGCTTGGCCTGGCGCTGAAGGGCGCCTCCGACGCCCTGCGCGAAATGTTCTTCTCCAACATGTCGGAGCGGGCCGCCAAGATCATGCGCGAGGACATGGAAGGCATGGGTCCTGTCCGCCTGCGCGACGTCGACCAGTCGCAGATGGCCATGGTCCAGGTGGCCAAGGACCTCGCCGCCAAGGGTGAGATCATGCTGGCGGGCTCCGGCGGCGACGACGAGTTGATCTACTGATGACCCAGCCCGTCCATAAGCCCTTCTCCTTCGACACCGTCTTCGACGACGGCGGCGGCGTGGCCTATTCGCCGCCGCGCCAGAAGCGCTCCTTCACCCCCGAGGAGGTCGAGGAGATCAAGGCCGCCGCCTATGCCGACGGTGAGCGCGCCGCCACGGTTCTCGCCGAACAGGCCCTGGCCGCCAGCCTCGACCAGGTGGCCGCCGCCGCCCGCATCGGTCTGGGCGCCCTGGCCGAGGCGGCCCACAACCACCGCGCCTCCACGGCCCGGCTGTGCATGGCCGCCGCCCGCAAGATCGCCGACAGCGCCCTGTCGCAATACCCCGAAGCCCCCGTCACCGCCGCCCTCGAAGCCCTTGCCCGGGAGGTCGAGGCCAGCCCGCGTCTGCTGGTCAAGGTCGCCGCCGACATCCAGGACCGGGTCCAGCAGGCGCTCGACCGTATGGCCGACAGTCTCGGCCATACGGGCCGCATCGAGGCGCGGGCCGAACCGGATATGGCCGGCGCCGCCTTCGTCCTCGACTGGGGCGATGGCCGGGCGACCTTCGACCCGGAAGACGCCGCCCTGCGGATCCAGGACGCCCTCGAACAAGCCCTCTCAGCCGAAGGCCTGCATGCCGAACCCCTGATTTCACCGGAAGATATTCCCCATGACTGACGACAACCTGTCCCTCGAGGAATTCTCGCCTGACCAGATGCTGGCCAGCGATGCGCCCGTCGATATCGATGACAAGTCGGCGGCCGATCTGGCGCCGGTGTTCGATGTCCCGGTCAATATCTCGGCCGTGCTGGGGCGCGCTCATCTGTCGGTCGCCCAGCTGCTGCAGCTTGGTCAGGGCAGCGTGCTGGAGCTGGACCGCAAGGTCGGCGAGGCCATCGACATCTACGTCAACAACCGTCTGGTCGCCCGCGGCGAGGTCGTCGTCGTCGACGACCGGCTCGGCGTGACCATGACGGAAATCATCAAGGACGGCGATACGGCCGCCTGAACGGCGGAACGTGGCTGAAGGAGAGTAGCTATGCGGCTTCTGGTCGTTGGAAAACTGAACGGACAGCTGTCTGTCGCCGTGAAGATGGCGATGAATGCCGGGGCCAAGGTGGCGCACGTGGAAACCGTCGCCGCCGCCACCCAGGCGCTCCGGGCTGGCCAGGGCGCCGACCTGATGATGGTCGACTATGAGCTGGATATCGCCGGCCTGATCGCCGCCAACGAGGCCGAGCGCATCCGGGTGCCGGTGGTGGCCTGCGGGGTCGGGGCCGACGCCCAGCGGGCCGGTGACGCCATCCGCGCCGGGGCGATGGAGTTCATCCCCCTGCCGGCCGAGGCAGACCTGATCGCCGCCGTTCTCGCCGCTGTCTCCGATGACAACCGCCCGATGGTGGCCCGCGATCCGATCATGGAATCGGTGATCAAGCTGGCCGACCAGATCGCCCCCTCCGACGCCTCCATCTTGATCACCGGAGAGAGCGGCGTCGGCAAGGAGGTCATGGCCCGCTATGTCCACACCCGGTCAAAGCGCGCCTCCAGACCCTTCATCAGCGTCAACTGCGCCGCCATCCCCGAGAACCTGCTGGAAAGCGAGCTGTTCGGCCACGAGAAGGGCGCCTTCACCGGCGCCGTGGCCCGCCGGGTCGGCAAGTTCGAGGAGGCCGAAGGCGGCACCCTGCTGCTCGACGAAATCAGCGAGATGGACGGCCGTCTCCAGGCCAAGCTGCTGCGCGCCATCCAGGAACGCGAGATCGACCGGGTCGGCGGGTCAAAGCCGGTCAAGGTCAACATCCGCATACTCGCCACCTCCAACCGCGACCTGGCCCAGGCCGTGAAGGAAGGGGTGTTCCGCGAGGACCTTCTCTACCGCCTCAACGTCGTCAACCTGCGCCTGCCGCCGCTGCGCGAGCGGCCGGGCGACATCGCCGCCCTCTGCGATCACTTCCTGAAGAAGTACGCCAAGGCCAACGGCATGCCCGAACGTCCCCTGTCGGCCGAGGCCCGCCGCCGTCTGGCCGCCCACCGCTGGCCGGGCAATGTGCGGGAACTGGAAAACGCCATGCACCGCGCCGTGCTGCTGTCGTCGGGCGCCGAGATCGAGGAGTTCGCCATCCGCCTGCCGGACGGCCAGCCCCTGGCTCCGGCCCCGGAAGCCGCCGTCGCCCGCACCGCCTCCATGGCCGCCGAAGCCGCCAGCCGCACCCTGGTCGGCCAGACGGTGGCCGAGGTCGAGCAGCTGCTGATCCTCGACACCCTCAGCCATTGCTCGGGCAACCGCACCCACGCCGCCACCATCCTCGGCATCTCCATCCGCACCCTGCGCAACAAGCTGAAGGAATACGGCGACGCCGGTGTCGCGGTGCCGCCGCCGCAGGCGGGCCTCGGCGCCAACGCCGCCTGATCCGCCATCGGTAGAGACCCCTCATGAGCGACACCGCCAGCCCGTCCGGCTCCGCCCGGCCTTCAGCCCGAGAGGTCTTGGGCTGGGTGGCGCGTGGCGACGTGGGCCTGGCCATCGGCATCGTCGGCATCGTCGTTCTGCTGATCCTGCCGATTCCGTCCTTCATGCTGGACACCCTGCTGGTCCTGTCGGTGACCAGCAGCATCCTGATCCTGATGACCTCGCTGCTGATCAAGAAGCCGCTTGAGTTCACCGCCTTTCCGACCGTCCTGCTGGTCACCACCCTGTTCCGGCTGGGGCTCAACCTCGCCTCGACCCGCCTGATCCTCGGCCACGGCCACGAGGGCACCGACGGCGCCGGCAAGCTGATCCAGGCCTTCGGTCAGCTGATGATGGGCGGCAACTTCATCATCGGGGTGATCGTTTTCGCCATCCTGGTGCTGGTCAACTTCATCGTCGTCACCAAGGGTTCGGGTCGGATCGCCGAGGTCGCCGCCCGCTTCACCCTCGATTCCATGCCCGGCAAGCAGATGGCCATCGACGCCGATCTGTCCTCCGGTCTGATCGACCAGGACGAGGCCAAGAAGCGCCGCAAGGAGCTGGAGCAGGAATCGACCTTCTTCGGGGCCATGGACGGCGCCAGCAAGTTCGTGCGCGGCGACGCCGTCGCCGCCCTGATCATCACCGCCATCAACGTCATCGGCGGCATCCTGATCGGCGTGGTGCAGCACAAGCTGCCGATCGGCGAGGCCGCGGCCAGCTACACCATAATGACCATCGGCGATGGTCTGGTCAGCCAGGTCCCGGCCCTGATCATCTCCATCGCCGCCGGCTTCCTGGTCTCCAAGGCCGGGGTCGACGGCGCCGCCGACAAGGCCCTGGTCTTCCAGCTGGCGATGAACCCGGTGGCGCTTGGCATGGTTTCCGCCGCCGCCGGCGTCCTGGCCCTGGTGCCGGGCATGCCGCGCCTGCCCTTCATCGCCGTCGCCGCGGCCTGCGGCTTTCTCGCCTGGCGACGCGCCCAGGACGCCAAGGCCCCGCCGCCTGTCGATATCTCCACCCTCGCCCCCGCCGCCGAGCCGGAGGAGGAGCCGATCAGCGCCGCCCTGGCCATCGACGACGTCAAGATCGAGCTCGGCTATGGCCTGCTGACCCTGATCAATGACCTCGAGGGTCGCCGCCTGACCGATCAGATCCGCGCCCTGCGCAAGACGCTTGCCGGGGAGTTCGGCTTTGTCATGCCGTCGGTCCGCATCCTCGACAACATGCGCCTGCCGACCCAGGGCTACGCCATCCGCATCAAGGAAATGGAGAGCGGCGCCGGTGAGGTCCGGATCGGTTCACTGATGGCCATGGACCCGCGCGGCGGTCAGGTCGACCTGCCCGGCGACCACGTCCGCGAACCGGCCTTCGGCCTGCCCGCCACCTGGATCGACGACGGCCTGAAGGAGGAAGCCACCTTCCGCGGCTACACCCTGGTCGACCCGGCGACGGTCCTGACCACCCATCTGACCGAGATCCTCAAGGACAATATGGCCGACCTGCTGTCCTACGCCGAGGTCCAGAAGCTGCTCAAGGAACTGGGTCCGGAACAGAAGAAGCTGGCCGAGGAGCTGATGCCCTCGGTCATCACCCCCTCGACCCTGCAACGGGTCCTCCAGGCCCTGCTGCGCGAGCGCGTCTCGATCCGCGATCTGGGCACCATTCTCGAGGGCATCGCCGAGGCCGCGCCCCATACCAGCAGCCTGACCCAGCTGACCGAAGCGGTCCGCGTCCGTCTCGGCCGTCAGCTCTGCTGGGTCAATCGCGGCGAGGACGGCGCCCTGCCCATCGTCACCCTGTCGCCCGACTGGGAAGGCGCCTTCGCCGACGCCCTGATCGGCAACGGCGAGGAGCGTCAGCTGGCCATGGCCCCGTCACGCCTGCAGGACTTCATCAAGGGCGTCCGCGAGGCCTTCGAACGGGCCGCCCTGGCCGGGGATTCGCCGGTCCTGCTGACCAGTCCCCAGGTCCGCCCCTATGTCCGCTCGATCATCGAACGCTTCCGCGGCCAGACCGTGGTGATGAGCCAGAGCGAGGTCCACCCCCGCGCCAAGCTGCGCACCGTCGGGGTCGTCTGACACCGCTGTTTGTTGCCAATATCGACGTTCTGTGGCGTCCTTGACCGATAACAGGGTCGGGGAGGACCACCATGAACCGCAATGCGCTGATCCGCGCCTCGGTCATCGGGACCGGGCTTCAGCTGGCGATGATCATCGCCGGCCACTTCATTCCCTTCATCAAGGACAATCTGTTCGCCATCGTCGGCATGCTGATCTCGCTGATCGCCGGCCTTCTCTACGCCCGGGCGGCGAAGGGGCCGCTGGTCGACAGCCTGATCGGCGGGGCGGTCGTCGGCGGCGTCTGCGCCCTGATCGGCATCGCGGCCAGCTTTGCGCTTGGCGATGTCCCGGCCTTGGTCATCGCCTTCGGAACGATCAGTTCAGCGGTGACCGGCGCGGTCGGCGGCGCCATCGGTCGGGCTGTTTCGAAGTCGTAGCGCATTTGGCGGGAAGCGCGGGAAGCCCGCATTTCCCGCCAAATCACTAGTCCTGGAAAGGATCCCTCAGCAGGATGGTGTCGTCCCGCTCGGGGCTAGTCGACAGCAGGGCCACCGGGGCGCCGATCAGTTCCTGGATGCGGCCGACATACTTGACCGCATTGGCGTTGAGGTCGCGGAAGCTCCGCGCCCCGGCCGTGCTCTCGCTCCAGCCGGGCATCTCCTCATAGATCGGTTCCACCGCCGCCTGATCGCGCAGACCGGCGGGCAGATAGTCGATGACCTCGCCGTGCAGCCGGTAGCCGACGCAGATCTTCAGGGTCTCCAGACCGTCCAGCACGTCCAGCTTGGTCAGGGCGATGCCGTTGATGCCGTTGATCGCCACGCTCTGGCGGACCAGCACGCTGTCGAACCAGCCGCAGCGCCGGTTGCGCCCGGTATTGGTGCCGACCTCGCGGCCCACCGTGGCCAGGTGATCGCCCACCGCGTCATTGAGCTCGCAGGCGAACGGCCCCTCGCCGACCCGGGTGGTGTAGGCCTTGACGATGCCGAGGATATAGCCCGGCCCCTGCGGTCCCATGCCCGAGCCCGCCGCCGCCTGTCCGGCCACGGTGTTGGACGACGTGACGAACGGATAGGTGCCGTGATCGACGTCCAGCAGAGCGCCTTGCGCCCCCTCGAACAGGATGCGCTTGCCGCTGCGGCGGATGTCGTCCAGCAGCCGCCACACCGGCCGGGCATAGGGCAGAAGCTTGGGGGCCACCGCCATCAGCTCGTCGAACATCGCCTCGGGGTCTGCCTTGGGCAGGCCCAGCCCGCCGCGCAGGGCGTCATGGTGGGCCAGCAGGCGGTCGATCTTGGGCCGCAGGGATTCCGGATCCGACAGGTCGCCGACCCGGATCGCCCGGCGGCCGACCTTGTCCTCATAGGCCGGGCCGATGCCGCGGCCGGTGGTGCCGATCTTCTGGCTGGAGGCGGCCTCGCGGGCCTGGTCGAGGTCGCGGTGCAGGGGCAGGATCAGACAGGCGTTGTCGGCCAGGACCAGCAGGTCGGGGGTGATCGTCACCCCCTGGGCGGCGATGCCCGCGATCTCGCCCAGCAGGTGCCAGGGATCGACGACCACGCCGTTGCCGATCACCGACAGCTTGCCCTGGACCACCCCGCTGGGCAGCAGGGCCAGCTTGTAGACCTTGCCGTCGACGACCAGCGTATGGCCGGCGTTGTGACCGCCCTGGAAGCGCACAACCACTTCGGCGCGGTTGCACAGCCAGTCGACGATCTTGCCCTTGCCCTCGTCGCCCCACTGGGCGCCGACTACGGTGACGTTGGCCATGAAATACGATCCTTCACCCGCCGGAAGACTTCAGACCGCCCTTCGACGGGGCTCGGCGGAATGAAGGGGATCGATTGAGTGCGCCGGTCTTCCGGCGCGGCGGCTGTGTAGCGGTTCAGGCCCGGTTGAACAAGACCACCCCGGTCATGATTGCGGCATAATGCACGCCCGCGGCGGTGACCACGAAGCCGTGCCAGATGGCGCGGCGGAAATGCAGGCTCTTGCGAACGTAGAAGATCACCCCGGCCGAATAGACCAGTCCGCCCACCGCCAGCAGGATCATCCCGGCCAGGGAGACGCTGGCGATCATCGGCCCCATGGCGATGACCACGATCCAGCCCAGCGCCAGATACAGCGCCACCCAGATGCCCTTGCCCAGCCCGGGCAGGAACAGCTTCCCCGCCACCCCCGCCGCCGCCAGCAGCCAGACCGCCAGGGTCATGCCGACCGACCAGGCGCCGGTCAGGTTCTGGGTGGTGAAGGGCGTATAGCTGCCGGCGATCATCAGGAAGATGCCGGCATGGTCCAGTCGCCGCAGGAACGGCCGGTTCTCCGGCTTGGCCATGTTGTAGGCGATGGAAAAGCTCAGCATCAGCGTCAGGCACAGGCCATAGACAGCCACGGCGAACACCTGACCCAGCGTGCCAAAGCCGATCGACAGGCCAAACAGCGTGCCCGCACCCGCCACCGCCAGGATCAGCCCGGCGATATGCACCCACATGTCCGCCGTCTTCGCGGCGCTGCTGGGATAGTGGTCGGTGTCGGTGAAGGTCTGGCTGGGCATCGCGGCAAAAGAGCCTAACCGGGCCGCGAACGTCAATCACCGCCGTCCGGTTTATAAGTGCAACTAAGAAGCAGTAGCAAGACTGTTGACCTCGCCCTCACCTGGACGGTAGGTCTGTCTCGCACATGAGAATCACTCGCATGTAATCGAGACAAGTTCGGGGACCCATGACCATCCGCAATCGCCACACCGCCGGCCGAACCGCCGTTTCCCTGACCGCCCTGATGGCCGGGTTCCTTGCCGCCAATGCCGCGCTCGCCGGTGAAGCCTCGGTGGCCACAGCAAGCGAGGCCGACACCCTGCTGCCCCAGGTCACGGTGGTTGCGACGCGCAGTGAAAAGACCGTCGACGACATTCCGGCGACGGTCAGCGTCATCACCGACGAGCAGATCGCTGACCAACTGGTCACCGACATCAAGGATCTCGTGCGCTACGAGCCGGGCGTCACCGTCCGCTCCAGCCCGTCCCGGTTCTCCGCGGCTTTGGGGTCAACGGGCCGGGACGGCAACAGCGGCTTCAACATCCGCGGGCTGGAAGGCAACCGGGTGCTGATCCAGGTCGACGGGGTTCGCACGCCCGATGCCTTCAGCTTCGGCGCCCAGAGCACCGGTCGCGGCGACTATGGCGATCTGGAGCTTGTCAAACGAGTCGAGATCCTGCGCGGTCCCGGCTCGGCCCTTTATGGCAGCGACGGCGTCGCCGGCGTGGTCAGCTTCGTGACCAAGGATCCGGTCGATTTTCTGACCGCGGACCGCAGCCTCGGCCTTCAGGTCAGAACGGCATGGGGCTCCGCCGACGACAGTCTGGCCAGTGGCCTGGTCGTCGCCGGGCGGCGCGGAGACTGGTCGGCGATGCTGGCCTACAATCATCGTGACGCGGCCGAGACAGACAACCAGGGCGACGACAGCTCCGCCACCGCCATCCGCACCGCGCCCAATCCCCAATCCATCCGGTCCGACGTCTGGCTGGCCAAGCTGGTCATCGATCCGACCGACCGGCAGCGGTTGCGGCTGACCTACGAGGCCTTTGATCGCGAGGTGGTCAGCAATGTCCTCAGCGGCCGCAGCGCCTCGGTCCTCGACCTGCGGGCGCGCGACGACACCGAACGGCAAAGGCTTGGCGTCGACTACCGGTTCAGCGGCGGCGAGGGCCTGCTGGAATCGGCCCTGCTGGCGGCCTGGTGGCAGGACTCCACGACCACCCAGTTCACCTTTGAGGATCGCGACCCGGCCGTTGACCGCACGCGGCTCAACACCTTCGACAATCGCGTCTTCGGCGTCAGTGGCGAGTTCCACGGTCGGTTTACCACCGGCGGCGTTGAGCATCGCCTGGTCTACGGCGGCGACGCCTCCTGGACCCGGCAGGAAGGGGTCAGGGACGGAACGGCGCCGCCGGCCGGAGAGACCTTCCCGACCCGCGCCTTTCCCAACACCGACTACACCTTGGCCGGGCTCTATCTGCAGGATGAGATCAGCCTCGTCGGCGGCCGGCTGGTCCTCTATCCGGCCCTGCGGCTGGACTACTACAGCCTCGAGCCCAGCACGGACGCGCTGCTGACCGGCTTTGTCCCGGCTGAACAGAGCGACAGTCACCTGTCCCCCAAGCTGGGCGTGGTCTGGACGGCGAGCGACCAATGGAGCCTGTTCGTCAACTATGCCGAGGGTTTCAAGGCCCCGTCGCCGTCCCAGGTGAACAACAGCTTCGCCAATGTCCTGTACAACTACGCCTCCATTCCCAACCCTGACCTGCGACCGGAAACCAGCCAGACGGTCGAGGGTGGCATCCGCTGGCGCGCCGGGGGCTACTCGGCCAGCGCCACCCTGTTCACCGGACAGTATGACGACTTCATCGATCAGGTTCTGGTCGGCGGGATCTTCGCGCCGGGAGACCCGGGCCTCTTCCAGTATCGCAACATCGGCAGCGTCGAGATCAGCGGTGCGGAATTCAAGGCCCGCGCGGCTTTCGGCGCCGGCTTCACCGGCAACCTGGCCATCGCCTATGCTCACGGACAGGGCCAGACCGGCGGCGTGTCGACGCCCCTCGACAGTATCGAGCCGATCAGCCTCGCGGCCGGGCTCGGCTACCGGGATCAGGATGGACGCTTCGGCGGCCAACTGATGATCACCCACGGGGCGGGCAAGGACGAGGACCGGGTCGGCGCATCCTGCGCGCCGTCCTGCTTCACCCCTGGCGGCTTCACCGTGGTCGATGTCACCGCCTGGTGGGCGATCACCGACTACGCCACCCTGCGCGCCGGCGCCTTCAACCTGACCGATGAAACCTACTGGTTCTGGAGCGATGTGCGCGGCCTGTCCTCCACCTCGCCGACCCGTGACGCCTACACCCAGCCCGGCCGCAACGTCGGCGTTTCCCTGACGCTGCGCTACTGAATCGATCCGAGAGACAGCCAGATGACCCAGACCCCCAAGACCCTGCTGGTCGCCGTCGCGGCCTTCGCCCTCTTCGCCACACCGGCCCTGTCGGCCCCTCCGGCGGACGCCGCTCCACCCGCCCCGGCGACGGCGCAAAAGGCCGCCTTCGAGCAGGACCGACAATCAATCCTGGCCATGGCCGGCGACTACCGCGTGGTCTTCAACTTTCAGGAAACCGTCGCCTTCGAGCCTGACTACGAGCTGTTGCCGCCCAAGCGCAGCGGCGGCTTCGAGGCCGTCCGGGTGATCGAGGACAGCGGCGACCGCATCGTCCTGCAACATCTGCTGGTGGTCACCGTCCCTGACGGCGAAGACAGCGATACCGACAAGACGATTGTCATCAAACACTGGCGTCAGGACTGGGTGTGGCAGCCCAGGACGGTGCTGACCTATGACGGCGAGAGCCGGTGGATCATGGCCGATGTGCCGGCCGCCGAGGCAAAGGGGGCCTGGTCACAGACCGTCTGGCAGACCGACGACTCTCCCCGATATGGCGGCGTCGGGCGCTGGAACTATGCTGACGGCGTGGCCCGCTGGACCAGTGGCGAGACCCGCCGGCCCCTGGCCCGTCGTGATGCGGTCCGTCATCCGGTCTACGGCTGGTACGTGGGAACCAACCGTCACGCCCTGACCCCGACCGGATGGGTGCACGAACAGGACAACGCCAAGATCGGCCGGCGCGATGGGCGCACGGTGACCTACGTCCATGAGGTCGTGCTCAACACCTATCGCCGGGGCGAGAGCTTCGACGTCAAGGCGGCGGACGACTACTGGGCCGCGACCCGCGACTACTGGGCGGCGGTGCGGGGCGAGTGGGCCGGGGTCATCGCCCGGAACGGCGGCGTTTCCGTCACCGAGGAGCCAGCAAACGGCTCTGTGACCGGTCCCCGCTTGATGGGTCTGGCTGACGAGATCGTCGAAGGGCGGACGACGCAAGCCGCCGCCATCCAGTCGGCCCGCAAGGTCATCGCCGAAGGGGCGACGGCGCCCCGGTAGGCAGGTTCAGGCGAAGTCCCTCGCCAGCTCCGCCCGGCTGGCGGGGCTCAGCAGAGCCAGATGGCCATAGCGTTCGTGATCGCAGCCCAGGCTGATGGTCGTCGCCGGATCGCGGAACACCGCCTTCTGGGCTTCGGTCAGGGGAAAGCGGACGAAGTGTACCGAGCTGGCCTTGCCGTCGTCGCGGGTCCGTTCGACATCGCCTTCGGGCAGGCCGCGGGCCTTCTCCTCGCCGATCTGGATGAAGAACCGGTCCTCGACCCCGCCCAGTTCGCCCAGAACCCGGGCCCGGCGGACCTCGTCATCGATCTCGAACATGATCGTCGCCACCAGCTCCGACCCCTGGGGGATCAGCGGATTATAGGCGGCCAGCTCGTCCGGCAGTTGCTCGGCGCCGCCCTTCTCGATCAGCAGCATCTCCTGGATCTGGAACAGCATGGTGTCGAAACATTCGAAATAGGCCGTCGCCACCGGACCCAGGGCGATGCGCCGAAGCCGCTTGGTCGGCATCAGCGCCGCCCGGCGCTCCTTGCGCACCAGGGCGAACTGGGCGTCGGGCATGATGTCGGCGGGGGTGATGGTGCGTTCAGCGACCGGCATGGGGAGCCTCCTGCAGGCCATAGGCCTGGGCCAGAATTTCAATCGGATGGGCCTGACGCGGCGCGTCATAGGCGCCCGGCTTCTCGCCTGCCTCGTCGGCGAGGATCTGGCCCAGATGCTTGCAGGCCAGCGGGCAGTCGGAACAGACCGTTCCATTGGCCTTCTGCGCCACCTGCCGGGCGGCGGGTTTGCCGACCTTCACCGCCATGTCGCGGGTCTTCTTCATCACCCCGAAGGTGCCGCCGTGGCCGCTGCAGCGTTCGACCACATCGACCTTGGTGTCGGGGATCAGTCGCAGCATCTCGGCCGATTTGGCGCCCATGTTCTGGGCCCGGGCGTGACAGGCCTGATGCACCGTCACCCCGCCGCTGACCGCGCTCAGGCCCGGCGCCAGGCCATAGGCCTTGTTCAACTCGACAATGTACTGGGAGATGTCGCGGGTCGCCCGGGACAGGGCCCTGACCGCGGGGTTTTCCGGCAGCATCAGCGGCCATTCGAACTTCAGCATCAGGCCGCAGGAGGCGGTCAGGGCGACCACCTCCCAGCCGTCGGCGATATAGGGGGCGAAGGTCGCCGCCACTCGCTCGGCCCGTCCGGCCACGGTCTTCAGGTCGCCGGCTTCCAGCTGCGGCATGCCGCAGCATTCAGGATAGAGGACCCGGCTCTCGACCCCCTGCCTGGCCAGCACCTTCATCGCCGCCTCGGCGGTTTCCGGCGCGTTGTACTCAGAGGTGCAGGTCGAATAGATCAGCACCTTGCGCTGGCCAAAGGCCGGACCTTCCGGGTTCGGCGCGATGGGGGTCTTCAGCCGTTCGCTGGCCGTGCGGTGGACGTATTTGGGAAGCTCGGCTTCCTTGTCGACCCCGGCGATGGCGTCGAGCATGGCGCGAAGCGGGGTGTTCTCCCGGGCTGTGGCCCAGTTGGCGAGGCCCGCGAAGGGCTTGGCCAGCTTGCCGTTGCGGTCAGTCTCGCCCAGCTGCTCGCGGATCACTTCCTTCTCGCCGGCTTTGCGCTTTGCGGCCCGGTAGCGAAGGATCAGATGGGGGAAGTCCAGGTCGAACTCGTGCGGCGGCACGTAAGGACATTTGGTCATGAAGCACATGTCGCAGAGGGTGCAGGCCTCGGCGACGTCGTCGTATTTTTCCTTCGGCACGCTGTCGAGTTCGCCGGTCGGGCTCTCGTCGATCATGTCGAACAGCTTGGGGAAGCTGTCGCACAGATTGAAGCAGCGTCGGCAGCCGTGACAGATGTCAAAGACCCGCTCCATCTCCGTCTCGATGGCGCCCAGGTCGTAATAGTCCGGGTCCCGCCAGGCGATCGGATGCCGCATCGGCGCGCTCAGGCTGCCTTCGCCCTTCGGAGCGGGCGCGGTCTTGGTCGGCGGAGTCTCGTCGGTCATGGGGTCCCCCGGGCGGCGATGCGGAAGCAGGGTGCGTGCTTCGACACGCGGCCCTGAAGGCCGCTACTCAGCATGACGAATATTGATGGGCGACCCACCGATCGTCATCCTGAGTAGCCCTTCGCAAGAAGGGCGTGTCGAAGGACGCAAGGCGGGCCGATGCAGCCCGCCTTGTTTTTCGTCAGTCCATCGTGTCCAGGGCGCGCTGGAAGCGGCCGGCGTGGGACTTTTCGGCCTTGGCCAGGGTCTCGAACCAGTCGGCGATCTCGTCAAAGCCCTCGTCGCGGGCGGTGCGGGCCATGCCGGGGTACATGTCGGTGTATTCGTGGGTCTCGCCGGCGATGGCGGCCTTCAGATTGTCGGAGGTGCCGCCGATCGGCAGGCCGGTGGCGGGATCGCCGACCGATTCCATGAATTCCAGATGGCCGTGGGCATGGCCGGTCTCGCCTTCGGCGGTCGAACGGAACACCGAGGCGACGTCGTTGTAGCCTTCGATGTCGGCCTTCTGCGCGAAGTAGAGGTAGCGGCGGTTGGCCTGGCTTTCGCCGGCGAAGGCGGCCTTCAGGTTCTCGATGGTCTTGCTGCTTGCGAGCGTCATGGGTGTTCCTCCGTTGCCTGCGAACCGGCTTGTCGGTTCGCCGTCGAGGCGAAGCCTAGTCCCCGGCTGCGGGACTCGCCCAATCAATTGTTTCTGTTGTCGCGATAGGCTGTCTCTATTGACCGGCTGAAAAGCCGGTCGGGCGGCCCGGTTGCCGGGGCTCGCGGCTGTGAAGCCATGCGATAATGGAAGCCGCTTCGATCAGACCCGATCTGGTCGTCACACCCCTTCAACCCCGCTCTATTCCGGCTTCACATCCACTTCATTCCAACTTCACTTCGACTTCATCGCAACTTCATCGCCGCGCGGGGTCAACCCTTTGAAATCGTTCAACAGAGGGGTGTTTCAGCGCGATCTCGCAGTCTGCGCGGGATCAGCCCTCCCAGCCGTCCTCGAAGGGAAACCGCTCGGCCCAGAATTTGGCCAGCCGCGGATCGCTGTCCACCCGCCGCACAACCTCGGCCATCTTCGGCGCCCGCTGATAGAAGACCTTGCGACGCGGCCCCCAGCGGCTGACCACCGCGACATAGAGGTCGAGCACGGTCATCTGGTCGCCCAGCAGATAGCGGCCGGGGCTCAGCTGGCTGTCCATCATCTCCCAGCAGTCGGCGATGCGGTCGGCGGTGGCCTGTTTGACAAAGGCATGATCGGCGGGATCGCGGGCGATGCGACCCGGATCGTCCCGCAGCCAGTAGAGGGAATAGATGGCCGCCGGGATGAAGGTCATCCAGCGCAGGAAGGCGGCGCGGCGCGGATCGTCCAGGGCCGGAGAAAGCCCGCCGGCCGGGTGGCTGTCGGCCAGCCAGATCAGCATGGCCGCGCTTTCAGCCATGATCTCTCCGCCCGGCAGGATCAGGGTGGGGATCTGGACCATCGGATTGACCGCCCGGACCCGCTCCAGCACCTCCGGCTCAAACGTCCAGGTCGCCCCCTCGACCACCTCATAGGGCAGGCCCAGCAGGGTCAGCGCCGCTTCCACAGGCACACTGCCCGATCCCCGGGCGCCATAGACCGTAAAGGATTTATCCACCATCTATCCCCACCATTTGTATCTGTGGCGATCGATCACACCAGATTTAGTATCGCCAAAGCGTCCCGTTCGTTATCCTGATCATTCTAGCCCTGTCCGTCGATTCACGCCCGCCCGCTTCCGGAGTTTTCTTCCTTGGCCCAGCTGATCACCCCCAATCTCCCCGGTCTCCTGACGCCGTCAGCCGCCTACAAGCCCTTCCGCTATCCCTGGGCCTACGACATGTGGAAGAAGCAGCAGCAGGTCCACTGGATGCCCGAAGAGGTGCCGCTGGGCGAGGACTGCAAGGACTGGGCGACCAAGCTCAATGACAAGGAGCGCAATCTGCTGACGCAGATCTTCCGCTTCTTCACCCAAGGCGACATCGAGGTCGCCGACAACTACATGGAAAAATACGGTCGGGTGTTCAAACCCACCGAAGTGAAGATGATGCTCTCCAGCTTCGCCAATATGGAGACCATCCACATCGCCGCCTACGCCCTGCTGCTGGAAACCATCGGCATGCCGGAGAGCGAGTTCGGCGCCTTTATGGAATTCGAGGCCATGCGGGCCAAGCATGACTACATGCAGCAGTTCGGCGTCGAGTCGAACGCCGACATCGCCCGCACCCTGGCCATGTTCGGCGGCTTCACCGAGGGCCTGCAGCTGTTCGCCAGCTTCGCCATGCTGATGAACTTCCCGCGCTTCAACAAGATGAAGGGCATGGGCCAGATCGTGTCCTGGTCGGTGCGCGACGAGAGCCTGCACTGCGAAGGAATCATCAAGCTCTACCACGCCTTCAACGCCGAGACCGGCGTGGTCACCAAGGCCGTGTCCGACGACATCGTCGACTGCTGCAAGACCGTGGTCGGTCTGGAAGACCGCTTCATCGACCTGGCCTTCGAGGCCGGCGACGTCCAGGGCATGACGCCGGAAGACATCAAGGCCTACATCCGATTCATCGCCGACTGGCGCCTGCGCCAGCTCAAGCTGCCGGAAGTCTACGGCGTGAAGGAAAACCCGCTGCCCTGGCTGCAGTCGATGCTCAGCGGCGTCGAGCACGCCAACTTCTTCGAGGCCCGCTCGACCGAATACTCCAAGGCCGCCACCAAGGGCCAATGGCACGGCGAACAAGGCGTCTGGGGCCAGTTCGACAGCCTGATGGGCAAGCGCCACGAGAACCTGCTGCCGGCGGACTAGGGCTCTGGGCGCTCCCGCGTCCTTCTCCCGCTCGCCGGGAGAAGGTGGCCGCGCAGCGGCCGGATGAGGGCGGCGCCGGCTTCCAACGACTGCGCGCCTTCTGGCGGGGTTCGGCGTCAGCGCTGATCTTCAGACCCTGGCGACGCCCTCATCCGACCCCCTGCGGGGGCCAACTTCTCCCGGCTAGCGGGAGAAGGGTTTGCAAGAGCTCGCCATGACCTACGAAACCCTGCTGCTCGATACCCCCGCGCCCCACGTCCTGCGGGTCGCGTTCAATCGCCCGGATGTGCGCAACGCGCTCAATACGCAGATGGCGCGGGATGTCCTGGCGCTGTTTCAGGGCCTGCTGCTCGAGCCGGGCGACCTGCGCTGCGTGATCCTCACCGGAACCGGCGAGGCCGCCTTCTGCGCCGGCGGGGATCTGAAGGAGCGCAACGGGATGACTGATGCGGCCTGGCGGGCCCAGCATGTGCTGTTCGAACAGGCCTTCTATGCGCTGATGGACTGCCCGGTCCCGGTGATCGCCGCGGTCAACGGCTCGGCCTTTGGCGGCGGCGCCGAGTTCGCGCTGGCCTGTGATTTCATCCACGCCGCCGACACCGCCCGCTTCGCCCTGACCGAAACCCGGCTTGGCATCATCCCCGGCTGCGGCGGCACCCAGAATCTGCCCCGCGCTGTCGGGGTGCGGCGGGCCCGCGAGCTGATCCTGACCGGCCGGGTGTTCAGCGCCGCCGAGGCCGCCGACTGGGGCATGGTCAATCAGGTCTGGGCGCCGGACGCGCTGATGGGCGGTGTGCTTGACGTGGCCAAAGCCGTCGCCGCCGGCGGACCGATCGCCGTGCGTCAGGCCAAGCGGGCCATGACCCTGGGCATGGAGACGGACCTCAAGACCGGACTGGCCATCGAGGTCGAGGCCTATAACCGCACGGTCGGCACGTCCGATCGCCGCGAGGGCGTCGCCGCCTTCAACGAAAAGCGGCCCGCCAGATTTACCGGCGAATAGCCGGAAGCTAGTGCTCCCGGCCGGTTCTCCAGAAGGTCTGCAGCAGGGGTTCGGTCAGATAGGTCAGGGCGCTGCGCTTGCGCAGGGGCACGATGACCTCGACCGGCAGGCCAGGCGTGATGGCCGACTGGGCCCCGCGAACCTTGCGGATCTTGGCCAGTTCCGACTCCGGCACCGAGACTTCCGAACGGAAGTAGCGCTGCCCGGACTTCTCGTCCTGGAAGCTGTCGGCCGAGATCTTGGTCAGCACCCCGTGCAGGATGGGCAGGCCGCGTTCATGGAGCGAGGTAAAGCGGACCTGGGTTTCCTGACCGATCTTCAGGTCATCGGCGTCGTTGGGATTGACCATCGCCTGGATGACCAGGGCCTTGTTGCCGGGGACGATCTCCATCAGCACCTGGCCGGGCGAGACGACGCCGCCGACGGTGAAGATGGTCAGGCCGACGACCTTGCCGCCGGCCGGGGCGCGGACGATGGCCCGGGCCAGCTGGTCGCGGGCGGCCTTGAGCTTGGGTTGCAGTTCGTCGAGCTGGACCTGAACGTCGCGCAGCTGACCGGCGACCTCCTCGATCATCTGGCGATCAAGGGAGATCATCTGCAGCCGGGCTTCGCCCATGGCCTCGCGGGAACGGGCGATCTGGGAGACCAGAGAGCCTTCCTCGCCGACCAGCTGGGCCTGGGTGCGTTCCAGGGCGCGGACGCGGTTGACCGGGGCGTATCCCTGATCGGCCAGGGACTTCATCCCGGCGGTTTCCTCGCCGATCAGCCGCTGCTGTTCGCGGTTGGCGACCAACTGGCGCTCGGACCCGACGACCTGTTCGTTCAGCTGGGCGATCCGCTGTTGCAGCACGCCCTTCTGGGTGGTGATGGAGCGGGCGCGGGCGCTGAACTGCAGGCGCTGCAGATTGAGGACGTCATCGGCGATGACCCGGTCTTCGGGGGCGAGGCTGGCGAACTCGGGCGGGGCGGCGAAGCTGGAATGGCCGTCGCGTTCGGCGACCAGTCGGGCGCGCTGGGCCAGCAGGGTCAGAACCTGGCCGGTCATGCCGCGTTCGGCGGCGCGCAGATCGCCGGCGCCGATCTCGACCAGGACCTGGCCCTTCTCGACGGTCTGGCCCTCGACGACATGCAGGGCGGTGACCACCCCGCCGTCGCGGTTCTGGACGGCCTGGCGGTTGCCGGAAACGGCGACGACGCCGGAGGCATAGGCCCCCGCGTCGAGCGGCATGATCGCCGCCCAACCGAGGAAGAGCACGAAGAAGGCGAAGGCGACGCCGCCGCCGATCATGATCTGGCGGCCCGGATCATCGGAGACCCGGGCAAAACGCGGCGGCGCCGGCTCGAACGCCAGGGGCGCGGCGTCGTCGGGTTCGGATTTCGGGGCGGAGGGCGCGGAATCAAGGGCCATGGCTGAACTCAGGAGCCCTTCATGTCGACAACATTGCCCGCGGGCTGCGGAGCCGGCTTGCCGGCCAGTTTGGCGAGGACCTCCTCGCGCGGGCCGAGACGCTCGATGGCCCCGTCGCGCATGACCATCAGCCGGTCGACCCCGGCCAGAATACCGGTGCGATGGGCGACGATCAGGATGGTTGCGCCGCGCGCCTTGGCCGAATGGATGGCCCGCAACAGGGAGGCTTCGCCTTCCGCGTCGAGGGCGGAATTGGGCTCGTCGAGGATCAGCAGGGTGGGATCGCCGAACAGCGCCCGGGCCAGGGCGACCCGTTGGGCCTGACCGGCCGAGAGGCCGCGTCCGCCGGGGGCGAGGGGGGTGTCATAGCCCTTGGGCAGCTTGAGGATCAGGTCATGGACCCCGGCAAGCGTCGCGGCGTTGATCGCCAGTTGGTCGACCTTCTCCGGCGCCATCCCGCGCCAGGCGGCGAAGCGGCTGATGTTGTCCTTGACCGAGCCGGACAGCAGCGACGGGTCCTGGGGCAGATAGCCGACGTGGTCGGCCATCAGATCGGCGTCCCAGTCTGTGTAGTTGGCGCCGTCCATCCGCACGGTGCCGGCGTCGGGCGCCAGGGCGCCGGCGATGATCCGGGCGAGGGTGGTCTTGCCCGCGCCGCTGGCCCCGACGACGCCGAGGGACTCGCCGGGGGCCATCTTCATCGACACGGCCTTGAGGACCAGCTCCTCCCGGCCGGGGGCGCGGACGACGACGCGGTCCAGCTCGATGGCGCCCATCGGGGTCGGCAGTTTGGTGCGGTCGATGTCGAGGGGCTGGGTCTTGTCGAACAGGTCGCCAAGGGTGTTCAGGGCGCCGCGCGCCTGGATCACCTGGGTCCAGCCGCCGACCAGCTGTTCGACCGGCTGCAGGGCCCGCGATAGCAGGATCGAGGAGGCGATGATGGCGCCGGAGGAGATCTCGCCCTTGATGGCCAGATAGGCGCCAAGGCCCAGAGCCGCCGACTGCAGGAACAGTCGGAAGAATTTGGTCAGGGCCGAGAACCGGCCGCCCTTGAACTGGGCTTCGGTCTGCAGGGACTGGCCGACCGAGCGCTCTTCCAGATGGCGGGCGACGACGGCGCGGCGCATGCCCAGCGCCCGGACGACTTCGCCGTTCATGGCCGCCGATTCCTGGCTGGCGTAGGCGGCGGCGTTGGCCTGCTGGGCCTTCATCAAGCCGGGTTTGGTGGCCCGCTCGTTGAACATGGCCAGGCCGAACAGCAGGACGCCGCCGACGATGGTCAGGGCGCCAAGCGCCGGGTGGATCATGAAGGCGACGATGACGTAGATCGGGGTCCAGGGCGCGTCCATAAAGGCCAGGGCGGCCGGGCCGGAGAGGGCGGCGCGCAGGCCATCGAATTCCCGCATCGCCTGGGCGGTGTTGGCCGGCCGGGCCTGGGCCATCAGCCGGCCCAGAATGTCGCTGGTCATCAACCGGTCCAGCCGCATGGCGGCCAGGACCAGCAGGCGCGAGCGGACCATCTCCAGGGCCGCCAGACTGGCGAGGGCGAAGGCGACGATGAGGGTCAGATAAACCAGGGTCAGCTGGCCCTGGGTCGGCACGACGCGGTCGTAGACCTGCAACATGTAGATCGAGGGCGCGAGGTAGAGCAGGTTGACCAGCGCACTGAAGAAGGCCGCCGCGCCGATATGGCGCCGACAGTCCTTGAGCGCCGCTTCAAGCGGGGCCGGCATGGTCAGAAAGGGAACTTTCACGCGCGATATCCGAAGAGGGACCGGACTGTCGTCCCTGCAATTTCCGTTCCGGGGTCTCTTACCGGAAACTCCCGCGGCCGTCGCCGGTCATAATTCAGCAGCATCCCGCCGCGCGCCGGGTGATCCCGTTCCTCAGCCCGGGTCGACGGTGACCCGGCGCATGTGCCGCCGCTGGCCGGGATAGTCGTTCAGGGCGTAGTGCCAGACCTGACGATTGTCCCAGAAGGCGACAGAGCCGTCGCGCCAGCCAAAGCGGCAGGTGAAGGCCTCCTGCCGGCTGTGCTCGAACAGGTAGGTCAGCAGGGGTTTGGACTCCCGCCGGGTCCAGCCGTCGAACCGCATGGTGAAGGCGGGATTGACGTAGAGGGCCTTGCGACCGGTCTCCGGGTGAACCTTGACCACGGGGTGAATGAACTCCCCCGCCAGTCCTTCGGCTTCGGCCACCTGCATGGAGGCGCGTTTCTGGGCCGAGGGGCCGGTGGCGGAGTATTCCCGCCCCGCCGAATGGACCGCCCGGAGCCCCTCAAGGGTCGCCTTGAGTCCGTCGGAGAGGGCGTCGTAGGCGGCGGCCTGGCTGGCGAACAGGGTGTCGCCCCCGAAGTCGGGCGTCTCGACCGCATAGAGGATGGAGCCGATCGACGGAGTCTCGAGGAAACTCATGTCCGAATGCCAGCCGCCGCCGAAGTTCAACCGGTCCTGCGGCTCCTTGATAATCTCCATCACCTCCGGATGCTCGGGCATGCCGGAGACGTAGGGGTGGATGTTCAGCGGCCCGAAGCGCCGCCCGAAGGCCAGTTGTTGCGTGGGAGTCAGGGACTGGTCGCGGAAGAAAATGACCTGGTGGGTGTTGAGCGCCGCCCGGATGTCGGCGATCAGGCCGTCCTCGAGCGGCCTCGACAGGTCGACGCCGGAAAGTTCGGCGCCCAGGGCGCCGGCCACCTTGCGGATGTTCAGGGTCTGGCTCATGCGTCCTCCGGCTGCGGGCCCTTCTGCATGTCGACGTACTTGAGGTTTTCCTCGCGCAGTTTGGCCGCGGCGTCATCATAGAGGAAGGGCAGGAAGGCGTATCGATCGCCCTTGGTCACCGGCCGGGCCTCATGCATCAGCGAACAGGAGAAGACCACCGCGCCGCCCGTGGGCGGCTTGTAGAGGCGGTTGCCGAACTCCGGAAACCGCAGTTCCCCGCCCTCGTGATCCTCGGCGTTGAGGTTGATGGTCACGGCGAACTTTCGATGGGCGGTGCCCTTTGTGGTGTTGTCCCGGTGCGGTCTGAACCAGCCGGCGCCGGCGGAATAGCAGGCCACCAGATACCGTTCGATGCGGGTGGCCTGATACTGGAAGGACTTGCGGATTTCCGGGATCAGGCGGCGCTGAATCCGGTCGCGGACGGCGGTCTGAAGGGCCTCGTCCTCAATCAGGACATCCTTGCGCTGCTTGTGGCGCGGATCGGTCATCAGCCGGGTCGTGCCGTCGATCTCCCGCATGAAGCCCGATTCCACGCCGCCCTGCTGCCGATAGAGGCTGATCAGGCGGGCGCAGAACTCCGGCTCGAAGACCCGGGGCAGGATCAGAACCGGGGCGTTGACCTCGATCTCGGCATGGAGATGCGCGGGAGGCATGGCCGCCAGCCGGCGGACGATGGCCCCGGCGTCCTCAATCTGGCCGTGGTCATAGACGCGAAGCTGGGGATCCAGGATCAGCCAGCCGGAGCCGTTGACGCCATAGATCTTCGCCAGGCCGCCGGTGGGATCGAAAAACCAGCGCCCGCCCAGCTTGGCATGGCCGACATGGGTCGAAACGACGCCGAACAGGCAGGCATTGGTCTCGTCGAGGTCCGGCTGCAGGTTGATGACCCGGGCCAGGCCTTCCGCCGTCGGACCATCGGGAGCGAAGATCAGCCCCACCCACCGCCCGGCAAGGGTGGCGAAGTTGAACCTGGGATTTTCCTCGGTCGGCGCCAGGAACCAGGGCGCGGGATCGCCGATACTCAACGGCATGGGGGTCTGGGCTCACGTGGATCGGGCGCGCAATCTCGCCGAGCCCGCGGCCGGACGCAACCGGATCAAACGCCACGCCGAGATCAATCCGCCGGGTGTCTATGCGATCACATCGCCCGACTTCAGGCCGCCATCGAGCAGGGCGGTCCAGACGCCCTCCGCATCTTCCGCAAAGCGGAACAGCTTGATGTCATCGGCGGCGATCAGGCCCTCCCGGACCAGAACGTCGAACCCGATGACGCCGCGCCAGAAGGCCTCGTCAAACAGGACCACCGGGATCGGCGGCGACTTCCGGGTCTGGCGCAGGGTCAGGATCTCGAACAGCTCGTCGAAGGTGCCGAACCCGCCGGGAAAGACCACCAGGGCATTGGCCCGCATGGCCAGGTGCATCTTGCGCATGGCGAAGTAGTGGAAGCGGAAGGTCAGGTCCGGCGTGGTCCAGGGATTGGGTTCCTGCTCATGCGGCAGGGTGATGTTGAAGCCGATGGTCGGCGCGCCGACCTCATAGGCCCCGCGATTGGCCGCCTCCATCACCCCCGGACCGCCGCCCGTGGCGATGACGTTGTCGCGGAACGCCTGGCCCTCGCGCAGGGCTCCGCCGCGCCGGGAGGCCAGGACGCCGAAGGCCCGGGCCTGCTCGTACCAGTAGCTGTGTCGTCCCTCGCCGAACTGGCTGACCCGGGCGCTGCCGAACACGACGATGGTCGAGCGCACGCCCCAGGCCCGCAAGGCTTCCTCGGCCTTGGCGTACTCCAGCTGAAACCGTACGCCCCGCATGGCGTCGCTGAGCAGGAAGTCCTGATCCAGGGCCGCCAGCCGATAGGAGGAGGAGGCCATCTGCGGGCGATTGTCGGGACTGTCGGTCATCTTGCGGGCATGGCCTTGTCGAGAAATTGCAGGAAGGCCTGCCAGTCTTCCGTGGTCACCCCGTGGCCGCCGTCGCGGCTCCACCAGACAAGGCCGTCGCCCGGCCGGAAGTCCTGCATGTTTCCGGCTCTGAAGCCGTTGGAGCCGAGCAGGCGGTAGGCCGGATCGGCGCCCTCCGCGGCCCGGAAGGCGCCGGCCGGGTCGGACCAGCCATCGCCCATCCCGCTGCCCAGCAGAACCGGGCGCGGGGCGATCAGGGCGATCAGCTGATGCTGGTCCAGATCAAGGACCGGCTGACTTGCCTGTCGCGCGTAGGCGGCGCCGAACCAGAAGCCGTAGGCCTCGGTGATCTGTTTCACCGTCTCGCCCGCCGGACTGCGGGTCAGGCTGGCCCCGCCCCGTCCGGACTGATGGGCGATGACGGCGGCGAAGCGCGGGTCGAAGGCCGCCGCCAGCAGGGCCGCCTTGCCATGGCGGGAATGGCCCCAGATGGCCACGCGCCGCGGATCGATCTGCTTGTCGGCGGTGAGGACGTCATAGGCGCTGCTGAACATCACCGACCAGACGGCGAGGGCGCCGCCCCGGCTGTCGGCAGGGGTGTCGGGCTGGAGCGCCACGAGGGCGGCGGGCCCCAGGTCCTCGTCGTCGGGGACCACCTCGCCTGGATAGAACATGGCGATCGCATAGCCCTGCCCGGTCACTTTCGCGATGTCCGGACCGTTGATCCGCTTGCCGAGGATCATCTTGGCGATGGGGTCCATGGCCGCGCTGCGGCAGGGGCCCGGCAGGATGTCGCGATTTTCGATGACGCTTTCCGGATGGCCGGGCACCGCGGCGCGGTTGCCGCAGAACAGCTCCAGAATGATCAGCGGCGCCGGTTTGCCGGAAGGTTTGGGCAGGGCCAGGATGATGTGAAAGCGCCGGGCCGGCTTCGCCTCGCCCAGCCGCACCGTCCACTGCTGGATCGTCGCCTCGCCCACATCCTCGATGCTCAGCGTCTCCCGCGTCTCGACCACGGCGGCGCCAAGGTCGGGGCGTTGGCCGTAGACCTCGTCGAGAAACGCCTGGCGCAGCAACGGCGCGCGGCGAGTGGACCAGTCCTGCGCCGTGATGACCGGTGGGTCTCCCCGGAAGGCGCCCAGCACCGGCGGACTGGCGGGTGGGGTCGTGGCAAGGTCCGGCGGCGAGGCGCAGGCCGCCAGACCGAGCAGGGAAACCAGAAGGGCGAAGGCGCGTATCATCATCAGGATCCCGGGGGGCGGCGCAGCCGTTGGCCGCAGACTAACGGCTTCCCGCAGCTTCGCCAGCTATCGGATTGCAGCCGTCCTGAACGGACGCTTCCCCTAGGTCGCATCTGGGCATATAGGCGCCGCAAAGCCGCAGCCAGAATGAGCCAGGTTATGATCGACTGGGACAGCCTCGACGCCTTCAAGTTCCAGGATGAGACCGAGACGGTCCGTCAGCTTCTGGTCGCCGCGCCCCTCTCGTCCGAGGATCGCGCCGCCGTCCGCGCCGAGGCCGAGGCTCTGGTCCGCGGCGCCCGTCGCTCGGCCCGGCGTCAGGGCGTGGTCGAGAACTTCCTCCAGGAGTTCTCCCTGTCGACCCGCGAGGGGCTGGCCCTGATGTGCCTGGCCGAGGCCCTGCTGCGCACGCCGGACGAGGACACCAAGGACCGGCTGATCGCCGAGAAGATCGGCAGCGCCGACTGGGCCAGCCATATGGGCAAATCCGGCAGCCTGTTCGTCAATGCTTCCACCTGGGGGCTGATGCTGACCGGCAAGCTGGTCGAGGTCGACGACGACGCCCGCGGCGACCTGCCGGGCTTTATCAAGCGGCTTGCGGGGCGGGTCGGCGAGCCGGTGATCCGGGCCGCCGTGGGCCAGGCCATCCGCATCATGGGCGAGCAGTTCGTCCTTGGCCGCACAATCGAGGCGGCGATCGCCCGGGCCAAGGGCGAAGGGGATATCTGCAGCTTCGACATGCTGGGCGAGGGCGCCCGCACGGCCGCCGACGCGGAGCGCTATGAAGCCTCCTATGCCGACGCCATCGCCACGGTCGGACGTCTTTCCGGCGGTAAGGGTCCCGAAGGCGGACACGGCATCTCGGTCAAGCTGTCGGCGCTGTCGCCGCGCTATGAGGCGACTCAGGAAGACCGGGTGTGGAGCGAGCTCTATCCGCGGGTCAAACGCCTGGCCCTGATCGCGGCGAAGCACGATCTGAACTTCACCCTCGACGCGGAGGAAGCCGACCGACTGGTGATTTCGCTGAAGCTGCTGGATCGGCTGGCGGCGGAGCCCGAGCTCGGTGACTGGACGGGTCTTGGGCTGGCCGTGCAGGCCTATCAGAAGCGCTGCCCGCAGGTGATCGCCAGGCTGGCGGAGCTGTCAAAGGAGACGGGGCGCCGGCTGATGGTCCGTCTGGTCAAGGGCGCCTATTGGGACAGCGAGATCAAGCGCGCCCAGGTGAACGGGCGACCGGGCTATCCGGTCTATACGACCAAGAGCGCCACCGACCTCTCCTATCTGGTCTGCGCCAAGGCCCTGATCGACGCCGCGCCGCACCTCTATGGCCAGTTCGCCACCCACAACGCCCACAGTCTGGCGGCGGTCCGCCGGATGGCCCGCGGGGCCGGGGTGAAGATCGAGTTCCAGCGCCTGCATGGCATGGGCGAGGCCCTCTATACGGCGGCTGACGACCTGTACGACGGGGTGATGGTCCGCGCCTACGCCCCCGTTGGCGGCCACGAGGACCTGCTGCCCTATCTGGTCCGCCGGCTTCTGGAAAACGGCGCCAACACCAGCTTTGTTCATGCGCTGCTCGATGAGCGGGTGCCGCCGGAGACGGTGGTGGTCGATCCCATCGCCGATGTTGAGGCGATCGGCCCCGGGCCGCACCGCAAGATCCCGCTGCCGGCCCAGATCTACGGCGACCGCCTCAACTCCGCCGGCGTCGATCTGTCGGTCACCGCCGAGCGTGACAGACTGGTCGCCGCCGTCACCAACCTGCCGCTGATCGATGCCGGCCAGGGCGCGACCATTCGCAACCCGGCCGACCACAGCCAGATCGTCGGCGCCGTCGCCGAAGCCACGACCGACCAGATCGACTCGGCCTTCGCCGCGGCCCGTATCGCCCAGGTCGCTTGGGACGCCGCCGGAGGTCTCGAGCGGGCCCGCGCCCTGCGGGCCATGGCCGATGCGCTGGAAGACAATCGCGACCGTCTGATCGCCCTCTGCACCCGCGAGGCCGGCAAGACCCTGACCGACGGCGTCGCCGAGGTGCGCGAGGCGGCTGATTTCTGCCGCTACTACGCCCGCCTGGCGGAGATGAAGTTCGCCGGGGCGGAAACCCTGAAAGGCCCGGTGGGCGAGGCCAACACCCTTGAACTTCGCGGACGGGGCGTCTTCGTCTGCATCAGCCCTTGGAACTTCCCCCTGGCCATCTTTACCGGCCAGATCGCCGCTGCGCTCGCGGCGGGCAACGCCGTGATCGCCAAGCCGGCCGAGCAGACGCCGCTGATCGCGGCGGAAGCAGTTCGCCTGTTCCATGGCGTGGGACTGGATCCGCGCCTTCTGGCCCTGACGCCCGGGCGGGGCGAGACCGTCGGGGCGGCGCTGGTCGCCCATCCCGGCTGCGATGGCGTGGCCTTTACCGGCGGCACCGAAACCGCCTGGCGGATCAACCAGAGCCTGGCGGCGCGCCGGGGACCGATCGTCCCCTTCATCGCCGAAACCGGCGGTCTGAACGGCATGTTCGTGGACACCACCGCCCAACGCGAACAGGTCATCGACGACGTCATACAGTCGGCCTTCGGCTCGGCGGGCCAGCGCTGCTCGGCCCTGCGTCTGCTGTTCCTGCCCAAGGACACGGCCGATCATCTGATCGAGGGGCTTTGCGGGGCCATGGACGCGCTTGTGATCGCCAATCCGGCCGATCCCAGGACCGACATCGGGCCGGTGATCGATGAGGAGGCCCGTCAGGCTCTCTCCGAGCATCTTGAACGCCTGAAGCGCGAGGCGACGGTGCTGAAGGTGCTTGAGACGCCCGACAGCGGAACCTTTTTTGGTCCGGTTCTGGCCGAGATCCCGGGCGCGGATTTCCTCGAGCGGGAGATCTTCGGTCCGATCCTGCATATCGTCCGCTATGACCCGGAGAAGCTGACGTCCGTGGCCACCGCCCTAGCGGCCCGCGGGTTTGGCCTGACCCTGGGGATTCACAGCCGGATCGAGTCCTTTGCCGATCAGGTCAAGGCGCTGGTCCCGGTCGGCAATGTGTACGTCAATCGCTCGATGATCGGCGCCGTGGTCGGCGTTCAGCCGTTTGGCGGGCAGGGCCTGTCGGGGACCGGCCCCAAGGCCGGCGGCCCGGAGGCTCTGACCCGCTACTGTGTCGAACGCGCGGTCAGCATCAACATCACCGCCCAGGGCGGCGACCCCGCGCTGCTGAATCTCTAGCGGATTGCCATGTGAAACGGGGGGTTAACCCCGAAGCGCCCATGTTGCCTCCCCAGATTGGTCGGGAAGGTGACATCCGTTGCAGGGTGATGAGGCGAGCAGAAACGGAGATGTCGACAAGTCGCCGACTCCGTTTGGTATTGCCCTTTCGCTTGAGGTCTTTGACCGCACAACCCGCTTCGCCAGGAAGCTGTTCACCAACGCCCAGAGCCTGGTCGTTCTGGTCAAGGACGGCAAAGCCTGGCGAAGCCGCCTCGTCAACGGCGTCTATCCCCCTCACGATCCTGTTGCGGAACTGGTCATTGCGACAGGCCAATTGCTCTGGGTGGCGGACGCGCGTGAGGATTCCCGCTTTCAGGACTACCCCTCGGTCGCCGGCCCACCTTTCATACGGGGCTACATTGGCGCGCCGATCCGGCTGAAGGATGGTTCGACGCCGGGCGTTCTGGCTGTCTTCAGTACTGACCTTCAGCCCTTTGACAGAACCAACGCCGAGCGGTTGGAAGCCCTGGCGGCCTTCGTCGCCGACGAGTGGGAACGGGCGCAGGTCGTCCACGCTCACCGGCTCTCCACCCTCGCACTGACCAACGCGGAAACCACGCTGGAGGCGCTGGTCGAGGCTGTGCCGACGTCGCTGGTGCTGACTGACCGGGACCTGAAGGTTGTCGCCGCCAGCCGGCTCTGGGCCCAGAGCCTTGCCCTGCGACCAGGAAGCTACATCGGCAAGTCGCTCTATGATCTTGCGCCAGACCTCTATGAACCCAATCGCGAGGCGTTCGACAAAGCCCTGGCTGGGCAACCCCAGAGCACAAAGCGCACCTTGACGCGCCTGCCGATCGGCATCGATGTCTGGCTGCAGACCGACCTGAAGCCCTGGCGCAACGCCACCGGCGAGATCGGCGGTGTCGCCCTCAGCTCAAGCGACGTCACCGAACTGGCAGAGGCCCTGGATCGTTCGGAGCGCTCGGAAGAACGACTGACGCTGGCCATGCAACTGGCCGACATTCATGTCTGGGAGATGGACTATGCCCGCCGGGAACTGATCAAGGTCGGAGCGGAAGATACATTTTTCGAGCGACCGCAGACTTTTGAGGGCCTTGCCCGAGACATCTACAGTGGCCTGGATCCCCGCGATCGGGACACCGCCGCTGAGGCCTGGCGCCAGCATCAGGTTGATGGCAAGCCCTACCACACGGTCTATCGGATGAACCGGACGGACGGCAAGGAGGTCTGGGCTCAGGGCGCAGCGCGGCTGTTCTCCGGAGGCGATGGCCGACCGCTCCGGCTTATCGGCGCCCTGCAGAACATCACCGACCGGAAGCGGGTGGAATTCGAACTGATCCAGGCGCGCAATGACGCCGAAGCCGCCAATACCGCCAAGTCGACCTTCCTGGCGACTATGAGCCATGAAATCCGCACGCCTCTGAACGGCGTTCTGGGTATGGCCCAGGCGATGGCGGCGGATGATCTGGCGCCCGTCCAGAGGGAGCGCCTGTCGGTTATCCGGCAGTCCGGCGAAGCCCTGCTGGCCGTGCTGAACGACGTCCTGGACCTATCGAAAATTGAAGCCGGCAGGCTCGACCTCGAGGAGTCAGACTTTGACCTGAGGGATCTCGCTCGTGGGGCGCATGCCGCGTTTTCCGCCGTTGCCGAGACGCAGGGTCTGTCGTTTGACCTGACGATCGAGGATTGCGCTTCGGGGGTTTACCGGGGTGATCCGGCGCGGGTCCGGCAGATTCTGTACAATCTGATCTCCAACGCCCTGAAGTTCACCGAGCGCGGGGCGGTGACAGTCGTGGTCAGCCGTCCCGGCGGCAAACTGTCGTTCAAAGTATCGGACACGGGGATCGGGATCGCGCCCGGTCCACTCGCCCGTCTGTTTGGCCGCTTTGAGCAGGCGGACGCCTCAACCTCGCGTCGCTATGGCGGAACCGGCCTGGGCCTGGCCATCTGTCGTCAGCTGACCGAACTGATGGGCGGAACCATCGGCGTCGAAAGCGAACCGGGATCAGGAACCACCTTCACCGTCATCCTGCCGCTTCTCCGCGTCGCCGAAAGTCAGAGCGAGGTCCTGCCGGTTACACCCCCGACGCCGGAGGATTCAGAGATTACCGGCGATACGCTCAAGGTGCTGGCGGCCGAAGACAACGAGGTCAATCAACTAGTGCTGAAGACCCTGCTGCAGCAGGTCGGCATCACCCCCGTCATTGTCACCGACGGCGCCCAGGCGCTGGCCGCATGGGAGGCCGAGGCCTGGGACGTGATCCTGATGGATGTGCAGATGCCGGAAGTCGACGGGCCGACGGCCAGCCGGGCCATTCGCAAGCGGGAGGCGGCGACGGGCCGTTCCCGCACGCCGATCATCGCCCTGACGGCCAACGCCATGTCCCATCAGGTCGCCGAATACCGCGACGCCGGAATGGACGGGTTTGTCGCCAAGCCCATCGAGGTCGGCCGGCTGTTCGCGGCGCTGGAGGCGGCCCTGGCGTCGCCCGCGGGGGACGACGCCGCTACGGGCTGACAGACCCGTCAGGCGGCGGCGGCCGCCTTCTTCTTGACGAAGATCGTCTGGGTGTTGGTGTATTCCAGCAGGCCTTCCAGCGCGCCCTCCACCCCGACGCCGGACTGCTTGTGGCCGCCGAAGGCCGCCAGAGGCGACAGGTGCTGGCTCTCGTTGATCCAGACGGTGCCGGTGGCCAGACGCGAGGCGATCTCCAGCGCCCGGTCCTCGTCCGCCGACCAGACCGAGCCGCCCAGGCCGTAGTCGGAGGCGTTGGCCCGGCCGATGACCTCGTCCAGATTGTCGAACTTCAGCAGCGGCAGCACCGGACCGAACTGCTCTTCCTGAACGATGCGGGAATCTTCCGGCGGATTGTCGATGATGGTCACCGGCACGAAGTAGCCCGGCGCGCTGCTCTTCTCGCCGCCGACCAGGAATTTGTAGCCCTTGGCGCGGGCGTCCTCGATCAGGTCCAGGACCCGGGCGTACTGCAGCTTGTTCTGGATCGGGCCCATCTGGGTGCCCTGCTCGGCGCCATCGCCCATCTTCACCGTGGCGGCATAGGCGACCAGAGCCTCCTTGAGCGGCTCATAGATGTCCTTGTGAACATACATCCGCTTGGTCGCGATGCAGATCTGGCCGCTGTTGCGGAAAGCGGCCCAGAACAGCTGTTCGGCCACCGCCGCGACATCCACGTCGGGCATGACGATTGCGGCGTCATTGCCGCCCAGCTCCAGGGTCACCCGCTTGAGGGTCGAGGCGGCGCTCTCCATCACCTTGCGGCCGGTCTGGGTCGAGCCGGTGAAGCTGATTTTGTCGAAGCCCGGGTGGCTGGTCATCCAGGGACCCAGGCTGTCGCCGCCGGTGACGACGTTCAGCACCCCGTCAGGCAGGACGCCGCGCAGCAGTTCGCCGATCTTCAGGGTGGTCAACGGGGTGAAGGGCGAGGGCTTCAGCACCATGGTGTTGCCGGCCAGCAGGGCCGGGGCGACCTTGAAGAAGGCCAGGATGACCGGGAAATTCCACGGGGCGATGGCCCCGACGACGCCGATCGGCACATGGCGGGTCTCGCCCCGGCGCTCGGCGGTGTCCTCGACCACCGTCACCGGCAGCTCGAGGCTGGAGGTCGCCTGGCACCAGTAGGCGCCGCCCAGCACATCGCCCATGGCGTCGCCGTGCGGCTTGCCCTGTTCGCTGGTCAGCAGCCGCTTGAGCTCCTCGACATTGGCGCCGATGACCCCGGCGATGGCCAGAAGGGCTTCACGACGTTTGGCGATCGGCGTGGCGGCCCAGGCGGGGAAGGCCTTGCGGGCGGCGGCGATGGCCTCGTCCAGCTGCTCGCGGCTGCAATCAGGCGCCTGGCCGATCACCTGCTCATTGGCGGGGTTAAGCACGTCGAAGCTGGCGACGGTCGCAGCGGCCTTGCCGCCGATGGTCATGGTGTAATCGGCGTCGAAACGCATGGCGTCCTCCCGGGTCTTGCTCTTGTTGTCGACTAGGTAATCAGGCGCCGCCGCGTCAGCCAATCCTCGCGGGTCATTTCCCAATATCGTGACTGACGGGTCGAGCCATCGGGGGAAGTGCTCAACCGTTCGCCCTTGTCGACAAAGCCCGCAGCCTCGATGACCCGCGCCGAGCGAACGTTGTCGAGCGCAGCGGTCAGGCCGACCAGCCGCACCCCCAGAACCTCGAACATGAAGCCGAAGGATCGCGCCGCCCCGGCGGTTCCGCTTCCGGAATTCTGCTGGTCCGCCCGCCGCGCTCCGGCGATTTCGGCGGACGACCGGTCCGGCCAGATACTGAACCGGCTGTATCCGGCGACGACGCCCGTTTCATCCAGACTGACCGTCAGAAGCGCCTCGCCGATCGCCTGCAGGCGGGCGTTGTCCATAATCCAGGCGGCGATGGATTCTCGCGTGATGGGCCGAGGCAGATCGTAGATTGGTCCCGATACGCCGGGGTCTGAAAGGAGACTGAGCAGTCCGTCCGTGTGGCGGGCCTCGGCGACAACCGTCGCGGGACCCAGACAGGAAAGGTCCGGCGCCCGCACCGCCGCTCTGATGGTGTTTGCTTCTTCCGGCGTTGCAGTCAGCACAGTGACGGGCGGGGCGCTCATGCCCGACAGGATTGCGCGTGACGCAGGCGTCATCAAGCGTGGCCTGCGGCTGACGGATTTCCATTGGCGCCCGGGTTGGACTGACGCAGGATAGGCCAACAACGCTGCTGTTCCTCCAACCTTCCGGGGTCTTCATGAAGTCGCTCATTCTCGCCCTCGCCCTGTTCGCCACCGGCGCACCCGCTGTCGCCCTGGCTGCCGACTCGACCGCAGCCAGCCATGCCGCCTGGTCGACGGCGACGACTCCGCTTGCCGATCTGATCGCCAATCCGGCCACCAAGGCGGTTCTTGAGAAGCATATGCCCGGCATCAGCACCAATCCCGAGATCGAACCCGTAAAGGGCCTGTCCCTCAAGGCGATCCAGCGCTACGCCCCTGACCGGCTGCCCGACGCCCTACTGGCCGCCATCGACGCCGACCTCGCGGCTCTGCCCGCCGCCGGCCACTAAACCCAGCTGCTCCGGAGCGGGGCGCGACAGGAGATTTGATGTCCGCCCTCGTTCTGTTTTCCGGCGGCCAGGATAGCGCCGCCTGTCTCGCCTGGGCTCTGGATCGCTTTGACCGGGTCGAGACCATCGGTTTCGACTATGGCCAGCGCCACCGGGTCGAACTGGAAGTCCGGCGGACGTTTCGCGAGAAGCTGCCGGCCGCCTTTCCGACCGCGGCCGGCAGACTGGGCGAGGATCATCTGCTCGATCTGTCGGTGCTGGGCGCGATCAGCGACACGGCCCTGACCGGAGAGGCGGAGATCGCCATGGGGTCGGCGGGCCTGCCCAACACCTTCGTGCCGGGCCGCAATCTGCTATTCCTGACGTTTGCCGCCGCCATCGCCTACCGGCGGGGGATCAAGCACATTGTGACCGGGGTCTGCGAGACGGACTACTCCGGCTATCCCGACTGCCGGGACGACACCATCAAGGCCCTGCAGGTGGCGATCAATCTGGGCATGGAATCGCGGCTGGTGCTCGAGACGCCGCTGATGTGGATCGACAAGGCCGCCACCTGGGTGATGACCGAGCGGCTGGGCGGCCAGCCGCTGGTCGATCTGGTCATCGAGGACACCCACAGCTGCTATCAGGGCGACCGCAACCACCGCCACGTCTGGGGCTATGGTTGCGGCTCTTGTCCCGCCTGCGAGTTGCGGGCCTCCGGTTACCGGCGCTGGACCGAGGGCTAGACCCTCGCCGGGATGATCACCCGCATCGATTCGTAGCCCTTCACGAAGGTCGAATAGACCCGCTTGGGCTCTTCCACGACCTGGATGGTCGGGAAGCGCTTGAGGATCTCTTCCCAGATGATGGTCAACTGCAGTTCGGCCAGCCGGTTGCCGACGCAGCGGTGGATGCCGAAACCAAAGGACAGGTGCTGGCGCGGGCGCTCGCGGTCGATGATGTAGGCGTCGGGATTTTCGATCACCTCATCGTCGCGGTTGCCCGAGACGTACCACATGACGACCTTGTCGCCCTTCCTGATGGTCTTGCCGCCGAGTTCCACGTCGCGGGTGGCGATGCGGCGCATGTGGGCCAGCGGCGTCTGCCAGCGGATGGTCTCCGAGACCATCGAGGGAATCAGGGACGGGTTGTCGCGCAGCTTCTGATACTGATCGGGGTTCTGGTTCAGGGCCAGGACCGAACCGGTGATGGTGTTGCGGGTGGTGTCGTTGCCGCCGACGGTCAGCAGCACGATGTTGCCGAAGTATTCGCGGGGCGACATGTCCCGGGTGTCGGGCCCGTGAGCCAGCATCGAGATCAGATCGCTGCTCGGCGGAGCGTTGACCCGCTGGTTCCACAGGTTGGTGAAATAGGCGTGGTACTCGATGAAGATCGCCATCTTCTGCTCGAGGGTGTCGATCAGCCCCTGGCCCGGCACGGCGGTGACCACGTCCGACCAGTAGGTCAGCTTGCGGCGGTCTTCCTGGGGCAGGTCGAACAGGGTGGCCAGGGTCATGGCGGTGAGTTCCATCGACACCTTGTCGACCCAGTCAAACTCCTCGCCGATGGGCAGGGCGTCGAGAATCTTGCAGGCCCGCTCGCGGATGAGCGGTTCAAGCTCACGCAGATTGACCGGTGAGACGGCCGGGCTGACGGTCTTGCGCTGAGCGTCGTGCTTGGGCGGGTCCATGGCGATGAACATCGGCAAGGGCCCCTCCTCGTGGTCCTGGGTGACGATGGTGATGCCGCCCTCGGAGGAGAAATCCTGATGATTGGTGTCGACCGCCATGATGTCGTTGAATTTGGTGATCGACCAATAGGGACCGTAGTCGCTGTCGGCGGTGTAGTGGACCGGGTCTTCCTTCCGCAGCCGCTCGAAATAGGGCCAGAAGGCATCGTCCCGGAACAGCGCCGGCTGGGCGGGATTGAGGCTTTCCAGCGGTTGGTCCCAGGCGGAAACGGCCTTGGCCGTGGTCAGGTCAACTGCGCCGTCGCTCATGGTCGTCTTCCGCCTCTTTCGCCGCCGCCGTCTGCTGCGGCGATCATCCATTGGAACAGGGTGTCCCGATCTCATAGCCGCAAACTAAACACTGTTCAATTGCCGGACCAGCCCGGTTTGGGGGGTACGTCAGCCGCGCGCCCGGCGAAGGCGACGCAGGGCCAGCAGCGGTAGCCGCAGCAGGGGGTAGGCAAACTGCAGCGGTGCGGGCAGGGGCGTTTCGATCAGATCGTCCTGACTGAACAGCTTGCGTTCCAGTTCGCGAACCAGGGCGCCGGCACTGTCTGTCAGCAGCAGATGGGAGGCCTGGATACGATCGAGCATGGCTGGATCCCTGTCCGGTTCGGCGGCTCCGTCCTCGGCTCCGCCGGTCAGCGCGGCAAGGGCGACGTCCAGCAGCCAGCGGATACGGCGACGCCGCATCTGCCGCCCGGCTTCAGCCGTCCACGGACCATCTCCATAGAGCCGCTGGCAAAGGGCGAGGGCCTGACCAAAGGCATTGAGCGCGCCCAAATCCCGGGCGCGTCGCATCAGGAGGTCGATGTCTGCTTCGGAGCGCGAGGACAGGAGCGCCCGGATATCGACGATCCATTTGAGCCGGTTCCAGCCGTGCACGGCGCCATGGACGCACAGATAGACAATCAGCGCCTCGTCGCAGAGCGTCCGCAGGGGCGGGCCCTGCTCCATGACAACCTGCTGGGAGGGGCTGTTGACGCCGACCCCCTTGAGCAGCAGTTGATTGTTGGTCAGCCGCCAGTGGACCTCGACGACCAGATTGGCGGCGCCGATGAACTCGGTGTTCTTTGCATGCCGCAGCCAGATCGCCCGCTGCGCCGGTTCGGGAATGGGGTGCATCGGCCGGTAGCCGGCCCGCTCCAGAAGGTCGAACACCGTATCGACGTGGGCCTCGTCAATCAGGATGTCGACGTCGCGGGCCTGCCGGAACCAGGTCGCACCGAACGCCAGGGCGGCCAGGGCGGCGCCTTTGACAAACATCACCGGAACCCCGGCGCCTTCCAGCATGGTCTGCAGCTTCTGCGACTCAAGCCGGTAGGCCATCGACGTCGAAGCCGTGTTGAAGGTCGCCTTGTCGAGCGCGACCTTTACCTCGCCAGGAAGCGGGGCGCCGATCCGTTGAAGGGCTCTCTGCGCCATGGCGGTCACCCGATGACGGGCGACCATCCGCCTCGCCAGCGGCCAGTCGGTCACTTGAGCCGCGGCGTCGCGAATACGCTGATCGACCGATGCGTCCGGCGGCCACGCGCTGGCCGCCACGGCGAAGGCGAACGGGGCGGAGAACGCCTTCTGATCGATCGTTTTTCCGCTCATGGCTCCGCCCCCGGTGGGGAGAGGGCTTATAGCGCCGGCGCCGGGCCTGCAACCGCGCTGGCCTTTGCGTTGCACCGGGCGCAGGGATCGCCATTGCGCCCGGCGCCCGACTGAGGGAAACAGGTCCCGCAGCTCTGGATGGATGATTTTGGCGCAATGGCTGGTCGGCGAAAGAGCCTGAAAGGCATCGCTCTGCTGAGAGACCGGATCGGTCGCATCTTGCGGCTGGGATCGCGCCGCCGAGCCCTGCTGCTCGAGTCCATGGTCTGGCTGGGGATCGCTCGCCTCGCCCTGCTCGTGCTGCCCTTTCAGTCGGTCGCCAGACATCTGGGAGAGCCCATGGCTCCAAAGGACGCCATGGACCGGATCACGCCGTCTGAAAGTGACCCAGCCCGCGCCGCGCTTGCCCGGGAGATCGGATCGGCCGTCACAAGGGCGGCGGCGGCGGCGCCGTTTCGCGCTGTTTGTCTGCAGCAGGCGGTTGCGGCCAGCCTGATGCTGCGCCGACGCGGCCTGTCCAGCGTCATCCACTTCGGCGTGGCGACGGGCGGCGGGCCGGAAAAGTCCATGGAGGCTCACGCCTGGCTGGACGCCGCCGGGGCGGAGGTTACGGGTTACCCGATCTCTCCGCGTTTCACCGAGATTGCCTGCTTCGTCTAGAGCGGGTTGCGAAAAAGTGGATACCGGTTTTTCGCGTCAAACCCGCTCTAAACATTTAGAATCGATCACGCTTTTCGAGGTTGGATTGATTCAATCCAACCTCGACGTGATCTAGAGCGGCGGTGTTGGCTCCCGCCCGGACGATGCAGCCCGGCCCTCTTCAATGTCCGCGATCAGCGATTTCATCTCGGCGATCTCACGGACCTGAGCCTCAATGATCCCATCGGCCAGTTTGCGAACCCGGGGGTCTTTGATGTCGGCCCTTCTGCTGGTCATGATGGCAATCGAATGGTGCGGGATCATCGCCTTCATATAGGCCACGTCGCCCACCGTCGCCTGGCTGCGGACCAGCCACAGGGAGCCGCTGAAGACAACGAGGCCGGCGATGATGATGGCGGTGTTCAGGCGCTTGTCCTTGTACATGCCCAGCATGAACAGCAGCATGATGATGGCCATCGTCGCCCCCATCAGAAGCGCCATCCAGGCCCGTGTCTGGCTGAACAGGGCATGGTCCAGCTGATAGGTGTTCAGGTACATCAACCCGAACATGACGATGGTGGATACGGCGATCATCGCCCCGAAACGGCGATAGGACATGGCGGTCTCCCGGACTGCAACCCTCAGGCAGGATCACTGCCAGAACCATTTGCCGATGGACGAAGTTCCGGAAGGCCGCTGATCTAGAACCAGGCGCGGAGGCCGATCACCAGGCTGGCGTCTTCCACATCCTCTCCGGCAAGACGCGCCAGGCTGGCCGTCCGGCCGAACTTCCGATCGAAGGAAATGCCGATATAGGGCGCGAACTCGCGGCGGAATTCGTAGCGCAGGCGAAGCCCGGCTTCGAGACTGGACAGGCCCGAGCCGACGCCGGTTTCAGGAATGTCCTGGGCGGACAGGTTGGCTTCGATCCGCGGCTGCAGAATCCAGGCCTGGGTCAGCCTGAAGTCATAGGCCGCCTCGGCGCGGCCCGTCAGTTCGCCCCTGTCGGACAGGAACAGGGCGGCCTGGGTGTCGACCCAGTAGGCCGCCTCACCCTCGACGCCGACGGTCAGCCAGGTGCGCCGAGGCTGCGGCTCGAAGTCCTGTCGCAGGCCCGCCTGGAGGTCGAAGTAGGGGCTGATGGCTCGCGAATAGAGGATCTGCACCTCGGCGTCGGAAACGCCCGAGCGTTCGCCGCCGGCGCCTTCGGTCTTGATGACAAGGCGGTTCAGGTCGCCGCCGAACCAGGCCTCGCCTTCCCAGCGATAGCCGTTCTCGCCGTTCCGCACCTGGTATTCGCCGAGGTTCAGCATGACTCTGGAATGGAGGCCTCCGCCGCCGTGCTCCGCGGTCAGGGTCTGGCGGGACGCCGCCATCCGGGCCGGGTCAAACAGGCGGTCAGCGGCCCAGTCCGTCGGCGCCGGTGGCGGCGGCGCATCGCCCGCAGGCGCAATCGCATCCTCTTCGGCCGGAACGCTGTCGGGCCAGGCCATGGCCTCCATCACAGGCTCGTCCTCTGCGACGGCCGGGCTTTCGCCTTGGGTCATCGCTGGCATGGACGTAGGCGACGCCGGCGGGGAGCCGGGCGGCGGCATGGGATGGTCGGCGTGCTGGGCCAGGGCGGGGCTCGCCAGGCCCATCAGTCCCAGAGCAAGGACAACCGGCCTCATGGCGTCGCCTCGCCCTCGGGACGCACGGTGACGACCCGGAACATCCCCGCATGCATGTGGTAGAGCATGTGGCAGTGGAAGGCCCAGTCGCCATAGGCGTCGGCGGTCATGTCGAAGGTCACCTTGCCGCCCGGCGCGACATTGACCGTGTGCTTGCGGGGCCGCCGCCCCGGCGAGCCGGTCAACAGTTCGAAGAAATGCCCGTGAATATGGATCGGGTGGGCCATCATTGAGTCGTTGACCAGAGTGACCCTGACCCGCTCGCCCAGGCGGAACGGGATGGGCTTGGTGACCTCGCTGAAGGTTTCGCCGTCGAACGACCACATGAACCGTTCCATGTTGCCGGTCAGGTGCAGTTCAAGGCTCCGGGTGGGCGTCCGGCTGTCGGGGTTGGTCTCGAGGGCTTCAAGGTCGCGATAGACCAGCACCCGGTGTTTGACGTCTTCCAGGCCCTGGCCCGGCTCGCCCGTGCGGTCGACCGGCATCGGCGAGATGGTCTGGACGCCGGGCCCCATCGCCACCTGCGGCGCGTTGGCCGGGTCGCGCATCGACATGCTCATCCCCTCCATCGACATGCCGCCCATGTCCATGCCGGAATGATCCATCGCGGAGTGGTCCATGTCGCCCATGCCCATGTCCTTCATATTGGCGACGGGACGGGGGCGAAGCGCCGGGACGGGCGCGCTCATGCCGGGGCGAGGAGACAGGGTCGCCCGGCCCATGCCGGAACGGTCCACGGCTTCCGCCACAAAGGTGAAGGCCTGATCAGCGGTGGGCTGAACAATCACGTCGTAGGTTTCCGCGACCGAGATCTGCAGCTCGTCGACCTCGACCGGGGTGATGTTCTGTCCGTCGGCCTGGACCACGCTCAGGGCCAATCCTGGAATGCGGACGTTGAAGATGGTCATGGCCGAGGCGTTGATGATCCGTAGCCGGACCCGTTCGCCGGGCTGGAACAGGGCCGTCCAGTTGTCCTCGGGGCCGTGGCCGTTGATCAGATAGCTGTAGGTCGAGCCGGTGACGTCCGACACATCGGTCGGGTCCATCCGCATCCCGGCCCAGTCCATACGTTCCTGGAACGACTGGTCCTTGCCGGCCAGCAGACCCGCCACGGTCTCCTTCTGGTGATTGAAGTAGCCGGGCTGCTGCTTGAGCTTCTTCATGATCGCGTGGGGATGCAGGAAGCTGAAGTCGGACAGCACCAGCACATGCTCGCGGTCGAAGGCCACCGGGTCGGGGCCGGCCGGGTCAATGACCAGCGGGCCATACAGCCCTTCCTGCTCCTGAAGGCCAGAATGGCTGTGGTACCAGTAGGTGCCTGATTGCCGGACGGGGAATTGATAGTCGAAGGTCTCTCCGGGCCGGATGCCGGGAAAGCTGAGGCCCGGCACGCCATCCATCTGGAACGGCAACAGCAGGCCGTGCCAATGGATCGAGGTGTCTTCGTGAAGGGTGTTGGTCACCGACAGCCGGGCGGTCTGGCCTTCTTTCAGCCGGATCAGCGGGCCAGGCACCGTGCCATTGATCGCCAGGGCATGACCGGGCCGTCCGTCCACCTTGAGGCTGGAATGGCCGATTGTCAGGGCGATCTGCTCACCGGAGACCGTCGGCAGGGCCGGCGACAGACCGGGCGTTCCGCTGCGGGCCCAGGCCGGCATCAGGCTGGAGACGGCCAGTCCGGCGCCGAGCAGGCCTGCGTTGCCGAGCAATCGTCGACGAGAGAGCGTGGTCATTCCGGCGGGCGGCTCAGAGCAGGTGGATGGCGGTGACGACGGGCTTGCCGTTGTCGTTCTTCAGGATGAAGTGCACCTTCTTTCCGGAGACGACCCCGTTTAGAACCTCGGCGGATTCGACCTTGAACTTCATGGTCATGGCCGGCCATTTCAGGGCGGCGATCGGATCGTGCTTGATCGTCACGGTGCCGGCCTTGGCGTCGACGGCGATGATCACGCCCATGGCCTGCGCGGTCTGCGGGGCCGCGGCGTGACTGTCAGCGGCCAGAACGGCTGGAGCCGTGCTGCCCAGGGCCATGGCGGCGGCAAGGATGGCGACGGCGACTCTGGACGACATTGGATGGCTCCGGACATTGGCTGGCTGTGAACCCTATGTAGGGCCAATGCGGCGAAAATCATCCACCCGAAGGGCGGGGTGGAATGATCGGGCTGCGGCTCTCCGTCTCAGTCCCGCTCCTGCTCCAGCCATCCGGCCGACTGCATCTCTTCCAGCCGCGAGACGGTCCGCTCGAATTCGAAGGACCCTTCACCTTCCGGGTAGAGATCACGCGGCGCCACCTCGGCCAGGGCGACCAGTCGGACCCTGGCTTCGTACAGAGCATCCACAAGGGTGTTGAACCGCCGCGCCGCTGACCGCCGGGTCGGAGTCAATTGCGGGATGTCTTCAAGAAGAACGGTGTGGAAGCGATCGGCCAGAGCCAGATAGTCATTGGGCCCCAGCGCGGTCTCACAAAGGCTGGCGAAACTGGCCCGGACCAGTCCGCCGCTGGCGCGGGGCAGGTGCACCTTTCGACCCAGTACATCGAGGCTCGCTCCGGTTTCGGCCTGTCCGTCCAGAAGGTCGGCCCAAAGGGCGTCAAACGTCCGCCGGTTGTCCGGATCCGGCGGCGCCAACCAGACCCGCGCCTTGCGCAGGCGATCCAGCCGGAAGTCGGTCGGACCCTTGACCCCGACCACATCCATTCGCGCTTTCAGCATATCGATAAACGGCAGGAACAGCTGGCGGTTCAGGCCGTCCTTATACAGATCATCCGGCGGTCGGTTGGAGGTTGCGACCAGAGTGACACCGCGCTCGAACAGGGCCTCGAACAGTCGCCCGAGGATCATCGCATCGGCGATGTCGGTGACCTGAAGCTCGTCGAAACACAACAGGCGCGCCTCGCCGGCGATGACGTCGGCCGTCGGCAGGACCGGATCGTCGCCCTTGTTCTGACCGAACCGGCTCTTGCGCGCGGCGGCGTCGCCCTTGCGCCAGGCGTCGATGTGGGCGTGAACCTCGCCCATGAAGCCGTGGAAGTGGATCCGCCGCTTGCGCTTCACCGGCGCGCTGTCGAAGAACAGATCCATCAGCATCGACTTGCCGCGCCCGACCGGTCCCCAGAGATAGACGCCGCGCTGGCTCTTGGGCTTGCGGCCGAACAGGGAAAAGCCGGGTTCTCCGGCCTGATCGAGATCAGCCTCCAGCCGCCCCAGAGCCTCCACGGCCCGTTCCTGGGCCGCATCAGGCTGGATCTCACCCGCCTTCAGGCGGTCTCGGTAAGCGGTCTTGATCGAGGCGGGCATGACTTGGGGCGTTAGCGCGACAGGGAAGATGCGACAATGCGGGCCGCCGACATCCGGTTCATTTCGCGCCCAGATCCGAGCGAACGTAGCGATAGGTCTCGGGCTTTTCGCAGGCGCAAGCCTTCATCTCGCCGTCCTTGGTCCACCAGATCAGGGTCGGGTAGCGCAAGCCGTTTTCGCCGACCTCGACGCCATTGGCCTTCAAGAGCGGCCGCAGGTCATTGATGGTCTTGCGGCGGGCCTCGATCACGGCGGTGCGGATCTGGTCGCCGTCAGCGGGCGGGATGCCCTGCGCCGTCCAGGCTTCCAGCGGGCTGGCGGTCCAGCGCTCGAACAGGCCCCAGTCATGGGTGAAGGCCAGTTCAGCGACGGTTGTCCGTTCGATCGGTGTCGATTTCTCCGCCCCGTTCAGGTCGTCACGGGCCAGATAGATCACCCGGGTGTCGACACCGGCTTCATGCAGTTTCGGAAACTCCTCCTCCACATAGCGGATGCAGTCGGGGCAGCTGCGGAAGCCGATCATATAGAGTTTGGGGCCGCCCAGGCCGGGGGAAACAAAGCCTGACTGCTCGAGAATGTTGACGATCTCGACCTGCTTTTTGGTCACCGTCTGGGGACGCCAGCGCAGGTCGAACCACCACCAGGCGCCGAGAACGGCGACAGCGAGAATGGCGATCAAAACCAGCCAGACAACAAACTTGGTCACGGATATGGGCTCCCGGGGTCAGGGTCGTGCTACCTCTATCCCTTGACGCGGACCGGCGGGCAAGTCGCCGGCCGCCATTCCGCCCTGCTGTCGAGGTCGCCTTGTCTCCACGTCCGCCGCCGCCGCCCCTGTCAGAGGCCCCGTTGGCGCCGGGTCTGTATCTGGTGGCCACGCCGATCGGCAATCTGCGGGACATCACCCTGCGGGCGCTGGATGTGCTGAATGCCTGTGACCTGGTGCTGGCCGAGGACACCCGGGTGACCTCCAAGCTGCTCACCGCCTATGGCCTGTCGAAGAAGCTCGAACGCTACGACGAGCATTCCGCCGCCCGGTCAGGGCCTCGCGCCCTGGCTCTGCTGGCTGAGGGCGGCCGGATCGCCCTGTGCAGTGACGCGGGAACGCCGATGGTCAGTGACCCCGGGTTTCTTCTGGCGTCACAGGCCATCGCCGAGGGCCTGCCGGTTTATCCCATCCCCGGCGCCTCGGCGGCCCTGGCGGCCCTGTGTCTGGCCGGACTGCCGACCGACCGTTTCCTGTTCGCCGGCTTCCTGCCGCCCAAGAGCGGCGCGCGGTGCACGGCGCTCGCCGAATGGGCCAACACCCGCGCCACCCTGATCTTCTACGAAAGCGGTCCGCGTCTTTCCGCCTCCCTGGCGGATATGGCGGCGGTGCTGGGCGATCGCCCCGCGGCGGTGGCCCGCGAGCTGACCAAGCTTCACGAGACCTGTGTCCGGGGGCGTTTGTCGGAGCTGGCGGCCAATCCGGCCCTGCAGTCGCCCAAGGGGGAGATCGTGGTCATCGTCGGTCCGGGCGAGGCCGAGATTGCGACCGAAGCCGATGCCGAGGCGGCCCTGACCGAGGCCTTGACAAGACTGCCGCCCGGCGAGGCGGCGTCCGAGGTGGCCAAGGCCCTGGGGGTCAATCGCCGCGACCTCTACCGCCGGGCCCTGGCGATGAAGGACGCCCGGTGAGCACCGGACCGGCCGGCGAGACCCGCCTTGAGCGGGGCAGGGCTGCGCGACGTTCGGGCCGGATGGCCGAGGTCTGGGCGGCGCTGGCGCTGATGGCGCGTGGCTACCGCATCCTGGGATTCCGCCTGCGCACCCGCCAGGGCGAGATCGATCTTCTGGCCCTGCGTGGCAAGGTCCTGGCCGTCGTGGAGGTCAAATCCCGCAGGACCCGTGCAGCAGCCCTGGAGGCGGTGTCGTACGAGCAGCGCGAACGGTTGCGGCGGGCCGGGGCCCAGCTGGCCGCCGGCCGCCCGGCCCTGAAGGGCTGCACCGTCCGCCTCGATCTGATCGCCCTGTCGCCGGGAAAATGGCCGAGTCATATTCCCGACGCATGGCCCGGGGACTATTAGGAGCCATGACCCGGGAGGAAGCCGAACAGATCCTGATCAAGGCCGGCAAGGCCGAGGACCAGACCTTTCCTCTCTTCGAGGCGGCGCTGGCCTGCGCGGTTCACGATGTGCCCGAGCGCGATATCGAACCGGCGCGGCAACTGGGCAAGGACGCGGTAACCGCCCTGTCGCATCGGCTGGCGGGTCGCGAAAGCCCTGACGAAGCCGTCGCCGAGGCCATGGCCGGGGATCTGAGGCTGGAAGGCGACGTGATCCACTACGATCACCCGGCCAACGCCGACCTGATCGCCATGACCGAGCGTCGCAAAGGCCTGCCGGTGATGCTGGGCGTCATCTATATCCATGCGGCGCGCGGCTGCCGTCTGGACCTGTCGGGCGTCGACTTTCCCGGCCATTTTCTGTTGCGGGTGGAAACCGGTCATGGCCCGGTGGCCATAGATCCGTTCAGCGAGGGGCGTCTGGTGCTGCCCTCCGAGCTCAGCCGCCGGGCGCTCCACGCCGGACTGACGCCGGACGTGGCGGGTCGGCTTGACCGGCTGATGGCCCCTGTCAGCGACCGCGCCGTGCTGATCCGCCTGCAGAACAACATCTTCGCCCGCGCCCAGGTCGCCGGCGACTGGGAGGCCGCCGAGCGGTCAGCTTTGCGACGGGCCCTGCTTGACCCGAAGGACCACCGACCATGGCTGGACGTCGCCCGGGCCCGCGAGGCCCAGGGGGCGCTGGCGGGCGCGCTCGAGGCGCTTGGCCGGGCCCAGGTCCTCGACGGCGGGGCCGCCATAGCGGCGCGGGCGGCGCGGGAACGGGTGCGGCTTCAGCTCAACTGATTTTCCCGCCGCCCCTTTCGCTTCTCCGTCCGGCCCCTCAAGTTAGCCCAAGACCAATCCGGAGCTCTCATGACCCTGCGCGTCGCCGTCCAGATGGATCCCATTGAAGGGATCAACATCGATACCGACACTTCCTTCCTGATGATGATGAACGCCCAGGAGCGGGGTCACAGTCTCTGGGCCTACCGTCCGGAAAAGCTGTCGCTGGAAGAGGGCCGGGTTCGGGCCCGGGCCGTGCCGGTGACCCTGCGGGCCGAGAAGGGCAATCACGTCGACATCGGCGCCCCGGTGACGCTTGATCTGGCCGACGACATCGATGTGGTGCTGATGCGGCAGGACCCGCCCTTCGACATGGCCTACATCACCGCCACCCATTTCCTCGATGCGGTGCATCCGAAGACCCTGGTGGTCAACAACCCGACCGAGGTGCGCAACGCGCCGGAAAAAATCTTCGTCACCGAATTTCCCGGCGTTCAGCCGCCGACCCTGATCAGCGGCGATCCCGACGCCATCCATGACTTCAAGGACCGCCACGGCGATATCGTTCTCAAGCCCCTCTACGGCGGCGGCGGTTCAGGGGTGATCCGACTTCTGAAGGGCGACCCCAACCTCGACGCCCTGCTCGAGCTGCACGCCATGATCGGGCGTGAGCCGGTCATCGCCCAGGCCTTCATTCCCGCCGTCAGCAAGGGCGACAAGCGAATCCTCATTGTCGATGGCGAGGCTGTCGGGGCGATCAACCGGGTGCCGGCCAGCGGTCAGGTGCGGTCGAATCTGGCCCGCGGCGGCCGGGCCGAGGCGGTGGAACTTACGGCCCGCGACCTTGAACTCTGCGCCATCATCGGGCCGGAGCTGAAACGCCGGGGACTGCTTTTCGTCGGCGTCGACGTGATCGGCGACTACCTGACCGAGATCAACGTCACCTCGCCGACTGGCGCGCAGCAGCTCAAACGCTTTGGCGGACCCGATGTGACCCTGGCCATGTGGGACCGTATCGAGGCTATCCGCGCCGGGAACTGATCATTTCAGAGTTAGCGGAATGTCCTGTCCGGAGCGTTCAGGATGTGAAGGCTATGTGACTGTTTGGGCTCAATTTCTCATTGAGTTCTATTTTTGTTCTTGATTTGAACTCCGGCCTGTGCTGACCTTGTGGATAAGTCTCATAACTTCAACGGCTTAAGCAGGTCGCAAAACCATGGTTGCTCGGGTCGTCACGGTCGCGTTCGAGGGGGTCGAGGCCCGACGGGTTGATGTCGAGGTCCAGTTGACCGGCGGGGCGGTCAATTTCGTCGTCGTCGGACTGGGCGACAAGGCGGTTGGGGAGAGTCGCGAGCGGGTCCGGGGCGCCTTTGCGGGCCTGGGGCTGGCCATGCCGCCGCAGCGGGTGGTGGCCAGCCTCGCGCCGGCCGACCTGCCCAAGGAAGGCAGCCACTACGACCTGCCGATCGCCCTGGCCCTGATGGCCGCCATGGGAGTCATTCCGCACGACGCCCTCAACGGCTGGGCGGCGATCGGGGAGCTGTCCCTGGATGGGGGAATTTCCGCCGTCGCCGGCGCCTTGCCGGCCTCGATCGCAGCGGGAGCCATGGGGCTGGGTCTGATCTGCCCCGAGGCCTGCGGACCCGAAGCGGCCTGGGCCGGGGAGACCCGCATTCTGGCGCCCCGGTCGTTGATCAGCCTGATCAACCATTTTCGCGGGACCCAGGTGATGAGCGCGCCGTCGCCGGGTCCCGTGGTTCAGGCGACGGGCGGGCCGGACCTGCGCGATGTCCGTGGCCAGGAACAGGCCAAGCGGGCGTTGGAGATCGCCGCCGCCGGCGGTCATAACCTGCTGTTCTGCGGTCCTCCCGGATCGGGCAAGTCGATGCTGGCCCAGCGCCTGCCCGGCCTGCTGCCGCCCCTGACCGCCGCCGAGCTTCTCGAAACCAGCATGGTTCATTCCGTGGCCGGGCTGATCGCCAGGGGAGCCCTGACCCGCGACCGTCCTTTCCGCAGTCCCCACCACAGCGCCAGCATGGCCGCCCTGACCGGCGGCGGGGTCAAGGCCAAGCCCGGCGAGGTCAGCCTCGCGCACAATGGCGTGCTGTTTCTCGATGAACTGCCGGAGTTCGGGGTCCAGGCCCTCGACAGCCTTCGCCAGCCGCTGGAGACCGGCGAGGTCATGGTCGCCCGGGCCAATTTCCACATCCGCTATCCGGCGAGGGTACAGCTTGTGGCGGCGATGAACCCCTGCCGCTGCGGCCATGGCGGCGCCGGCAAGGGCGCCTGCGGCAAGGCCCCGCGCTGTCAGCGGGACTATCAGGGGCGGATCTCGGGGCCGCTGCTCGATCGCATCGATCTGGCCGTCGACGTGCCCCCGGTCACCGCCGCCGATCTGGCCCTGCCGCCGCCGGCCGAGGGCACGGCCGAAGCCGCCGCCCGCGTCGCCGCCGCCCGCGAATTACAGGTCTTCCGCTCCGAGGACGCCGGTGCCCCGGCGCCGGTGCTCAACAGCCGCGCCGAGGGCGACTTCCTCGACAAGGTCCTCGCCCTCGACGATCCCGCCCGCGCCCTGATGACCCGCGCCGCCGAGGCCGGCCGCCTGACCGCCCGAGGCTGGACCCGCACCCTGCGCCTCGCCCGCACCATCGCCGACCTCGACCAGAGCGAGGGCGTGCGCCGCATCCATGTCGCCGAGGCGCTGATCTACCGGCGCACGGGCCCGGGCGCCGAAGAGGGCGTGGCGGCGCCGTCGATGGCGGGGTTCGGGCGCGGGCCGATCTGAGGGCTTCAGGTTCGTAAGGCCCAACGCGGTTGCCCGGCGCCGCTCCAGACTCTACCCCTTGGGAAAGTCCGATTGGGGCAGGAGCAAAGACATGGCGCCGCGGCAGGCCGTTCTGGGGATGGATCAGGCCAGTTTTCACTATGGCGCGACGCCGGTGTTCGAGGGCGTGTCCTTTCTCCTGGACGGGGCGCGGACGGCGCTGGTCGGGGAAAACGGGGCCGGCAAGACGACGTTGCTCAAATGTCTGTCGGGCGAGCTGGAGCTGGATCATGGCCAACTGGTCCGTTCGCGGGGTCTGCGGGTGGGGTTGCTGCCGCAGGACACCCCCGAGGGCCTGGCCGATCAGCCGGTGCGGGAGGTGCTGCGGGCTTCACTGGAGAAGATCGGGGCGGGGGACGACGACTGGCGCATCGATGTCCTGTTCGATGAGATCGGGGTGGCGCCCGAGGTGGCTGAACAGACCTTCGGATCGTTGTCGGGCGGCTGGCAGCGGCTGCTGCTGATCGCGGCGGCGGCGCGGCTGGAAGAGCCCGATGTGCTGATCCTTGATGAGCCGACCAACCACCTCGACCTGGCCAACATCGCCATCCTCGAGCGTTGGCTGACCGAGGCCTTCGACCTGCCGATGCTGATCGTCTCCCATGACCGGGAGTTCCTCAACCGGGTCACTGACCGGACGCTGTTTCTGCGCAGCGACGGGGTTCACGCCTTCAAGACCGCCTTCTCGACGGCGCGGGAGGAACTGCTGCGCCGCGACGCCCAGGCCGCGGTCCACCGAAAGCTGGAAGAGAAGGAGGTCAAGCGGCTGGAGGCCGCCGCCGCCCGCTACAAGGTCTGGGCAGTGAAGAACCCGGAGCTGAACAAGCGCAAGGCGGCCATCGAGACCCGCATCGCCCGCATCGAGGAGAGCCGCACCAACGCCTACGTCTCCCGCGAGCGGCGGCTGGAGCTGTCCGATGCCGAGATCGAGGCCAAGGTCGCCCTGCGGCTGGCCGGGCTGACGGTGAAGACCCCCGACCAGGCCCGGACCCTGATCCAGATCGAGCGCCTGACCGTGGCGGCCGGCGACCGCATCGCCATCCTGGGGGCCAACGGCGCGGGCAAGTCGACCCTGCTGGGCGCGCTTTCCGCCGCCTTTGATCCCGATCAGGTCCACTATGACGGTCAGGCGGCTGTGCGCTTCAATCCGGCCACCCGTCTGGCGGTGTTTGATCAGTCGATGAAGGCCCTGCCGCTGAAGTCCAGCCTGCTGGACTATGTCGCCGCCGCACCCGAGGCGACGGAGAAGGAAGCCGTTCGCCTGCTGGCCCAGGCCGGCTTTCCCTATATCCGCATCCAGGGGCCGATCAGCCTGCTCAGCTATGGCGAGCGCTCGCGGCTGATGTTCCTGCGGATGAAGCTGGAGCGACCCAACCTCTATCTGCTGGATGAGCCGACCAACCACCTCGACATAGAGGGCCAGGAGGCGCTGGAAGCGCAGCTGGAGGAGTCCGACGTCAGTTGCCTGTTCGTCTCCCACGACCGCTATTTCACCCGCACGGCGGCGACCCGTTTTCTGGAGATCCGCAAGGGGAAACTGGTCGAGGTGGAAAGCCCGGACGCCTTCTTCGACGCACAGGGTTGAGTGGGAGGCTTCCTCAAGACGCCTCCATCGGCTCATTCTGCAGGCAACAAGAAAGGCGACACCCAAAAACGGGGCCATCTGCCTGAGCGTTGGGCTTCTTCTCGAACTTCGACGTAAGGATTGCGGCCCACGGCGTTGACATCCCGGAAGTGGACTAAGAATAAACTGTCACCCTGATCATTCACTATCGGGAATAGAGACAAAAATTCCACCTTTGCGCGCGGCTGATGCCATCAGTTCTTCGATCAATGGCAAATCATGTTCAATGATCAATTTATCCCCCACCTTTCTTAGTCTAAGCATTTTTAGTTGGGGTTGATCAACGTACATAGCGATGGACGTGTCCCCATCATTTTTGAAAAGCACGTGGATATGAATTCTATTTTTCAGTATTTCTTTGGTGAGAGCTGTAATTTGATTCGGCATGTCACGTTTCAGTGGATCAGGCAGCCAGTTAATGCTGTGTCTATGATGGCCGTCATCTAAATTTATCCTATTTATACATAGAGAGTTTCCGTAATAACGGGATCCAATAATTGGCCCGCTGAGACCGATCCGTCCATCTGGGAAGACTTTCCAGAATATTACCGAGTACGGTACCTTCTCGAAGGCCCCGTCTCTCTGAGTTAAAATTTCATACCAGCCGCCATAACCCTGTGCGAGTGGGGTGCCATCCGTCATTTCTTGGACAATACCAGCTGCCATTCTGGTCATCCACGGGTGGATGCGCAGGTCCTGCTCACTTTCCGGATCGTCGATGGTCAAACGGTCAACCAGATCGTCTGTACCAGAGCCAGCCGTGTAGAATTGGGCGCGGTTGTGCGTTGCCTCAAACATTCTCCACGCAGAGCTGTATGTCCCCGTTATATTATTGTCCGCACTGGTGAACGTTATCTGATGAAAAACGAAGTGTTCCTGATCTAGTTTCCGCACAGCATAATCATAATATTTACAGGCAGAAATGAAATCGTACTTTTTCTCAGGGTTTATATCGCGATAAATAAATTCCAAGAAACCTTTTATAACTTCAGTGCGGCCGGAGTACATAAATAGTATTGTCGGAAAAATTATTATGGATTTCATCTCCAGTCCTACGGTGACCCTCTCACCACCTTCCGGCGGGTGATCATGCATAGGTAGCTGGCGTATTGACACAACACCGGGTGAGTTTTCCACGCTGATGACAACATCAGTGATCCCGATAAAATTTTCGGACACAAAGGAGGCGATGAAGGTCAAATACCTATCCTGGCGGTCTGTCAGCTTCAGGCTTGACTTATATTGCAACCGGCGCGGTTTGGCCGTCCACCTGGCTTAGGATGCGAACGACCCAATCTCAACTCTTCACCACACGCCGTTCGGCAAACGGAGCGTTAAGCTGCCGACGATAGGCTCCGCCGCCATGACCGACCGCGCCATCACGCCCGAGCAACTCGCCACCCTCAGCCACGAGTTCCGCACGCCTCTCAACGGGGTGCTGGGCATGGCGCGTCTGCTCGACGGCACCGATCTGTCGCCGGAGCAGAAGGCCTATGTCTCGGCCCTCAAGGAGAGCGGCGATCACCTGCTTGGTCTGATCAATGACGTGCTGGACCTGGCCCGCCTGGGCGCGGGCAAGGTCGAGCTGTTGCCGGCCCCGATGGAGGTCGAGAATCTGCTGCGGCAGGTCGCCGAACTGATGAGCCCCCGGGCCCACGAAAAGGGCATCGAGATCGCCTGGGCCGCCGCGCCGGGCCTGGGACCCGTGCTTGCCGATGAGGGGCGTCTGCGCCAGGTGCTGCTCAATTTCGCCGGCAATGCGGTGAAGTTCACCCAGACCGGCGGCATTCTCATCGCCGCTGAACCCGGTCCCGACGGCGCCATTCGTTTCACCGTCAGCGACAGCGGACCGGGCGTTCCCGACGAAGCCAAGCGCCGGATCTTCGAGCCCTTCAGCCACGCCGATCCCAGTCACGGCGGCTCCGCCCTTGGTGGGGCAGGTCTTGGCCTGGCGATTGTCCAGCGACTGGCCGAGGCCTTTGGCGCGGACATCGGCGTCGAGGACGCGCCGGGCGGCGGCGCCTGCTTCTGGTTTTCGGCAAAGCTGCCGGCGGCCGGTCCGGCCGGTCTGGACAACAGTCTGGAGGGCCGCTGGGTCGCCGTGGCCAGCCCCAACGCCTTCGTCCGCAAGGCTGCGGTTCGCCAGATCGAGGCCTGTGGCGGCCGTGCGGTCGCCGCCGCCGGGGTGGCTGGGGTGTTGTCAAAGGCGCCGGACGATGCGGTTCTGTTGATCGACAACGCCCTGCTGGCTCGCCGCCGCGCCATCCGACCGCCGGAAGGCCGGACCGCCATTGTCCTTTTGCGGCCGGACGAGCGGGACCGGATCGAACCGGGCCGCGCCGCCGGCTTTGCGGGTTATCTTATCAAGCCTCTGCGCCGCGCCAGTCTGGCGGCGCGCGTCCTCGCCGCTGATGACGCGGCCCAGTTTCAGGACAACCAGACGGCCGACGACGAGCGGATCGCCCCGGCCGCGGCGCCCGGTGCGCGGGTGCTTCTGGCGGAGGACAATCCGATCAACGCCCTGCTGGCCCGCACCCTGCTGGAACGCGAAGGCGCCGTCGTCGACCGGGCGGCCAGCGGGGCCGAGACCCTGGCGGCGATGGAGGCCGGAACCTACGACCTGATCCTGATGGATGTGCGCATGCCGGGCATGTCGGGCATGGAGGCGGCGCGAGCCTTGCGGGCCCGGGGCGTGACGACGCCGATCGTCGCCCTGACCGCAGACGCCTTCGAGGATGACCGCCGGGCCTGTTTGGCGTCAGGCATGGATGACTTCCTGGTCAAACCCCTGACTCCGGCCAGCCTGCGTGACGCGCTCGCCCGCTGGGCCCGCTGGACGCCGGCCGCGGCGCAAGGCAGGTTGGCGGGCTGAAGCGGGGGCCTCTGCCCCCTTTCGGGGAGCAGAGATGACCAGCCCAGCCGAACCTGCGGAAACCGTCCCGCCGAAAACCGGGACCCTCCAGTCTCTGGCGGTGTTTTTCGAGCGCCGGGTCTTTGTCATGCTGTTGCTCGGCTTCTCGGCCGGACTTCCGGGTCTGCTGGTCTTCGACACCCTGCAGCTGTGGCTGCGCGAGGCCGGCCTTTCGCTGACCGCCATCGGCATCTTCAGCCTGGCGACCCTCGCCACGGCGATGAAGTTTCTCTGGGCGCCGGTCGTGGACCGCACGTCGGTCCCCTTTCTCACCGCGCTCCTCGGTCACCGCCGCTCTTGGATGCTGGTCAGCCAGGCCGTGATCATTCTGGGCCTGTGGCTGATCTCCGGCACCAATCCGGCCACCCATCTGGGGATGATGGCCCTGTTCGCGGTGATGGTCAGTTTCGCCGCCGCCAACCAGGATGTGGTCATCGACGCCTGGCGTATCGAGGCCGCCGAGGACGCCAAGCAGGGGGCGATGGCCGCCGCCTATCAGTGGGGATACCGCGTGGCGATGATCACCGCCGGCGCCGCGCCGCTGATCCTCGCCCAGAGCTATGGCTGGAGCCTGTCCTATGCGGTGATGGCCGCCCTGATGGGCGTCGGGGTCCTGGCGGTTCTGATGGCCCCCAGAGAGATCCAGCATGTCATCCGGGCGATCAGCACCGCCGGGCTCGCGGCCCGTCCGGGGCTTGAGGTGGTCGAATGGATCGTCCGGGCGCTGATCCTGATCGCCGGCGGGTTGCTGGTCGGCTCGGGCCTGGCGGGCAGCGCCGATTTCCTCGCCTCCATCCTGCGCGGTCTTGGCGCCGGCGGCGTAGCCGACACCGCGCTCGCGCTGTGGGGCGGCGACGCCAAGGTCTGGGTCCAACTGGCCTCGGTGCTTTGCGGGTTCGGGGTGATTGTCCTGGCCGCCTGGCCGATTCCGGGCATGCCGACCCGGCCGGGGGTCTATCTGTCGTCCGCCCTTGGCCAGCCGCTGGTCGATTTCTTCGGGCGCTACGGCAAGGTTGCGGGACTGATCCTGGCTCTGATCTGCCTCTACCGCGTCTCTGACTTCGTGCTGAACATCAACAGCGCCTTCTACAGCGATCTGGGCTTCACCAAGCTGGAGATCGCCGAGGTCCGCAAGGTCTTCGGGGTAATCATCTCGATCGTCGGCGTCACGCTGGGCGGATTTGCCGTGCTCCGGCTGGGCCTGATGCGGGCCCTGATCATCGGCGCCTTCCTGGGGCCCCTGAGCAATCTCGCCTTCGCCTGGCTGGCCTTCCAGGGGCACAGCATCCCGGCCCTGTTCATCGCCATCGGGGTCGACAACATCGCTGGCGGGTTCGCCGGAACGGCGTTGATCGCCTATATGTCCAGCCTGACGGCCCAAGGCTTTACCGCCACCCAGTACGCGCTCTTCTCGTCCCTCTACGCTCTGCCCGGAAAGATCATCGCCAGCCAGTCTGGCCGTCTGGTCGAGGGGATCGCCAAGGCGACGGACCAGGGGGCGATCTTTGCGGTATTCAAGGGGCTGATGACCGGACTGACGCCGGAGAGCTACGCCGGGGCGATGAGCAAGTCAGGCGTATCGCCCGAAGCGCTCGGCGTCGGCTATCTGACCTTCTACCTCTATTCGACCGTGATCGGCATTGTCGCCATGGTGCTGGTCTTCATGGTCGCCGCCAGGCAGCCGCCGAAGGTGGAACCCGAGGTCGAAGCCGAGGCGGATCCCGTTCCGGCCTAGGACACCAGACAGACCACCTGCGCCACCCGCAGGTCGCGGCGCAGGGCGTCGGCGACGCGGCCGTAGTTTTCGGTATTCACCCGCTCGCCGGCGGCGAAACCGGACGGCGGCTGGCGCGAGGCGCGCATGGCGGCCAGCAGGGTCTCGGGGGTAGTGGTGTAGATCCGGCCCCGGCGCGGGGCTTCGGCGACGGTCACCCCGATAACCCGCCCGGCGGCGTCCAGGGCCGGGGCGCCGGACAGGCCCGACAGCGGGCCCTTGAGGGTGTTGGTGCGGCCGACCTCGGCCCAGACCAGCACCGGTTCGGTCCGGGCGCCGCGTCCGCGCACCACCAGATTCTCACGCCCCAGCAGCCGCGAGGCGACCTCTCCGGGCTGGCCCTGCGGAAAGCCGGGATGGAAGGCGACGGCGCCGCGCTTCAGGGCCGCCGCATCCACCTCGCTGATCACCGGAACGGCGGGTGAGCCGCCGTCGGTGGTCAGCACGGCGGCGTCACCGCTCATATCGACCGTCACCCGCGCCGCCACGCCGCGGCCCTCGGCGACGACGATGGCCACCTGCGGGCAGCCCTCGACCACATGGCGAGCGGTGATCCACACGCCCCGATCAGCGATCGAGAAGGCCGTGCCGCTGCTCGGCTGCGGCTTGTCCTGCATCTCCACGACGATGGAGGGATCGAAGGGCGATGACGGCCCAAGCGGCACCTCGGCCTCGCCCGGCACCGGCGGCGGCGGGGCGGGGGCGTCAGCCTTCTCCCGGCGACCGATGGCGGCCATAAGCAGGGCCAGCACAACCGCGCCGTAGATCATCCAGTCTGGAAGCCGTGGAAACTGCATCGTCCGGGTTCGTGACCTGTCAGACGGCGATGGCGGCGGAGAGGATCAGGGCGGTGGCCACCTTGGCGCCAAACAGCAGGATCGCGGCGCTCATTTCGCCGTCCTGAATTCGCTGGGGCAGGCCGTGGAGCATGAAATCGGTCAGCCTGAAGATCAACAACTGGACGAAAATGGCGCCCACGCCCCAGAGCCCGATCTCAAGCAGCGATGTCGAGGTGGTCAGGGCGGTGCAGAGCGGGATGGTCAGGCCGATCAGCACGCCGGCGAACGACAGGGCCGCCGCCGAGTTGCCCTCACGGATCAGGGTGATTTCCTTGTGCGGCGTCAACAGGGCATAGAGCGCCGCGCCGAACACCAGCATCACGGCCGTCACCCCGGCCTGCAGAAGGGCCAGGGGGAAGCCGTTGGCGAAGGCGGCGATTTCCGGTGACTGCAGTTCAGGCGGCATCGCAAAGTCCATCTGTAGGGAAATGCAGGGTTAGCACGGCCGGAGCCGGATCGGGCAGGGTTCTAGCAACAAGGGCGCCGCTCGCCTGCCGGGAGAAACCTGACCGGATCAAGCCGCCGCTTCGTTCTTGCGGCGGGCGCTGGCCCGGACCTTCTCGCTCTCGCTCTTCAACTGCCCGCAGGCGGCGAGGATGTCGCGACCCCGGGGCGTGCGGATGGGCGAGGCGAAACCGGCCTTGTTGAGAATGGCGGCGAAGGTCTCGATGGCGCCCCAGCCGGAGCATTCATAGGGGCTGCCGGGCCAGGGGTTGAACGGGATCAGATTGACCTTGGCCGGAATGCCCTTGAGCAGGGCGACCAGAGCGCGGGCTTCGGCCGGGCTGTCGTTGACGCCCTTGAGCATGACGTATTCGAAGGTCACCCGCCGGGCGTTGCTGAGGCCCGGATAGGCCCGGATGCCGGCCATCAGCTCGGCGATCGGATATTTCTTGTTGAGCGGCACCAGCTCGTTGCGCAGCTCGTCATTGGTCGCATGCAGGCTGATGGCCAGCATCGCCTGGGTGCGTTCGCCGAGGGCCTGAAGTTGCGGCACGACGCCGGAGGTCGAGACGGTGATGCGGCGGCGGCTGATGCCGATGCCCTCGTTGTCGCTGAGGATGTCGAGGGCGTCGGTCACCGCGTCGAGATTATAGAGGGGCTCGCCCATGCCCATGAAGACGATGTTGCTGAGCAGCCGGTCGGCCTTGTCGGAGGGCCACTCCTCCAGATCGTCCTTGGCCACCTGCACCTGGGCGACGATCTCGGCCGCCGTCAGATTGCGGACCAGAGCCTGGGTGCCGGTATGGCAGAAGGTGCAGTTCAGGGTGCAGCCGACCTGGCTGGACACGCAGAGCGCTCCGCTACGGCCGACATCGGGAATGTAGACCGTCTCGATCTCGATGCCCGGGGCGGTGCGGATCAGCCATTTGCGGGTGCCGTCCTTGCTGACCTGGCGCTCGACGATTTCCGGCCGGGCGATGGTGAAGGTCTCGGACAGTTTGGCGCGGGTCTCGCCGGCGACATTGGTCATGGCGGCGAAGTCGGTGACGCCCGCCTGGTGCATCCAGCGCCAGATCTGGCTGGCCCGCATCCGGGCCTTGTCGGCGGGAACCACGTCGGCCTCGATCAGGGCGGCGCGCAGGCCATCGCGCGTCATCCCCGACAGATTGACGGCGGCGACGGGGCGGTTGGCGCGGGAAAGGTCGAGGATCGTGGTCAAGGTCTGGCGAAGTCCGGTTTTGCGGCTCCATAGCAGATGGGGCCCCGGGGAGGAAATCGCGACCCCCGATCTGTCACGCCCAGTGCTATCTGGCCTTTGATTTCACCGGCGGCGCGCCTTGCTGACGGCCTTCCCTCATCAGGGCCGAACAATTGGCGTCTTCGGCCAGTCCGGCGTCGACAAAGGGAAGGATGGCGGCCAGCGGACTGAGCACGGCGCCCAGCGCCAATGCCACCCCGCCCTGGCCGACCAGCTCTCCGGTCTTGACCCCGACCTTGGGCCCGGTCAGCGGTCCGGAGATGGTCACCGGCGCGAACACCCTGAGCAGGCGCGGCTTCTTTGAGTCGCCCTCAAGGGTCAGGTTCATGCGCTCGGTCCCGAAGTTGATCGTCCCCTTGCCCTTGATCAGCACGACGCCGGTGTCGGCGACAATGTGGTTGGCCCGGGCGACGCCGTCGCGGACCTGGAAGTCCGCCACGGCGCACCGCAAGGCGGTCTTCTTCGGGTCTTCCGACAGCAGCAGGATCAGGCCCTTGCTGACATTGACCCCCAGCAGTTCGGCGAACGCCTGTCGGACTTCGCCGCCGGGGGACACCATGGTGAGCGCGCCATTGGCGCTGGCGGCAGTCTTGTGGAGGGAGTTTCCGGACCCGCTCAGCTTGAGGCGCGCAACAAGGCCGCCGCTGATCACGGGCAGGCCCTGAACCCTGGTCGTCACCCAGTCTTCCAGCCGCCCGCCGGTCATCCGGAAATCAAGGTCAGTGCGCGGAACGGCGCCGCTGGCGTCGAGGGTGAAGCCGCCGCGGATGTCGCCCCGGGCCAAGCTGAAGGCGACCGGCGTCCCCTTCATCACCCCGTCTTTCAGCGACAGGGTCAGGGACACCTTGCGAAGCGGAAGTCCCGGCGCGTTTACCGTCTCGGCCCGATAGCGGACCTGCGCGTCCATCGACCGGATGCGGTCCACCTGCAGGGTGGCGTCCGACAACAGCCTGCCGGTCGCCTGCTGGCGGCCGGCCATGGCGGTCTGCTCGGTCGAGGCCGTCTCGCCCTTGCCGGTCTGGGGGGCCATGCCGAACAGGCTGCCCAGATCGTCGAAATCCAGACGCCGCGAGCGAAGATCGGCGATCAGCAATGGCTTGGGATGATCGGTCTCGACGCTCAGCTGGCCGGAGATGTCGCTGTCGCCGATCTCCCCGGACAGGTTGTTGAGGTGCACCCGCCTGTGGTCGCGAACCAGACCGGCGCTGACCTTGTAGGGGCCGGTGTTGGGCAGGGTCAGGCCGGTCAGCAGATAGAGATCGTTCAGGTCGTTGCCGGAAATCGAGAACCGGGCCCCCAGCACATTCAGATCGAACGGCCGGTCGATATGGCCGTCGGCGGCGATCCTGGTCGCTCCGGCCGCGACCCTGGCCTGAAAGCGGTAGGGACGATCCGGCGAGATGTTCAGCAGGGGCGATCCGCTTACGTCGGCGGAGAAGGCGGCGCCGTTCAGCCTGCCCTCGCCGTTCATCTTGAAGCGCCCCGCGCCCTCGCCGGTCGTGCTGTCGCGGGTGGTGATCTTTCCCTCGAAGGCGGCGCCGCGCCGGGCGTCGTCGATGGTCAGGGCGGCGTTGTCGATGATCAGCGACCGGATCGCCGGTATGCGGGGCGCGCTGGTCGATTTAGCGCCGCCGATCTGCCAGTTGGCGCGGCCGTCGCGGTTGCGGACCAGATGCACCTGCGCGCGGTCCACCTCGATCAGTCGCAGAACGGTCCGGCCCCGGAACAGGTCGACAAGCTGGATGCTGACGACCAGCCGTCCGACGGTCGCCATCCGGCGGTCATCCTTGATCCAGTCGGGTTGGCCGACCAGCAGATCGCGGGCCTCGACGGTCGGGCTGAGGGACCATGGAGAGACGTCCAGGTCGCCGGAGAGCACAACCTCTCTGTGAAGCTGGGCCGAAGCGATCCGACCGATCGGACCGCGCAGCCAGTTCCATTCGAAGAAGATGATCAGCAGGGCCAGGCAGAGCAGCAACAGGGCCAGACCGCTCATCAGCAACCGGCCGCGCCTGGGGTCGTGAGCCGCCTGTCGCGCCTGCCGCGCCTGCGGCGTTTCCGGGGCCATGGCGTTGACGATGGAACCGCGGACCCGCCGGGTCAGGGTCGAAAGGCGGCTTTTGGCCCCTGTAGGAATAGGCTGGCGCAAGGACGTCTCCGGAAAACCCCGGACCGATAACGTCCCGCACCCGCCTGTTTGTTCCGCACCCTAGTAAATCAGACGGAATCCGGTGACCGCGGCGGCGGCGGCCAGAAAGGCGATGATGGCGAGGACCTCATAGGTCTTGAAAAGCGGTCCGTTCGGCGAGCGCATGGCAGTCCCCCACTGTGTTTCATTCTGGTTCAACCCGCCCTCGGCCGCGCAAAGCCCGGGCCAGCGTTGCGGTCGCTCTCAGGCTCTGGCACCACGGCGTGATGATTGATCGCCGTCGGTTGCTGCTGGGGCTTGGCCTGACATGCGCCCCCATTCTCGGGTGCGCCCGCGCCGACGCCGTGACGATCTTCGCCGCCGCTTCCCTCGAAACCGCCCTCGGCGAGATCGTCCGGGACTACGGCGATCGCGCCTCATCGCCCCTGAAGCTGGTCGTCGGCGCCTCATCGGCCATGGCTCGTCAGATCGCCCAGGGCGCGCCGGCCGATATCTTCATCAGCGCTGACCGGGACTGGATGGACTGGCTGGAGGCGCGACACGGGCTGGTCGCGGGCAGCCGTCGCGACCTGTTGTCCAATCGACTGGTGCTGATCGCGCCGCGCGGTTCGGACGTGCGGCTGGCGCTGGCGCCGAGGTCCGATCTGGCGACAGCCCTCGGGACAGGGCGGCTCGCCATCGCTGACCCGCAGGCCGTCCCCGCCGGCCGCTATGCCCACGCCGCCCTGTCCGGTCTGGGACTCTGGTCGCAGGTCAGGGATCGACTGGCTCCGGCTGAAAACGTCAGAAGCGCCCTGGCCTATGTCGCCCGGGGCGAGGCGCCGCTGGGGATCGTCTACGCCACCGACGCGGCTATCGAATCGCGAGTCAGGGTCGTCGCCACCTTCCCCGTCAGCAGCCATCCGCCGATTGTCTATCCGGCGGCTCTGGTGCGGGCCTCACCGGGTGGTCGCGCTGTCCTGGACTATCTGGGAGGGGCAGCGGCTCAGGCAATATTCAGGCGGCAGGGGTTTCTCACCCCCTGAAGCTGCTCAGTACGCGCGAGGCGTCTTTCCGGGCCAGGTGAGATAGCCGTCGTGGTCAACGCCGGTGTAGCCGCCACGACCGCCGTGGTCGCCGTGACCGCGTCGACCGCCGCCGCGACGTTCATCGCCGTCCCGCCAGGCGCCGCCCTCGGAATAGCCGTAGGCCGAACTGCTTTCGGAATAGCGGCTGCTCTCCGAATAGCTTTCGCTGGCCTGGGCCGAGACGTCGACCCGGCGATAGCCGCCGGCCAGATCCTCATCCAGATAGCCGACGCCTTCGGTCCCTGAACGGTAGCTGTAGTCTCGCTTGCCGCCGCGGCTCGCCCAGCGCGTCTCGCCCCGGCGGCCGTGCGACTTGACCGCCCGCGTCGAGGTCGCTCCGCCGGCCGTCTGTATGGTTGTCGACTGGCCCGTCGTCGCCGCGGGGGCGGCGGGCGTCGTCACGGTCGGCTTCGGGGCAGGCGTCGGGCAGGTCCGGTCACAGCAGCAGTCGGCCTTGGCTGTTTGCCGCCCGCCGGCAAATTCATGGCAGGCGCTCAGGGCCAGGGCCGAGAGGCCGATGAGGGAAATCGTCAGGATTCGCATGACAGACGCGCTTTCGACAGGACTTTTGAACGTCCATTCTGCGCTTCGAGCCTGCCCGTCGCCCGTCCATTCACGCGCCGGGGGAGAGGTAAGGTTACCGCACCCGCGCCCGGTGCAGTCGCCCGATGATCACCGCCAGGGTCATGCCCAGCAGGATGCCCACGGTGTTGGCCAGGGCGTCCATCGGGTCGCCCTGCCGTCCCATCCCCATCACCGCCTGCAGGACCTCGACCCCGATGCCAGCGGCGAACAGGCCGCCCGCCACCCGCAGCAGGTGGCCGGGAAAGGTCCAGGCCCCGATCAGGGCCAGGCCCAGATAGGCGGCGGCGTGTTCGGCCTTGTCCCAGAAGGTCAGGCCCTGCGGCAGGCTCTCGGTCGGGCTGAGCGACAGCCAGGCGATGGTCGCGGCGGCGGCGGCGAAAACGGCAAGGCGAACGGGGGCGGGTGGAAGCAGCAGGGACATCGAACCTTCGGGGACTGAAACGCCGATCAGCTTTGCAGCCCGTGGGGGCGGGGCGCAATGGCGGCTTGGCGGTTTGGCCCGAGCCTCTGGTTTGCATCGGAGCGAAACCCCACTATGCCTTCGCTGAAACAAGCGGGAGCAACGGCGGCGCATGGCGATCAAGGCGGTTATCTGGGATTTCGGCGGGGTCATCACCTCCTCGCCCTTCGAGGCCTTCAACCGCTATGAGGCGGAGAAGGGCCTGCCGCACAACCTGTTCCGGACGGTCAATTCCACCAATCCCGACAGCAACGCCTGGGCCCTGTTCGAGCGCAACGAGATCGACGCCGCAGGCTTCGATGCGATGTTCCATGAGGAGTCCTCGGCCCTCGGCCATCCGGTGCGTGGCGCCGAGGTGTTGGGTCTGTTGTCGGGCGACGTGCGGCCGGGCGTGGTCTCGGCGCTGAAGGCCTGCAAGTCGGTGTTCAAGGTCGGCTGCATCACCAACAACGTCCAGACCGGGCATGGCGCCGGCATGGCCGGAACCAGCACCAAGGCCGCCGCGGTGGCCGAGGTCATGGCCCTGTTCGACGCGGTGATCGAGAGCTCCAAGGCCGGCATCCGCAAGCCCGACCCGCGCATCTATCAGATGATGTGTGAGCTGTTGTCGGTGGAGCCGGCCGATTGCGTTTATCTCGATGACCTGGGCATCAACTGCAAACCCGCCGCCGCCCTGGGCATGAAGGCGATCAAGGTCTCGAACGAGGCCCAGGCGCTGGTGGAGCTCGCCGAGGCGACGGGTTTGACGTTCTAGCGCCTACGTCCTCTCCCTGAGGGAGAGGAAGGGGCCCACCCGCGACGCGGGTGGGAAGGTGAGGGTTTACGCTGTTGGGCTGTAAAACCCTTATCGTCCCTAAACCCTCATCCTCCCACCGCCTTCGGCGGCGGGTCCCTCCTTCTCCCTCAGGGAGAAGGTCGCAGACGGAGAAGCTGATGACCCGACCCACAAAGATCGGCGCCGCCGAGGCGCTCAAGTCCCTCCCTGAGTGGCGCGCCGCTGACGGCGAGCGCGACGCCATTGCCCGCACCTTCAAATTCAAGGACTTCAACGCGGCCTTCGGGTTCATGACCCGCGCCGCCCTGGCGGCGGAGAAGCTCGATCATCACCCCGAGTGGTTCAATGTCTACAACAGGGTCGAGGTGCTGCTGACCACCCACGACGCCGATGGCGTGACCGCTCTGGATGTAACCCTCGCGGGGATCATGGACGAGGCCGCCTCCGCCCTCTAACGTCTGTTTGAAAGAACAGTCGGAGGAGATACCCATGACGTCAGCGACAGGCCGCGTGGCCGGCAAGAAGGCCTTCATCACCGGTGGAGCCCAGGGGCTGGGCGCCGGGGCCGCCCGTCGTCTGGCGGAGGAGGGCGCGAAGGTTGCGCTCGGCGATCTCAATCTGGACGGCGCACAGGCTGTCGCTGATGAGCTCAACGCCGCCCACGGCCGCGGAACGGCCTTCGCCTACCGCCTCGACGTCACCCAGGAAGACCAGTGGGCCGCGGCCCTCGAACAGGCCAATGCGGCGATGGGCGGCATCTCGGTCCTGCTCAATAACGCCGGGATCAGCAAGGGCGGCGATCTGGAGCACTGCAGCCTGCAGGACTTCCGCGATGTGATGAGCGTCAATGTCGACAGCGTGTTTCTGGGGGCCAAGCTGGCCATCCCCTATCTGCGCGACAACCAGCCGGGCTCGATCATCAACATCTCCTCGATCGCGGGGCTGATCGCCAACCACAACGGCCCGGCCTACAACGCCTCCAAGGCGGCCGTCTGGCTGCTCAGCAAGAACATCGCCCTCTACTGCGCAAAGCAGAAACTGGATGTGCGATCCAACTCCATCCACCCGACCTTCATCGACACCCCCATTCTCGACCCGCTGCGCCAGCGGTTCGGCAAGGAAGAAGCGGAAGCCAAGCTGGGTCGTCAGGTGCCGCTGGGCCGGATCGGCACGCCGAAGGATATCGCTGACGCGGTGCTCTATCTGGCGTCGGACGAGAGCCGGTTCATGACCGGAGCGGAACTGAAACTGGATGGCGGCATCAGCGCCATGTGATGGCGGCGGGACCGGTCAGTTGATCAGGACGGTGCCGATCAGCAGCTTGGCGCCGGGCTTTCCGAGAATGCGATCGGTCTCGCGCTGCATCTTCTGCGCCAGATAGTCGACGTCGGGCGGGGTGGCGGCGGGCAGGCCTGAGGCGTAGATCTGCAGGATCTGGGCGTAGCCTGCCCTCAGCCGGGGGGTGAGTTGCGTGGCCAGGGTCCGCAGTTTTTCGTCCTGCACATCGATGCCCACTTCCATCGTCACCACACCCCGGCTTCCGTTGCGGCGCATGATGGCGGCGGTCAGGGTCTGGATCTGCACGAAGGAAAGCCCACCGCCCTTCTTCTTCTCGCCGCCGCTTGCAGCGGCGACGGAGGGCGCAAGGGCCAGCAGAGCGGCGAGTGCGAGGCGACGGTTCATCCGCCCCTTTTGAACCCCTTTGGTTGATGGGCCATTTACGCGCAGGTGACAGATGCTCCGACACAGGGGAGAATCACCGCGATTCTGCAAAGGATGCGATGACCCGATTCGCCCCCAAATCCCTCGACCTCGACGGCCAGGTGATTCTGATCACCGGCGGAACCGGCTCGTTCGGCCGGCGATTCATCGAGACGGTGCTCACTCGCTACAGGCCGCGCAAGCTGATCGTCTACAGTCGCGACGAGCTCAAGCAGAGCGAGATGCAGACTGAAATCCGCGAGAAGTTCGGGGCCGAGGGCTACGGCCGGATGCGGTTCTTTCTGGGAGATGTGCGCGATCGCTCCCGGCTGACCCTGGCCCTTCGCGGCGTCGATATCGTCATCCACGCCGCCGCCCTCAAGCAGGTGCCGGCGGCGGAATACAATCCGTCCGAGTGTATCCAGACCAATGTGGTCGGGGCTGAGAACGTCGTCTGGGCCAGCCTGTCCAACCGCGTTCGTCAGGTGATTGCGCTGAGCACGGACAAGGCCTGCAACCCGGTCAATCTCTACGGGGCGACGAAGCTGGCCTCGGACAAGACCTTCGTCGCCGCCAACAATCTGTCGGGCGATATCGGCGCGCGCTTCAGCGTCGTCCGTTACGGCAATGTGGTCGGCTCGCGCGGCAGCGTCGTTCCCCTGTTCCGCCGACTGCTGGCCCAGGGCGCCACGACGCTGCCGATCACCGACGAGCGGATGACCCGCTTCTGGATTACGCTCGATCAGGGGGTGGAGTTCGTGCTGTCGTCGCTGGAGATCATGCGCGGAGGCGAGATCTTCGTGCCCAAGATTCCGTCCATGTCGATGCCGGACCTTGCCCGCGCCATGTCCCCGGATGCGGAGATCGAAGTTGTCGGCATCCGGCCGGGCGAGAAGCTTCACGAGATCATGGTCGGCGCCGATGACGCCCGCCAGACCGTCGAGATGGATGACCGCTACGTCATCGAGCCGGCCTTCTTCGAATATCCCCGCACCCCCTTCGGCGCCGCCGACGGCGCCCGGCCGGTGGATGAGTCCTTCGCCTACGCCAGTGACAGCAACGACGACTGGCTGACGCCTCAGGCCCTGCGCGATATGCTGGAGGTCAACGGCGTCTGATGTCCGGGGCGGCCTTTCTCCCCTACGGCCGTCAGACCATCGAGGATGACGATATCGCCGCTGTCAGCGCCGCCCTTCGCGGCGACTATCTGACCACGGGCCCGACGGTGGCCGCTTTCGAGACCGCCTTTGCGGAAACCGTCGGCGCCGCGCATGCGGTGGCCTGCTCCAACGGCACCGCCTCCCTGCATCTGGCCATGCTGGCGTTGGGCGTCGGCCCCGGCGATGTCTGTATCGTCCCGTCGATCACCTTTCTGGCCACGGCCAACTGCGCGGCCTACGTCGGCGCCGATGTGGTCTTCGCCGACGTTGATCCGGACAGCGGGCTGATGACGCCGGAAACCCTTGCCGAGGCGCTTGATCGCGCCGGCGGGCGGCGGGTGCGGGCGGTTCTGCCGGTCCATCTGCGCGGCGACGTCTGCGACCTGCCCGGCCTGCAGAGACTGGCCGATACGGCCGGCGCTGTGCTGGTCGAGGACGCCCCGCATGCGCTGGGGTCGCGGATGACCTTCGGCGGGCAGGCGGAGCAGGTCGGTGATTGCGCCCACGGGGTGATGGCCAGCTTCTCCTTCCATCCCGTCAAGACGATCGCCACGGGGGAGGGGGGGATGGTGACGACCAATGACCCCGCCCTCGCCGGGCGCCTGCGGACGCTTCGCAGTCACGGCATGACCCGCCCGCCGGGCGCCGATCCGTGGGTCTATGAGATGGACAGTCCGGGGTTCAACTACCGCCTGCCGGATATCAACTGCGCCCTGGGACTATCGCAACTGGCCAAGCTGGACCGGTTCACCGCCCGTCGTCGGGACTTGACCGCCCGCTACATTGATCGGCTGGCGCCGCTGGCCGGAGCCGTCGTCATGGCGGAGAGTCCCAAGTGGTCTGACCCCGCCCTGCATCTGCTCTCGGTATTGATCGACTATGAGGCGCTGGGAACAAGCCGCGCCCGGGTCATGGCCCTGCTGCAGGACGCCGGCATCGGCAGTCAGGTGCATTACATTCCGGTCCACACCCAGCCCTACTGGCGGGCCCGCAATGGGGACGCGGCGTTGCCGGGCGCGGAGGCGTGGTATCGTCGCTGCCTCAGCCTGCCGCTGTTTCCCGGGATGGAGGACAGCGACGTCGACCGGGTGGCGACGGCCTTGCGATCAGCGCTCGGTCTCTGACGCGGGGGACGGGCTGCGCCGGAACAATCCGCTGACCCTGCTGTAGGCGGCGATGGTCTTTTCCGGATGGCGGGTAACCAGGAAATAGCCGGCGGTCAGCAGCATGAAGACCCCCAGAAGCACCGGCTCGGGAACATTGGCCCTCAGGGCCATGCCGGCGCCCAGGCCCAGCACCAGGGACAGCAGACACATTGTAATGACAATGCCGGTGACGCTGAACCCGCCATCGAGCAGCAGATGGTGGGCATGGGTGCGATCGGCATGGAAGGGCGAGCGCCTGTGCAGCATGCGACGCCCGATCAGCACCAGGCAGTCGATCACCGGCGGGGCGATCAGGAAGGGGGCGAGCACCGGGCTGACCGGATAGTCCGAATTCTGGGTCAGACGGAAGGCGGCCCAGGCGATGATCAGACCCAGATAGGCGCTGCCTGAATTTCCCAGGAAGATCACCGCCCGCTTGCGCCAGGGCAGGCGCAGGTTGAACGCCAGATAGGCCGCCACGGCGCCGGCGATGACCGTCAGGCCGTGCGCCAGGTCAACATTGCCCGAGTAGAGGGACGCCGCGACCAGCATGATCAGCGCACAGAGGCACAGCGATCCCGCCAGCCCGTCGATTCCGTCCGCCATGTTGAGGGCGTTGATCAGACCCACCGTGGCGGCGATCGTGAAGGGGATCGAGAGGTAGCCGAGGTCGAGCGCGCCGAGTCCGAAGACCAGTCCGATATTCTCGACCTTGACGCCGCCGATCAGAACGATGGCGAGGGCGGCGGCGGTCTGGGCGACGATCCGCACAGGCCAGTGAATATCGAAGATGTCATCCAGTACGCCGATGATCACCAGGATCAACGCGGCGACGCCCAGGCCGACCACCTGGGGATTGGGCGGGGTCAGGATCAGGGCCGGCAGGACAGTACCGACCGCGATCGCCAGTCCGCCCGTCACCGGGGTGGGCGCCGCGTGGTCCTTGCGGCCCCCTGGCTTGTCGACCAGGCCAAGGCGCGGGGCGATCGGCTGGAGCAGGAAGATGATGGCGACAACGGCGCTGAACGCGGCGATGAATTCCAACGTCGCCGCGCGAAAGAAATCGGCCGTTAGATACAATCTCGGATCCCCGTAATCTTGCTGTGTCTAACGTGTGGAGGCTCGACCTCCGTCGCGGCGGGGCCATCCCATAGTGCCATGCGACCTGACTGGCAACATGGTCGCATAAACAACAGCCCTCCGATTTGCCTTCATATTATTGTAAAAAACAAAACGTCTGTTCGAGGTCGTCCCCCTTTTTTGATGTTGCAGTTCGCCAGGATGCAAAAGAGCTGATCAAATTCTGACGAAGGCGCGCTGGCGGGGTGTTTGCGCCTTGACCTTCGACGGACCCTCCGGGATAACGCAGAAGTCGGGTGGGCGGGCGCTGCGAAATAGTGCGGCGCGCGCGGTTTCCGCGCGCCCGGGCTAAACCCAGCATCCGCGCCAACGGTATTTGCATGGAGTTGTCCGTTTGATCGATCTTCACTGCCATATGCTTCCGGGCATCGATGACGGCGCTCCCGACCTCGAGACGGCCCTGCAGATGGCGCGCGTCGCGGTTGCCGACGGGATCGAGATCACGGCCTGCACGCCGCATATTTTTCCCGGCCTTTACGAGAATACCGGCCCTGGCATCCGTCAGGCGGTCGAGGCGCTCCAGATCGAGATTGATCGTGCGGAGATTCCGCTTCGCCTGACCACCGGCGCCGATGTCCAGCTCTGCCCTGATCTGGTTTCGGGTCTGAAGTCCGGACGAATCCTGCCGCTCGGCGATTCGCGCTACTTCCTCTTCGAGCCGCCGCACCATATCGCCCCGCCCCGGATCGAGGACCAGGTTTTCGCCTCCATGGCCGCCGGCTACCACCCGATCATCACTCATCCGGAGCGCCTGCACTGGATCGAGAGCCACTACGATACGATGAAGCGCATGGCCCACGCCGGGGCCTGGATGCAGTTGACCAGCGGCTCGGTTACGGGCCGCTTCGGCAAGCGGCCGCAATACTGGTCCGAGCGCATGCTCGACGAGGGCCTGGTCCATATTCTGGCCACCGACGCCCACAATCTTCGCAACCGCGCGCCCCTGCTTTCGCCGGCCAGGGATGCGGTCGCCGCCCGCCTCGGCGAGGCCGCGGCGATTGACATGGTCATGACCCGGCCGAGGGCGGTGCTTGATAATGTGCCGCCGTCGCGTCTGCCTGAAGCCGTTGGCGCGCCGAAACAGGCAGCGACGGGGTTGGGCTTCTTGAGACGTTTGTTTAAAGCAGCCTGAAAAGGCGTATTGTGACCCACCTTCGGGTCTTGGGGAATTTCTAGATGATCAGAGCCCTGGTTCTAGCGTTGGCCGCGACTGTCCTGCTGGCCGCCTGCGCGGACGGTGGATCCGGCCCGATGACCAAGGATGCGCTCTATGGTCAGGCGCTGCCGCCGCCGGATCCGGCGAAGGTCCTTGCCCAGGCCGAGGAATACCGCGTCGGGCCTATGGATACCCTGGACATCGCTGTCTACCAGTCCCCTGACCTGACCCGCGTGATCCAGGTCGACGCCTCCGGCCAGATCGGCATGCCGCTGATTGGTTCGGTGCCGGTCGCCGGCAAGACCGTTCAGGAGATTCAGGTCGAGCTGACCAATCGGCTCAAGGAGCGCTACCTTCGCTCGCCGGAAGTCACCGTCGCGGTCAAGGAGTTCGCCAGCCAGAAGGTGACCGTCGATGGCTCCGTCACCCAGCCTGGCGTCTACCCCCTGGTCGGCCGCACGACCCTGATGCAGTCGATCGCCATGGCGCGCGGCGTGGACCGACTGGCCAATCACAAGCGGGTGGCGATTTTCCGCAATGTCAACAGCCAGCGCATGGTCGCCGTCTTCGATCTTGACCAGATCCGTTCCGGCAAGATGGACGACCCTCAGGTCTACGCCAACGACGTCATTTTCGTTGATCGGTCCGGTTCCAAGAGCATGTTCCGCGACATCATCAGTTCGGTGCCGCTGCTGTCCGTTTTCACGCCGGTGCTGTAAGGGCCCTGCCCACACCAGTTTAATTTTCAAGGCGCGCCGGGCGGGACCTGGCCGAGGGGTTTGAAGCGATATGAACCGCGGCGACAATGACGAGACCTGGGACGGCGAGCCCGAGGGCCGGTCTTATCTGACGACCGCCATGCCCCGGCCTCTTGTGGTGCGCGGCAATCGCGCCCTGTCGACCGGCGTTGCGCGCTACGACGAGGCCCAGGCGGGCGGGCCCGAGATCAATCTGCTGGCCTATTGGCACATTCTGGTGAAGCACCGTCTGGTGATCGCCGGGGCCGTGGGCCTGATGATCATCCTCGGCCTGGTCGTCACCCTGATGACGACGCCCGTCTATCGCGCCTCGACGACGATCCAGATCGACCGTGAAGCGGCCAACATCACCAACATCCAGGAAGTCACGCCCGACGATTCCCGGAACGTTGAATTCTACCAGACCATGTACAACCTGCTGAAAAGCAGAAGTCTCGCGCGACGGGTCGTGGAGAAGTCGAACCTTTCCGGTGATCCGGACTTCATGAACCAGCGCAAGGGATCCCTGCTCAGCTTCCTGAAGAAAGGTTCGGCCGCCAAGCAAGCGACAACAGCGGCGACCGGCGACCGCGAACGGCGTGAGCGGGCCGCCACGGGCATCCTCATGGGGGGGCTGTCCGTCGACCCGGTCCGCAACTCGCGTCTGGTCAAGATTTCCTATTCCAGCCCCAACCCCGTCATCGCGGCGCGGATCGCCAACGCCTATGGCGAGAACTTCATCACCGCCAATCTTGATCGCCGGTTCGAGGCCTCCAACTACGCCCGCGGCTTCCTGGAAGAGAAGCTGCGCGACGCCAAGCAGAAGCTGGAGGAGTCCGAGCGGGAGCTGGTCTCATACGCCCAGCAGAAGCAGATCATCAACGTCACGCCGAGCACCGGCGGGACCACGACCGGCGGCGGCAGCAGCGCCGAAAGCACGGCCAGCACCTCGCTCGCCGCCACGGACCTCGTGGCGATGAACACGGCGCTTGGCATGGCCAAGGGTGACCGGATCCGCGCTGAACAGCGTTGGCGCCAGGCCCAGGGCGCCGCCGGTCTCAGCATTCCCGAAGTGCTTCAGAGCCCGACTATCCAGACGCTTCGCCAGCAACAGGCGACCCTGAAGGCCCAGTATCAGCAGCAGCTGGTGCAGAAGCTTCCCGACCACCCCGACATGCTTCAGCTGAAGGGGCAGATCGACGAGGTCGATCGTCAGATCAACAACGAGATCGAGAACATCCGTCAGTCGATCTACCAGTCCTACCAGATCGCCCTGAAGCAGGAGAACTCGCTGCAGGGCCAGGTTTCCGGCCTCAAGTCCGGCGTCATGGATCTGCGCGGGGACTCGATCCAGTACACCATCCTTCAGCGTGAGGTGGACACCAACCGCACCCTCTATGACGGCCTGCTCCAGCGCTACAAGGAGATCGGCGTCGCCGGCGGCGTCGGGTCCAACAACGTCTCGATCGTTGATCGCGCCGAGACCCCCCGCGCGCCCTACAAGCCCAACATGATGATCAACCTGCTGATCGCCACCGGCATCGGCCTGCTGATCGGGCTGGGCGCCGCCTTCGGTCTGGAAAGCCTGGATGAGACCATCAAGGTTCCGGAAGACATCGAGGGCAAGCTCGGCATGCCGCTGCTCGGCGCCATCCCGATGCTCGAAAAGGGCGTCACGCCGGAAGAGGCCCTGGCGGATCCGCGAAGCTCCTTCTCCGAGGCCTACTACTCGGTGCGGACCGCGCTGCAGTTCTCGACCAACGAAGGCGTCCCGCGGAACATCCTGGTCACCTCGGCCCGGCCCTCGGAAGGCAAGTCGACCACTTCGGTCGCCCTGGCCAAGAACTTCGCCAAGCTGGGCATGAACGTCCTGCTGGTCGACAGCGACCTGCGGAACCCGTCCCTGCACCGCACCCTGCGGGCCGACTCCAGCGCCGGTCTGTCCAACTACCTGACCGGATCGGCGACCCTGATCGAGCTGGCCCAGGCCACCGACCAGCCCAATCTGGCCTTCATCCCCTGTGGTCCGCTGCCGCCGAACCCTGCCGAACTGCTCGCCGGGGCCCGCATCCGGGCGTTGGTCGCCGAAGCCCAGCAGCACTTCGACCTGCTGGTCATCGACGGCCCGCCGGTCATGGGCCTGGCCGATGCGCCGCTGCTGGCCAGCTCCGTCGCCGGGGTCATCCTGGTGATCGAGGCGGGCACCACCCGTCAGGGTCTGGCGAAAGCCGCCCTTCGCCGTCTGGAACTGGGTCATGCCCGGGTCCTCGGCGCCCTGCTGTCCAAGTTCAGCCTCAAGGCGGCTGGCTACGGATACGGGTACGGCTACGGCTACGGCTACGCCTACAATTACGAGTACGGTTCGAACGATCCCAAGAAGCTGGGCAACAAGAAGAGCTGACGCGTCATGGCGGGACCTTCGGGACCGGGGGCCTCCGGACGGGGACCAACCGGATCAACCGATCCGGAAGAGGGTGCGGAACGCCCGCGGGTCATCCTGCGGGTCGTTCCGCCGCCGCCGCCCGAACCGCCTTCCGCCCGCCGTTTCTCCTTGCGGGACGGGGCGCTGGCGGCGGTTCTGGTGATCGGGGTTCTGGGCCTCGGCCACGCCATCATCACCCGTGGCCTGGCCGATGCGGGTCTTCAGAATGATCCGGCCGCCGCCGCCCGGCTCAGGCCCGATAACCCTGACGCGCTTCAGGCCCGGGCTGACGCCATCCTCGAATCGACAGACCACGGCCCCGAGGCGCTTGCGCGAGCGGCCGACCTGTCCCGCGAGGCCCTTCGCCGGGACCCGCTTCAGGGTGCGGCATACCGCAATCTGGCGATTGTCCGGGGGCTGACCGGCGACCAGGCGAACGAGAACCGGCTGATGACCATCGCCGGTCAGCGCCGCAAGCGTGATGTCGCCGTTGGCCTCTGGCTGATGGACAACCGCACCCGGGCCGGCCGTCTGGCAGAAGCGGTCGACGTCGCCGACGGCCTGCTCAGGGCCTGGCCGGTGTCGATGCGCACCCGGGTCGGTGAACAGCTGACCACCATCGCCGGCCTCCCCGGCGGCGCCCCCGTCCTCGCGCGAGCGCTTGATGAACAGCCGCCGTGGCGCCCTGGGTTTCTCGCCGGCATGGCTCGCAGTGGCGACAACACCGGCGCCGCCGTCACCCTGTTCACCACCATGACTGCCGGACGCCATCCGCCCACGGAAACCGAGACCAGCGCCCTGGTCAGCCGCCTGGTCAAGGACGGCGACTATCCGCTCGCCTTCCTCGTCTGGGCCCAGCTCCTGCCGCCCGAAGGCATCGGCCGACTGGCGGATCCCTATGATGGCGAGTTCAACGGCCTGCCCGGCGGACCGCCTTTCAACTGGGCCGTCTATCCCAAGGGCGGCACGGTCGTGGAGATGGCGCCCCGCGAGGATGGCGCCGGCAACGCGCTCTTTGTGCGGTTTGCGGGAGGGAAGCCCGCGGGGCCGCTGGCCCGTCAGCTTCTGGCCCTGCCGGCCGGTTCGCATCGTCTGTCCGGCCGCTGGAAAGGGTCTGGAATCCCATCCTCCCGGGCCCTTACCTGGACGCTGATCTGCGCGAGCAGGGGTCAGAAGATGTCGGCGGAGGGGCCGGCGCTGTCCGGCTCCACGGGCTGGACTTCCTTCGACCTCGCCTTTGACGTGCCGCCCGCCTGCACCGCCCAATGGCTGGTGCTCTCCGCAAGCGGACGGGGCGCCATGGACGGGGACGCCTGGTTTGACAGCCTGAAGATCAGTCGCTGACGCGGGGAAGCAGTTCGCGGTAGACGTCCAGGGTCCGGGCCAGGACGATCTGCTCATCAAACAGCCGCAGCGCCTTCTCCCGCGCCGCCAGTCCCAGCCGCTTTCTCAGATCCGCATCGTCATCCAGCCGCGCCAGCGCCTCGGCGAGGCCTCGCCATTCCCGGGCAGGGGCGAGCAGGCCGTCCTCCTCGTGGGTCACAACTTCCCGGCATCCGGGCACGTCGGTCGTGACCAGCGGCAGGGCGCAGCCCGCGGCCTCGATCAGCGTCTTGGGCAGGCCTTCGCGATAGCTGGGCAGGGCGACCACATCGACCTGCGCCAACAGGCCGGGCATGTCGTCAACATGGCCAAGGTGCTCGACCAGGCCCTCCGCGGCCCAGGCCGCCAGATCTTCCGGGGCACAGGCCGCGGGGTTTCCGGGATCAGGTTCGCCAGCCAGCAGAAACTCGATGTTCCGCCCTTCGGCCTTCAGGAAGCGGGCCGCCTCGATGAACTCGGCCAGGCCCTTGTCCCAGAGCATACGCGCCGCCAGCAGCACCTTCAGCGGCTCGCCATCGGCGCGCATTCGGGTGCTGATCTGGAACCGGCTCAGATCGACGCCGGACCCCGGAATGGTCCGCACCCGTGCAGGGTCGACAAGGCCGCGGTCAACGAAGGCGGCCCGGTCGTCGGGGTTCTGGACAATCAGCCTTGCCCGCTGACCGCCAAACGCCATCCAGGCCATGGCCCGCACCACGGGCCGCAGCATCCGCGCCTTCAGACTGTCGCTGATGAAGACAAAGCCGAGACCCGCTACGGCGCTGACCCGGCCAGGGGCGCCGGCCAGCCTTCCGGCAAGGCCTGCATAGATGGCGGGCTTGATGGTGAAACCGTGGACGATCGCGGCGCGTTCCGAGCGCAACACCCTGGCGATGTGCAGGATCAGCCGGGCCTCGGCCAGGGGGTTGAGGCTGCGGCGCTCCATCGGCAGGGGCCGCCAGTCAAATCCCATCTCCAGCAGCTTTTCGCCATAGGGGCCGTCCGGCGAGATCAGCACCAGCCGCGCCCCCTCGTCGCGCAGCCGGCGGATCAGCGACAGGCGAAAATTGTAAAGATACCAGTCGGTATTGCCGAACAGCACGACCCCATGGCCGGTCAACGTGCCGCCCGTTCCTGCTTCTCCGGTCGGGGTCACGCCGCCACGCCCTCGGCGCGCAGGGTTTGCCGCTGTGCTGCAGCCCAGGCCTGGGCGGACAATGCGGCCCACAGACGGGTGTCATGGTCGCGCCGCCCGCTGACGTGCTCCTCCCACGCGGCCCGGACCGGGGCGGGGTTGAACAGGCCCTCGGCGTTCAGGCGCTCGACACTCAGCAGACTTTCCGCCCAGTCGCGCAGCTCTCCGCGCATCCAGCGGCCAACCGGCACGGCGAAACCCTGCTTGGGGCGTTCGATGAGCTCGCGGGGAACATGCCGGTCCAGGACCCGCCGCAGGATGTGTTTTCCGCGACCGCCGGTGATTTTCATCTCCATCGGCAGCCGCCAGGCAAAGTCAAAAACCCTGCGATCAAGGAAGGGGGCGCGGCCCTCGAGGCTGACGCCCATGGTCGCCCGGTCAACCTTGGTCAGGACATCGTCCGGCAGATAGTTGCGGGTGTCGACGGCCATCGCCCGGCGGGCGAAGTCGTCCAGCCCCGCCGGCGGCTGACGATCATGGGGCAACAACAGGCCGCCCGCGCCGCTTCGCACGACCGCGTCCGGGTGGGTCCACTGCGACAGCAGGCCCATGTTGTAGTCGTCGCGATCGGCCGCACCGAGCACCCCGGCGAACTTGTGCGCCTTTTCACCGGCCCGGCCGCCTCGCAGCTCGGCAGGCGCAAGGCCGCCGAGCGCACTGGCGGCCCGGTTCCAGCCGTCAGGCGACAGACTGCGCAGCGCCCGGGCGCCGGCCGATCTCAGAGGCCGGGGCAGGCCGCCGATGCGGTCCCACAAGCGGGCGCCGTGGAAGTATCGATTATAGCCCCCGAAAATCTCGTCGCCCGCATCGCCTGAAAGGGCCACGGTGACCTGGCTGCGGGCCAGCTTCGAGACCAGATAGGTCGGAATCTGCGAGGCGTCGGCGAACGGCTCGTCATAGAGGTCCGGCAGAAGAGGCACGACCGACAGGCATTCCGCGGCAGTCACATAATGTTCGGTGTGGTCGGTCCCCAGATGGGCGGCGACCGCCTTGGCGTGTTCGGCCTCATTGAAACCGGCTTCGTCGAACCCGATGGTGAAGGTTTTCACCCGGCCGCCCCGGGCGACCATCTGGGCGACAATGGCCGAGGAATCGACGCCGCCCGACAGCATGGCGCCCAACGGCACATCGGCAATCATCCGGGCGCCGACGGTCTCGCCCAGCAGAGCGTCCAGGGCCTCGACCGCCTCGTCCTCGGAACCGGTCCACGGCGCGTCCAGGCCTTTGAGAATCGCTTCGTCGCAGTCCCAGTAGCGTTGCGGGTCGGGCAGGATTCCGGGGGCGTCGTCCGGTCCAAAGCTGACCCTGCCGCCCGGCGGCAGCTTCAGAATCCCCTGCCAGATCGACCAGGGATGGGGCACGTATCCATAGCGCAGGAAGGACGACAGGGCCTGCTGATCAAGAGCGGTCGGGAATCCGTCCTGTCCGCGCAACGCCTTCAGTTCCGAGCCGAACACCAAAGCCTGTCCCGCCCAGCCGTAGTAGAGGGGCTTTTCGCCAAACCGGTCGCGGATCAGATGCAGGCGCCGTTCCTGACGGTCCCAAAGGGCGATGGCGAATTGGCCCTCGATCCGCTCGATAGCGGCGTCCACGCCCCAATGGGCGACCGCCTCGATCAACACCTCGGTATCGGAATGACCGCGCCAGACGGGAGCCTGGCCCGTGGCCTCAAGATCGGCGCGGACCGTCAGATAATTGAAGATCTCGCCGTTGTAGTTGATCACCCATCGGCCGTTGGCGCTGGTCATCGGCTGAAGCCCGGCGTCGCTCAGATCAATGATCGACAGGCGGCGCTGACCAAAGCCGATCCCGGCTTCGGCATCGATCCACTGGCCCTCGCTGTCGGGACCGCGATGATAGATGGAGTCCAGCATGGTCTGCAGGGACCTCGCTGTGGCCAGGCCCGGGGAACGGGCGGCATAAAGTCCGGCAATGCCGCACATGGCGCGTCAGACCTCCCGCGCGGCCAGATCCCTGGCCGCCGTCAAAACATCGTCCTGGTATAGCCGCCCGCCGGCCCAGTGGTCGACCGCCGCGGCGCTCAACGAAGCGAAAAGCGCCGGATCGTCCAGAAGCCGGGTGATCTCCACCACGGCCTGATCTTCAGTCTCATAGATAATCCCGGTCTCGCCCGTCCTTATATAGCTGCCCATCTCACCAACCGGCGTGACCACGGAAACCAGCCCCAGTTGCATGGCCTCGATCAGTGACATCGCCGCGCCTTCCTGATCGCTGAGCTGCAGGAATATATCGTGATCATCGGCGATCTCGGCGATCGCGGGCGCATCCAGGGCGCCGGTAAACCTCACCCGGCCCGAGATTCCCGCCTGCTCCACCTGAAGCTTCAGCGCCGCTTCGGATCCGGCGTCCGGCCCGATCAATGTCAGGCGCGCCTCCGGCCGCTCCGCAACGATGCGGGCAAACAGGCTGATCACCCTGTCGAGTCGCTTCAGCGCATTCAGCCGCCCCCAATAGACAAAGCGCGGTCGCGCCAGGGAACGCTTGCGCCCGGTCTTGCGATCCAGGGTGAAGGAGATGATCCGGCCGGGGCGGCGTCCGGTCCCTGAATGGCCGAGACCTTCCAGCGTTCGGGCGCTGTCCGCCCAGATCTCGTGCGCCAGACCCGCCGCCACCCTGGTGGCCAGGGCGTCCAGTCCGTGGACCCGGCGATCTGAGTGGAGAAACAGGGCCCGCCGTGTGCCCGGCGCCAGAATCGCGCAGGCGATCATGGCCAGGGCAGTCTTCCACAGTGAAAACACGGCGACCCGGGCCTTGCGCGCCCGCCATCCGGCCTTGATCGCCGCCAGCGGGCTCAAGGGATGGATGGCGTCAATCGCCGAGACGTTGGGAAGGTCAACCGCCGCCTTGCCGAAGAGGGAGACCACCTGCACCTGATCGGGGCGGGCGATCGCCGCGTGACGCGCGGCGATCTCGGCTCCGCCAAGTCCATCCTCGGGGATGATGTGAATGAGCAAGGGGGGCAAGCCGGTTCCCTGGGCCAGTCAGACCTTGACGCCGACGGCGGTCCAGAACGGAGGCTGATCGGAAAAGCGAATGTCCGTCAGGCCGGCCGCCCTCATCATGGCTTCGATCTGCGGCTTCGTGAACCGCTGCTCCAGCCGGGTTCCGAACCTGTCCAGAGCGTCGGTCTTCATCGCGTAGAAGCCGACATGGCGATAGTCGGACAGGGGGAAGTTGTCGACATTGGCGCCCAGCTTCTCGAGCAGGCCCGAGGTCCGGGCCAGAGGCCAGTAGACGAGGGCGGCGATCGATTGGCAGACGGCGAATTTGACCGGACGCGGCATCGCGCTCACGGCCTTTCGGATCATATCCGAGGTTTTCCAGATTGCCCGGTAGAGCCACGGCTTTCCGTCCAGCGCATAGTAGAGATAGAGCAGCATGGGCGCGCCGGGCTTGAGCTTGGCGACGCAACTGGCGATGCCGGCCGCGGTATCCGGAACGTGGTGCAGAACGCCCAGAGAGTAAGCGAAGTCCATCGAGCCATCCGCCAGGGGGATGGCGCTGACGCCGGCGTGATGGAAGCGCGCGTTTGGCCGGTCTTCCAGCTTCTGACGGGCTACGCCCAGCGCCGCCTCGGCCGGGTCAATGCAATGCAGGACAGCGACCTTCTCCGCCGCCAGCCTTGCCCAGCGACCGCTGCCGCACCCTAGGTCAAAGCCTTCAGCATCGGCCGGCAGCCGATCCCAGGGAAAGATCTCGAAGTATCGATCAAAAAGTCTGCGGGTTTCCGCGTCGCCCATGCCGGCCTGGTCGAAGCGCGACCATTCGGCGCCGAAATCGCTGACCACGTCCGGATCGAGATTCTCACCCTGAAGGGTCATCCGCCATTCCTCACTGCCAAAGCGCCGACGACGGTGTCCATGCCGCATACTATTGCCAACCTCAACCCGAACGCTGGAATGGATGAAATTCCATCTCGATATGAGGGATTTTTTCTGCGGCCGAGACTGGCCTTGTCAAAATAGCGCACCGAGGCGCATCCATCCCATGGTCGCTGTCGTAGCTCGATCACGCCGCGTTAACGGCGCTTGAACTTCGGGCTGTCATTTTTGTGCGACGGAATGGTGCTAGTTTGCCGTGTAGTCCATCGCGCCGGGCAATGATTGCACTCGGTGGAACGCAAGTCCGGTGAATGCGCTTACATCCGTGGCATATTCGCTTCGCAGGGTTCAAAAACTTGGATTTTCGCCTTCAGGGCGGTTGCCGAGTTGGGACCTCTAGGGTATTGGCAAGACTGTTCTGTGGCGCAACGTCGCACTGAGCACCGTCTATTTGAGGGGTACGAAATGATTCGCAAGGTTGTAGTCGCCGCTTCTGTCGGCCTTCTGCTCAGCGGCCAGATGGCCATGGCGGCGGAATCCGTGCGCCTCTCCGGCGTCAAGGGTTCGGTTCTCGTGAACCAGAACGGCCGCTTCGTTCCGGTGACGGCTTCCACCGTTCTTCGCCCCGGCGACCGGGTTATGGCGATGGATGGCTCGGCCACCGTCTCCTACGGCGCCGGCTGCAACGTGGCGATCACCGCCCGTTCGATGGCCACCGTTTCCACCGCCTCGCCCTGCGCCGGCGGCTCGAGCAACGTTGTTCGCGCCTCCATGCGGGACGAGCAGGAGGGCTACGGCGCTCCCACTGATCCCGCCGGCACCGGCTGGGACTTCTGGACCTGGGCTGGTTTCGGCGTCGTCACCGTCGGCGTCACCGCCGTTGCTCTGAACGACTCCGACGAGCCGTCCTCCCCGTAGGACGGTGTCGGTTCGCCGACATCGATCAGCGATTTGAATTGAAGAGCCGCGAGGGTCGTTTCCAAACGCCATGACCTCGCGGCTCTTTTCTTTTGCCTGCGCCGCCTTCTTTCTGGCGGCCCTGACGCTTGGCGGCGCGTCCCGTCACGAGGTCATCACGGCCGATATCGTTGCGGTGGCGGGTCTGCCGCTGCTGGCCTGGGCCATCTGGCGAATGCGACTTCGCTCGCCAGAGCGCTCAGAGCGCTTTCCCTTCCTCATTCTGGCCGGCTGCTTTCTGGTCGGGCTTGTTCAGCTGATCCCGCTGCCTCCGGCGCTGTGGACCGCTCTGCCCGGACGGGCGATTCTGGCGGCTGATCTCATTGCCGCCGGCGTTCAGCCGGGGTGGGCGCCAATCAGCCTGACCCCGTACGCCACCTGGGGCGCATTGCTTTCCCTGGTCCCCGCCGCGGCGTTGTTTCTGGCCACTCGAACGCTTGATGGTCGCGGCCGACATCTGTTGATCCTTGTCGGTCTCGTCGTCGGTGTCCTGAGCGCCGTCGTCGGAGGGCTGCAGGTCGCCGGCGGTCCAGAGAGTCCCCTGCGCTTCTATGCGGTAACCAACCCGAATCCCGCCGTGGGCTTCTTTGCCAACCGCAACCACCTCGCCAGTCTGCTTGTCTGCCTCGTTCCCTTCGCCGCCATCCAGATCATAGAGTCGCTTGGCCGCCGTCCGGTCGCAGGCGTCAAGCTGGCGCTGATGCTGGGCATTGTCGGCCTGGCGATCGTCGGCGCCGCCATGACCCAGTCCCGTGCGGCGATCCTCCTGCTGGCTCTGGCCATCCCCGGCAGTCTGGCGCTCGCCTGGCGCGCTGGTCTGGTCCGCGATCACCGACGGATCGCGATCGGGCTTGTGGTGCTTGGACTGGCCGGCGCTGCGGCGCTGAGCCCCCTGGCCTTCGCAGGCGCCCTCGACCGCTTCGACGGTGGCGTCTCCGGCGATCTTCGCTTCAAGGCGGCAAAGGTCACGGCCGGCGCCATCGTCACCTACGCGCCTGTCGGATCAGGCCTGGGAACCTTTGTCCCGGCCTATATGGCCGCCGAACCGCCGTCCTCGTTGGAAAGCACCTATATCAATCACGCCCATAACGACTGGCTTGAGGTGTTGCTGGAGGGCGGACTGCCGGCGCTTGCCGTCCTTGTGGCCTTCCTGATCTGGTACGGACGCGCTGCCTTGCGCGCCTGGCGACCGGGCCGCAACTCGGGCGGGCCGATGGCGCGTGCGGCCAGTCTGGTCATCGCCCTCTTGCTTGTGCATTCCCTGGTCGACTATCCCCTACGCACACCGGCCATGATGTGCGTCTTCGCCTTTGCCTGCGGACTGATGATCAGCCCCCGGCCGAAGGATGACGCGGTCGAGGCCTCGCCTGACCGGGCCGCTTGAGACAGATCTGGAGACCCGCTTGATGTTATCGCTTGCAGACGCCCGCATCGCCGTGATCGGCCTTGGCTATGTGGGGCTTCCCCTGGCGGTGGCGTTCGGGCGTCACTACGACACCCTGGGGCTGGATCTGCTGGCCTCCCGCGTCGAGGCCCTCCGCAAGGGCCATGACCACACCCTGGAGGTCAGCGCCGATGAACTGGCCGCCTCCAGCCACCTGACCTACAGCGCCTCGCCTGAGGATCTCGCCGGTCGCAACATCTTTGTCGTCACCGTGCCGACCCCCATCGACGAGGCCAAACGTCCGGATCTGACCGCCTTGCGCAAGGCCAGCGAGAGCATCGGTCGTCACCTGACCCCGGGCGCCATCGTGGTCTACGAATCGACCGTCTATCCGGGCTGCACCGAAGAGGTCTGCGTGCCGATTCTGGAAGCGGTCTCCGGCCTGACCTTCAACAAGGATTTCTTCTGCGGCTACAGCCCCGAGCGGGCCAACCCCGGAGACAAGGCCCACCGCCTCGACACCATCATCAAGGTCACCGCGGGCTCGACGCCCGAAGCGGCCGATCTGATCGACGCCCTCTACGGCAAGATTGTCACCGTCGGCACCCACAAGGCCAGCTCGATCAAGGTCGCCGAGGCCGCCAAGGTCATCGAGAACACCCAGCGCGACCTGAACATCGCCCTGATCAACGAGATCGCCATGATCTTCGGCCGCATGGGCATCGATACGCTCGAGGTGCTCGAAGCGGCCGGCACAAAGTGGAATTTCCTCGGCTTCCGGCCGGGTCTGGTCGGCGGTCACTGCATCGGGGTGGATCCCTATTACCTGACCCACAAGGCTCAGGAGATTGGTCACCACCCGGAAGTGATTCTGGCCGGGCGCCGGATCAACGACGGCATGAGCGCTCACGTCGCCAGCCAGATACTCAAGCTGCTTCTCGGCAAAGGCATCAATCCGGTCGGGGCCAAGGTCCTGATGCTGGGACTGGCCTTCAAGGAAAACTGCCCCGACCTGCGCAACACCAAGGTCGCCGATCTGGTCCAGGAACTGGCCTCCTTCGGCCTGACCGTCGATATCCATGACCCCTGGGTCGATCCCGCCGACGCGGCTCACGAATACGGATTGTCCCTGATCGCGGAGCCGAAGGCCGGGGACTACAGCGCCGTCGTCCTGGCGGTCGCCCACGAACAGTTCATTGCGCTGGGCGCCGAGGGCGTGCGCGCCTATGGCATTCCCGGCGCCATCGTCTACGACATCAAGTCGGCCCTGCCGCGCGACGCCGTCGACGGCAGGCTTTAACCTGAAACGACCCGGCCCGCCCTGATTGGCGGGATCGATCGAGGGGAATTGGCGACATGAAGGTCATGGTAACCGGCAGCGCGGGCTTCATCGGCTCGGCGGTCTCTCTCAAACTGCTTGAGCGCGGCGACGAGGTGATCGGTGTCGACATCATCAACGACTACTATGACCCCGAACTGAAGCGGGCCCGACTGGCCCGTCATCTGGATCATCCCAACTACACCCACCTCCTTCTGGACCTGGGCGACAAGGCCGGCATCGAGGCCGCCTTCGCCGAGCACAGGCCGCAACGGGTGGTCAATCTGGCGGCCCAGGCCGGCGTCCGCTATGCGGCGATCAACCCGCACGCCTACGTCAATTCCAATGTCACCGGCTTCCTGCATATCCTCGAAGGCTGCCGTCACAACGGCGTCGAGCATCTGGTCTTCGCCTCGACCAGCAGCGTCTATGGCGCCAACACCAAGATGCCCTTCACGGTGCACGACAGCGCCGAGCATCCGCTGACCCTCTATGCGGCGACCAAGAAGGCCAACGAGCAGATGGCCCATTCCTATGCCCATCTGTATGGCATTCCCAGCACCGGCCTGCGGTTCTTCACCGTCTATGGTCCGTGGGGCCGACCGGACATGGCCTTGTTCATGTTCACCAAGGCCATCCTCGCCGGCGAGCCGATCAAGGTCTTCAACCACGGCAAACACAAGCGCAGCTTCACCTTCATCGACGACATCGTCGAGGGCGTGATCCGGGTGCTGGACCAGCCGGCCGCGCCGGACCCGGCCTGGAACAGCGACGCCCCCGATCCGGCGATCAGCAATGCGCCCTTCCGCCTGTTCAACATCGGCGCCGAGCAGCAGGTCGAACTGCTGCGCTACATCGAGGTGCTGGAAGAGTGCCTGGGCCGCAAGGCGGTGATGGAGATGCTGCCCCTGCAGCCAGGCGACGTTCCCGACACAGAGGCCGACGTCACCGATCTGGCGCGGGTGGTCGGCTACAAGCCGAAGGTCAACGTCGAGGAGGGGGTCAAGGCCTTCGTCGACTGGTACCGCGGGTATAACGGGCCTCTGTAGAGCGACAACCCGCCCACGGCCTTTCGCTTGGCTCTTGGCGACTGTAGGAATCGGGACTGCCGGTGCGCCGGCATGGACTTGAAGGGGCTGACAGCCAATGCTGATCTACTGGGCGATGTTCCTTCTGCCGATCATGGCAAGCCTCTCGCCCTATCGTCTCGACCGCACATCGCGAACCATCGTCGTAACGCTGTTGTCCCTGATGCTCATCCTGATCATCGGGCTGCGCGACCACATCGGCTATGACTGGAACAACTACCTCGCCATGCTGGCGCGCGCCGAACTGGGCGACTTCCAGAGCGTCTTCGAGTCTGTCGAGCCGGGCTACGCCTTCACCAACTGGGCCAGTTCGCGGCTTGGCTGGAACATCTATGGCGTCAATTTCTTCTGCGCGATCATCTTCGTGGGCGGTCTGTTTCCCTTCCTGCTCCGCCAGCCGAACTTCTGGCGGACCCTGGCCTTCGCCGTTCCGGTTCTGATCATTGTCATCGGCATGGGGGCCACGCGTCAGGCGGCGGCGATCGGCTTCCTCGCCCTGGCCTACAACGCCTTCAAGGATCGAAAGCTGGTCTCCTATCTGGTCTGCGTCGGTCTGGCGGTGCTCTTCCACCGCTCTTCCGCGGTGTTCTTCCTTCCGGCCTGGTTCATCCACGGCCAGTTGCGCCTGTGGCCGCTGGTTGTCGGCGGGCTGGTGTTCTTCGCCGCCTCCATCTTCCTCAGGGACGCTGCGTCCTACTATCAGACCAGCTATCTCAACAACGATCTGGAAGCTGGCGGCGCCCTGCCGCGAGCCGCCGTCAACATCCTCGCCGCCGGCCTGTTCTTCGTCTACCGCCGACGGTGGCTGGAACGCTACGACGACGGCCAGCTGTACACCATCATGGCCGGGGTGATCCTGCTGATGACCCCGGCGGTGCTGTTCGCGCCGGCCGCGGCTGACCGCATGGGCATGTATCTGCTGCCCATACAGATCGCCATCTTCGCCCGGCTGCCGTCCGTTGTCGGCAGCAATCTGCGTGGCGCGGTGACGGCCGCTTCCATCGCGGGCTTCACCCTGCTTCTCGGCATCTGGCTGTTCTTCTCGCCCTTCGCCCAGGCCGCCTGGGTCCCGTATCAGAACTACATCTGGACGGGCGGGGTGGCCGGGCTGTGACCAGCCGGCTCCGGCCAGTCGTCGTTATCAACGACACCCGAGTCGACCGTCATCACGGCTGCACACGGGTCATGCGCACCCTCGAGGCCGGTCTGGCCGGGGCCGGAATGACCGTCGTCGCCCGGGCTCCAGCCCATGCCGACTGGCGCAACGACCCCGCGGTCCGGGAGGCCATGGCGGGGGCGGCTCTGGTGGTGGTCAACGGCGAGGGCACCCTCCACCATGATCGTCCGGCGGGCAGGGCCTTGCTGGCGGTTGGCGCGGAGGCGAAAGCCCTGGGTTTGCCCTCGGCCCTAATCAACGCCTCCTGGGATTCGAACGGACCGGCGTTCTCGGCGGCGCTTGCTGATTTCACCCTGGTCAGCGCCAGGGAGTCCCGTTCCGCACGGCAGATGGCCGAGGCGGGCGTGGCCGCCCGGGTTGTGCCAGACCTCAGCCTGTTCGAACCGGTCGAGCCGGCGGCGTCCCGCGCCGGCGTGGGATTCACCGACAGCGTCGTCCGCGAGACCGCTGTCGCCCTCGACGCCGCCCGTCGACGCCTCGGCGGCCGGCCCATGCCCATTCATTTCAGTCCGCCCGGCCTGAAGGGCGACCTGAAGACCGTGCGCGACGCCGTGGCCCGGCGCGACCTGAGCCGGCCGCTGTTCATGCTCCGGTCGATCGCCGCCCGTCTGGCGTCCCGCGCCGCCGAGACCGCCGACGAGGCGGACTACATGCGCCGCCTGTCCGGCCTTGCCCTGATGGTCACAGGCCGCTTTCACACCGCCAATTTCGCCCTGGCCGCCGGCACGCCCCTGCTGACCATTGGTTCGAACACCCACAAGATCGCCGCCACTCTGGAGGACGCCGGCATCGCCGCCTGGCGAAATGTCGACCCTGCCGATCTGACCCCGGAACTCCTGGCCCGCGCCGCCCGCTGGCAGGATGACGAGGCCGCCGCCCTGTCCGCTTTTCTCGCCGATGGCCGGGCGCGCACCGTCGCCCTCTTTGATGATCTGGCGCGACTGGCCGCATGACCGCCGCGCCGCCCGTCGACGACCTCTGGCGGCTTGAACTGGCCAAGGCCCGCCTTGATAGCGATCATCCCGATTCGCCGGGCGGCGGCTTCTGGCCGGCGGCGCTGATCGGTCTGGCGGTCTGGGTCCGGACCCTCATCGCGGTCCCCTTCGCCGACCGCCTGGCCCCGTCCGACCGCCGCCTCGCCGCCTTGCATGGGGAGGTCAGCAACCGCACGCGGCATCTGCTTTCCGCCCTGTCCGCCGAAGCGCCTGAGACGCCGCTCATCCTGCTTGGACGGCCCCGTCAGTCCATGAAGGGGCTGCGTCGGGCCTTCGCGGGCGCGGGTCTGGGCAATCCCCGGCTGATTCGTCCCTACAGCCTGATCGACGGACTTCTCAGCCTGCCGGGCGGACTCTCCCGCCTGATCGAGGGCGCCCGCGTGGTCGGGGCTGCCGAGTGGCGGCCCGATCGGCGGACCCTCGCCGCGATCTGCTTTCGTATGTTGCTGGGGGAGACGGCTGCCCGTTGGGCAAGGCGTCAGCCGGGCGGGATCGGGCGAGGGGTGATCTTCGGTCATACCGGGGTCGCCGATACGCATTTGCTGGAACGCAGCCTGCAGTCGGCGGGCGGACGGACCCTGCACTGGGTGCATGGCGTCAGCCTCGGGCTCAACTTCGTCGCCGGCTCCGACGTCGGCCTGTTCCAGTGTGGGGCGGACGCCCGCTGGCATCAGAGGCTGGGCGGCTACGGCCGGACCCTGGCGCTGCCCGCCCAGCGACCCGAGCCTGCGCCGATGGGCCGGGGCTGGCTGCTGCTTTCCAACCTTGCCCATCCGATGAACCCCGACTTCCGCCGAAACGGCGCCGTCGCTGAGGAGGCCTTGCTTGACGCGGTATCCCGCGCCGCCGTCCTGGCCGGACAAACCCGGCTGGTGTGGAAGCCCCATCCGGTGATCCACACCCTGTCTCAGGACATACAGGACCGGCTGCACGCCAGAGCCCGGGACCTCGGCTTTGCGGTCTGGCCGCACGCGGATGGCGAGCTGGCCCGGGCCGCCGACTTCGCCCTGGTGGTCGCCAGCCCCTCGACGGTGGCCCTCGACATGCTGCGGCTTGGCCTGGTGGCGGTGATTCACGGGGGAGCCGGGCTCGATCCGATGAGCGCCCTGGCCCGCCTGCCGCTGCAGACGACAACGTCTGAAGATCTGGTCGCCGCGTCACGGGCGCTTTCCGACCCCGCGGCCCGCGCAAAATCTCTGGCCCAAGCCTGGGCGGCAATAGAGCCTGGTCGCCCGGCGACGCTCGAAGCGCTGTGGGAGCTCCTGGTCCCGGCGACAGACGTCAGCCGGTAATCCGCGCCACATAGGCCTGCTGGGTCAGGACCTCGATCTGTCCCGCATCCCGCATCCTCGCCACATCCTCAAGAATGCCCGCCAGCAGGGTCAGGGTCGCCGGCGCCGTGGCGATGTTCTCCGGATGGGTCCAGTAGTGCACGACGCCGCCGCTCTTCGCCGCCCGTTTCAGGATCGCCCGGGCCCGGGCGCGACTGACCTCGACGGGGATCAGGGCCCGCGCGCCGCTCAGCCAGTTGACGAAATATCCGGGCGGGATCTCCACCGGCTCACCGTCTTTCGCGGCGGGGGCGTCAGGATCGGGCGGGGTGGTGAAATCCACCTCGGACAGCAGGCTTGCCAACCGGTTCCTGTGAGTACGGGCCTTGCGATAGCCGCCGATGCCGAAGGCGCCAAGCACGCCCTGATGGGCCACGGCGTTGCGAGGATAGACAAATGTGGTCGACTTGCCGGCCAGGGCCGCGCCGCTGTCGGCAAACAACGCCATCTCTTCCCGCACAAAGGCCTCGTCGACCGAGGCCCAGGGCAGGTGGGTCACCCCGTGCAGCCCAAGCTCATGCGGCGTTGCAACGCTTGCCGTCCGCTCCAGCGCCCAGTCCCCGGTCCAGCCCTGACCCGTTCCGCGCAGGGCGTCATCCAGGGCCGGGCCCAGATAGTGGGGGGCAGCCTGCCTCAGGCGGGCCAGGTCCGGCTCCAGCCGCTTCAACTCGGCCAGAGGCAGGGTGAACAGGCCGACGAACGCGAAGGTCGCCGGGATGTCATAGCGATCCAGCGCCGCCAGAATGCCGTCATAGGCCTCGCGGAGCCGGGCGTCCGACAGTCCCTCGTGGTCCTGCGGCCGCAGGTGGTCGGCGACGCCCCACTTGCCCTCGCAGTCCAGCGACAGGATGAACTTTCCCGCCACCTCAGACCGTGTCCGAGTCGAAGTAGGAGAGATACCAGGCGTCAGGCGCAGCGGTGGCCGCCTGTCCCTCGTCCGATAGGGCCCGGCCCCCGAAGTGAAGGATGATCGGTCTGATCTTTTCCGGCATCGGCCAGAATCCGGCCCGGCGGAAGGCGCTGTGGTTTGGCGCATTGCCCGCGCTCCACGCCAGCACCGCGTCAGCGCCCTGAACGCGCATGGCGCCGACGGCGGCGTTCAACAACTGCTTGAGATCCCGTTCCGCGCCGGGAAGGCACATCGCCTCCATGATGTAGCCGATCGACCCACCGTGCTTCTCGCCGGCCAGATGCCAGGTGACGAAGGCGCGAAGGCCGCCATCCCCATCACGAACGCCGAGCGTCTCGTAGCTCGCGGCCGGATGGTCGACAAACCGCCAGTTCAGCATGTCGTGGGTGCGGTCGACGGCGCAGGGAATGTCCCTGGAGAACACCTCCCAGAGCGCATCGGCGTCTGGCCCGAACCGCTCGATCCGCTCAAACCGGGGATCGTGCGAAGGGCCTGCCAGCGACAGGGGCAGGGGATCAAACACCGCCCCCAGGCCGCCCATCAGCCGCCGGGCGAAATAGCCCGCCCTCAGCGGCTTGATCAGAAACGGCGGGCTGCCCAGACGCGTCCAGCCCAGCTTGTTGAAAAACCCGGGGGCCGAGTTGTCGTTGGGCACCCCGTACAGCACCGCGGCGCCAAGGTCGGGGGCCGCGCCATAGAAGGCCTCGATCAGCCTGGTGAAGACGCCCTTTCCCCGGGCGACCGGGTCCACGATGGTGTCCATCGACTGGAAAGCCAGCACTCGCTGGTCTCCGATCTTCAGTCGCGCCGGCTGGAACGCATTGACCCCGATCACGGCGTCCGCGTCGCCGCCGACCTGACGCGCCAGGGCCAGAACCCCGACCCCGGCCGGGCAATGGGCAAACTTCCAGTCAAGCTTGCCGCGCTCGACCATGGTGGTCTGCTCGGGCAGCAGCCGCTCATAGGCGCGCTTGACCTGCGGGGTGAAGGGTTGGACCTGATAGGTGAGCTCCATGGCCAATCCATAGGAGAAATCGCCCCTTCCGCCCAGCCCTTCCGCCCGGCCCCGCGGACGCCCTACCGCGCGGTAAGACCGCCCGTCTGTCTCAGGCCCTCGAACAGGGCGATTCCGGCGCTGACCGACAGGTTCAGCGATCGCGCCTCCGGCCGCAGCGGTATCACCACCCGGGCGTCGACAACCTCATGCACCCCGTCCGGTACGCCGGAGGTTTCGCTGCCCATCAACAGGGTGTCGCCCGGCTGGAAGGTGAAGGCGTCCAGCGGCGCCGCCCCCTTCGTCGTCATCAGCACCAGTCGCCCGGGTCCACGAGCGGCCTGGAACCGATCCCAGTCTGCATGGCGCGTCATATGGCCCAGCGGGCCATAGTCCAGCGCCGCCCGCTTCATCGCCTTGTCGTCAAAGGCAAAGCCGACCGGCTCGATGACGTGCAACTCCACCCCGAAGCAGGCCGACAACCGGATGCAGGCCCCGACGTTCTGGGGGATGGCGGGGTGATAGAGGGCAAGGCGCATCGGCGCTCCTGGCGCTGCGTGGGAAGACGATCTCCCTGCCTTCATCGACTTCGCCGCCCCGGTCAAATCAGGCGGTGGCCCTTTTCACTTGAAAACGCGGATCGGATCGGACCCGTCCCAGCCTTCGGCGGCGCGGCGGATATGGGCGAAGGTCCGGCCCTTGGTCCCGCTGATGTCGGAGATCTCGACCACCGTGCCCGGGTGGGTCTGGGTGTCGAAATAGGCAAACCGGCCCTTCTCCCCGCCGATTGCGCCCTCGTGACCCACGCGATAGCCCAGCGACAGGGCCTTGTCGTAGAGCCCCTGATAGTCCTCGGTCCAATAGGACATGTGCTGCAGGCCCTCGTGGCCCGCATCGAGGAACTCCCGGTACATCGAGGGGGCGTCATTGCGCTGCTGGATCAGCTCTATCTGCAGGTCCCCGGAATTGGCCAGGGCGATGGACATCTTCACCGGCGAGTCGACGCCGCGGTGTCTGAACCAGTCGGTCTTCACATCCTCGATGTAGAACCATGGTCCAACCCCCATGACCTCGATCCAGTGGGTCATCGCCGCCTCGATATCGCGGACGACATAGCCGTTCTGGCAGACCTTGCCGAATATCCGGCTCATGGGCGGTGCTCCTCGCGGCGTTCTTGAGGGACTGGGGCCAAGGACCCCTGCGCTGACGTTCGAGCCCCAGGCGCCGGGCGGGCCAGTTCGGCTCGAAGCGCGTCTACGACGGCCAGATGATCTCGGTGACCTGGCTCGAGATGCTGAGCAGTGTCTCCAGATTGATCCGGATGCTGCCCATGCTCACACCGTGGTCCAGGATGACGTACCGGCTGATGCCGACAGTGTTGCCGCCCTCGTCGTACCAGGTCGAGGTCGCGGCAAAGGACAGGTTGGACGTGTTGATGGCCTCCAGCGTGACATTGTCGTCGGCGTCATAGCGAACCTGCATATTGATGCCCTGGCAGTCGGGGCTCTTGCCGTCCGTCCCGCAGGCCGCGCCGATCAACAGGAAGATCAGTCCGTCCTCTGTCTTCGCCTGAACCGAAACCTTACCGTTTCCCCCGACCCCCGTGACCTTGTATCCGCTGGCGACGACGATCGCCTTGAGGTCCTCGACATTGACCGTTTTGACGATGCGGCTGTCCTTGCCCAACGATACGTCGGCGGTGAGATTCTGGGCCGCGGCGGGTGAGCTGATCACCGCCAGGGCAAACATCGCCACAATGAATTTGCGCATCCAGAGTCCCCCGAATTTCACATTCTCGACCGGCCAGTCCGGCGGGTCCAGACTCCGAGACTAACGCGGTGACCGGTGCAATCAAGCAGCCGTCGACTTGGCCCGCCGCGCCGCCGGTCCATTGCCTGCGCCGACATCAGCGCCGGCTGCAATCCGGCCCCTTCGGCTGGCTGCGGCTGCAAACGCCGGCGCGGTCCATCGCAGATGCCGCTGTCCCGGATCAGAGACCGATAAAAACTGTAATTAAAACAGCATTTTGAGCTGTATCGGCTTTTTCAAGCCGTGGCGGAGAGGGTGCCCGCCATACGGTCGTCCATAGTTGTCCGAGGGTGTCCAAAAAAGATAAACTAATACAATGAGTTAAGTCTATTTTGTCTTCGCCTGTCCGCGCCTATGCGGTAATATCCAGAGCCGGAAGTGGGACCGAAAGTGGGGCCCGCACAGGGGTCTGAGACAATGGGTAGAACGCTACATCGATTGAAGGCGAAGCAGGTGGAGGCGCTGGGTCCGGGCCGCCATGCTGATGGCGGGGGCCTCTATCTCGTTCGCGACAAGGAAGGTCGGTCTCGCTGGGTTTTCATGTGGAACCGGAGCGGGGTGCGCCGAGAGATGGGATTGGGTTCTGCGGCCCCCGGTGGCGTCTCGCTTGCGAAGGCCCGTGCGAAGGCGGATCAGGCGCGCAACATTCTAGAGGATGGTGGCGACCCCATCGAGGTCCGCAACACCGAGGCTGAGCCGCCCGTTCGCATCCCTACATTCGGAGAATTGGCCGACGAATATGTTGAAGCGCAGTCGCCTCAGTGGCGGAATGAAAAACATCGGGCTCAGTGGGCAATGACGCTTTCGGTCTACGCTCAACCGCTGCGCTCTCTGCCTGTGGACCAAGTGACCACCACAGCGGTTATGGCGGTCTTGAAGCCGATCTGGTTGGCGAAACCCGAGACCGCCTCACGGCTTCGGGGGCGGATCGAACGCGTACTGAATGCGGCCAAGGCTCAAGGCTTTCGTAGCGGCGAAAACCCGGCCCAGTGGCGCGGCCATCTCGACCTTCTGCTGCCCGCCCGCAGGAAGCTCTCTCGTGGCCACCATGCTGCTCTCCCCTATGCAAGACTCCCGGACTTCCTGACGCGCCTCAGGGCCCGCGAGGGGGTCTCTGCGAGGGCCCTTGAGTTCCTGATCCTGACAGCCGCGCGAACGAGTGAGGTGCTTGGTGCGACTTGGGGCGAGGTCGACATTGGGAACAGGGTCTGGACGGTCCCTGCTGAACGCATGAAGGCTGGCCGTGATCACCGCGTGCCGCTCAGCGGCCCAGCGATTGCCATGCTCAGATCGATCCGCCCCCTGACCGCCGGTAGCGATCAGGACGACAGGCCGATTTTTCCGGGCCAAAGCGGTGGGCGGCTGTCTACTATGTCCATGAGCAAGCTGATGGAGCGACTTGGCTGCAACGAAACTGTCCACGGGTTTCGCTCGTCGTTTCGGGACTGGGCCGGAGAGGTCTCCAATCACCCGCGCGAAGTCGCCGAGGCTGCGCTGGCACACACCGTCGGCGACGCGACAGAGCGCGCCTACCGGCGGGGCGATGCTCTGGAAAAGCGCCGCAAGCTGATGGAGGCGTGGGCGACTTATATTGAGCCTAAATTTCAGGGCGGGAAGATAGTCTCATTTGGAAAGACGATGAAGTCCGCTTAGCGGCGCAACGCCTTTCTCATTGAAATGCCTTGGGACGTGGTGATTGAACTCCGGTTTCACAACCAAACAGGGCGTTGGAAGCAAGCCAAGTTCGGTTGGCTATGCGGTCTGTAGGGGACCAGTTCCGGGAAGGTTGAACACGCCGACCTTGCCTATGGCATAGCAAGAGGCCTTTGAGCCGCGCACAAGTGGCCCTTGGCAGCTTCGGTGGCGAACCGGCCCGCATTGATCCGCTAGAGAAGCACCACAAATGCCCAAGTCATCAATCCGAGCACTCCAACCGCGCCGACTAATGCTGATAACCGACCTGCGGGATCGCCCCATAATGGGTTGATACGCCTCACGTGGCGAGAAACGGTACCGCCAAGGGCTGAGAGCCATTCCCAAGGAGAGCTAACTAGGAAGCGACTGGCGCGCACTGAACGGAAACTTCGCCGTGCGAATTCGAAGTAGAGGAAGCCAACCAGCGTCAGCAGCCCAATCAGACCGCCGGGGTCAGAAACGACGTAAAGTAGTAGTCTAGATGCCCATTGCGGCGGTTTGCTTGGCAGGGAACAGGCTTGCGGCGCCGACGGTTCCGATCTGACTACGCGTAGGTCCATTTGAGATGGCTGACCAGCGGCGCCATTTTTTCCCGTAGGCGGGGGCCGTGCCCCTTGGAACTTCGCAGATACTTCGAAGCTTGCATCGGCGCTCACCACTGGGGCGGGCGGCAACATACTGGCACAAGCTGCATCCTTGACCTGGATGCCGCCGATCCAAAGCGCGGCGGCAGCGATCAATGTCGTGACCAACACCGTCCAGAACTGCGACCAGCCTGAGGCGATCCAAGCCCGCTCGTCGATCTTCGCCTCCAGCGAGGAACGCGTGTGACAGAAGTCGTAGGGAACGATTTGCGTTGCGGGAACGAACTTGCCCGCCGGATTGCGCATCACCCGCCCCATCAGAGCTTGGAATGCCTCTGCATAGGCGAGTATTCCGATGGCTCCCTTATAGTCAGAAAGGTGGTCGCGTCGCCGGACCTCAAGGACAGCTCGGGCCAAGCTCCACAGTGTCTCACGCCTCCACGTTTGATCGTCGTTGGGGGGCGCTTCTATCAGAGGCAGGAGATTGTCGGCCGAAGCCTCATGGTGGTAGTGCCGGTGTGCGATGTCTTTGGCAAAGTAGTAGATTTGCCGTGCTAGAATTTTCTCGCGCATCAACGCGGCGGTACTGCCAGCGGGGGCTCCCTTTATCGGGGGCGTCTTTGTCATGCGAAGGCGCAACTCGCCTGTGCGATGAAGGGCGAATTCCGCGCGTATGAGCTGAACCTGTTTGCCTTGGGCGGCGGCTAGCAACCTGCGCACATCTTGATCCAGGGTATCAATATCTACTGGAACGCCTCTCGGTGCTTCATCCGAGAAGGCCGCGATTGCTAAGCGCAGCGCTTTGACAAGGTCTTTGGCCTCCTTACGGAGCGATTTGTCATCGTGGTGCGGCACGACGACAAGTTCACCGACCAGCGCGCCCATTTCGTCGCGCGTCTCGATGACTTTTCCCTTGGGATCGAATGCCGGCCGCTGTTCCGGCCTACTGCTCCCGATTAGAAGGTAGTCGGCTGCGATCCACGGTCGGATGATCGCCATCGGCCATCGCGTGTATGGTAGATCCCGCATCGTCCGATGCTGGAGAACCAGAACCCGACGGAGTGGGGTTCCCCCTTGTGGCGTCGTTTCCGAATTCGCGGCAAGGCAGCTATCAACCCCGTGGCCCACGAAGCTAAATGATAGGTGGCCGGTTATCGTCGGCACCCAAGCCGCGAATTCTGGCGATTGATGACGCGACGATAGGGTCTGCGGAGGACGGGTCAAAATTCGCCCCTCCTCGGAGAGTTAGGCCGCGCGGGCGACCACTGACTTCGGGCGAACTTCAAGCTCTCCAGCGGTAGTGATGCGGAAGTGCGCTCCATGCCAGCGGGCCGCGCTAGTGTCTCGTTGGCCACCTTCGAGTTCGGCGGTGAGCTTTTGCGCTATGCCGCCACCCTCTTCGCGCACGTCGCGCACCTTTGCTACGCCACGGGTCAGCAGATCGACAGTGACGCGCAGCATCGCGACTATGCCGATAGCAAGGACGATCAAGAGAAAAATTCGGACGGCTTCCAAGTGCATTTGTGCCTCTGGCGTTCCGGAAACCTGAGCTCAAGCTCGCGATCGCCAAAACGAAAATGGGTGGAGGTAGATAAGGTTTCGTAAACCGGAACGCAACCAGAACTTCCTGTGGAGGGAAATTGCAGCGCTCTTTCTGGGCTGATTTCAGCCGCGCTGTAAAGCTTTGCGGCGCGCGTAAGGGTGGATCATCGTTACGCACTAGCAACTCAAAACCCGCTTGGCTCACTCCCGATGCGTTCGAAAAGTAGCCTCATCGGCCAGAAAAGGCGGGGACCAGTCGAGCCTCCAGCTGCGTGGGCATGAACGTCGATTTTACCGACAGGGATCATGCTGTGCATGGGGTCTAGAGCGTCCAAGTCCCGGGGCATCAGTTTGATGAGCGGCCAAGGTCTCACGCACCGTCAGTGCCCTCGCCGCCTTCTCTACGGATGCGGTCATAGACCTCACGGGCAAGGTGTTCATGGGCAGCCGTGCGGAACTGCTTGTCACTCATGACGCGATTGAAAATCTCGTCGTTGCCTTCCATCCGCTGAATGAACAGGTCGTCCAGAACGCGCTCGAAGTAGGCCGAGAAGTTCGACAGGTTGTTGGCCTGAGCAGCCTCGACGACCTTCTCGTCTCGTTCAGCGGTGGCGCGGACCTGATCGAAGAACAGCTGGTCGGCTTCGGTGAAGTCGGTTCCGAACCGTTCGTTCAGTGCTTCCACCAAAGTGGACAGCGCGACTTCCACCTCCGTCATCCCGCCAGTGCCGACATCGGTGGGGCCTTTAAGCGGCAGCGCCTCGCCTTCGGCAAGGTTGATCGTTCCTTCGCTCACCTGCTGGAGTCGGAAGAACTTCAGCGCCACGTCGTCATCCAGCGTGAACTTTGATCCGTCTCCGGGCGCGGGCAGTTTGGGCGAGAGGTTGCGAACAAAGGCGTAGAGTTGCTCAAGCCCATCATCGAAGTAGGGCATGATCTGGGACAGGAAGGCATAGAGGTTTCTGAAGGCGGTCAGGTGTCCTCGGAACTCCTCCTGAGCCGCCTCATCCAGTTCCTTAAACCGGTCCACTGACCGATCCAGGATCGCATTCATCCGACGGTGATCCTGCCCGCTGTGATCGCGCCTCTGTTTGAACCAGACCTCTGAAAACGCCACCACGTCGTCGGGCGTGAAAACCGCAGGCGACAGCAGCTTGTGATGCAGCTCATTCAGCTTCTGCGGGTCGGCATTCTCGCCGACGGGCGTCGTCTCGTAATAAGGCTTGAACGCCTTGTAGATGTCGTCTTCCTCGTTCCTGAAATCGAGAACGAAGGTGCGCGACTTTCCCGGGGCGGTGCGGTTCAGTCGTGACAGGGTTTGCACGGCCTGCACTCCGGCCAGCTTTTTGACGACGTACATTGCCTGCAGGAGCGGTTGGTCGAACCCGGTCTGGTATTTGTCCGCGACGATGAGAACTCTGTGGGTGTCGCCGGAGAAGACTTCGGGCAACTCCTTCTCGGAGAGACCGTGGTTCATGGCGACTTCAGTGTAGGTCGATCCCGGATCGTCCGGGTCCTCGACAGAGCCCGAGAAGGCCACCAGCGCCCGGATGCCCTCATAGCCCTGTTCGCGGATGTAGTGGTCAAAAGCCTTCTTGAATTTGACGGCAGCCAGACGGGAGCCGGTAACCACCATCGCCTTCGCCCGCCCGCCAATCTCATGCATGACCTTCAGGCGGAAGTGCTCGATGATGACCGTGACAACCTGATCGATGTTGACCGGGTGCAGCTCCAGAAACTGCGCCAGCGCCTTGGCGGCCTGCTTCTTGGGGACATCCGGATCGTCCTCGCTCTGCTTCACCAGCCCGAAGAAGCGTTTGTAGGTCGTGTAGTTCTTGAGAACATCGAGGATGAAGCCCTCCTCGATGGCCTGGCGCATCGAATACTCATGGAATGGCGAGCCGCCGCTCGGCCCCGGCTCATCGAAGACAGCCTTGGTCTTGAATTTGGGCGTCGCCGTGAAGGCGAAAAAGCTGAGGTTGGGCTGTCGCGCCCGCTGCATCATTTCCTGCCGGATCCTGGCCCTGGCCTCTTCCGAAAGGTCTTCGTCCTCGTCCTCGTCCAACTGGCTGGCGATGGCGTCCGCGATGCCATCCTTGTTGAGGATGCCCTTCAACGCCGCGACGGTCTCGCCCGACTGCGAGCTATGCGCCTCGTCGACGATTACGGCGAACCGGCGATCGCGAGTTTCAAGGCTTATAGTCTGACCCTTCCCCTCCAGCGTCTTGATAGCCTGGGAGATGAAGGGGAACTTCTGGATGGTCGAAATGATGATCGGCGTGCCGGTCGATAGCGCCCTGGCGAGCTGCTGGGTGTCTTCGTCGATCTTCTCGACCACGCCGGTCTTGTGTTCGAACTGGTGGATCGTGTTCTGCAATTGCTGATCGAGCACGCGGCGGTCGGTAATCACCACGACCGAGTGAAAGACCTTGTCGTCATTTGCGTCGTGGAGGGATGCAAGACGGTGCGCCAGCCACGCGATGCTGTTGGACTTTCCGGACCCCGCCGAATGCTGGACTAGGTAGTTCCGGCCGGAGCCGTGCTGTCGTGCGTGGCTCACCAGCCGGCGCACGGCGTCGAGCTGATGGTAGCGTGGGAAGATCATCGTCTCCTTGCGGACGATGCGAGGGCCGGTCGGCGTCTCCACCGTCCGCTCGGTCACTTCCAGATGCATGAAGCGCTGTAGAATATCGAGCAGGCTGTCGCGGCGCAGAACCTCGTCCCAGAGGTAGTGGGTGCGCCAGTTTCCTTCGACGGGAGGGTTGCCCGCGCCGTGGTTGTGTCCCCGGTTGAAGGGAAGGAAGAAGGTGTCGTTCCCGTTCAGCCGCGTCGTCATCCAGACCTCGTCCGGATCAACCGCGAAATGGACCAGCGCACGCTCCTTGAAGCGGAAGATCGGGTCGCGGCCGTCTCGGTCGGTCGCATACTGCCGGCAGGCGTCGCCGGCGCGCTGCCCCGTCAAGTGGTTCTTGAGTTCAGCGGTGACGACCGGCAGGCCGTTCAGGGAAATCACTACGTCCAGGATGCACTTCCGACGCGCGCCGTCAGGTCGCTTGAGCACCTCCGAGACGAACTCGACCTGCCGGGTAATGGTCAGGCGGTTGGCGGCGTAACGCGCCGCCGCCTCCGGGTTCATACCGGAGTTCGGCTTGAAGTAGGCCAGCCGCAGGGTTTTGCCGTAGCACTTGAAGCCATGACGCAGCACGCCGAGCGCGCCCTTGCTCGTTAGTTCCTTGGTCAGGCTGTCTATGACGGTCCCGGCGGTGCGGTCCTTGAGCATCCCCTCCAGTTGGTCCCAACGCCCGGGCTGGCTCGAGCGGATGAACGCGATAACTTCGTCTGGGAATAGCGCAATCGCCGCGTCAAACCGTCTGGGATCGCCCTTGGCGTAGCCGCCAGATGCGAGCAGGCCGTGCTCGATCGCGCGTTCGAAGTCAGTCTCGGTGTGGCCTGCCATCAGCGCAGCCCCTCGATCTGGCCGGTGACAGCGGAGGTGATGAGCGTTGAACGATACTCAAGGAGCGCGGCGGTGCTGCTCGATACTGCCTGTTCCACAGCTTCTATTTTAGCAATTTCCGCGCTGAGAAATGCCGAGATCCTAATCTGCTCGTCCTGCGGCGGCCATGGCAGGGCATACTTCTTTATAACATCCACGTTAACTCGCTTGAGCGTGGCTCCGACCAGATAGCTCCCAAGTTGCTCCAGACAGGCCGTGGAGTTGAGAAAGTGCTCAAGGAAGTGCGACGAGTTCTTCGAGGGGCGAATAAGGCACAAATCTTGGCCAAGGCATAAGGTTCGATCATCTCGAACAAGAGCCGCAGAGCCGACAGAAGCGTTTCGACTATAGATGATGTCAAATGCTCGAGGTTGTCGCCCGCCCTCAGACATCAAGCCCAATTCCTGCTGGCTGACTTGACGTTTCGTATCATAGTCAATTCGGTAGGGCGAAATCTCGGAGGTGCTGACGAGCGGGATGCCGTCGTCGATGTATTCCGGCGTGCGGTGTTTGCAGTCGATCACCTGAGAGACGAAAGACAGTCGCTTGACCTCCCAATGAGCAGGGATCTGGCCGAGCCACTCGATGCCGCTGTCTTTCATTGACGCCGCGGGGTTCAGACCCTTGGTGACGCCCCGGGTGATGAGCCCCTGCCGCTTCTCGGCGAGACGCTCCAGTAGCGCCTGCTTGCGCCCAATCAGGCCGTCGATTTGTGCCGTCTTCTTGTCGAGAAAAGTAGCGATGCGCTCCTGGGTCTCTAAGGGGGGCCATTTCCACGGCAGCTTGAGAATGTCCGACGGGTTAACCCGCTGGTGACTGCGGGTCGCCGACTGAACGATTGCAGAAAGCCGATCCGTGACCTTTTCGCTCAGCCAGACGTAGTAGCCATAGCGCCGGTGAAACTGGTCAGACTGGATAGGCACGAATTCGCCCGAAGCGAGGGTGACCAGATCCCCTTGCGGCTCTGCAATGCAGATGGTCCGTTTGCGCGGATTGAGCTTGGAGACCAGCAGAGTGGGGCTAGAAATCAGCAGCTTGGTGCTGTCAATGTCATCAGCCGGTTCGACCAGCGGCCCCCCCGTCTCCTGCACCTGCGGGATCGAATAGTGCGCTACCATTGTGCCTTCATACCGCTCTGGCGACACAGCCACGCGATAGGGATTGCACAGAAAGTCCGCGCGCAGTTCTCGCCATTCGAGCGGAAATTCCGACAGCCAGTCAGCTTCGATCACGTCACCAGACCCTTCAGCAGGTCCGCAATCTCACCCTCCAGCTTAGCTATGTCCGTCTCGATCTCGATCAGCGGTCGCGGCGGCTTGTAGACATAGAAGTGCCGGTTGATCGGAATTTCGTAGCCGACCTTGGTCTTGGGGTAATCGACCCAGGCGCCGGGCATATGGGGCAGCACCTCGGCGGCGACATAGGCGTCAATCGTGGGCTGCATCGCCGCGACCAGATCGTCATTGGGAGCGCCCGGGCCGAATTTCATGGGCAAGGGCAGCGCCGTGTCCGGCGGCAGCGGGATGTTCTCGGTGTCGCGCAATTCGCTGTCCGGCTCCGGCCGGCCCTTGCCGTCGTGGCAAATCTCCGCCCTGGGGTCGCGCTCACTCAACGCCGCGAAGATTGCCTTCTTGATCGGCGCGGGCAGTTTGACCCCGCCGCGTTTTGCCGCCGCTTCCAGATCCTGCTCGAAGCGGTCACGGTCCATGTAACGTCCATTGCCGCCGAGCGTCGCCAGCACGGACCGAATGGCCGCCTGCTGGGCGCGGCCTGCGGCCTCTTCGGTCTCCACCGCTTTCGTGTCGTTGCGCTTCTTCGACACTGCCAGATTGGCGAAGGCCGCTTGCTCATCCAGCTGCGCGATCCGCTCGGCCGACGCTTCGAAATTTAGGCGCAGCGGCCGCTCTACGGTCACCTTCAAGAAGCCGAACTCCCGGTTCTCGAAGATGCGGCTGACGACGCGCTCCTCCCACGCTCCAGCTTTCTCATCAATGCAGACACGAGCCTTTTCGCCGTCTGTCAGGTTGCCGTAGAGCCGGGTGAGATGGGCGATGTGGGCATCGCTCAGCTCGTTGCGCTTATTGTTCAAACTCTTCTTCATCTTGGCGAAAAAGCGCGTGCCGTCGATGAGCTGAACCCTGCCCCGCCGGTCCGGCGCCTTACGGTTGGTGACGAGCCAGATGTAGGTGAAAATCCCGGTGTTGTAGAATAGCTGGTCGGGCAGCGCGACGATGGCGTCGAGCCAGTCATTCTCGATGATCCACCGCCGGATGTTGGACGGTCCCGACCCGGCGTCGCCGCTGAACAATGGCGACCCGTTGAAGATCACGGCGATCTTCGAGCCTTCCCCGCCCTTGTCCGCCGAGGGGTGCATCTTCGACATCATGTGCTGCAGGAACAGCAGCGAGCCGTCGTTGATGGCGGGAAGCCCGGCGCCGAAACGACCCGAAAATCCTAGCTCGTCATGCTCTTTGGCGACGACCTTTTGCTGGTCCTTCCACTCAACGCCGAAGGGCGGGTTTGCCAGCATGTAGTGGAACTTATTGTCCGGGAAACCGTCAAACGTCTTTCCGTCCCCGAGCGTGTCACCGAGGACAATGTGGTCGGTTTCTTCGTCCTTGATGAGCATGTCCGAACAGCAGATTGCCCAGCTTTCATCGTTATATTCCTGGCCATAGAGGCCAAGGTTAGCGTTGGCGTTCTGAGCCCGGATGGTTTCTTCCGAGACCGACAACATTCCACCGGTTCCACAGGCCGGATCGTAAATCTCACGATAGATGCCCGGCTTGTAGACGTCCTCCTCGCCTGTGTAGACGAGGTGGGTCATCAACCGGATGACCTCCCGAGGCGTAAAGTGATCGCCGGCTTCCTCGTTCGCCTGCTCGTTGAAGCGCATGACGAGGTGCTCGAAAATATATCCCATCTCCAGATTGCTAATCTGGTTCGGGTGCAGGTCCTCTGCCGCCATCGCCTTAACGATGTTGAAGAGGCGATTGCTGGCGTCTAGCTTCTCAATCTGCTCGCCGAACTTGAACTTGTCGAAGATGCGACGCGCACTGTCCGAAAAGCCGTTGATGTAGGCGACGAGATTGGGGGCGATGTTTTCGCTGTCCCCGAGCAGCTTCTCAAATGTGAACGGACTTGTGTTGTAGAGCGGTTGCTTTCGATGGGCGTCCACCACCCTCGTCAGAAGGCGAGGAATGGCGTTTTCGGGCGTGTTGGCCGCAATGAGACGCTCATGCTCCCTCAGGACGGCGTCCTTGGTCGGTTCAAGCACACAGTCGAGCCGCCGCAGGACGATCATCGGCAGCATGACGAGGCGATATTGTGGTGGGCGGTACGGGCCGCGAAGACGGTTGGCAATCTCCCAGATCCGGCCTGCGACTTCCTTGTGGCGTTCAGCTAGCACGTCATCTCCGCATTCATTTTCTGAGCGAGAGAGGACTTCGTCGAGCCAATTGGTGCACTGTCGGCGTGCGGCTTGCGCGCGTCTGCCGACTTAAATCGCCCCCTCTGCATCCGCGCAGACTGGACTGAACCGTGCAGCCAATTCAACCACAACCTTTACGCCAAAAAGCAGTCACGGCAGTGGGAGGATAAATCTGGACGGGGGAACGCCGAACTTGGCATGATCGGGTTGGCGCAGGCGCCAATCATCGGACACAACTAATGCAGCGAAGCCAATTTGGCGCCTTCGCGAAGCTCGAACTCCAACCGTTCCGCTTCAGCGCACCCATCAAGATCAAGGACCTCTATCGGCAGGCTGGCGGGCTCGTGACGCGGCCGGCAGAGCAACGGGCCATTGTGAAGGCATATGTCGGCATAGACCTCGACCTCCTGACGGTGACGGAGGGGGAAGAGCAAGCCACGCGCGTTGAACTGGTGGACTATGCGATACGAGTTGCACTTCAGTTCGCGGTCGAAGGTGGCGAGCTTCAGCTTTTCATCCAGTCGGCGATGGCAGGTCGTTTTCTCGCACTGCCCCGCAACACTCTGGCAGCCCCTCAATGGTTCATAAGAGAGCTGGGTGGGCAGGCCCTCCCTGAGCGCCTTCGGTATGTGCCAGTTCATACTTGGGCGGACGGGGCATTGCACAAGAACGAGGTTACGCCGGATATGGCGGAACTTGCCGAGGCGGGCTTTCCGATCTTCACGACTACGAACAGCATGAAGGCGACGCTCGCGAAGATAGCGACGGTAGTTGGGGGGGCTCGCCGGAACGATGGCCCTGAGGTCCGTGGACCCGCTCCTGAAGAACATCCTGTAGTCGTGTCACTCCATGCCTTGGTTGCCGAGAGCGGCGGACACCTGCCCCAAGAGAAAACCGTAACAGAGCTTCAAAAGTTGCACCCCGACCTCACCCGAAATCAAGGCCGGAAGATATTCAAGCAGGTGATTGGCACGCAACGTCCTGGCCCGGTCGGACCGCGCGGCAGCTAGGCCGACAATTGTGCCGACGTGATTTTCACTGCGGCACAATTGCACAATTTGCACCGGCTCAGGTTCCGGTGAATTGAGAGGGTCGCCTCCGGACAGATGAGCGACCGCAATGACCAAAGACACTACCGATCTGGAACTCCGCGCCTACCGGGTGCAGGATTTCTGCCGCGCGTTCGGCCTGTCCCGCTCCACGGCCTACAACCTTATGAGCAGCGGCAAGCTGCGCTCGGTGCGCGTTGCGGGGCGTCGCTTGATCCCTGCTGATGCTGCCGAAGCGCTGCTGCGGGGAGGCGAGAACTAGATGCTCGCCTAGCCTGCTGGTCAAAGCAGGCCGCCCGAAACGGACGGTATTCAGACGGTGGCGTTTCGAAGCGAATTGGCAACCACGGGTGGGACCAAAGCCAAAGGGTAGTCCGAAAAGCAGAGACCCGGTCCCCGGTGCGGCGCAGAGCACTGGATAGCAGCTGCCAACCTTGTCCCCAGCGTCGGGAGGCAAGGGCCCTAAGCGAGGGGTCGGCTCCGTTGAGCTGGTCAACATCGTCTTGGGCTGGGACCGCCCGGGGTCGGCTTGCTGACCCGGTGAGGGCGGTCCTATGCCCATCACTCAGGGTCTCACCATTGAGCTGGTGAGGTAGAGGGCGGTAGCTCTTGAGGCTGAAGGGCGCGACAAGGTCACGGCAAGGTTCTTGTGACGTCGACCCGAAGACCGCGCAGACCCCGCATTCTGGGGCGTGGTAACGCCAGACGCCAAAAGCGTCTCACCAAGCGTCTCATCTTTTTCGATGTGAGACGTTTTTTTATCGTTTATCGACGAAAAAACGTCTCACACCGTCTCACAAACCGTCTCAAACGTCTCACGGGGAAACGTGAGAGGCGGCCCGCCCGCATCGTCGTCTCTTAGGATTTTGGACTTGCATGAACTCAGGCCGGTTCAACCGGTCGACCTTTGCGCCCGACATAGCCAGCTGGGGGGGCACTCAAAACTTCAGGCCTGAGACGGGAGCCAAGGCTCGCTATGTGACATCAAGAAGCAAGCTCGGAAGCCGTTCTCGCACAGGCAGCGGCGAAACTACCCACCAACGACTAGTGCGCTGCGAACTTCGGAATACTGCGAATGCAAGGCTCTCCGGTCGCCCGAAGTGGGACCGAAAGTGGGACCGGACCGCTCAGGCGGCCAGTTCCCTATATTTTTCAAACAGGTTTGGCGGAGAGGGTGGGATTCGAACCCACGGTACCCTTCCAGGCACGCCGCATTTCGAGTGCGGTACATTCGACCACTCTGCCACCTCTCCATACCGGTGTCGGAGCCCCCGTGAGGGCGCCCCTAGAGCGAAGGCGCGGAACCTAGCGATGACGCCGACAAATCGCAAGCGCCTTTGCATGGCGACGGAAACGCGGCTCAATCGCGTGGAACTGCGACAATCCTGCGAGGTTCGCCATGACGTCCAGACCGCTCGCCGCCGTGGCCCTTTTGCTGGGTCTGACCGCCCTGATGGCAGGCCTGTCTGGCGGACCTCAAACGGCCCTGGCGGCGCCCGGCAACGCCGCGGTCTGCGATCAGGCCCAGGCCTTTTCAGCGGCCCGGCGCGGCGTCTCTGTGCTGGTCCTGAAGAACGGTCAAACCGTCTGTGAAGGCTACGCCGGCGATGGCGGGCCTGATCGGGGCTGGGAGCTGTGGTCCGGAACCAAGAGCTTCAACGGTCTGATCGCGGCGGCCGCGGTGCAGGACGGTCTGCTGAACCTTGATGAAAAGGTCGCCGACACCCTGCCCGAATGGCGGACTGATCCGCTGAAGGCCCAGGTCACGGTGCGACAGCTGCTGCAGCTGGTCAGCGGTCTTGAGGGCAGCGTCGGCCGGGCGCCCGATCACGCCGCGGCCATCGCCGCCCCGGTCAATGCCGCGCCCGGAAGCCGTTTCCAGTACGGCGCTGAACCCTTTCAGGTGTTCGCCGCCGTGATGAACCGCAAGCTGGCCTCCGCCCGGACCGGCGACGCCGACATCATCGCCTACCTCAAGCGCCGCATTCTCGATCCGATCGGGGTTCAGTGGACCGGCTGGCGACGGACCCGGGGCGGCGACGCCATGATGCCCCAGGGCGCCATCTTCACGGCGCGGCAGTGGGCCGGCTTTGGCGAGTTTGTTCGCGGCGGCGGCAAGGTCGATGGCCGGGCCATTGTCGATCCACAGGCCTTCGCGGCCCTGTCGGTGGGAACCAGCGCCAACCCGGCCTACGGTCTGACCTGGTGGCTGCCCCGCGCCGGCGGCAGAGGGCCCCGCACCGCCAGCGTCGACTTCGCCGACCACGCCGCCGAGTTGCCCGCCGACATGGTCATCGCCGCCGGCGCCGGAGACCAACGGCTCTACGTCATCCCGTCCTGCGGCCTGACCGTCGTGCGTCAGGCTGAACTGGGTCTCCGCAGGCGTCGTCGCGGCGGCGAGGTGTGGAGCGACTACGCCTTCCTCAAGCCGATCCTTGTCGCCTGGTGCGGTTAGAGCGGGTTGCGAAAAAGTGGGGCCCGGTTTTTCGCGTCAGAACCCCTCTAAACATCTAGCCCTTCGGCCAGAGCACCATCTGGGTGCAGCGGAACAGGGCGATGGTCTTGCCGGTCTCCAGATGGGTGACCACCGCGTCCCAGACCTGGGTCGTGCGCCCGCCGTGCAGCAGGGTCGCCTCGGTGACCACGGTCCCGTCGCGGGCGGTGCCGAGGAAGTTTGATTTCAACTCAATGGTGGTGAAACCGCCGGCCCCTTCCGGCAGGCTCATGACGCAGCCATAGCCGGCGGCGCTGTCGGCCAGGGCGATGACGCTGGCGGCGTGGAGAAAGCCGTTGGGCGCCATGTGATGGGGCGCGACCTCGAACCGCCCCTTGACGAAGCCGGAGCGCACCTCGTCCCAGACGATGCCCAGTAGGCCGGGCAGGGCGCCCTTCTGACGTTCGGTGAAGAAGGCGACGCCATCGTCGCCGGCGGGGCCGGTGTTGCTCACGGGAAGCGTCCTCCACGGCCCTCGCCGCTGCTGAATCGGGCCGCGCCCGCCGCGCCTTCACCGGAGCGTAGCGTCTCCATCCCCAGACCGATCTCCAGGGCCGTGGCGGCGTCCCAGTCGAGACTCCATTGGTCCAGCGCCGAGCGCCGGTCGTTGCGCATACACCCTTGCGGGAAGCCGGCGATCTGGCGGGCCAGGGCCACGGCGGCCTCCAGCGCCGTCCCGTCGGCGACGACCCGGTTGGCGAGGCCCATTTCCAGCGCCTCCCGCGCCTCGACCGGGCGGCCGGTGAGGATCATGTCCATGGCCCGCGACTGGCCGATCAGCCGGGGAAGCCGCACGGTGCCCAGATCGATCAGCGGCACCCCGAACCGGCGACAGAAGACGCCGAACACAGCACTTTCGGCCGCCACCCTCAGGTCGCACCACAGGGCCATCTCCAACCCGCCTGCCACCGCGTAGCCCTCGATGGCGGCGATCACCGGCTTGGACAGCGACAGCCGGGTCGGCCCCATCGGTCCAAGGTCGCCCTCGCGATGCACCGGGTTGCCCTTGCCGGCGGCGATGCCCTTGAGGTCGGCCCCGGCGCAGAACTGGCCGCCGGCGCCGGTGAACACCGCCACGCTGGCGGCGGGATCGGCGTCGAACCGTTTGAAGGCGTCATAGAGGGCGTGGGCGGTCGGGCCGTCGACGGCGTTGCGCGCCTGCGGCCGGCTGAGGGTGACTATGGCGACGTCGCCATCAAGTTCGTAGGTCACGGACATGGCGTAGGCCTCCGGAGTTCTGGCGTCATCCTGCGTCAGATGACGCCCCGAAAGGCAAGCGGCTGTCTATTGAGGATTGACCTCGACGCCGCCGGCCACCGGTCTGTCGCCCTCGAAGGGCTCCTCGATCAAGGCCTCTGTCGAGGCCAGAGGCGCGTTGAGCTTCATCCCCTCCCAGCGGGTGACCACGGCCGAGGCCACCGAGTTGCCGACCACATTGGTCGCCGAGCGGCCCATGTCGAGCAGATGGTCGACGGCCAGCACCAGGGCGATCCAGCCCTCGTCCATGCCGAAATAGGTCAGGGTCGCCATGATCACCACCAGACTGGCGCGCGGCACCCCGGCCATGCCCTTGCTGGTCACCATCAGCAGCAGCAGCATGCTGATCTGCTGGCCGACGGTCAGGTCGATGCCGTGAGCCTTGGCGATGAACAGCACCGCGAAGGTGCAGTACATCATCGAGCCGTCGAGGTTGAAGCTGTAGCCCAGCGGCAGCACGAAGCTGACCACCCGGCGGGGCAGGCCAAACCGCTCCAGCGCTTCCAGGGTGCGCGGATAGGCGGCCTCCGAACTGGCCGTGGAGAAGGCCAGCAGGGTGGGGTTGCTGATCGCGCTGAACAGTCCGCCGGCCCGCTTGCCGAGCACCAGGAAGGCGACCCCGAACAGCAGCAGCCACAGGACGCCGAGCGACAGATAGAATCCGCCGACGAACTGCGCATAGGTCCCGATGATCCCCAGGCCCTGCTTGGCGATCGCCGCGGCGAGGGCGGCGAAGATGGCCAGCGGCGCGAGGGTCATCACATAGCCGGTGACCTTCAGCATGATGTTCATGCCTTGCTCGACCAGGGCCATGACCGCCGGGGCCCGGTCGTCCAGGGCGCTGACGGCTGTGCCGACGAACACCGCGAAGACGACGATCTGCAGGATCTGGTTGGTCGCCATGGCGTCGAAGATCGAGGTCGGGATCAGGTGAGTGATGAAGTCCTTGAGGGTGAAGGTCGAGGCGTCGACCGTGCTCTTGGCCACCTCGCTGCTCATCCCCAGATTTCCCCCCAGGTCCCAGAAATGGGCCAGCAGGTGGAACATCAGCAGGCCGACCGACAGCGAGGCGATGGAGGCGGTGAGGAACCAGGCGATGGCCTTGAAGCCGACGCCGCGAATGGCGGCGGCGTCTTCCATATGGGCGATGCCGACCACCAGGGTGGTGAACACCAGCGGGGCGATGATCATCTTGATCAGCCGCAGGAACAGGGTGGTGATCAGGGTGAAGCCATCGACCGCGAGATCGAGCTGGTCGCCGGTCAGGAATTGATTGCAGGCCAGGCCGGCCAGGATGCCGAGCACCATGGACCCGACAATAAAGTAGGTGAAACCGCGCTTCATAAGCCCCCCGGGCAAAAACTGTTGGCCCTGTTTCGCCAATCAGAGGGCCCGCGTCCATGCCCTTCCTGGAGCGCCGCCGGATGCCGGGCGGTCAGAGCAGACCGGCAGCCCGCGCCTCGGCTGTCAGAACGTCCCGGAACTTCGGCTCTGCAAGGCTGATAAGGGCCTTCGCCCGCTCGAAGCTGTTCAGACCTTTCAGGTTCCGCACCCCATGCTCGGTGACCACATAGTGGACGTCATTGCGCGGCGTCGTCACCGGTCCGTCCAGGCGGCTGACGATTCGCGAGACCTCGCCGCCCTTGGCGGTGGAATGGCAGGCGATGATCGATTTGCCGCCCTTCGAGGCATAGGCCCCGCGCACGAAATCCAGCTGCCCGCCGGCGGCGCTGTATTGCCGCCCGGCCAGATGCTCGCTGTTGCAGGCCCCGGACAGATCGATCTGCAGAGTGGCGTTGACCGACACCACCCGGTCATTGCGGGCGATCACCGCCGGGTCGTTGACATAGTCCACCGGCCGGCTTTCGACGGCGGCGTTGTCGTCGATGAAGTCATAGAGGGCGCGGTCCCCCAGGGCGAAGGTGAAGATCGAGCGGCCGGGGTTGGTCGCCTTGCGGGCGTTGGTCACCGCGCCGCTCTGCATCAGCTGCATCAGGCCGTTGGAAAACAGCTCGCTGTGGACGCCCAGATCGCGATGGCCCGACAGGGCGCTGCACACCGCCTCGGGCAGGGCCCCGATGCCGACCTGCAGGCAGGAGCCATCCTCGACCAGTGCGGCGATCTGCCGACCGATCACCGCATCCAGCGGCGAGCCCTCCCGTTTGGGATCATCGAACAGCGGCGTGTCCTGCTCGACGATGGCGTCGATCTGGCTGATGTGGATCATCCCGCCGCGCACCCGGGGCGTATGGCGATTGACCTCGACCACCACCCGCCGCGCGGTGCGGACCAGCTCCATGCCGTAATCGTTGCTGGTTCCCAGGCTGAAGAAGCCATGGGCGTCCATCGGCGAGACGCTGGTGACAAAGGTGTCGATCGGCGACGGCTCGTTCATCAGCCGGGGGGCCTGGCTGAAGGCGCCGGGCACGAAGTGGACCGTCCGCTTGCCCTCAAGCGCGCCCTGCGCCAGCAACGCCCGCTCCCACGGGCCCAGGAAGAAGCAGTGAGGCCGGATGCGGTCCATCAGCTCGAACTTCAGGACACTGCTCGCCGCATGGGGCGTGGAGTGGAAGTAGTAGAGGCGGACCTCGTCGATTTCCCCGGCCTCGGCCCGGGCCGCGAGCGCCGCCAGCAGGGCCGGCGGCTCGGCCAGGGCCATGCCCATCGCCACCCGGTCGCCGGAGGCAATGTCGGCCACCGCCTCGGCGGGCGTCATCAGCTTTTCGGCATAGAGGTCGGTCGGCGTCATTTCACGATCCTGCAGCCATAACCGTCCTCATAGACTGCTTCGCCCGAGAACACCGCCATGGTCGCGGTCACCTTCGCCGTGCGCGGCAGGGCCGAGCGGTCGATCCGTACCTCGAACCGGTTGATGAAGCGATCAAACTCCGGCCGGCAACTGGCCTCGCTGCGCCCCGTCACGAACAGGCAGGAGCACATCTGCTTGGCCAGATAGGTGGCTCCGGTGCGGGGCCACGGGGAAAGACGGATCCAGGCGAGGGTCAGCAGGGCGATCATGATGAGGGCGGTTATCGCCCAGAGGCCCCGGCTCGCCTTGCGCTGCATCAAACGCCGTCCTTCCTGCGCCAGCGCCCTACAGCGTCAGGCCACCGTCGACGATCAGGGTCTGGCCTGTGACATAGGAGGCCAGCGGCGAAGCCAGGAACAGCACCGCCCCGGCCATGTCCTCCGGCGTGCCCAGCCGGCCGAGCGGAATGCCGCGCAGGGCGCCGGCCAGGCGCTCGGGGTTCTCGGTCGTCACCTTGGTCAGCTTGGTGTCGACCAGGCCCGGGGCCACGCCGTTGATCCGCACCCCGTCGCCCGCCCAAGCCTGGCCCAGCGTCCGGGTCAGGGCCACGGCCCCGGCCTTGGAGGCGTTATAGGCCGGGTTGCCGCGGGTGGCGTGGAAGGCGGCCGTCGAGCTGATGGTGACGATGTTGCCGCCGCTGGCCTTCAGCGCGTCCAGGAACCGCATCGAACAGGCCATCAGGCTGTCGAGGTTGACCCCGACCACCTTGCGAAACCCGTCCATCTCGAACTCGCCCTTGCGGTAGAGCACGGTCCCCTGGGCCAGCACCAGCACGTCCAGACCGTCAAACGGATCAGCCGCGCCGGCCACCGCATCGGAGTTCGACGCATCGACCTGGGCATAGATCAGGCCGCTCAGGTCGCTGCCGTCCTCGGCGCGATACTGGTCCTGCGGCCGGGTGCCCCAGACCGCCACCTTGGCGCCCCGGGCCTTGAAGGCGTGGGCGATGCCATTGCCAATGCCGCTGGAGCCGCCGACGACCAGCACGCGTTTGCCGGTGAAATCCAGATCCATGGTTTCGCTCCCGTTCGCTCCCCTTAGACCGCTCATCCCGGCGAATGCCGGGACCCATTTTCCAGAGCTCTGCCCTTTGAAAGAGAGACCTCATGGACTTTCTTGATCCACCAGCATTCACGCGGATGGGTCCCGGCATTCGCCGGGAAGAGCGGTCTTGGGGGTGGTTTCCCGTTGGTGTCAGGCAGCCGTCAGCCTTCGCGCGTCGACCGCCCAGCGCTCATGTGACCCGTCTTCCGCCACGACAAGCAAGGCGTCATGCAGATTGATCGTCGGGTCGCAGTGGCCCGGCTGCAGCCAGACAAGGTCGCCCAGCTTCGGGGCGTCGGCCGGCCAGGGCGCACTGTCGTCGGCGTCCAGCGCCTCCACGGCGGTGACGAAATCGCCGCCCTTCAGCATCGGGATCGCCGAGGGGTGAAGGATCATTCCGTGCTCGTCGCCCATCGGCCGCCACAGCGACCCTTTGCCCGCGCCTGAAGCCACCCTGGCGGGCGGACCGTCGCTGGACAGCGCCTTGAACCCGGCGTCGACCGTGACATGGCTCTTGTGGTTGGCCGAGACCACGCTGGCGGCCAGGAACATCGCCTGCCGAAATCCCCATCCGCCGCCGCCCGGGGCGTCACAGACCTCATACTCGGCGTCCATGACCGCATAGCTGCCGGCCTGAAGCTCGGTGAAGACCCCGCTCTTCAGGTCATAGGCGTGGGTCCCGGTGCCGCCGCCGGTGATGACGTCGGGGGTCAGCCCCGCCGCGATCAGGGCGTCGCGCACGCCAGCGGCCCGCGCGATCACCGCGTCATAGGCCGCCCGCCGCTCGGCATCCCCGCCGATATGCTGGATGTGGCCCGCATAGGCCTGGATACCGGCGAAGCGCAGGCCTTCGGTGTCCGCCGCCAGCCGCGCCAGCCCGACCACCTGATCGGGGTGGGCGCCCGTGCGATGGGTGCCCGGATCAACGTCGACGACCAGATCAATGACGCCGCCCGCCGCCCGCGCCGCCGCGCCCAGCCAGGCGATCTGGTCGGCATGGTCGGCGGTTGCTCCGATCCGCGCCATGCCGGTCAGGGCGGCGATCCGCCCCGCGGCCCATTGCGCGGACGGAGCGGTGACCAGCACGTCGCTGATCCCCGCCGCCACGAAGGCCTCGGCCTCGCCCACGGTCTGGGCGCAAAGGCCGGATGCCCCGCCCGCCATCTGCAGCCGGCCAAGGGTCGAGCATTTGTGGGTCTTGCCATGGGCGCGCAGGCGCAGGCCGGCCGCGTCGCACAGGCCCTGCATCGCGCCGAGATTGGCCTCCAGCGCCGACCGGTCGATGACCAGGGCAGGGGTCTGGGGCGGCTTGAAGGTGTTGAACATCGGCGTCTCCATCCCGCTTTCTTAGGACCGTCCCCTTTGTAGGCCAAGCCGCGTAACTTCTCTCCCCTTGGGAGAGGGGGACCGCCCGCGAAGCGGGGGGGTGGAGAGGGTCCTCACCGATCTCGGCGGACAAACCCGACAGCCTCAGCCGCAAATCCCGGAGGGTGACCCCCTCCGACGATCACCTGTCGGCGGCCGCCACCTCCCCGAACCGGCGCGTCACGCCTGGGGGAGGCGTGGATACTCAGATCTCTCCGGCCAGCACCCGGCTGAACAACGCCGGATCGACGTTGCCGCCGGACAGCACCACCCCCGCCGTGCGGCCATCCAGCGCCAGCTTGCCGCTCAGCAGCGCCGCCAGCGCCACGCAGCCGCCGGGCTCGACCACCAGCTTCAGCCAGGTGAAGGCGAACCGCATCGCTTCGGCGACCTCGGCGTCGGTCACCGTCATCACCCCGGCCACATCGGCCTGGATGATCGGGAAGGTCAGCTTGCCGGGGGAGGGGGTCTGCAGGGCGTCGCAGATGGTGCGGGCCGCGGGATCGATGCCCAGCCGCTCCCCGGCCGCCAGCGACCGGGCCATGTCGTCATAGGTCGCCGGCTCCACGCCCCAGACCTCGGTGGCCGGCGACAGCTGCTTCATGGCCGTGGCGATGCCTGACAGCAGTCCGCCGCCGCCGGCCGGGCTGATCACCACGTCCAGCGTTGCGCCGGCGCCCCGCGCCTGGGCTTCCAACTCAAGACCGACAGTGCCCTGGCCGGCGATGATGTCGAAGTCGTCGTAGGGCCAGACGATGGTCATGCCACGCTCGCCGGCGATGTCCTGGACGATGGCCTCGCGGTCCTCGCTGTAGCGATCATAGATGACCACCTCGGCCCCATAGGCCCGGGTATTGTCGACCTTCATCGCCGGGGCGTCGGCCGGCATGACGATCACCGCCGGGGCGCCCCGCATCCGCGCCGCCAGGGCGACCCCTTGCGCATGGTTGCCGCTGGAGCAGGCCACGACGCCCCGGGCCCGCGCCTCATCGGTCATCCGCGACAACTTGTTCATCGCTCCGCGAAACTTGAAGGCCCCGCCGCGTTGAAGGGTTTCCGGCTTGAGCAGAACCCGCCCGCCCAGCCGGTCGTTCAGCGCCGGACTCTCGATGATCGGGGTGGCGACGGCCAGGCCATCCAGACGCTGCGCGGCGGCTTCGATATCGGCGAATGTGACGGTCATGGCGATCGCGGCTTCCCTCGGTTGCGCCGCCCTGACTAGCCCTTTGCGCCGATCCCTCAAAGACCGTAAGACCGACCATCGGTTTCAATCGGGGGTGGCGGCTATGCGGTATGGTTTGATTGCGGGGCTGGCGGCCCTGTCCATGGCGGCGGCGGCGGGCGCGGCTCACGCCGGTGAGTTCGGGGTTGGCGTCGCGGCGCATGATGTCGATCTGTGGAAGGAGCAGTGCTGCTTCGAGAGCGGCCAGAACATCGAGCTTCACGGGCGCACCGATCCGATCGAGGGCATGAAGCGGTTCGGGTCCTTCCGCCTGTGGGCCAGCGCTTCCGCCAATACCGATGGCGGGACCAACTACGTCGCCGCGGGCCTGATGCGCCGCTTCTGGGACAATGACGAGACCCCCTTCTATGCCCAGCTCAGCGTCGGTCTCGGCGTCCATGACGGCCCGTCGGAAGACTATCAGAAGACCCCCGACCGCATCTATTTCGGCAGCCGCGTGCTGATCGCTTCGGAAGCCGCCGCCGGCTGGCGGATGAGCGACGACTGGTCCGCCGAAGCGGCCTACTTCCACCTCAGCCACGGCGGCCTGGCCGGCGACCAGAACCCCGGTCTGGACGTGATCTCGGTCCGGCTGATCAGGAAGTTCTGACAAGGACTCCCTTCTCCCCTTGAGGGAGAAGGTGGCGCGGAGCGCCGGATGAGGGGTTGAGGAAAGAGTCCGCCGCCATGGCGGCCGGCCCTCGCCAGTCCCTGTCGGCCGGCGCGACCCCTCATCCGTCGGCTGCGCCGAGTTAGTTTCTCCCGCAAGGGGAGAAGGAACGCTCACGATGACGACCTCCAAGGGCTTGGCCTTGGCCGCTCCGGGGTCTTAACTGCCGGACTGATTTCCAAGGAGCCCCCATGAACGCCCTGACCATCGACGCCAAAGCCTGGACCGACGCCGGTGACGCGGGGCTGCATGACGCCATCGAGCTGCGCCGGGCCATCCACCGGGAGCCGGAGCTCGGCCTCGACCTGCCCAAGACCACGGCCAAGGTGCTGAAGGCGCTGGAAGGCCTGCCGCTGGAAATCCGCCAGGGGCCCTCGACCACCGGCGTCCTGGCCATTCTGCGCGGCAGCGCCAATGGCCGAACCGTCCTGCTGCGCGGCGACATGGACGCCCTGCCGCTGACCGAAGACACCGGCCTCGACTTCTCCAGCGGTATCGCCGGGGCCATGCATGCCTGCGGCCACGATACTCATGTCGCCATGCTGGCCGGCGCCGCCCGGGCCCTCTGCGCGCGTCGGGACAAACTGCCCGGCACGGTGATGTTCATGTTCCAGCCGGGGGAGGAGGGTCACCATGGCGCCCGCTTCATGCTCGAGGACGGCCTGATCGATCCCCTGCCTGACGCCGCCTTCGCCCTGCACATCTCGCCCAACATGCCGACGGGAACCTTCGCCAGCCGCACTGGTCCGCTGCTCGCCTCGTCCGACACCATCCGTATCCGGATCGTCGGCGCCGGCGGCCACGCCTCCATGCCCCAGGACGCCGTCGATCCGATCCCGGTGGCCTGCGAGATCGTCACCGCCCTACAGGCCTTCGTCACCCGGCGCATTTCCGTCTTTGACCCGGCGGTGATCACCATCGCCCACATCGAGGCGGGCACCACCTACAACATCATTCCGGAAGACGCCCGGCTGCGCGGCACCTTCCGCACCCTGTCCGAACGCTCCCGCGCCGCCGTCCGCGAAGGCATCCACACCGTGGCGACCAACATCGCCGCCGCCCACGGCTGCCGCGCCGAGGTCGATATCGAGGAAGGCTTCCCGGTGACGGTGAACAGCGCCGCCGCTGTCGACCTGGCCGAACGCACGGCGAAAGCGCTCTATGGCGACAGCGCCTGGCACACCATGGAAAACCCGATGATGGGCGCCGAGGACTTCTCCTATGTCCTTCAGAAGGCGCCCGGCGCCATGGCCTTCCTCGGCGCCGCCCCCGTCGGCGTCGGCGGCGACTACCGCGCCTGCTGCGCCCTTCATTCCAACCGCATGACCCTGGACGAACAGGTCATGGCCCGCGGCATCGCCATGCACTGCGGTTTCGCTGAAGCGGTGCTCACGGGCGGGATGGCGGACTGAGATTTTTCGGAACCCGACGCCGGCTCCCGCGTTCTAGGCGCTTAGGGGCCAGATGTGTCGGGCCCGGACGAAGCGCTCGCTGATCGCTTGTCCGGACTCTCAGGGGCGTGGATGACGATATCGGATCGACTGTTTAACCGGCTCGTCCTGAGCTCGGTCGTTGTCGGCTTTCTGGCTCTGCTGGCCGCGGGGGTCACCGTTTTCGGGACCTTCCAACAAAACCGGCAGTTCAATCGCGACGTGGACCACACCTATCAGGTTCAGGCCGCGCTCGCCGCCTATCAGATTCTGGTCGAGCAGGCCGAGGCCGCGCGTCGCGGGTATCTGCTGAAGCCGAACGCCAGCTACCGGGCGGTCTTCGAGGACTCCAGAGGCGATATGCCCAGGGCCCTGAATACCCTGAAGGCGTTGACCAGGGACAATCCGGTCCAGCAAGGCCGCGTCGCGCAGCTGGAAAATATGGCCCGGCTGCAGCTCTCCCTGATGAGCCAGTCGGCGGAAATGGTGCGCGGTGGCCGTCAGATCACGGCTGTGGGGATGTTCCGCAGTGACAATAATCTGGCCAACATGCAGTCCATACGCGGCGTTCTCGAAGCCGTCGGGGCTGAAGAGGCCAGGCTGTTAAAGCAACGCAGCGACCGTCAGAGCCGCAGCACCCTGATGCTTTTCTGGACCCTGACCGCAACCGGTCTGTTGCTGTTGGCGGTGGCCGGCGGCTCGATCTTTGTCATCTTCCAGTATACGCGCGATCTGACATCCTCGCGGCGCGACCTCTCCCGTCTCAACGCCCATCTGGAAGAGGCTGTGGACGAGCGGACGGTCGACCTTCGTCGCGCCAATGAGGAGATTCAGCGCTTTGCCTACATCGTCTCCCATGACCTTCGCTCCCCGCTCGTCAACATCATGGGGTTCACCTCCGAACTCGAGGCCGCCTCGGCTCCGCTTGAAACCCTGATTTCCCGGGTCGAGGAGACCGCGCCGGACCTCCTGACAGACGAGGCCCGTGACGCGGTTCGCAGCGATCTGCCGGAAGCGACCGGCTTTATCCGCGCCTCGACCCAGAAGATGGACCGCCTGATTAACGCCATCCTGCGTCTGTCGCGGGAGGGGCGGCGGGTCCTTGCGCCGGAACCGCTCGACATGGACGCGCTGGTCACCGGCATTGCCGACAGTCTGAAGCACCGCACCGATGAGATCGGCGCGACCATCACCGTCGAACCCATGCCTGATCTGTTCAGCGACCGGGTGGCGATGGAGCAGATCCTGTCGAACCTGATCGAGAACGCCACCAAATACCTCAAGCCCGGTCGGTCCGGAGAGATTGTCGTGCGCGGACATGTCGACGGCTCCCGGGCGATTTTCGAGGTCCAGGACAATGGTCGGGGGATCGATCCCAAGGACCACGACAGGATCTTCGACCTGTTCCGCCGGTCCGGCGTGCAGGATCAGCCGGGCGAGGGGATCGGGCTGGCGCATGTCCGTGCCCTGGCCTATCGTCTGGGTGGTATAATCACCTGCCAGTCCGCCGTTGATGAGGGCGCGACGTTCCGAATTTCCCTGCCGTCTGTAATGCTTTCCGAGGGGGTGTCGCCGTGACCCAGCCAGTAACCATCGTGATGATCGAGGACGATGAGGGCCACGCGCGGCTGATCGAAAAAAACATCCGTCGCGCCGGGATCAACAACGAAATCCGTCACTTCCTCGACGGTACAAGCGCGCTTGAATACCTTGAAGCGTCCGAGCACGGCCCCTCGATCAACGGCCCGGCCCTGGTTCTCCTCGACCTCAATCTGCCGGATATGAGCGGAACGGACATTCTCTCCCGGATCAAGAATGACACCGGACCCCTGCGCCGCACCCCCGTGGTCGTCCTGACCACCACCGACGACAAGGTCGAGATCCAGCGCTGCTATGACCTCGGCTGCAACGTCTACATCACCAAGCCGGTGAACTATGAATCCTTCGCCCAGGCGATCCGCCAGCTGGGTCTGTTCCTGTCGGTGATCCAGGTCCCCGACCTCGACGGCGCCGCATGACGAACGCCGGCCCGCCCCGGGTCCTCTACATTGATGACGACGACGGGCTGCGGCGGCTCGCGGCCCGGGCGCTCGAGCGTCGCGGTTACGTCGTGGTCACCGCCGCCGGCGGTGAAGAGGGCGTGGCGCTGGCGGTCGCCGAGCCCTTTGATCTGATTGCCGTCGATCACTACATGCCAGCCCTCGATGGCCTGGGCACGCTGGAGCGCCTGAAGGACGCGGGCGTGCGGACTCCCGTCGTCTATGTCACCGGCTCGGAGGAAAGCCGGGTGGCGGTTGCGGCCCTCAAGGCCGGAGCCAGCGACTATGTGGTCAAGACAATCGGCGACGACTTCTTCGACCTGCTCGACCGCGCCTTTATTCAGGCGCTCGATCATGCGGCCTTGCGCGCCGGCCGGGACGACGCCGAGGCGGCGCTCAAGGCCTCCAACGAGCGTCTCGCCACCCTGCTGCGCGAGGTCAATCACCGGGTCGCCAACAGCCTGCAACTGGTCTCGGCGTTTGTGCATATGCAGGCCGCGGCCATTGATGACGAAACCGCGAAGGCCGCCCTGAACGACACCCAGAGTCGCATCGCGGCCATCGCCCAGGTCCATCGCCGCCTCTACTCCGCCGACGATGTCGAGGCGGTCGAGATGGAAAGCTACCTTGGCGCCCTGATCGAGGAGCTTCAATCGACCTGGTCAACGCCCGCCGCGCCGCGCAGCCTGGTGCTCAAGGTGGACCCGGTCCGTATGCTGACCGACCGCGCTGTTTCCCTCGGGGTCATCATCAACGAGCTTGTCACCAACGCCTGCAAATACGCCTACGGTCCCGACCGTCCTGGCGAGGTGCGGATCCAACTGTCGCGGGAAGGCGAGGACCTTGTTCTGCGTATTGAGGATGACGGCCAGGGGCTCACGGTCGGCGCCGCGCCGAAGGGCACGGGCCTTGGCGGACGGATCATCTCGGCCATGGCCAACAGTCTCAAGACCACACTGACCTATGACCCGGAGCACACCGGCGTCCGCGCTGTTCTGCGCATGGCGGTCTGACAGCCCGTTTGGCCGATTGGCGTCCGGGGTCCTCGCCGTGCGATAATGAGCTTCGGTCGCTTCAGGGCGAGGCGGGGCGCTGACTGGAAACAGACAGCAGCCTTCCGGAGACCGGACCGGAAACATACCCGAGCCGGACGCGACCCTTACAGAAACCATACCCGATCTTACAACCGCGACCCGAAAAGGTTCTGGTTGTTCAAGCGCATAGCGCTTTGATCCGTCTGAAATCCGGCATCTTGGATATTTTCGCCCTTTTGCCGGTATCCGCCGTTCTATGATCGGGGAAAACCAGACTGCGCCGACAGGGCGCCCGGAGGATACCCATGAGACTGACCAGGCCCCGCATCGCCCCTGTTCCCGACAGGGACCTCAACGAAGTGCAGCGCGGCCTTCTGGCCCCGATGGTTTCAGCCGGCCGTCCGGTGCTCAACATCTTCCGCACCATGGTCGCCGCGCCCGCGGCCCTGAAAGGTTTCCTCGGCTGGGGCGAATATGTGCTCTCGAAGAAGAATGACCTGCCGCCGCGCGAGCGGGAGATCGTCATCCTGCGCATCGGCTATCTCTGCAAGGCGGGCTACGAATGGACCCAGCATGTGCCGATCGGCCAGCGGGCGGGCCTGACGGACGACGAGATCGAACGGATCAAACAGGGTCGGGACGCCGGCTGGAGCGCCGCCGACGCCGCCCTGATCGCCGCCAGCGACGAGCTTCACGCCGACCAGTTCATCACCGACGCCACCTGGACCGACCTGAAGGCCCATTTCAGCGACAAACAGTGCATGGATGTCGTCTTCTCGGCCGGCCAGTACACCCAGGTCTGCATGATGCTGAACAGCTTCGGCGTCCAGTTGGACGAGGGCCAGACCCTCGATCCCGACCTCAAGGGCTTCTGAAGGCGAGCGCCGGATCGTCTGACAGGCGAGCGCCTCTTGGCGCCGCCGCCGGGGAATGGTTCACTCGTCATTAACCATCCGGGGGTCGGGGATCATGAAGGGCCGCAAGTACCAGTCTTTCCATCTGGCAAGGCGCGCGCCGCGCCGCCGGATGCCCGCCTTCGCCTTCCCGCCCGAGGCTGATTTCGTCTTTGACGCCGGCTCGGAGGCCAGCCTCGAGGCGCGCACCGCCCTGCCGGTGATGCCGGCGTCCGAGACCGATCTGCTGGACGCCTATTCCAACGCCGTGGTCCGCGCCGTCGAGCATGTCGGGCCGGCCGTGGTCCGGGTCCAGCCCCTCACCTCCGACCGCAGCTTCGCGGGCGAGGGGTCCGGCTTCATCGTTACGGTCGAGGGGCTGATCCTGACCAACAGCCATGTGGTCCAGGGCTTCTCCCGCTTCGCCATCATCACCGCCGAGGGCCGGGCGCTCACCGCCCGCTGCGTCGGCGACGACCCGGATACCGACATCGCCCTGCTCAAGGTCGAGCAGTCGGTCCGCCTGCCCCACGCCCGGCTGGGCGATTCCAAGGGCTTGCGCCGGGGTCAGCTGGTCATTGCCATCGGCGCCCCGCTGGGCTTCGAGGCGACGGTCACCACCGGTGTCGTCTCGGCCCTTGGCCGCTCCCTGCGCGGCGAGCGCGGGCGGTTGATCGAGGACCTGATCCAGACCGACGCGGCCCTCAACTACGGCAACAGCGGCGGCCCGCTGGTCAACAGCGCCGGCGACGTCGTCGGCATCGCCACCGCGGTGATTTCAGGCGCCCAGGGCCTGTGTTTCGCGGTCGCCGCCAATACCGCCAGCTTTGTGATGGCCGAGCTTCTGGCCCACGGCCATGTCCGGCGCGGCTCGATCGGGGTCGTCGCCCAGCAGGCCCCGGTGCCCCCCGCCATGGCCCGCGCCGCCGGCGTCAATCAGGCCTATGCCGTCTGGGTCGCCGCCGTCGAGCCTCACAGCCCGGCGGCAAAGTCCGGTCTGGCCGAAGGCGACCTGATCATCGCCGCCGACGGCAAGCCCCTGACCGGGCTCGATGACCTGCTCCGGGTTCTCGGCCCCGGCAGTATCGACAAGTCCATCAGCTTTGAGCTGATCCGCGCCGGCAAGCGCATGACCGTCAAGGTCACGCCCAAGGCCCGCAAGAAACACGGCTAGGCCGACAGATCGGTCCGGAACCGGCGCCGCCGCGACGGTCTGGATCGCGTTCCGATGAGGGCAAGCCGCTCGATTTGAGTCCTTCAAATCGATCCCTGGTTCTAGCCCTGGTCGGCTTCGGCTTCGGCGGCGTCAGCATGGAAGTCTTCCGCCGTGACATAGGCGGCGCCCTCCTCGTCGAGCACCCAAAGGCCGAGGAAGGCGGCGTGCTCCGGGCCGGGCTCGTCGTCCAGCAGGTCGCCGTCGTAGAGGCCGATGTTGCTGTAGTCGAGATCAAGGGAGAGTTGACCGGCGTAGCCCGCCATCTCCTCGGCCATCCGGCGCGAATAGCCCAGCGCTTCGCTTTCATTGGCGAAATCATCGGTCAGGGTGCTGATCTCGGCGGCATCGCTGCCTTGAGTCGCGCTGGTCGTGACGATGGTATAGGCGGGCATGGTCGTCTCTCGTGAGGTCGGAAACCCCACACCTAGCCTTGTTCCCGACAATACGGGCGAGAAACTTCAAAAATCTGCGTTCCCGCGAGCGTCGGAACCTCAGCTGGAGTCCCGGTCGGCCTTCTTGCTGGCGCGATAGGACTTGTGAACCCGGCGCTCGGCGTCCTTCTGGGCATGCTCGGCCTTCTCGGCCACGGCGGCCAGTTCGACCCCCAGTTTCTGGAAGTGGGCCCAGCGGTCCGGGGCCAGCGCGCCGCTCTTCATGGCGTCCTGAACGGCGCACCCGGGCTCGCCGGCATGGCCGCAATCGCTGAACCGGCAGGCGGCGATCAGCGCCTCGACATCGTCGAACACCGCCGCCACGCCATCGTCCTCGCCGATCAGCCCGACCTCCCGCATCCCGGGGGTGTCGATGATCAGTCCACCGCCGGGCAGCAGCACCAGTTCCCTGTGGCTGGTGGTGTGGCGGCCCTTGTCGTCGCCCTCGCGGATCTCGGCCGTCGCCATCCTCGCCTCGCCCAGAAAGGCGTTGACCAGCGTCGACTTGCCGGCGCCAGAGGAGCCGATCAGCACGCAGGTCTCACCCGGCGCCAGCTGGGCCAGCAGAGCCTCCAGCCCCTGATCCTGCCGCGCCGACACGGCGATGACCGGACAGTCCGCCGCCAGGGCGCTGATCTGCGCCACCTGCGCGTCCACGTCGTCGCAAAGGTCGGCCTTGGTCAGCACCACCATCGGCCGCGCCCCGCTCTGCCAGGCGGCGGCCAGATAGCGCTCGATCCGGCGCGGATTGAGGTCGGCGTTCAGCGAGGCGACGACAAAGGCCACGTCGATATTGCTGGCGATTACCTGCACCGTCGCCGCGCTATGGGCGGCCCGGCGCACAAAGGCTGTGCGGCGCGGCAGAACGGCGTGGATGGTGGCGTTCCGCTGGCCGGGGTTCATCAACAACGCCACCCAGTCGCCCACCGCCGGCGCCCCGTCGTCCCCGCCTTCATGCCGCAACCGACCGGAGACCTTGGCGCGCACCTCGCCCTTGTCCGTCGCCAGCAGATAGCCGTTGCGCTGCTGAACCACGACCCGTCCGGGGACGTGGCCGTCGCGGGCGTGCGGCGCGAAAGCCTGCGCCAGCAGGTCTGTCCATCCGTATTGCGTGATCAAGTCATGATCTTCCAGGCGGGCTTCCAGAGAGCGAGCCGCTGATCGCGTTGTAAGCGCGGCGCGTGCAGAGGACCAGAGAGCCTTGCTCGCGACCAACGCGCCGGCGCCGATTTTGCCGCTGATGGAGCCGGATGGCCGCCCCGTCAGTTACCGCTCCTGAAGGGGCCGCGGCCTTGGCCGGCGCCGCGCCTGTATCCAGACGCAAAGGGAGAGCCGGATGCCGCGTCCGATGAGTAGACATGGGTTGACAGTCTTGAGGCCGCGACGGTCGCCCCTCGCCATCCGGGCGGCCGCCTGATGGAGGTCCTTCATGAGCTGATCGGCGCCCAGGGTCAGGGCATTGGCGTGGTTCAGATGTCGCTGCGGGCGGTGCTGATCTTCGTCCTGGGCGTCCTGATCGTGCGCTTTGCCGCCACCCGCGCCTTTGGCAAATGGAGCGCCCTGGACATCATCCTCGCCGTCATCGTCGGCTCCAACCTCAGCCGCGCCATCACCGGCGGCGCGCCGTTCCTGCCGACCCTGGTCGCGACCATCCTGCTGGTCCTGCTGCACGGCCTGCTGGCCCGCGCCTCGGCCCGGTGGTCCTGGCTGAGCACCCTGACCAAGGGCAGCTCGGTCATCCTCGCCAAGGACGGCGTGCTGGACGAAGCCGCCATGAAGCGATCCGGCCTCGGCGAAGGCGACCTGCGGATGGCTATGCGCGCCTCCGGCTACAACGACATCTCCGAGATCAGTTCAGCGTCGCTGGAGCGAAACGGCGACATCACCATTATCGGGCGGTGAGCGAAGGGGCATGGCCCGGCGCCGGTGGACTAAGGGTCTCCTCACCCGCCCGGATGCAGCCCCGGCGCTTCCTGGCCGGTGCGGCTGACGTATTCGGTATAGCCGCCGCCGTACTGGTGGATGCCCTCGGGCGTCAGCTCCAGCACCCGGTTCGACAGGCCCGCCAGGAACCGGCGGTCGTGACTGACGAACAGCATCGTGCCCTCGAAGTCGGCCAGGGCTGAAACCAGCATCTCCTTGGTTACCATATCCAGGTGGTTGGTCGGCTCGTCGAGGACCAGCAGGTTGGGCGGATCAAACAGCATCTTGGCCATCACCAGCCGCGCCTTCTCCCCGCCCGACAGCACCCGGCAGGGCTTTTCGACGTCGTCGCCGGAGAAGCCGAAACACCCCGCCAGGGTGCGCAACGCCCCCTGCCCCGCCTGCGGGAACGAACTGTCCAGCGACTCGAAGATGGTCTCCTCGCCATCCAGCAGGTCCATGGAGTGCTGGGCGAAATAGCCCATCCGCACCCCGGCCCCGATGGTCACCGCGCCCTGATCCGGCGTCGTCGCCCCGGCCACCAGCTTCAGCAGCGTCGACTTGCCGGCTCCGTTGGCGCCGAGCACGCACCAGCGCTCCTTGCGCCGCACCAGGAAGTCCAGCCCTTCATAGATCGATTGCGACCCATAACCCTTGTGAACGCCCTTCAGGCTGATCACGTCATCGCCGGACCGGGGCGGGCTGCGAAACTCGAACTGCACCGACTGGCGGCGGCGCGGCGCCTCGACCTTCTCGATCTTGTCCAGCTTCTTGACCCGGCTCTGCACCTGGGCGGCGTGGCTGGCCCGCGCCTTGAACTTCTCGATGAACTTGATTTCCTTGGCCAGCATCGCCTGCTGGCGCTCGTACTGCGCCTGCCGCTGCGCCTCGCCCATGGCCCGCTGCGCATCGTAGAAGTCGAGATCGCCCGAATAGGTAATCAGCGAGCCGCCGTCGATCTCCACCACCTTGCCGATGATGCGGTTCATGAAGGCGCGGTCGTGCGAGGTCATCAGCAAGGCGCCGTCATAGCCCTTGAGGAAGGCCTCCAGCCAGATCAGGCTTTCCAGGTCCAGGTGGTTGCTGGGTTCATCCAGCAGCATGCCGTCGGGCCGCAGCAACAGGATGCGGGCCAGGGCCACGCGCATCTTCCAGCCGCCGGACAGCAGCCCGACATCGCCGTCCATCCGCTCCTGGCTGAAGCTCAGGCCCGCCAGCACCTCCCGCGCCCGCGCCTCCAGCGCATAGCCGTCCAGCGCCTGGAACCGCTCCTGCACCTCGCCATAGCGATCCATGACCGCGTCCAGCTGGTCGGCCTGGTCCGGATCAACCATCGCCGCCTCGAGGCTGGCCATCTCGGCGGCAAGCGCGCTGACCGGCCCCACGCCATCCATCACCGCGGCGACGGCGCTCTGGCCCGACATCTCGCCGACCTCCTGGCTGAAATAGCCGATGGTCATGCCGGGATCGATCACCACCAGCCCGTCGTCCGGCGCCTCCTGCCCGGTAATCATCCGGAACAGGGTCGTCTTGCCGGCCCCGTTGGGCCCGACCAGGCCAACCTTCTCCCCCTTCTGGACGCCCATCGAGGCTTCGATGAACAGCAGCTGGTGGCCGTTCTGCTTGGTGATGTTGTCGAGACGGATCATGCGGCGGGCTGGTAGCGCGGGGGGAGGGGGAGCGCTAGGG